>OFEK01000106.1_pt1 | contig 118672 bp, 138 predicted proteins | sample 1521131 | NCBI WGS metagenome assembly OFEK01 (sample SAMN05720209, study PRJEB24109) | activated sludge metagenome | isolation source: Anaerobic digester | place: China | collected 2015-12-16 | reverse complement strand
CTATCTTAATTTATATTTTTATTATATACTTTTGCGATAGTTTCTTGAACTCAGTAATTAAAAAAGAAAATGAGGAAATATCCCCACTTCTTAATATTAATTTTAATTGATTTTATAGAATTTTTACAAAACAATTATTGTAACTGTGTATAGCATTTTCTTCAATAAATGCGCTATCTCCCTTGTTCCAAAAAATAATAGTTTCGTTTTCGTTTGCATAGCGGGCACCAGAGGCTGAAATGGCTTGAGAAAGAATTAAATTTCTACCATCACTTAAAGATAGTTCAACTTTATTGCTGAAAAAAATAGCATTAATGTATTTATCTTCATCACAAACAAAAGTTGCTGAGTTTATAACATTATTATTTAAACTTTGCTGTTCAGCTAATGGTGATTGCTCAAGAATAGCATTTGCAGATCCCCAAAGTTGACCTAAATAAAAAGCTATGCCAAACGTAGCAACATAAATAACGATTGCTAATATCATTGAATAACGATTAGGCTTGTTCCAATTTATTTTCATGTTTTTTTTATTTAATTATTACTAAAATAATTATAAGTTATTTAAAAAACTTTTACAATACTTGTCAACTATACCTTTTTTAAAAAAAGTGTATACTTTATTTTTGTGTGACCTTTCTATATGTCTTTTAAAAATAAATTCATTTTAATAATTGTTTGTATTTTATTTTTTTATCTTTTTAATGAAAAAAAGGATCTTTTTGCACAAATTTTAGAAAAAATAAATTTTAAAAATAATGAGGCTTCGTTAGTATCGGAGAAAATTAATAAAACAATAAGAATATATAATGGACATCCTTCGGGAGAATCTTTGCCCTTAAAAAAAGATACTAAGTTATTATCTAAAACAGATGGGCTTGTATATAAATCACTTGATGCGGTAGTTGTTCCTGGGGTTAAAGATGGTAAGCCAGGATATGCTGATGTTAGGGTGGAAGCTGTAAAAAAGAAAGATACAAAAATTGATGAAGAGTCAATTATTACGATTCCAGGACTAGGTTCTACTGATTATTTCGAAACGACTTGGGTTGAATTAATTAATGATAAAGATAATAATTTTTCTTCTAAAGAAGAAGAAAGTATTTCTGTTAAAAAAACTTTTGTTAATGGAATTATAGAAAAAGATACTATTTGGGAAATCGAAAAAAGTCCATATATAATTACTGGAAATATTTTTATTCCCGAAAATGTGACTTTACTAGTAGAACCCGGAGTAGAGATTATTCTTGATGGTGATTATGGATTTTTAGTTGAAGGAGAAATGAAAATGATTGGTGAAAAGAAAAAACCAATAAAATTTTAACTAAATTACATAAACTTTTAAGGGTGGGAATCCATTAAAGTAAATAGAACTATAACTTGCAGTATAAGCTCCTGTTGTTAAAAAATAAAGTTTATCTCCCTCTTGAATGTTTTTATTTAATTTATATTTATAATTTTCATATAATATATCCATACTATCACATGTTGGGCCAGCCAAGATTACTTCTTTTGTGTTATTTTTGTGATCTAAATCACCGCTTAAAATAGGGTATTTAATCGCTTCATCAATTGTTTCAATCAATCCTCCAAATTTTCCTACATCTGTATAAACCCAATCATAATTTGTTGTTGTGCTTTTTGAAGAAATCATAATTATTTCTGTAATTAATATCCCTGAATCAGCAACAAGAGATCTTCCTGGTTCAATTATTATTTCTGGAAATTTATCTCCAAAGTCTTCTTCTAAAAATCTAGTAACTTCTTTTGCATAAATAGAAATATCTTGTGTTGGTTCAAGATAGTTTGATGGAAATCCACCACCTATATTAATTAATTTAAGATCGATATCAGCATCAGCCAATGAATCAAATAGATATTTGCACTGAGCAATAGCATTATCCCACTGTCCTATATCTCTTTGCTGAGATCCTACGTGGAAAGATAATCCATAAGGAGTTAAATTTAATTTTTTAGCTTTTAAAGCTAATCTGAAAATCATGTCTGGATAGGCTCCAAATTTTCTGGATAATGGCCAATCAGCTCCATTACCATCGCAAAGTAATCTAAAAAAGACTTTTGAGCCTGGCGCCTGACGCGATATTTTGTTTAAATCGCTTTCAGAATCAGTTGCAAAAAGTCTTATACCTTTTTTGTAAGCATAAGCAATATCAGTTTCTTTTTTTATAGTATTACCAAAGCTCATTCTATCTGTGGAAATACCAAGTCTTAGTAATTGCTCCATTTCAAAAATAGTAGCTATGTCAAAATTTGATCCTTTTTTGTCCAAAAGTTTAATTACTTCATCATTTGGATTTGCTTTTACTGCGTAGTATATTTTTGCGTATGGTAAATTTTTTTGAAGTTCATCATACTTTTTTCCTATCTTTTTTTTATTAATTATTAAAAAAGGAGTTTGCTTATCTTTTGAAAAATCTTTTATTTTATCAAAATCTTTTTGAGAAATAAGGTTTGAATTATTTTGTTGGGGCGACATTTTTTTAAATTTATTATTAACAGAATTATTGTATAACTATTTTATAAAAAAGAAAATAGGCATTGAAACACTTATTTTTATGTGATAAAAGTTATTATATGATTGAACTATTAGCACCAGCTAAAAATTTACAAAACGGAATAGCAGCTATTAATGCAGGGGCAGATGCAGTTTATATAGGTGTTAACAAATTTGGCGCTAGAGTAAATGCTTCAAATAATTTGGAAGATGTTGAAAATCTAATTAATTATGCTCATAAATTTAATGTTAAGGTATATGTTGTTTTAAATACAATCTTATATGATAAAGAATTTAAGGAAGCGCAAGAAATAATTGATAAACTCTATTCTTTTAAGGTGGATGCAATAATTATTCAAGACTTTGGTATTTTAAGTCTTGATTTGCATAATATTCCTGTAATAGCTAGCACTCAAATGAATAATATTGACCTTCTTCAAATTAAATTTTTAAAAGAGGTTGGCTTTAAGAGAGTTATTTTGGGTAGAGAATTATCTTTAAAGGAAATTAAAGAAATTGGAAATAATACAAATATAGAACTTGAGTTTTTTGTACATGGAGCGCTTTGTGTAAGCTACAGTGGTAGATGTTATATGAGTCAATATCTTGCTAAAAAAAGTAGCAATAGGGGTGAGTGCATACAACCTTGTCGCTTGCCTTATACGCTTATTGATTCGGAAGGAAAAATATTAATTAAAGATAAATATTTATTATCTTTAAAAGACTTCAATTTATCAAACAAATTAGAGGAGTTAATAGACGCAGGAATAACCTCTTTTAAAATTGAGGGCAGACTTAAAGATATAGATTATGTTTCAAACGTTACTTATTTTTATAGGAAAAAATTAGATGAAATTATAAAGAAAAGAAAAGATATTAAAAGAAGTTCACGAGGAAAAGTTTTTTCAAAAATAAATGTAGACCTAGAAAAGACTTTTAATAGATCATTTACTACTTATTTTTTCGAAGGGAGACAAAAAGACATTCTAGCTATTAATAGCCCTAAATCTATTGGTAAATATATGGGTTTAGTTAAAGAAAAAATAAATAATTATTTTATCCTTGATAGAAAACATGATTTTAGTTTAGGTGATGGATTATGTTTTTTTGATGAAAAAAATAACTTAAAAGGAAGTAATGTTATTAAAATAGACAAAGATAAGATATTTTTAAATTTGGAACAAGGTTTAATAAAAGGAAGTAAGATTTATAGAAATTTTGATATAAAATTTGATAAACTTATAAAGTCTAAAGATATTATTCAAAGGAAAATAGGTCTCAAAGTTTTATTAAAAGAAACTCAAAAAGGAATTTTTGTTACATTAAAAGTTGATTCTAATAATTTTATTTCCAAAGAATTTGAAATTAAAAAAGAATATGCTCAAAATAAAGAAAATGTAATGGAAATTTTTAAAAATCAGTTTTCAAAATTAGGAAATACGGATTTTTATTTAAAAGAAATAAAAATTGATTTTTATAAAAATCCTTTGTTTATCAATCCTTCTATTTTGAATAATATAAGAAGAGAGTTGGTGGAAAAATTAAGCAATGATCTTATAAAAAATTATAAAAGAGAAGAAAAACAAATAAATAAATCAAATAATACAAAGTTTTATATAGATAAACTTTCCCATGAATATAATGTTTCAAATCAGAAAGCATATAATTTCTATGTTAAGCATGGTGTTTTAGATATCAAACCTGCGTTCGAAATTAAGGAAGCTGATAAGCTAATGACAACAAAACATTGTTTGAAATATTATTTAGGGTTTTGTGGTAAAAAAGATTTAAAAGAGCCTATTTATTTAATTAATGAAAAAGGACAAAAATTCTTACTAAAATTTAATTGTCAAAAATGTCAAATGGAAATTTACAAAAAAGCTTCTTGAATGTTTTTTTCTATATGATATTATTATAATATGAATTCGGCAAAATTTGCATTTTACTATATGCTATCACTTGTAACACTTTTTATAGTGTCGTTATCTTTTGGAAATGTTATTTTTGAATTAATAAACAAATTTTTTCCAGATATCGCAAAAACAATCTATTATTATAATAATTCTTCTTTAAAGTCTGCGATTTCTGGTTTATTGATCGCAACCCCTATTTTTTATTTTATTATGAATAGGATTTATTTAAATTTAAGAACGGGGGAGCTTAAAAAAGACTCGGAAGTTAGGAGATGGCTTACATATTTTATATTATTTATTTCTAGCGTTGTTGTAATAGGCTCTTTAATTCAAATTTTAAACAACTTTTTAGATGGAGCGCTTACAATTAATTTTATTCTAAAAGCCTTAACAGTTTTATTTATAGCAGCTTTAATTTTTGGATTCTATTTTTATGATATAAAAAGAAAAGAATTTCAAACCAGTAAAGTAAACAAAATATTTTTTACTATTTCATTATTTTTAATCATCGTAGGACTTGTCTCGTCTTTTTTCATGATTGAATCTCCTACAGAGGCTCGTAATCGAAAAATAGATGAAAAAATATTACAAGATTTTGAAAATTTAAGGTACTCGATAGATGAATATTATTACAAGCATGAAAAAATGCCTCAAGACTTAAAGGAACTTCAAAAAAATAAAGAAGGTTTACCATTAAGCATTAGAAACCCCACAAATGATAAGGAATATGTATATGAAATTATTGATAGCGAGAGATTTAAATTGTGTACAGAATTTAGTTCTTCTAATTTACAAAAAGTAAGAAGTTATTACGACAATACATGGAAGCATGATAAAGGCTATAACTGTATTGAAAAAGAGGTTAATCAAGATAATAAAGCAAAAACTTTAGTTAAATAAAAATAAATATGGACAAAAAATTAATCATAGTTTTATTAGTAATTTTATTTGCATTAATAGGAATTACTTTTATTATTGGATTAATAATTTCTGGGAACCCATCTGAGGGTGAGAATAAAACCGGGCAGGAGAATGTTCCCCAAACAAAGGAAACCATAGATTCTGAACTTTTTAATTTAAAAAATATAATTGAAAATGTAAAAATAAGTAAAGGAGGGTACGAATATTTATATGATGATGAGGGCTTTTTAAACAGTGTTAACAAGCTTAAAGCTATGGGAGCAGTTAATATCATAAGTAATATAAATCCCTTATCGCAAACATATTGTCTCACTTTATTCCATGGCGAAAATAATATTTCTTCATGTATAGATAATAATTTTATAGGCACTCTTGAGACTTCAGCATGCGATAGAAATAATATTATATGTGTAATTCCTCAAAATGAGGAAGTGTCTGAAACTACAGAAGAGGTTATTCCGGAGAATAATGATATTGTAGAAGAAGATGATGGAAAAGAGGTAGAAGAGGAAGAAGTTCCTGAATTAGTACTCACAGAAAATGTAACAGTTGGAAACACTACCATTGCTAGATATAAAAATAATGAACAAAAAGAAATAATTTTTATAAATGAAAAAGAATATGGTCCTTATAGCGAAACATATATTATGCATAATGAAAGTGAATGGGGTCTTGCAATGAATTATAATGGCAAATGGTATGTTAATATAAATGGTAAGGCAGTTGGGCCATACACACAAAAACCAACAATTGAATTTTATGATGAAAGTTTAGGGTTTTCATATATTAAAGATGATAAATATTATGTCAAAATAGGGGATGAAATTTATGGCCCTTATGATGATTTATTAGAATTTGATTTAAATAATAAATAAAATAAATAATATGGAAAAAGAAAACCTATTTTGTAATAAAACTTTTAAAAACTTAGTAAATATTTTAATCGCTATATTAGTTATTTTTTTAGCTTTTTTGATGTTTGATTTGGGTAAGGATAAAACACAAGATAATACAATTTCAGTTACTGGCTTTGCTGAAATTAGCGCTAAACCGGATGTTGCTCAAATAACATTAACGGTTCTTTCTGAAAAAAAAGATCTTAGTGTTGCAAGTAGTCAAAATAATGAAAAAATAAACACAATCATAAGCTTCTTAATGGAAAGTGGAATAGAGGATAAAGATATTAAAACAAGTTCGTATAATATTAATCCAAGATATGAATATACGAATGATTATAAAAACCGTTACTTAGCGTCATATGAAGTTAGGCAAAGTTTAACTGTTAAAGTTAGAAATTTAGATATTATTGGCAATATTATAGCAGGAGCTACATCAAGAGGAGCTAATGATATTGGTAACCTTCAATTTATTATTGATGATAACGAATCGTTAAAAGAACAAGCAAGAGAAAAAGCTATTGATAATGCTAAAGCAAAAGCTCAAAAACTAGGGGAAAATTTGGGTGTTTCAATAACAGAAATAATTAGTTTTTATGAAGACACATATACACCTATTCCTGCTCGTGAGTACTCTGCAATGAAACAAATGAATAGTGCTGCGGGAGATATATCAGCCCCTTCTATACAAACAGGAGAAAATAGCATCACCTCTAATGTGACTATTACATATAAAATAAAATAATTAAAAAAAGAGGGGTGACCCTCTTTTTGTATTGATTTATATAAATAATTTTGCTAAATTTTGTTTGCATGGAATTCAAATTAAAAACAAAAATTAGTCCAAAAGGAGATCAACCCAAAGCAATTGGTGAACTTTTTAATGGATTAAAAAAAGGTTTAACAAAGCAAACACTTTTAGGTGTAACAGGTTCTGGAAAAACTTTTACAATTGCTAATGTTATAGAAAAATTTAAAAAACCAACCTTAGTTATATCTCACAATAAAACATTAGCTGCTCAACTTTGTAATGAATTTAGAGAATTTTTTCCTGATAACAAAGTGGAATATTTTGTAAGTTATTATGATTATTATCAACCAGAAAGTTATTTAGTCAGCAGTGATACATACATTGAAAAAGAAGCTCAAATAAATGATGAAATTGATAGATTGCGTCATGCATCAACTCAGGCTTTACTTACACGAAAAGATGTTATTATTGTTGCTTCTGTTTCTGCTATATATGGTTTGGGTTCACCAAAAGAGTATGAAAAAATTGTTTTTTCATTTAGTAAGGGAGAGAATATAAAACATAGTGAACTTGCAAAGAAGTTGATTGAAATTCATTTCGAAAGAACAACGACAGATCTTAAAAGAGGAACCTTTCGTCTAAGAGGACAAGTTTTGGAGGTGATGCCTGTTAATGAAAAAGTAATTTATAGGTTTATTATTTCTGACAAAATAGAAAAAATAGAATTAATAGATTATTTAACAAGAGATCATATAAGAGATTTAGATAGTGTTAATATATTTCCCGCTACTCATTACATTATTAACGAAGATGAAAAAGAATCAGCATTATACAGCATCAGAAAGGAATTAAACGAAAGATTAAAATATTTTGAAAAAGAAGGAAAAATTGTAGAATATGAAAGATTGAAAAGAAGGGTGAATTATGACCTTGAAATGATTGAAAATATTGGATATTGTCAAGGAATTGAAAACTATTCGGCTCATTTTGATAAAAGAAAAAGAGGCGAACCACCTTTTACTCTTTTAGATTATTTTAAAGAAATTGAAAAAAACTTTTTAATTGTTATTGATGAATCTCATGTTACTCTTCCACAAATAAGAGCAATGTATAATGGGGATAGAGCAAGAAAAACAGCGTTAATTGATCATGGTTTTAGACTACCTTCAGCTTTTGATAATCGTCCATTAAAATATTCAGAATTTGAAAATTTAATTAAAAATGTTATATATGTTTCTGCAACACCAGGTCAAGAAGAGTTATCTTTAAGTGATAATATAGCTGAACAAATAGTGAGACCAACTGGATTAATTGATCCTCAAATTGATATAAGACCTATTGTTTCTTCATCAAATAATTTATCACAAATAGATGATTTAATTAAAGAAATTGAAGTTCAAGTTAAGAAAAGAGAAAAGACTTTAGTCACAACTTTAACAAAAAGAATGGCAGAAGATTTAACTTCTTTTCTTGAAGACAAAAAAATTAAAGTAAAGTATTTACATTCCGATATTAAAACGCTTGAGAGAGTAGAAATTATTGCAGATTTAAGAAAAGGTTTAATAGATGTAATAGTTGGTGTTAATTTAATAAGAGAAGGATTAGATATTCCCGAGGTGTCACTTGTTGCAATATTAGATGCAGATAAGGAGGGGTTTCTTAGAAATGAAACTAGTTTAATTCAAACAATTGGTAGAGCTGCAAGAAATGAAAATGGAAGAGTAATTTTATATGCGGATGAAGTTACTCAATCAATTAAAAAAGCGGTAGAAGAAACTGATCGAAGGAGAAAAATCCAGTTAGAATATAATAAGGAGCACAATATCACCCCTAAAACTATTCAAAAAAACATATCAAATATATTAGATCAATTTGGTTTATCTAAAAGTAGAGAAAAGAAACAACTTGTTAAACTGGATCTTTTAGGTGATGATAGAAATATAAAGGAGATTATAAGGTTTAAAAGAAATCAGATGGATGAAGCTGCGGAAAGATTAGAATTTGAGTTAGCTGCGATTTTAAGGGATGAGGTTAAGGAATTAGAAAAAGAATACAAAAAAAATGCAAAATAAAATTATTATAAAAGGCGCGAGAGAACATAATTTGAAAAATGTTTCACTCGAACTTCCAAGGGATAAAATGATTGTTTTTACAGGTTTATCTGGATCTGGAAAATCTAGTTTAGCTTTTGATACAATTTTTGCAGAGGGGCAGAGAAGATATTTAGAATCACTTTCATCTTATGCAAGGCAGTTTTTAGGAGGAATGCAAAAGCCAAATGTTGATGAAATTGAAGGTTTGTCTCCTGCAATTGCTATAAGTCAAAAAGCTCATAATTCTAATCCAAGATCTATTGTTGCAACTATTACAGAAATATATGATTATTTAAGAGTTTTATTTGCAAGAATAGGAAAACCTTATTGTCCTGAATGTGGAACATTAATTAACAAAATGGCGACGGATGAGATCGTGGACAATGTTAAAAAAATAATTAATGAGAAAAAAGAAACTGTAATTTTATTCCCTGTTGTAAGGGGAAGAAGAGGAGAATATTATCAGTTAATTCAAGATTTGTATGAATCAGGATTTTTAGAAGTAAGAATTGATGGCGAATTTAAAAAACTAAATGAAAGAATTGTTATTGAAAAAGGAAAAAAACATACAATTGAAGTTGTGGTAGATAGATTCAAAAATATTAAATTCGACAAAGATTTTTATTTTAGATTAAATGAAGCAGTTGAAACGGCAATTGATATGTCTGATGGATTATGTTTAGTTTTAATTGATAAAAAAGAACATATCTTTAGTACAAGTTATTCCTGCCCAAAATGTGGCTATAGTTTTCCTGAAATAGAGCCAAGACTTTTTAGTTTTAATAGTCCTTATGGATATTGTGAATATTGTAAAGGAATTGGAACTGAAAATATTTTTTCAGAAGATCCGTGCCCAGTTTGTTTAGGAAAAAGATTGAATAAAAATGCGCTTAGCGTAAAAATTAATTCAAAAAATATTTGGGATATTGTAAGTTTAAATATGCATGATGCATTTAATTTTATTAATAATCTTAAATTAAGCGAGAGAGAATTTGAAATTGCAGAAACTATTTTAAACGAAATTAAAGCTCGTCTCAAGTTTATGCTTGATGTTGGTTTAAATTATATTGATTTAAATAGACGTGCTGGAACGCTTTCTGGAGGAGAAGCACAAAGAATTAGGTTAGCCTCACAAGTTAGTACTAAAATTGTGGGAGCACTTTACGTTTTAGACGAACCAACAATTGGACTTCATCAAAGAGATAATGAAAAACTTGTAAATACTCTTAGAAACTTATGCGATATTGGCAATACAATAATTGTAGTTGAACATGATGAAGATACTATACTTGCTTCTGATTGGATTGTTGATTTTGGTCCATTTGCGGGAGAACATGGAGGAAATATTATGTTTTCTGGACCTCTTGAATACATGTTTTTTTTAAAAAAGCCTGAAACAAATTTAAAAATAATTGGCGATCCTAAGGAAAGTTTAACAGGTAAATATTTAAGAAAAGAATTAAAAATAGCAGTACCAAAGAATAGAAGGCTTGTAGATAAAATGCATCCAATGCTTGAAGTTAAAGATGCCTACGGAAATAATTTAAAACATATTGATGTTAAAATTCCTCTTCAAAGATTTGTGTGTTTTACAGGAGTTTCAGGTTCTGGAAAATCAACCTTAATGAACGATGTTATTTATAAATACGCTGTAAATAAAAAATTAAGATTGCAAAATTTTGATAAAAAAGTGAGAGAGATTAAAAATTTAGATTATATCGATAAAATAATAAAAATTGATCAATCTCCGATTGGAAGAACTCCAAGGTCAAATCCTGCAACATATACAAGAGTTTTTGATCAAATAAGGGAATTGTTTGCAGCAACTCCTGAAGCTAGAATAAAAGGATTTAAATCGGGAAGATTTAGTTTTAATATGCCTCAAGGAAGGTGTGAGCATTGCGAAGGAAGAGGATTAATTGAAATTGAAATGCATTTTCTTCCAAGTGTAGAAGTTGTTTGCGATGTTTGTAAGGGGAAGAGATTTAATAGAGAGACTCTAGAGATTCACTATAAAGGCAAGAATATTGCAGAGGTATTAAATATGACAATAACTGAAGCAGCAGAATTTTTTAAGGATATTCCTAGAATATATGATAAATTAAAAGTTTTAAACGAGGTTGGTCTTGGATACTTAAGACTAGGACAATCTGCTACAACTTTATCTGGAGGAGAGGCTCAAAGGGTTAAGTTAAGTAAAGAGCTTGCAAAAAAGAGCACGACAAAAACTTTATATTTATTAGATGAGCCAACAACAGGACTTCACTATGAAGATGTTAGAAAATTAATAGATGTTATTCAAAGATTAGTGTCTCAAGGAAATACGGCTCTTGTAATTGAACATAATTTAGATTTTATTAAAACGGCTGATTGGGTTATTGATTTGGGTCCTGAGGGAGGCGAGTTTGGAGGAGAGGTTTTAGCAGAAGGTACTCCAGAAGATCTTGCAAGAAAGAGTACAATTTCTTATACGGGAAAATATTTAAAACAAATTTTATGATTAAGAATCTAAAAGACGTTCCTGGAATTTATCTTTTTTATAAAGATAAGGAACTTATATATGTAGGAAAAGCAACTTCACTTAAAAATAGAGTAAGAAGTTATTTTTCTGGTCCAAAAACTCAAAGACCAATAGAGCTTTTAATTAAAGAAATTAATAATATTGAAACAATTGAAACAGATTCTGTTATTGAAGCTGCCATTTTAGAAGCTAAATATATTAAAAAATATAAACCAAAATATAATGTGACTGGAAAGGATGATAAGAGTTGGATTTATATTTATTTAACAAAGGAGGATTTTCCTAAATTAAAAACTGTAAGAGAGCACGAATTAAAAGATTTTAATAAGAAAAAGGTGAAAAAAATATTTGGACCATACCCAAACATTAAAACATCTGAAATGCTTAGAATTTTGCATTCTCTGTTTTTAATTTCTAAATGTGAACCTAATCAAAAGCGTCCATGCTTTGATTATCAAATTAAAAAATGTTTAGGAGTCTGCAAGGGAGAAATTACAAAAGAACAATATGATAAGAGAGTAACAAAACCGCTCATTCAATTTTTAAATGGTAATAAAAAAGCTGTTATAAAGAATTTAGAAAAACAGATGAAAAATTTTTCAAAAGGAGAAAAGTTTGAAGAGGCAAATAGAATAAAATTTCAGATAAAGAGGCTTCAAAAAATACAGGATGCATCACTTATTAATAAAAGCTTTGTAGAAGATTCTTTTAAAGAAAAAATAAAAATTGAAAGAATAGAGGGATATGACATTTCTAACTTAGGGAAAGATTATAAGGTGGGAAGTATGGTGGTTTTTAACCTAGACGGTCCGGTTAAAAAAGAATACAGAAAATTCAAAATAAAAACTATAGAAAAACAAAGCGATATCGATTGCTTAAGAGAAATTTTTGAAAGAAGGTTAGGGCATAATGAATGGAGTACCCCTCAAATTATATTAGTTGATGGAGGGAAACCTCAGGCTAATTTAGCTCAAAAAATGTTTAAAAATATTTTTGTTTTAGGAATTGCAAAAGGAAAAGATCGAAAAAAGGATGAATTTATATATGGAAGTCAAGATAGGGATATGATTGATTTTATAGAAAAAAATAAAAATCTTTTTATTAATATTAGAAACGAAGCTCATCGTTTTGCGATAAGTTATCAAAGAAAGCTTGCTAGATTGAAATAGTTTTATTATAGTAAAAATATGGAAATATTAATTGTAGGAAATAGTAATAAGGAGTCGCAAGATCTTTTTAAAAAAGCTCAAGGTGTTGCTAAAAATTTTGAAGATGCTGAGATTGAATTTGTTTTTGAAAAAACAGATTTTTACAATCTCCCGTTAGTTGTTATTAACAATATAATTGTTTCTTCAGGAGTAGTTTTGACAGAAAAAGAAATTGAAGAATTATTTAAAAATCCTCCTAAAAGATGTTCAGGATCTTGTGGTAGTTGTGGAGGATGTTCATAAAAAGATTGCATAAATTTATAAACATATAATGCATATGTTTCAATAAGACTGGTTTGAAAAAACAAGATTTTTTTGATATATTTTACATAATGAAAAATGCATTAATAAGTAAAAAAATAGGTGTTATTTTAACAGATACTATATATGGAATAGTTGGCCTTGCTTTAGATGAAGAAATTGTTGAAAAAATTTATAAAGTTAAAGAAAGAAATTTAAAAAAACCTATGATTATTTTAATTTCTTCAATTGATGACTTGTCAAATATCTTCGAAATCCATCTAAATGAGCAGTGTCTTAATATTTTAAAAGAATTTTGGCCTGGAAATGTAAGTGTAATACTTCCATGTAAAAAGTTTGAGCATCTTCATAGAGGTTTAAATTCTATAGCTTTTAGATTACCTGATAAAAAGGCAATAATAGATTTAATTAAAGAAACCGGTCCCATTGTCGCGACTTCAGCAAATAAGGAAGGTGAAAAACCTGCAGAAAATATAGAAGAAGCAAAAGAGTATTTCGGCGATGAATTAGATTTTTATATTGACGGGGGAAGATCATGTCAAAGCTCATCAATTTTAGTTAAACTTAAAAATGAAAATGAATTAGAAATATTAAGAGGAAAAATATGTCTAAGAAAATAGCAATTCTTATTTTATTGATTCTAATTTTTTCTCTAATATTTTATAAAACAAATGAGGAATTTCTAACAAAAGAAAAAATTGAACATTCTGGAATAATTTTTTCAAATGATATAGAAACAAGTAATGATTATTTAAACATTTTATTATTAAAAGGTTCCGATCAATTTACCGTACATTACAAAAATGATTTTAAAAAAGAAGATTGTTTTATCGAAAAAGATTTAAGTTCTTTAAAGGTGAAGAACACAATTCCTGTAATTATTAATGAGAATAAAAATGATTTAGAAAAGTTTTTAAACAGTTTAAGCTGTGAAAATCATGTATTATATACGCAATTTAATTTTACAGAATATGAATTTTTCAACAATAATATTATAGATAATATTGATAATATAGATAAATTAAAAGTGGATTGTCCATTGTGTTTTTATGGAGTTTATTACTTCTCAAAAAAATGTGGCAAAGATAAATATGAATTTTTAAATAACAATTTGTATTTTAAAAGTAAAGGAAATAGCATTAATAAAAGTGATAAAATATCATTTGTGGGAGACATGATGTTTGATAGGGGTGTTAACCTTTTAATAAAGCAAAATAATAATTTTAATTATCCTTTTGAAAAAATTAAAAAATATTTAAATTATTCTGGTACACTTGTTGGAAATTTGGAAGGACCTATTGTTAATAATATGACTTTTATTTCCACTCACTCAATGTCATTCAACTTTGACAAAAGAAACACAAAAGCGTTTAAAGATAATAATTTTCAAATCCTTTCTCTTGCAAATAACCATACTTCAAACAGAGGGAGTGCTGGATTAGAAGAAACCAAGACATTTTTAAAAGATAACGATATTGATTATGTAGGAGAACCTCATGGGTGTTCACTCAATGATATCGTTATAAAGGATGACATTATTTTTTATGCTGTTAATACAACATTTCCTTTTAATTGTTCTAACGAAGAAATTATCTCTAATATTAAAAAATTAGACAAAGAAAAGTTTTTAGTTGTTTTAATGCACTGGGGAGATGAGTATGTTCACAATGCTTCTCAAAGCCAAATTAACCTTGCGCATTCAATAATTGATGCAGGGGCAGATTTGATTATAGGAGGGCATCCTCATGTTATTCAAAATATTGAAAAGTATAATAATAAATTAATATTTTATTCTTTAGGTAACTTTATTTTTGATCAATATTTTTCTAAAGAAACTCAGCAAGGAATCATGGTTGGACTTGAACTCAAAAAAAATGAACAAATTTATAATCTTTTTGTGATAGAAGAAGAAAAAGCTCAGCCAGTAATTGTAAAAGAATCCGAAAGCATTTTAAATTGGTTAGCTTCTATTTCATCAAGTAGTTTAGAAAATGAAATTAAGAAAGGGCAGATAATTATTTATCCCAAAGATTAATAAAATATTTGAAATTATTTGAAATTTCTTCAGAGGCTTTTTCTTTATCAATTAAACCTTCGGAATATTTTTTAATTGTTTCTAAAAATATTGTTCTACCGATTGCAAATCCAATAATATTTTTTATATTTTTTGATTGAACTAGCCAGTTTTTTACTTTTATTTTTGATTCACCTCTTCCTAAAAATATAATTTTTGAATTATTTTCTATTATCTTATTAATTTCTTTCCAGCCATTTTCATTAAAACCTTCTAGCTTCCAAATGCTTACTTGTATATGTTCTTGAATTTCATTTATGGCCTGACACGTTCTATCTAATCTTAAATATCTATCATAATTTTTAGTTAATTTGAGATCATTTTCTGTTGGAGGAACTAATAATTCTAATATTATTTTGTAATTATTTTTTAAACAGAAATCATTAATTTGTTTTAAAACAATAATCTGTTTTTCATTTATCTTTATATTTGAGGGATTATACCTTATAAGTACTTTAATATAATCTGGATTTATTTTTTTAACTTCGTTTAAATCTTTATATTCTAGTTGCAAAATATTTTTACCACTTTTTTCAATTGGAAGACATATTTTTATATTTTTTCCTTTAGCGATTTCTATTATTTCTTTTCCATATTTTTCATCAACTAAAATAGCTAATTCGTTTTTTCTTTTATATTGATTGTAAACATTTAAAAAACCAGTAAATATAATTTTTTTCAATTCGATAACTTTATTTTTAGTTGGTTTTTCTAAAATTTTTAAAAATGATGACCTATGATCGAATGGTAAAATAAATAATTTCATACATATAATATATCTTTTTATTGCATTTCTTTCAACACTTGTTATAATTTAATTATGAAAATATCTTTTTTAGGCGCGTGTAAAGAAGTTACTGGTTCATGTATTTTAATTGAAATTAAAAATACAAAATTTTTAGTTGATTGTGGAATGTTTCAAGGATTAAATTCGTATGAAAAAAACTTTGAAGAGTTTAATTTTAATCCAAAAGAAATAGATTTTGTGCTATTAACTCATGGTCATCTAGATCATTCTGGAAGACTTCCCAAACTATATAAACACGGTTTTAGAGGGAGAATTTTTGCAACAAGCGCAACAAGAGATCTTGCAGAAATTATTTTATATGATTCCGCTCGTATTTTTGAGAAAGATCAAAGAACTCCAATATTTAATTTTAACGATGTTTTGAATACAGTTAAGTTGTTTGAATGTTTTGATTATTCTGATGAAATAAAGGTAGGAAGTATAGTTATTAGATTAAAGGACGCTGGTCATATTTTAGGATCTACGATATTTGAAGTTTTTGTAGAGAATAAAAAAATAGTTTTCTCTGGCGATTTAGGTAATCATAATGCACCAATTGTTAAAGATACTGACTTTATTGATTCTGCGGACATAGTTGTTGTAGAGGCAACATATGGAGGAAAGATTCATGCAAGCAGAGAAGAGGGTGTTTTAGAACTATTTAAAAATATACAAGAAGTAATTGATAGTAAATCAGTGCTTTTAATACCTAGTTTTAGTATAGAAAGAACACAAGAGTTATTATTTGAAATTAATAAAATGATAGAAAATAAAAAAATACCTTTTGTGAATGTATTTTTAGATAGTCCTTTAGCAATTAGAGCTACTCAGATTTATGAAAAATATATAGATATATTTGATAATGAATGCATAACATTAATTAATTCTGGTGATGATATTTTTGATTTTGCTGGTTTTAAAAAAAGTAAAAATACTAAACAAATATTAAAAAATGCTTCTCCTAAAGTAATTCTTGCAGGATCTGGAATGTGTTCTGGAGGGAAAATGCCTTTTTATTTAAAAAACTATGGAGCAGATAAAAATAATATAATATTGCTTAATTCTTACCAAGCAGAAGGTACTATAGGAAGAAAACTAGAAAATAAAGAACCTATTCTTATTGATGAAAAAAAGGTCACTATTAATGCTAAAATTAGAAAAATTTCTTCTTTTTCTTCTCACGCTGACTCGTTTAAACTTAAAGAATGGGTTTTAAGAAGTAATCCTCAAAAAGTTTTTATTAATCATGGAGAGGAGCAGGAGTGTATGTTATTCAAATCGTCTATAGAAAAAAATATTAAAAACATCATTATTCCTGAACTTAAAAAAAATTATTCTTTAGATTAATTTGCATAAGAACACTTATTTTGTTAGAATTTAGAAAGATAAAAATAATATAATAAAAAAAATGGAAAAATCAAACATTGTAATCAGTTCTTTAATAATAGCTTTTTCTTTAATAATTTCTGTATTAATTTATTCTAATAATTTATTCAAAATTCAAAATTTAGATAACACACTTGTTGTCACTGGATCTTCTACTAAAATTGTAAAATCAGATTTAGCAAAACTTAATTCAAGTTTTTTCAGAACCGTAACTGAGAGCGAATTAAAAAAAGGATATGCATTTATGCAAGAAGATGAAAAGAAAGTTATTAATTTTTTGAATGAAAATAATATTTTAGAAGATGAATATGAGATATATCCTGTTTCAATGTATAAGGACTATTATTATGATAAGGCAATAGATCAAGATCCTCGATATAATTTATCTCAAAGAGTTGTGATAACTTCAAGTGATATAGAAAAAATAAAAAATTTATCTCAAAAAGCCAACGATCTTATTAAATTAGATGTTATTTATCAGACTAATGCTCCCGAATATTATTATACAAAATTGCCAGACGAAAGAATTAACCTTTTACCAGAAGCTGTATTGGATGCACGAAAGAGAGCAGAAGCAATTGCGAAAAGTGCTGATAGAGGAGTAAACACAATTAAGAGCGCTGATATGGGGGTGGTTCAAATTATGCAACCAAATTCAACTGATATAGCAAGTTATGGTGCATATGATACTTCAACAGTAGAAAAAGAAATAATGATTACTGTTAGGGTTAATTTTGTTTTAGATTAAAATTTAAATAATTTTTAAAACACTTTAATTTAAAGCGTTTTAAATTTGAAAATATATTAAAAAGCTTGAAAATATTTTTTAATTTAGTATAATTCGAAACATTACAACTATAAGCATTAAATATGACACCAATAATTAAAAAAGAGCCAGATATAATTCTTTTTGTGAATGATATACCTGACGATGTAGAAATCTTAAAAAAAGATCTTTATAATTATGGTAAAAAAACTAATAAAAAATATAGATTAGCAATCATACATGATACTAGAAGAGTAGAGATAGGAGAAATTAAACAATATCCAGAAGATGTTATTTATTTATCTTGTGACTTCAGCGATCCTGTTAAGATTCAAAAAACATTATTACCTTATCAAAACGAAATTTTAGCAGTAACTTGTCGTAGCGAAATAAACATTGATTCTTTTTCTAAATTAGTTCCAAATGTTCCTTATTTAAAAACTCCAACATCTGAGTCATTGGATTGGGCCATTCAAAAAACAATGATGAGGAAAAGATTTAATGCATACGATAAAAAAATTACTCCTAAATTTTCCATCGTAAAAGATTATTCTAAGGAAACAATTCAAAGCATAAAAGAAAAAGTAGGTTTTCCACTTGTTGTAAAACCATCTGGATTAGCTTCAAGTCTTCTTATAAGCGTTTGTTATTACGAAGAAGAATTAGAACAAACCTTGCAGGAAGCTTTTAAAAAAATAAAAAAAATATATAAGGAAAACGATAGAAAAAAAGAACCAGAAATTTTAGTTGAGCAATTTATGGAAGGAGAAATGTTCTCTATAGATGGGTATGTAACATCAAAAGGAAGAGTGTATTTTTGTCCATTAGTTAAAGTTAAAACAGGTAAACAAATTGGTTTTGATGATTTCTTTGGTTATCAAAGAATATTACCGGCTAGGGTTGAAAAAAACTCAAGTGAAAAAGCAGAAGAGGTTGCAAAAAAAGGAATTCATGCTTTGGGTCTTAGAAGTGTTTCTGTCCATATAGAATTAATGAGGCTTGAAGATGGTTGGAAGGTAATTGAAATTGGACCTAGGGTTGGTGGATATAGACATTTAATGTATCAACTATCTTATGGGATTAATCACGCATTAAATGACATTCTAATTAGAATTCCACAAAAACCCATAATCTCTAAAAAGGTTAAAGGACATACAGCAGTTTTTCTTTTTTACGCAAGAAAGGAGGGAAAATTACAAGCAATTAAGGGGGTTAAAAAAGTGCAAGAATTGGAATCTTTTTATGATATTAAAATAAATAAAAAGATTGGTGATGTTTGTAAATTCGCAAAAAATGGAGGAAAATTCGTATGTAATCTCGTTTTATTTAATAAAGATAGGTCAAAGCTTTTAGCTGATATAAGAAGAATGGAAAAAACTTTAAAAATTATAACTTAGATATGAAAAAAATAATTGTTTTTATTACGTTAATTATTCTTTTAATAACTTTAGTTGTTTTTTTTCTATTAAATAATAAAAAAGTAGAAGAAAAAGAAAGTGTTGTTTTCTTTTTTGATTTGGTTGAAAAAGATACTGATATTAGCTTTTTAAACACACAAAGCTCAATTCTTCATTGGAAAGTTGTTGACGAAAATAATGATGTTATTACTGTAGAAAAATCAAGTAAAAATGCTGAAATAAAAAATATTACAGAAAGTGAATCAGAAAAAATTAATAATTTTTTTGAAGAAAATGGGTTTGAATTAGATATCTATAATTTAGCAGATAGCCCTCAAGGTAGTGTTAAGGGATATAGAAAGAATAAAATGTATTGTATTATCACACAAGATTACAAATTAAGTGATCGTGATGCTATTACAAGTATAGACATGAATATTAATTGTGCAATTTAATTTTGGCTTTTATAATTTTTAATTTAATGCTAAAATTGGATACATGGAAAATATATTTGAAAATATAGAAATTAACTTACCCGAAGGTGAGCTTCAAAAAAAACTTAAAAGTGGAAAGGTTTTAAATATTAAAATGGGATTTGATCCAACTTCTCCAGATCTACATTTAGGCCATGCTGTGGCTATTAAAAAATTAAAACAATTTCAAGATTTAGGGCACAAAATTATTATAATCATAGGAGATTTTACAGCTAGAATAGGAGATCCTACGGGAAAAGATAAAACAAGACCACAATTAACAAGAGAAGAAATTGATAAAAATTCAAAGACTTATATAACTCAATTAGGAAAAATTTTGGATGTTTCTAAAGTAGAAATTAAGAGAAATTCTGAATGGTTTCATCAAATGAGGTTAGATGATTTTATTTCTTTACTTTCTAAATATACTGTACAACAAATCATGGATAGAAATGATTTTAAAGAAAGGTTTGAAAAGGGCAATGCTATTTCGATGCATGAAATTATTTATCCTTTAATTCAAGGATACGATTCTGTTATGGTAGGTGCCGATGTTGAACTCGGTGGACAAGATCAATTATTTAATCTTTTAGTTGGGCGCTATTTGCAAGAAAAATACGATAAAGAACCTCAGGTAATCCTATGCACGCCACTTTTACGTGGATTAGATGGGGTTAACAAAATGAGTAAATCTCTTAATAATTGTATTGGATTAACAGATAATCCTAATGATATGTATGGAAAAACTATGTCAATTCCAGACACTTCAATAGAAGAGTATTTAAATTTAGTCACTTCTTTTTCAGTTAAAGAAAAGAATTTATTTAAAGAACAATTACTTAATAAGGCAGTTAATCCAATGGATATTAAAAAAAAGATAGCCTTTAATGTTGTTTCTCAATATCATTCCAAGGAAGAGGCTCAAAATGTTCAAAATGACTTTGAGAATAAATTTCAAAAAAGAAAATTAGAAGATATTGAACTTATAGATATAAGTTTTGAAGGAATAAACAAAGACAAAACCATATTAGAGTTTGTGCATGAACTTTTAAACAAATCAAAGAGCGAGGCAAGGAAATTAGTAGAAGCAGGGGCAGTTTCAGTTAATGGGGAAAAAATATTTGATATTAATTTTAAAATTGGTAAAATAAAAAAAGAATCTGTCCTAAAGATAGGAAAGTTAAATTATTTTAAGTTTAAATAAAATATAATCATGAAAAAAATAAACCTTATCCTTTTATCATTAGCATTTATATTATTTCCAATAATTAAAGCTAATGCTTTTTCGTTGTATTATAATGAAGCTCATAAAAATGATACAATAGAAGCCGAAATCAACATAACTAGAGATGCAGTATCACCAAAAGCTGTTGAGGGTTATATTAATTTTAATCCAGAATCTTTTGAGTTAGTAAAAATTATTCAAAATAATTTAACGATAGACAAATGGATGACGGCTCCATACTTAATCGAGAGAGGGAAATTATTTTTTAGCGGAACTTTTGATCCGAATTTAAATAGAAATAATCTTTTTACTCTTGTTTTTAAAAAAAATAGTGATAACAAATTAAATCTAAACCTTTGTTCGAGTACAATTTTGGGAGAAGACGATAAGTTATATGATTTGCAAGAAATATTTTTAAAAAAAGAAAATTCATTGAGTATTTTTAATGTAACATCATCTACACATAGCGATCCTGAATCGTGGTATTCAAATAAAAATGTTGAGCTAAAATGGCAGCTTCCTTCGGATGCTGAAAAAATTAAAATTTTAATTGATAAAAACGAATTTTCTTATCCGTCGGTAGAATATGATAAACCTATAAATATAAAAAACATAGAATTAGATGACGGTATTTGGTATTTTCATATTAGATATTTTGGAAATAATGGATGGAGCTCTATTGAACATCGAAAAATAATGATAGATACCCAAAAACCAATATTAGTCGATATAAAAAACGAAAAAGGCACAATTAATTTTTTTGGGCAAGATGAGTTGTCTGGAATTGATTTATATGAAATAGATATTCCTGCTTTAAATCAAAAATATATTATTGGTGAGGAAGTTTTTAAATTGCCACAACTTAAAAGCGGAATATATGACATTAAAATAAGAGCTTATGATAAAGCTCAAAATTACATTGAAATAAACGATCTGCTAGAAATTAAGGGCATAGATCCTCCACATTTTTCTGGTCTTATTTTGGGAAATGAAGAATTGTTTATACTGGGATATGTTAATGAACCAAAATCTAAGGTGTATGCTTCAATAAATGGAAGCGAGGCAAGTTTTTCAGATGCAACAAAGACATCTGACGATGGAAAATTTGTTCATTCGATACAAAAATTGACACCAGGATTATATGATTTGCAATTAATGACAATCACAGATGATGGAATTAGCGAAAAGAATAAAAAAATAATCTTAGTTGTTAGTGAAAAAATAGTTTTTAATTCACTATCTAAGGTTTTAATAGCATGTGGGTTAATAATTTTAATATCAATATCGTTTTATATTTTTTTAAAGAAAGATAATAAAAAAACAAAAAAGAGAAGAGTTAAAAAAATTAAAAAATAAAATTATGGATTTTAATGATTATCAACAAAAATCAAGACAAACAGCGCTTTATCCCAATAAAGATAATAATTTTATATATCCAACATTAGGACTTGTGGGAGAGGCAGGTGAAGTAGCAGAAAAAATTAAAAAAGTTATCAGAGATAATAACGGAGTTATTACTTTAGAAAAAAAAGAGGAGATAAAAAAAGAATTAGGAGATGTTCTATGGTATGTTTCAAATTTAGCTTATGAATTAGACATAGAATTAGAGGATATAGCACAAGGAAATATCGAAAAACTTTTTTCAAGAATGGAAAGAGATAAGCTCCATGGAGATGGTGATAATAGGTAAGTATGATTTATATTATAAATTCTACGGGAGAAAAAGAGTTATTTTCTTCTAAGAAAGTTTACAATGCAATTCTTAGGGTTAGTGGAGAAGAAAGAATTGCAGATAAAATTACTAAAATTATTCAAGAAAAGATATATCCAGATATCACCACTTTTGAAATATATAAGTTGATAAAAGAAAATTTAGCTAAAGAAAAAAAAGCATCATCTATAAAATTTGATTTAAAGTACGCTATCAAAAGATTTGGCCCAGAAGGTTTTATTTTTGAAAAATTTATTAAAGAAATTTTTCAAGAATTAGGATATAAAGTTAGTAATAACAAAATCATTAAAGGTAAATGCATTTCTTATGAAATAGATTTTATTGCTAAAAATAAAAATTTAAAGTATATGGGTGAATGCAAATACAGAAACTCAACTGGGCAAAGGATTGATGTTAACGTTGTTTTAAAAAGTTTTGCAGTTCTTGATGATATAAAGAATAACAATCCCTTTTGCAGTATTAAAACAATGATTGTGACAAATGAAAAATACACTGAAAATGCTATAAAATATGCTAAATGTAAAAAAATACAGCTTTTGGGATGGAAATATCCTGAAGAGAAAGGGCTTGAAAGAATTATCGATGAAAATAATTTTTATCCTATAACTATTCTTCCTTCTTTTAATAATAGTCATCTTAGTTTGTTTGCAAGAGAAAATATTTTACTTGTAAAAAAATTAACCGATGAAAAGATAAATTTACTTAAAAATCATAATCTTAATAAAGAATATTTAGATAAGCTAAAAGAAGAAGTTAACTTATTAATTAATTGACTTTTAGCTTTATTAAAGATAAGGTATTTTTGTTAATAAATAAAATTAAGTTATGTCATTACATATAGGTATTGTTGGTTTTCCAAATGTTGGTAAATCTACTTTATTTAAAGCTATTACAAAAAAACAGGTAGATTGTGCTAATTATCCTTTTTGTACAATTGATCCGAATATTGGAGTTACTGCTGTTCCGGATAAAAGAGTTGATTTATTAGGAGATCTAATGAATTCTAAAAATAAAATTTACACCACGATAGAATTTGTTGATATCGCTGGTCTTGTTGAGGGTGCAAATAAAGGAGAAGGACTTGGAAATCAATTTTTAGCAAATATTAGAGAAGTAGACGCTATTCTATATGTTTTAAGATGTTTTAAAAATGAAAATATTGCATCTGTAAGATCAGAAATTAATCCTATTAAAGATAAGGAGATTTTAGATATGGAAATGGCCTTAAAAGATCTTTTAACAATTGAAAAAAGAATAGATTCTGTTCAGAAGAAAATGAGATCTGGTGCGAAAAAAGAAGACGAGAAAGAGATAAATTTACTTAAAAGAGTGAAAACATTATTAGAAGAAGGGCAAATATTAATTGATCAAGATTTTTCGTTAGAGGAAGTAAATATTTTAAAACAATATCAATTGTTAACATTTAAAAAAAGAGTTTATCTTTTAAATGGAAAAAATGAAGAAGTTTCAGAAGAAGTTAAAAAAACATTTGAAATAAATAACTGGGACTATATAGTTATTGATATTAAAGAAGAAATAGATGCTGATGGATTAAGTGATGAAGAGAGAAAAGAGTTGGGGCTTCCTGATTCTAAATTAAACCAATTAATAGAAAAGTGCTATCAAGTTTTAGATTTAATCACTTTTATTACTACTGGAGAAGATGAAACAAGGGCTTGGACTTTAAAAAAAGGCAGTTTTGCTCCTGATGCAGGAGGCGTTATTCATACCGATTTTAAGGACAAGTTTATTAAAGCAGATGTTATATTTTGGGAGGACTTATACAATTGTAAAACCTTTTCTGATGCCAAGGCAAAGGGTTTGATTAGAACCGAAGGAAAAGAGTATATTGTTAAAGATGGAGATGTTATTGAAATAAAAAGCAATGCTTAATTATGATTTATGCATTATTGGAGGTGGTCCTGCGGGAATGATGGCAGGCATAATAGCAGCTAAAAGAAATAAGAAAGTTATACTAATTGAGAAAAATAAAGATCTCGGGAATAAGCTGTTATTAACTGGTGGTGGAAGGTGTAATTTAACTAACACCAATTTGATTAAAAAAGAATTTGCTTCTAAATTTGGGAAGCAAGGTGATTTTTTGTTATCGCCATTGTCTTTATTTGGAGTTAAAGAAACAATGGATTTTTTTATTGAAAATGGATTGAAATTAAAAATAGAAGAAAACAAAGTTTATCCTAAATCAGAAAAATCAAAAGAAGTTTTAGATTTTTTCAAAGCCGAGCTTAAAAAAAATAATGTTAAGATTTTAACAAATTCAGAGGTTAATAATTTTGTTTTAAAAAATAAAAAAATTGAAAAAATATTATTAAATAATGGTGAGGAGATAAGCGCCTCTAATTTTTTAATTGCTACTGGTGGAAAATCGTATCCAGTAACAGGGTCTACAGGAGATGGATATGATTTTGCTAAAAAAATGGGGCATATTATAACTAAGTTGAGTCCAGCACTCACTCCAATAGAAACAAAAGAAAAATGGGTTAGTATTTTAAAAGGTGTGAGTTTAGAAAAAATTGGTTTGAGAATAAATAATGAAAAACAAATTAGGGGAGATATTTTATTTACGCATTTTGGATTAAGTGGACCCTTAATATTAAATTTAAGTGAAAGATTAAAGACAAAAGATAAAATTTATATAGATCTTTTTCCAAATAAAAATATTGAAGAATTGGAAAATTATTTAATTTCTTTATTTAATAAAAACGTTAAAAAAAGAATTAACAACATTTTGAGTACCATTATTTCATTTAAATTAACACCCATTATTTTAAATTTCTCAGGAATTAATAAAGATGAAATTTGCAGAAACATAACAAAAGAACAAAGGAAAAAAATAGTCAAAAATCTTAAAAACATTGAGTTCAATGTAATCGGACTTTTGGGATTTGAAAAAGCAATGGTTACAAAAGGAGGAGTTTCATTAAAAGAGATTGATTCAAAAACAATGAAATCAAAAATAATTGGTAATTTATATTTTGCGGGTGAAATTATTGATTTAAATGGTGAGTCGGGAGGTTACAATCTTCAAATGTGTTTTACGACTGGTTATGTCGTTGCTCAAAATATTTAATTTTGTTATAATTTATAATAAATAAGTTAATGCGACTAAATAAAAAATAGTTATTATTTTTTACAAATAAATGAATAACAAAAAAAGAAAAAAAGTTGGTTTAGCATTAGGATCTGGAGGAGCTAAGGGTTATGCTCACTTAGGAGTATTAAATGCATTAGAAAAAAATAACATTCCTATTGATTATATATCAGGAGCATCTGCTGGAGCTATTGTAGGTGCACTTTATTCATTATATAAAGATACTAATAAAGTAAAAGAAATTTTAACTGATTTTAATAAAGTAAGATCTCTTATCGATGTATCTTTTCGTGGAGGAATTTTCAAAGGTAGAAAATTGATTAATTTTTTTGAAGATATTTTTCAAGGAAAAAAAATCCAAGACTTAGACATACCTCTTTGTGTTGTTGCTACGGATTATGCAACTGGACAAGAGGTTAGGTTTAGAAAAGGAAACATAGCATTAGCGGTTAGAGCAAGTATGGCAATTCCTTTTATATTTGAATTAGTAGACTGTGAAAAAAAAGAGTTAGCGGATGGGGGACTATCTTCTCCTGTGCCAATTAAAGCTTTAAGAGAAATGGGAGCAGATGTTGTTATTGGTGTAAGAGTTGAAGACAAAATAAACCAACATGAAAAAAAGAATATATATTCAATGACTCAAAGAGCTTTAACAATCTTACAACATAATTTATCAAATTACGAAACAGAAGATTGTGATATCTTAATAGATCCATATTTTGAGGGTTATGGCATATTGGGATTTCATAAAGTAATTCAAGGAAAAATTCCAGAAGCAATAGAAGAAGGGAAAAGAGCAGCTAATGAAAAAATATCTCAAATTAAAAAAGTTATAGGTGGGGAAGAAGAGATTTCAGGAATTTATAAGTTATAAAATTCCATATTTTTGTTTTAATTCTTTTAATCTATTGTAGGATTCATTGATTCTTTCTTCTGTGATTTTCTTTTCTTTAACAGCATTTTTAATTACATTTATAGCTTTTTCTGCAATATTTTCATCATATTCGCGATTATTATTTGAAAGTATAAGCAAGTCACAGCCTGAGTTTATAGCCTTTATAATAGCTTCTTCAAATCCAAAATTATCAACGATTGCACCCATTTGCATATCATCCGAAACAATAACTCCATTATATCCTAGTTCGTTTCTTAGAACATCTTGAAGAAAAATAGAAGATAAAGTTGCTGGATTTTCACTATCAATATTTTTATTTACTACATGAGCCGTCATGATCATGTCTAATTTATTATCTTCGATTAACTTTTTATAAGGTAAAAGTTCTTCTTCTTTGTTATATGTTTCTGTAATATCAACTAATCCTAAATGACTATCCTCTTTTGAACTTCCATGTCCAGGAAAATGTTTTATTGCAGTCATTATATTATATTCATGCATAGCATCAATAAAATAATTGGCGTGCTCATATACCTTTTCGGGATCTTCGTTAAAGGATCTTTCTAAATATCCTATAACAGGATTGTCAGGATTTATATTAACATCAACAACGGGGGCAAAATTAAGATTGAAGCCTAAATAGCTTAATTCCATACCCAAAGGAGAAGCCTTGGTGAAAGTTTTTTGAGAATCTTCTTCTCCCATCACTTGAGCACTTTCTATTTGAGCAAAACCATATTTAGATTTTAGCCTATTTACATATCCACCCTCGGCATCAACTGCAATAAATAAATCGTCTTTAGTTAATTTCTTTATATTTTCTATCAATGCCTTAGTTTGTTTTGGGGTTTCTATATTTCTTATCCATGTTTTAGAGGGAACATCGTAATCAAAAAGTATTACTCCTCCAATATTATATTTGTTAATATCATTAATTATTTTAGAAGATTCAGAAACCTCCATTCCTCTAAATCCTAAAATTAACATTTTTCCTATTTTTTGATCTAAAGAAACTATGTTAGAGTTAGTTTCTTTTTTATTAAATAAAAATATACTAGTAACAATAATTGCTAGTATAAAAAACACAAAAGCTATTTTTTTTATATTCATATTAATTTGAAAATTAGTTTATTTATTGTTATATTATAATAAAGATAATTAAACAAAACAAGATATGAAAAAAAGGATTATATTAATTATAATGATTTTAATATTTGGCTTATTGTGTTTTTATTTTGGGCGTAATTTAAACATGGAAAATATGGAAGGCTATTATATTGAACAAGGATATTCATTTAAAAACCCTGATAACTGGAATAAAACTGAGGAATTGGGACCACTTGCTTTTGTAAATAATAGTGAAGATAATGGAGAGAATCCTTTTAAGTCCTATATATTTTTTATTAAAGACGATCTCAAGGGAAGAACCTCTGAACAATACTTTAATTACATAAAAGATCAAATAAAAAGCTCTTCTGAAAGTATGGAAATCATTGAAGAAAAAGGCGAAGGTTCTTTTCATATTATTTACATTAAAACTGTTCAAAACGAAGTAAGTTATATCGTCGGAACAGCCTTTATTAAAGGAATTAATGATACATATTTAGCGGTAAGTTTAAATACACTTGAATCTAATTTAGATAAAACAAAGCCTGTATTTGAAGAAACATATAAGAGTTTTAGATTAAGATAATTTTTACTTGAAAAAATAAATTTAATGCGTATAATATAATTATTATGGACAATATTTCATTTGAAGATTTTAAGAAATTAGATCTCAGAATTGCGAAAATTTTATCAGTTGAAGCAGTGGAAGGAGCTACAAGACTTTTAAAATTAGAAGTTGATTTAGGAGAAGAAAAAAGGATAGTGGTTTCTGGTGTTGCAGAATACTATACAGAAAATAATTTAATAGGAAAAGAAGTTATTATAATTTCGAACTTAGAACCAAAAATTATTTTTGGAATCAAAAGTCATGGCATGATTCTTTTTGCAAAGCAAGGAGATATGCCAATAATTTTAAAACCAGAAGAGGAAGTCACTCCTGGTGCAATAATAAGTTAAATTAATAATATGAACGATATAAATTTTAGTAGTCAAAGGAGTCCAGATCCAATTAATAGTGTTCCTAAAAGTGAACCACAGCTACCAGTTAAACCTGTTTATAAAAAAGAAAATAATTTAGACCCTGTTTTTAAAATTTCACTTATTATTTTAAGCATATTTTTGATAATACTGTCATTTTCAACTATTTATAACTTAATATCAAAAACTCAAGGACAAGGAGAGGTTATTACAAATGAACAGGGCGGGGTAATTACCGTAAATACAAGCGCAACGGTTTATGCTACTCCAGATATTGCGAAGATAAATATAGGAGTAGAAACATCTGAGGCTTCAATACAAAAAGCAGCGGACGAAAATTCGAGAAAAATAAACAATATTATTAATTATGCTCAAGGTGAAGGCGTGCCTCTTGAAGATATTAAAGTCATTGAATATATAGTTGAACCACAGTATCAAAAACAATCAAAGAGCGCAGAATATCCTGAAGGGAAAATTATAATTCCTTCTTATAAGGTTAAGGAAGTTATCGAAATTAAAATGGCTAAAGATAAGGTGCAAGGAGTTGTTGAATCTGCAATCAATGCTGGGGCAAACACAATAGGTGAATTGGTTTTTGATGTAAAAGATAAAGCTAATTATATTGAAGAAGCAAAAGCAGAAGCCATTGAAAAAGCAAGAAATGAAGCTCAAAAAATTGCTCAGAATTTAAATGTAGGACTTGGAAATCCACTTAATTATTCTGATAATCTTTATGGGGATTATAGAATTTCTAAATCTCTTTCAAATTTTGAGGAGGGTAAAAATGAAATAACTGTTAACGTATATATTACATATTCAATAAAATGAGTAAAACAAATTTAATTAATGTATTATTACTAGTAATATTTATTGGTTTGATGTACTTTGTTTTTCAATTTTTTTCCAAAGTTGAAATTGGGGAACAAGGAGCTTCTATTCATCAAAATTTTAACGAACAAGAAAATAATTTAAATGATAATTCAATAGAAATGCAAAACAACAATATTGAGACAGAAATTTTAAAAGAAGGACAGGGAGAGCCTTCAAAAGTGAATGACACTTTAGTTGTCCATTATACAGGAATATTAGAAAATGGTGAAAAGTTTGATTCGAGTTTAGACAGGGGGGTGCCTTTTGAATTTACATTAGGTAATCATTCAGTAATAGAAGGATGGGAACAAGGGATGCTTAATATGAAAGTAGGTGAAAAGAAAAAACTTTTTATCCCTTATCAACTTGGTTATGGAGAATATGGCTATCCTCCAGTTATTCCAGAAAAAGCTAATTTAATATTTGAGGTTGAGCTTTTGGAAATAAAATAAAACAGATGAAAAAAATATTAACTTCCGCTTTAATTTTTTTGGGATTATTTTTCTTCGCTAGCTTTACAAAAGCAGAAGTTGATTTTCAAAATAATAAAGTCGATATTGATTTTTTCTATAGTAAAACCTGTAGTCATTGTTCGGCTGCAAACGAATTTTTAAATAAAGTATCTTTAAAAGATAGTAATATTAGAATAAATAAATTTGATGTTAGTGAAAAAGAGTCAATTAATCTTTTGATTAACTACTACGAAAAGTATAAAGTCGATGAACAATACAAAGGTAGTGTTCCAGTGATTTTCATTGGGAATCGTTATTTTGTTGGTTTTGAAAAAAATAATTCTGAAAGTAAGATAGAAAATGCAATTAACGCTTTTGTAGATAACGAGGAAGATATTGACAATGAGGATGATTTGGTTGGAAATTTTTCTACAGTTGATAAATTAAGAAAAGAAATAAAACTTCCTTTTATAGGTTCTGTGGATTTGCAAAAAGCTCATCCAATAATTATTTCAATAGTTTTTGGAGCACTTGATGGTTTTAATGCTTGCGCAATGGCGACACTCGCTTTTCTTTTAGCTGTATTAATAGGTATTGGTGATAGAAAAAAATTAATTCTTTTAGGTGGTATTTTTATATTGGTTTCAGGGATAGTGTATTATGCATTTATAGCAGCATGGCTTAATCTATTTTTGATAATTCCACATCTAAATATAATAACATATATTGTAGGTATAGTTATGATTGTCTTTGGGATATATGTTTTAAAAGAATATTTTAATGGAATAATTTGTAAATTATGTGAAATTAAACCAGATCAAGAAAACTGGTTTTCGAAAAATCAAAAAAAATTAATGCTTAAGACTCAAGAAATTATATCGTCCAATAAATCTATGACTCTTATAATAGGAGGCGTTATTGTTCTTGCCGCCGGAATAAATTCAATAGAGCTTATTTGTTCGTTTGGTCTTCCAGTTGCATTTACCAAAATTCTAACATCATATAATTTATCATCTCTTTCTTACTATTTTTATATTTTAATATATGATATATTTTATATGTTAGATGATTTTATGATATTTTTGATAGCTGTTTTTACTTTTAATTTAGTCCAGGAGTCTGAAAGATATATAAAGGCTGCGAAGTTTATTTCAGGAGTTTTATTAATTGTATTAGGTATTATTATTATATTTTTCCCTGAATTTTTAGGATCCATATGATATTAAAGAAAACAACATTATACATGCTTTTATTTATATTCACCATCACTTCACTTGTTTTGCTTATGAGAATAATGCTCATCAAATGAAAAAAATATTAGACGATATTAAAAATTGTAAAAGATGTAATTTATGTAAAACAAGAATCTTACCAACTATCTATTGTGGTGATCCTAGTAGTAAGATTATGTTTATTGGAGAGGCTCCTGGTAAAAATGAAGACGAGACAGGTATTCCTTTTTGTGGAAGAGCTGGTAAAATTTTAAACGAATTATTAGATTCGATTAAATTAGAAAGAAGAGATGTATATATTACAAATATAGTAAAGTGTAGACCGCCTAAAAATAGAAATCCCAAAGAAAATGAAATTAAAAAATGTAAGCATTTTTTAGATGAACAAATAAAGATAGTTAATCCAAAAATAATTTGTCCATTAGGTAGATTTTCTAGTCAGTATATATTAAAAAAATACATGAATAAAAAATTTGAGATAGGAGAAGTACATGGAAAAGTTTTTAAGGTTTGTGATAACATCATAATACCAATGTACCATCCAGCTGCGGCAATATATGATAATAAAAAAATAGATATATTAAAAAAAGATTTTAAAAATATAATAAGTAATTTATAAAAATATGACATTTGATGACATATTAATAAACCAAGATATAGTAATACCTTCAGACATTAAAATAATTATAACTATTCTTGTATTCGTAGAATTAATATTAAAAGGATTTGCCCTTTGGAGAGCTGCAAAAAGAGGTGATAAGGCTTGGTATATAGCTGTGCTTGTTTTAAATACATTGGGATTAATTCCTCTTATATATCTAATTATTACCAGAGAAAAAGGTGATGTTGATAAAAGTTAAGTGTTATCCATTGTCAAAAAAGGAATTAATTACAAAAAAAGATGAAAATTCTTTTGAAATTTATATTAAAGAAAAGCCCGAAAGAGGGGAAGCCAATAAGAGAGTATTTAATATTTTAGCAGAATATTTTAATATTAAACCAAATAAGATAAGATTAGTAAAAGGAGCAAAGAGCCCTAATAAAATTTTTGAAATTCATGAATAATGATATATTAATGAGTATTTTTGAAAATAAAGCAATAATAGCTACTTTAATAGCTTGGTTTATTGCACAAACTATGAAAGTAATTCTTGTTTCTCTTAAAGAGAAAAAAATTAACCTTCTTTCATATTTTATTCCAGGAGGGTTTCCTAGTTCTCATAGTGCTTCTGTAGCTGCTTTGTCAACTGTAATTGGCCTAGAAACTGGTTTTAATTCCTCTATATTTGCTGTCTCAATCGCTTTTACTGTTTTTGTTTTATATGATGCCTCCGTGTTAAGGCGCGCTGCTCAAAAGCAGGCTCAATCATTAAATGACTTAATAGAATTCATTGACCTAAAAGGAATGGAACCATTAAGAGAGGTTTTGGGACATAGTTGGGTTGAAATTTCGGCTGGTTGTATTTTAGGAATTCTAATTGGTCTAATTGTCTTAATATGAATATTCCAGTAGAGTATAGGCAAGGTTATACATATTTTTTAGGAAATAAAATTGATTTATCCTTAAAACCTTTAATTCCAAGACAAGAAACTGAATATTGGATTTCTTTAATATTAAAGGAGATTAAGCAAGGTTCAAAGTGTTTAGATTTATTTTCTGGATCAGGCTGTATAGGGGTTTCGGTTTTAAAAACTATAAAAGATTCTTATTGTGATTTTGGAGAAATAGAAGATAAATTTGTCAAACAAATTAAAATAAATTTAAAAGGAATAAATAAAAATAGGTATAACATTATTAAAACAAATGTTTTTTCAGATATAAAAAATAAATATGATTATATTTTAGCTAATCCTCCTTATGTGGCAGAAAGAAGAATAAATGAGGTTGGGGAAGATGTTTTAAAATATGAACCATATATAGCCTTATTTTCTGGAGAACATGGAATGGATGCAATCACAAAATTAATAAATAATGGTTTTAATTACTTGAAAAAAAATGGAGTTCTGGTGATTGAACATGATCAAAGTCAAAAAAAAGAAATAGAAGAAATAGTTTTAAAAAACCAATATGCAAAATATGAATTTTGCAAAGATCAATTTAATGAATATAGATTTATAAAAATATATGTTTGAATATATAATATTAGGAATTTTACAAGGCATATTTGAGTGGATCCCAGTTTCTTCCGAAGGAATAGTGGCTCTTTTTTCAAATTATTTTATTAAAGATTTAAATGTAGTTGATGTTGCTATTTTTTTACACTTAGGAACGTTTTTTTCAGTTTTAATTTATTTTTGGAAAGATTGGTTGGATTTATTGAAGTTAAAAGATGTTGAATTTTTAAAGTTTTTTATTCTAACAACAATTATTTCAGGAGGAATAGGTTTTCTTTTTTATGATTTGTCTAAGGAAATTGTAATGGGCGGAGGACTTTTACTGTTAATGGGATTTGGCCTTTTATTGACATCATTTTTTCAAAAAAGAAAGATTAATTTTAATTTAGATAAAAAATATGGACCTTTTTTAATTGGAATTTTGCAAGGGGTTTCTGTTGTTCCAGGAGTATCTAGATCAGGGTCTACAATTTTTGGACTATCTTTTTTTGAAAAGGATCCTCTTAAGATTTTAAAAATTTCTTATTTATTATCAGCTCCAGTTGTTGTTGCATCATCAGGATATCTTTATTTAAAAAATCCTGATATTCTTTTTGATGGAGGGTGGGTTGCATTAATATTTGCCTTTATTTTTGGAATCTTAACATTAAAAATATTATTTGATTTAACCAAGAAAATTAATTTTTCTTTATTTACATTAATATTTGGAATTTTGTGCATATTAAGTGGGATTATTGAGTATCTAATATGATAGAAAAAGAGTTAAAAAAAAGAAGGGATGCCGAAAAAGCGAATACGCTTTGTAGATTTTTTAAAACAGGAAAAGGAGATTATGGAGAAGGGGACGCATTCTTAGGAATAAAAGTTCCAGATCAAAGAATGATCGTTAAAAAAAATTTAAACGCTTCTTACCTTGAGCTTCAAGAGTTATTAAATAGTAAATTTCACGAATGCAGATTAACAGCGTTATTAATTTTGGTTCAGAAGTTTGATTTTGAAGAGGAAAAAGTTTTTAAATTTTATTTAAAAAATTTAAAGAATATTAATAATTGGGATTTAGTTGATTTATCTTGTCCTAAAATTATTGGTAAATACTTATACAATAAAGATAGAGCTTTACTTTATAAATTAGCTAGTTCTAATAATCTTTGGGATAAAAGAATAGCAATTGTTTCAACACATTTTTTTATTAAAAATAATGACTTTGAAGATACTTTAAAAATATCTAAAATACTTTTAAGTGATAAACATGATTTAATTCACAAAGCAATTGGATGGATGCTTCGAGAGGTTGGGAAAAGGGATGAAAAAGTTTTAATTGATTTTTTAGAAAAAGAGTATTATAATATTCCTAGAACAGCTCTTAGATATGCTATAGAAAGGTTGTCAGAGGAGAAAAGAAAATATTTTTTAAATAAGAAAAATGAAAAATAAATCTTTTACTTTAATTGAGCTATTGGTAGTAATTGTAATCATTGGAATACTAGCAGGAGTAATAATGATCTCTACTTCTTCTTCAATTGATAAAGCTAGTATAGCTAAATCAAAAGTATTTGAAGAAAGTATACAAAACAATCTAGCAGCTAACATGGTATCAGCATGGGATGCTGATCATGTTACCAAAGGTACAACATGGGTACTAAATGATAAATGGGGAAATAACAATGGAACATTCTATGATGGAACAGTAACAACTTGTTCTACTACTGCTTGTCCTCAAATAGTAAATGATAAGAATATGGGTAATGTCCTATTTTTTGATGGGGTGAATGATTCGATTTTTATTTCTGGTTCATCTTTAAATCATTATAATGATTTAACTTATTCACTTTGGTTTAAATGTTCTACTCAAACAGCATCAGCATGGAATTTTTTTATATTTAAAGAACAAAATAATATGATTGAATTTGGATTTTATGGTAGTGGTCTTGGTTTTAAACCTTGGAAAAATGGAGGAGCCAATATTGATGGAGATGGTATTTTTTATGTTGGCACGGCTACAAATTATAGTGATAATGTTTGGCATTTAGTAAATGCAACGATAAAAAATAATGTTGTGGAAACATGGATAGACGGTGTTCTAAAAGGCCATCGAGAAGATTATCCTTATCCACAAACATCAAGCAATAGTAATCATTATATTGGATCAAGCTCAGGAGGAAGTTATTATGAAGGCTATATAAATGATATTAGAATATATAATTCAGGACTCTCTTCTGCACAAATAAAGAAAAACTATATTTATGAACTAAATAAATTTTTAGCAAAAGGCTTTATTTCAGAAAATGATTATAAACAAAGAATAGATTCTTTGAGTAAAAACTAATTAAAGTTAAAACATAATTTTTAAAATAAAAAAGACTTTTTAAAAGTCCTTTTTTTATATATAATACAATCATGAATTTATTAGATGGTTTAAATAAAGAACAAAAAGAAGCAGTTACGTTTGGAGATGGACCTCTTTTAATTGTTGCGGGGGCAGGAACAGGAAAAACAACTGTTTTAACAAAAAGAATTGCTTATTTGATATCTAAAGGATTAAAACCAAATGAAATATTAGCTTTAACTTTCACTGAAAAAGCAGCCAACGAAATGGAAGAAAGAGTAGAAAAACTTTTAGATTATGGATATTATGATTTTTGGATTTCTACTTTTCATTCTTTTTGTGATAGAATTTTAAAAAATTATGGGCTCGAGATTGGCATTCCTATAAATTATAGACTTATTGATGATACTGGAGCTTGGATTTTAATCAAAAAAAACTTTGATAAATTTTCTTTTTTAAAAGAATATAGACCTCTTGGAAATCCATCTAAATTTATTCATGCTTTAATTAGTCATTTTCATGTTTGTAAAAATGAAGGAATCTATCCTGAAGATTATTTAGAATATGCTGATTCATTAAAAGAAAATTCAATCATTAATGATGATTTAGAGTATTTGCAAGTAAGTGAAGTTGCACAAGCTTATCATACTTATCAAAATTTATTATTAAATAATAATTCATTAGATTTTGGAGACTTAATAAATTATACAAATAAGCTTTTTGACAAAAGACCTAAAATATTAAAAAAAATTAGAGAGCAGTTTAAGTATATATTAATTGACGAATTCCAGGATACTAATTTCGTTCAATATGAACTTATAAAAAAAATAGCTCATCCAAAAAATAATTTAACGGTTGTGGGAGATGATGATCAAAATATATTTTCTTTTTGTGGTGCTTCAATTAATAATGTTTTAAGATTTAAAAATGATTATTTAAATTCAAAAGATATTATATTGATTGAAAATTATAGATCACCTCAAAATATTCTTGATTTAGCATATAATTTTATACAGTTTAATAATCCAAATAGATTAGAATATGAATTAAATAAAGAGAAAAAAATTAAGAATGATGCAAAAGAAAAAGGGGTTGATATATCAAATTTTAAAAAATTTAGCAAAAAATTAAAAAGTAATTTGAGCCAGGAGGGACATTTAGAGCTTTTATCTTTTGAAACAGTTGAAGATGAAGTTTTAGGTATTATCGATAAAATCTGGGAATTAAAAGAGATTGATAAAGAAGCAAAGTTTTCGGATTTTTGCGTTTTAGTTAGAACAAATGATTCAGCAAATTATTTTATTAGAGGTTTTGAAAGAGCATCCATGCCTTGTTTTTTTATCTCTTCAAAAGGGCTTTATTCTCATCCAATTATTTTAGATATAATTGCATACTTTAAAGTAATTTTAGATTTTTATGATTCTCCAAGCTTGTATAGAGTTTTACGATCACTTCCTTTTGATTTTAGTCCCGAAGAAGTTGCTAAAATAAGTTGGTTTGCAGATGAACATAGCATTCCATTGTTTGATGCCCTAAAAAGAGTAGATCTTTTAAATCAATTTAGTGAAGAAACAAAATTAAGAATAAATGAGTTATTGTTTTCTCTTGAAGAACATTTTAAATTATCAAAAGAAAAAAATACAGGCGAGATTTTCATTAGAATGATTAACGATCTGCATTATGCAAAATTTTTAAAAGATTCCACTGAGGAAAATTTAAGAAATTGGGAAGTAATTTATCAATTTTTTCAAAAAATTAAAAATTTTGAAAGTATATCATATGATGCAAAATTAGTTACATTTATAGACCAAATTCAAATGGAATTAGATTCGGGGGAGGAAGGAGATTTGAATAACCAAATTGATGATAGCGACTCAGTTAAAATAATGACAATTCATTCTGTAAAAGGATTAGAATTTAAATATGTATTTGTAGTTAATTTAGTTCATAGAAAATTTCCAACAGATAAAAAAAGAGCTCAAATAGAACTTCCAAAGGATTTCATAAAAGAAGTATCACCAGAAGGGGATTATCATATTGAAGAAGAAAGAAGGTTATTTTATGTTGCCTTAACAAGAGCTAAGATGGGGTTGTTTTTGACATGGGCAAATGATTATGGCGGAAAACAACTCAAAAAGCCTTCAAGATTTTTAATTGAAAGCGGTCTTATTAATGAGGAAGATGCAAAAAAACAAAAAATAGATAAAAAGTCTTTTAATTTTTCAAAAGTTTTTAATGGATTCAAAAAAGAATCAATAGAAACTTTGAATATAAGGCATGATAATTTATTGCCATCTCATTTTTCATTTTCACAATTGGCTTCATTTGAAAAATGTCCATTACAGTATAAGTATGGACATATATTAAAAATTCCTATCAAAGGGAAGCCTAGTTTTTCTTTTGGTAAGTCGGTTCATAATACACTCCATAGATTTGTTAGTTTAAATGCTAAAATACTCCAATCTGAACAAGTTGATTTATTTAAAGAAATTGATTCTGAAAGAAAAAAATTTAATTTAGGATTAGAAGATTTAATAAAAATATATAATGAAGAATGGATAGATGCTTGGTTTGATACAGAAGATCATAAAGAGGAGTATAGAACAAAGGGAAAAGAAATATTGCAAGAATTTTATAATGATTTTATAGACAAAGACTTTAATGTTTTATTTTTAGAAAACGAACCTGCGCTTGAAAAAACATTTAGTCTTAATTTAAACGGTCATAAATTTATAGGAGCGATTGATAGAATTGATAAAAATAAAGACGGAATAGAGCTTATAGATTATAAAACAGGAACTGCTAAAAAAAGTCTATCAACTGATGATAAATTTCAATTACAGATATATAATTTAGCAGCAACTAAAGTTTTTGGGATAAGGCCACAAAAAATGACTTATTATTATGTTGAAGGAGGGATCTATTCTTCGTTTGAACCAAAAGAAAAAGATATTGAAAAAACAGAAGAAAAGGTGTTAAATATAATTGATAAAATCAAAAGAAGTAAATTTAAACCAACGGCTGGTTGGCATTGTGAGTATTGTGATTATAAAAATATTTGTCCTCATAGAAAATTTTAAAAAATATGAAAAACATTACAATTCTAGGAGATGGTGCTTGGGCAACAACCCTTGCCCTGATATTAAATAAAAATGGACATAATGTAACAATGTGGAGTGCTTTTCCTGAATATTTAGAAGAACTTGACTCTAAAAGAGTTAATGTAAAATATCTTCCTAACTTTTCTATTCCCAAAAATATTAAGTTCGATAAAGATATCAATAATGCTATTTCAGAAAGTGAGATTATTGTTGATGCTATTCCTTCTAAATTTTATAGAAGTGTTTTAAAGGAAATAAATGTAGATGTTTCTAAAAAAATATTTGTTAATGTTTCAAAAGGAATTGAACAAAAAACATTAAAAAAAATGACAGAGATTATCCATGAAGAATTAGGAAAAGTTAAAACTTGTGTTTTATCTGGTCCAACTATTGCGGGTGAGGTTGCACACGAAATGCCTGCAGTGGCAGTTTCTGCTTCAAGTGATTATAAGGTTTCTAAAACAATTCAAGAAATATTTTTTAATGAAAACTTTAGGGTCTACACAAATAATGATCCATTAGGAGTTGAACTTTGTGGAGCGCTAAAAAATGTAATTGCAATTGTTGCTGGGATATCTGATGGACTTGGTTTTGGGGCAAATGCAAAGTCTGCAATTTTAGCTAGAGGAATTGTTGAAATAGCAAGATTGGGTCAATCCATGGGAGCAAAAAAGAAAACTTTTTATGGAGTAGCGGGCCTTGGCGATTTAGCTACAACCTGCATTAGTCCTGAAAGTAGAAATAGAACTTTAGGAGAAAAAATTGGAAAAGGACAAAAATTTGAGGATATTATTAATTCTACAAATAGTGTTATAGAAGGAGCTACTACAACAGAGGCTGTTTATAATTTAAGTAAGAAATTTAACGTTGAAATGCCAATCACGAATCAAGTTTATATGATATTATATCATGCAAAAGATCCTAAAAAAGCATTAATAGATTTAATGCTTAGAGAAAAGAAAGGAGAATAATTAATTTAATATTTCGTTATGCTTAAAAGAGATATATTTATAGGTATTATTATTTTTATACTTTTTGTAATTGGGTTAGTGTCTACTCTTGAAAATATTGATAAGAAAAAACATATAGAAGAGGGTGGTAGTGATATTAATTTAATATTCGAATTGAGTTAATTTGAAATAAAATTTGCTAGACAATCAATATTTATTTTGTTATAAAATATATATATAATAATTAATAATTTTAATAATATGGAAATTAAAGTATTTGTAGAAGTTCCTAAAGGAAGTCGTCAAAAATATGAATTAAACGAGGAAACAGGAAGAATAGAGTTAGACAGAACAATTTATGGACCAGTTTCTTTTCCTTTTGAATATGGACATATTGAACACACGCTAGCAGATGATGGCGATCCATTAGATGCATTAATTATTACAAACGAAGCTACATTTCCTGGTTGTATAGTAAAAACAAAAATTATTGGTATGCTTATAATGGAGGACGAGAAAGGAATTGATAATAAAATTATTACTGTTCCAGCATCTAAAATTAATCCTTATTATGCACATATTGATGATATATCACAATTGTCAGAGCATGAAAGAAATTGCGTTAAAGAGTTTTTTGAAATTTATAAAAGAATGGAACCTAATAAATGGGTTAAGGTAAAGGAGTTTGTGGGAAGAAAAGAAGCTGGGAAAGAAGTAGAAAAAACAATTAATAATTATAATAACAAATAAATTATGTATCAAATAGATAAAGATAAATGTTTGGGTTGTGGTGGGTGTAATATAACATGTCCAAATGGAATTAACATTGGTTCTGATGGTAAGGCGCAAATAATAGATGAAGAGGAGCTTGTAAAAGCAGGTGGAGATAATGTTTGTCCTTACGGTGCAATTATATTAGAGCAAGAAGAAATTGTATTAGATGATGAGGAAATAGAGGGAGAAGATACTTTTTCTTATTAAAATGAGTTTACTCGAAGTTAAAAATTTAGAAGTTGAAATAGAAGGAAAAAAAGTCTTGGATAGATTGAATTTTAGTATTGAAAAGGGGGAGGTAGTAGCCCTTATGGGACCTAATGGAAGTGGAAAAAGTACTTTAGCAAAAGTTATTGCAGGGGATTTGAGAATTAATTTAAAGGCTGGAGAGATTATTTTTAATAAAAAGAATATTTCAAATTCAACTCCTGAAAAACGAGTAGAAGAAGGAATAGCTTTAGCATTTCAGAATCCTCCAGCAATAGAGGGACTTAAAATGTCTTATTTTTTGGATAATATAAGACAAAAAAAAGAATGTTTTACAGAGGAAAAGTTTTTGAATAGAGATGTAAATAAAGGATTTTCTGGAGGAGAAAGAAAAATATCAGAATTAATGCAATTAACTTGTTTAAATTTAAAATTGGTATTATTGGATGAAATTGACTCAGGGTTGGATATTAAAAAAGTAAAAGAAGCTGCAAATATTATAAAAGAACATTTTATAAATAAAGGAGTTGCTGTTTTGATTATTACACATCATGGAGATATTTTAGATTTATTAAAGCCTTCGAGAACTAATATTATTATCAATGGTAAAATTGTTGGAAAAGATGAAAATTACAAAAATGTTCTTAAGACAATAAAGAAATATGATTATGAAAAATGCAGAAAGTGCACTAAATTTTTATCAGATTGATAATAAAATTGATCGTATTCAGGGCAAAGAAGAAGTGGTTATTCTACCAAGTAATTTAGCTTGGAAAAATTTTATCTGGACTCATGAGTATTTTGATAGAAAACCAAAACAGGGATTTTTTTTATGGGTAAAAAAAAATACTAAACAAAAGCTCAATACTTTAATTGAAATTACTTCAAAAAATATTATTCAAGAAATGACAAATCTTATAATTATTGAAAAAGGAATTAATGCTGAACTAGCTTCTTTTTGTAGATCTGTAAAAAGAGTTAAGGGAAAACATTTTGCACTAGCTAAAATTATTATTAAAGAAAATAGCAACCTAGAATTTTCTCAAGGTAATTTATGGAGAAAAGAAGATGAGTTTGAGGCTAATTATAGTTTTATACTAGCTAAAGGAGCAAAACTTAAAACTGTTATAACAAATCAAGGTGATGGAGCTAAGATAAACACAAAAGAAAATATATATTTAAAAGGAAAAGGGTCTAGTGCTGATGTTAGAATTAAAATGATAGCTAAGGAAAAAGGAACTTTTTTTTCTGAAAGTTATATGCATGGTGAAGATGAGGTGAAAGGACATTTGGAATGTTCAGGATTAATTATTGATAAAAAATCCAAAATAACATCAATACCAGGAATCATTTGCAATTCAAATAAGGCAGAGTTAACTCACGAAGCATCTATAGGTAAAATATCTGAAGAAAAATTAATGTATTTAAGGATGAGAGGTCTTTCTGAAAAAAAGGCAACAGAATTAATAATTAAAAGTTTTTTAAATTCATGAAAAAAGTTTTTGTTGGAATATCTTCTGGAGTAGATTCAACAATGGCTTTAAAAATTTTAATTGATAAAGGTTATGATATAACGGCTGTTTTTATGCGTTTATCAAATACATATTCTGAGAAAGAAAGTGAAAAAAAGGCAAAAGATATTGCTCAGTTTTATAAAGCACCTTTTCTTGTATTTGATTTTAGAAAATCATTTAAAAAGCAAATTATAGATCAATTTATTAATGACTTTAAAAAAGGGATCACACCCAATCCTTGCGTTTGTTGCAATAGAGATATAAAATTTAAATTATTTTTTGAGGAAGCTAAAAAAAGAGGGGCTGATTTTATTGCAACAGGACATTATGTAAAAAAAAGAGGTGATTTTTTATATAAAGCAAACGATGAAACAAAGGATCAGTCTTATTTTTTGTGGGGTCTTTCTAAAAAACAAATTAAAAATTCTTTATTTCCACTTGCTAATTTAAATAAAGAAAACATTAAAGAAATAATAAAAAAAGACAGGGTAAAAATATCTAAAGAATCTCAAGAAATCTGTTTTGTTGAAGATGATATTTATGATTTTTTAAAAAGTAAAATAAAGCCTAAAAAGGGCAAAATCATTAATAATGAAGGGGTTGTTTTAGGAGAGCATGAAGGTGTATGGTTTTATACTATAGGACAAAGAAAGGGATTAGACTTACCGCAAGGACCATTTTTTATTTTTAAAAAAAACATTAAAAAAAATATCTTATATGTTACTAAAGATAAAAAACTACTTCTTAAAAAAGAGGTGAAATTTAAAAATGCTAATTGGCTCATTAAAGAAAATTTTCCTATTTTAGCTCGTGCTAAAATTAGATATAGAGCAAAAGATTATCTTTGCACTGTGTATAAAAATAAAGCTATTTTCAATAAAGCTCAACATGCCGTTACAAGCGGACAATCTATTGTTTTTTACAAAAATAAAAAGCTTATTGGGGGAGGTATAATTTATGAATAAAAAAATAATTTTTATATTATTTAGTTTAATAATATGTAATATTATCGTTTTTGCCTATATCGTTAATAAAAATAGTAACTTAAAAGTTATTTTTTTTGATGTTGGTCAGGGAGATTCTATTTTTATAGAAACAAGTCAGGGGCACCAAATTTTGGTAGATGGAGGTCCAGACAATACTGTTTTAAATAATTTAGAAAAATTTATGAGTCCTTTTGATAAAAATTTAGACATGATAATTTTAACTCATGCAGATAAGGATCATTTAGCAGGACTTATTAGTGTGTTAAAAATATATGAAGTAGATACTTTTGTATGGAATGGAGTATCTAGCAATTCCGAATTATTCAAAGAGCTTCAAGAATTACTAACTAATAAAAAAGTGATTACAGTTGATGCTTATGATAAAATTTTAGCAGGGGATATAGAGTTTGAAATATATAATCCCACCGAGATCACCGATAACCAAAAAAATTTAAATGACACATCTATTGCTTTTAAATTAACGCATGGAAATTCTAAATTTTTATTAGCAGGTGATATTTCCTCCAATATTGAAAATGATTTAATTGAAAGATTTGATCTTGAAAGTAGTATTTTAAAAGTAGGACATCATGGATCAAATAGTTCTACAGAAGAAAATTTTATAATGGCTGTTTCTCCTAGTTGCGCAATTATTTCTGTGGGTAAAAATAATTATGGTCATCCAGCAGAAAGAGTTTTAAATTTAATTAAAGATAATAAAATCAAGTTATTTAGAACTGATATTAATGGAGATATAGTATTTTATTCTGACAAACAAGAAATTTTTGTTAAAAATTAGCTTTGACATTAATCATTTATAAATGATATACTTAAAATGTAAATAGTTTAAAAAGGTCGTTTTTATAATCAATATAAATTTTAAAACTATGAACGGACACATAACAAACATTGAAAAAGATACTTTAGAAAATGAAAATTTTCGTAAAGTTATATATACTGCGGAAAATATGCAATTAGTACTAATGTCAATTGAACCAAATGATGACATTGGCGAAGAAGTGCATGATGATGTAGATCAATTTATTAGAGTTGAGGCAGGAAATGGCAAGGCTGTATTAGATGGAGAAGAATACGAGATTATGGATGGATCAAGTGTCATTATTCCAGCAGGAACTAACCATAACATAATAAACACATCTTCTAATGAAAGTTTAAAACTTTATACTATATACGCTCCACCAGAACATCCAGATGGAACTATTTATAAAACAAAACAAGATGCGATGCTTGCAGAAGAGCAAGAAGATGAGGACGAGATGTAAACAATAAAGCCTCCATTTATATGGAGGTTTTATAATTGTAAAACTTGATTTGGAAAATAATTAATAGTATACTTACATTGCCTCGCTCTTTAAAAGTTTTCTGAACGTTTTTTCTTGAGGGATTCTGTTTTCTTTAATTACTATGGTAATTGAGGTAAGAAACCCACTAGAGCCAATACAGAATTTCTTTTATTTCGAGCGAGGTTTTAAAATACTTTTGAATAAGTATTTTTTTGTTGCAATTATAGTTTTTATTTGATATAATAAAAATATATTAAATTCTCGGAGGTTGAAATGGAAGTTGCAAATTCGATTCTTAATTTGCCATTATCATTAGATCCAGCAACGACTATAGTTCTTTCTTTTTTAGTATCGCTAGTAATTGCTTATGGCCTGTATAAATTTAACACAGGACAGCCCAACTGCTGTATAGCGTTCTACTCGATCGTAGCCCTGATTTTCATTCCAGGTATTCTGGGTGCAATTCTAGGACTTTTTGCTTCAATGCTTTCTACGCTTGCTATACTAACGGCCAGTGTTTGGTCCTTTTACGAGGCCAGAGAAACAAAGCGAGTCCAAGCTGTTGTAACAACAGCAGCAATCGAAGAACCCTAGATGTAAATCTAGGGATTTTTTATAGTTGACAAAATATTAATTTATGTTATTCTTTAAAAAGTATGTTGTCATATGCAGAAATAGTAAAAGAATCAGCCGAAATGCTGATGAAAAGCGGAGAGATAAGAAAATATAAATCTATGCTCGCAGCTGCTAAGCAGCAAGTGAGCATAAAGCGTTTATTTGGCAATGTGACAAGATGCCAATAAACGCTTTTTAATTACATAAAAAAACCTCTTTTAAGGAGGCTTTTTAATATTTTAAAAATTATTTTTCCTTGCTCAAAGCTTTAATACATTTAGTGCAAGCTAAAATTCTCTTACCTGCATATTCTTTGTAAGCTTCTTTAGTTACATCCTTTGGAACGAGAATCCATTGTAAGTTAGGATATTTTCTTTCCTTTGGACTAGGATTATATTTTGAAATCAACTTTTTGTATTGTCTTCCAAGTGCTGATTTCTTTTCACAAATTTTACATATTTTTGCCATATAATAGTATTTATATCAAAAATTAAAATAATTGCAAGTCTTTTGCAAAAATTATAATTATGATATTATTTAAAATATGGATATTCAAGTAGCTATAACTAGTTTTATTATTTTAATATTTTCAATTGTAATACACGAAGTATCTCATGGAAGTATGGCAAATCAATTGGGAGATGAAACTGCAAAAAATCAGGATAGGTTAAGTTTAAACCCTTTAAAGCATATAGATTTAATGGGAACTATACTTTTGCCATTATTTTTACTTTTAGCCCATTCGCCCGTTGTAATTGGATGGGCAAAACCAGTGCCTGTTAATTTTAATAGTTTAAAAGATAAAAGATGGGGAGAGCTTAAGGTATCCCTCGCTGGACCCGTGGCTAATTTTAGCGTAGCGATTGTTTGCGGTTTATTAATTAGATTTTTACCATTACCAGAAAGCCTTGCTGCAATCTTATCATTAGCTATTATTTATAATATTTTATTAGCTTTATTTAACTTAGTTCCAGTACCACCATTAGATGGTTCTCATATATTATTTTCTTTTATTAAAAATTACGAATTAAAAGCTAATTTATATCGATTTGGATTTTTTATATTAATTGCTCTTTTATTTTTTACACCGCTTTTAGACTTTCTTTATCGCTTAACTATAATTTTAGCTAACTTTATTACAGGAGGATTATGATTAGCAAACAAATTTATTCTACCTCAATTTTAGCAGGCTCTATTATAGGAGCTGGTCTTTTTTCATTACCATATATAGCCAGTAAATCTGGTATAGTAGTAATGGCTTTTTATTTAGTGTTTTTGGGCTTATTTGCCATGATTATCCATCTTATGGTTGCAGAAATAGCCCTTAATTCTCCTGACAATAAGAGACTTCCTGGTTTCGCTAAATTATATTTAGGAAAAAACGGAGAAAAAATAGCTCTTTTTTCTAGTATTTTTGGGATTATTGGAACATTGCTAGCTTATTTAATAATTGGTGGAGAATTTTTATCTATTATTTTGGGTTTAGATGTTTTTACTTCGACCTTAATTTATTTTGCATTAGGAGCACTTTTGATAATTTTTGGAATAAAAATTATATCAAAAATAGAATTATATGGAGTTGTTTTGTTTTTTGTTTTTTTGGGATTAATATTTTTTAAATCCTTAGATTTTATAGATTTATCGAATTTAAACATTTTAACTAATCCAGAATTTCTTTTTTTACCCTATGGTCCAGTATTATTTTCTTTGTGGGGAATTTCTATTGTTCCTGAGGCCGAAGAACTTTTAGGTAAAGAAAGAAAAAGCCTTAAGAAGGTTGTAGTGTCATCTTTTACAATATGTTTTATAGTTTATTCTTTTTTTATTTTTCTTGTTTTATCTGTTTGCGGGTTAGAAGTGGGGGAAGCATCACTTAATAGTTTAAAAAATTTTGTTGGAGTGGATGTAGGTGTTCTTGCTATATTATTTGGTATTGTAACAACGTTTACTTCTTTTATAACTATGGGGTTAACTCTTCAAAAAATATTTTGGTTTGATTTAAAAATTAGTAAAAATATTTCGACACTGCTAACATGCGGGATACCTATAATTCTTTTTTTATTAGGTTTAAATAATTTTATTGGCACTATTTCTTTTGTAGGTGGTCTTTTGTTTGGAATTGATGGTATTTTAATTCTTTTAATTTATGCTAAAATTAAGAAAAGAAAACGATTTTGGATGTATCCTTTTCTTATTTTATTTGTATTGGGTGGAATTTACGAAATAATTACTTTTTTAAAATAGCTAATAAATATGTCATTTATTATATTAGTATCCGTTTTTGTAGTTTCTTGTTTGCTCATTTATTTTGCTGGGGAATGGGTTGTGGATGGAGTTATGAAGGTTGCACAGTATTTGGGATGGAAAGAATTTGTTTTATCTTTTTTAATTATGGGTTTTTTTGGATCTCTTCCAAATTTATTTGTTGGAATATCTTCTGCATTGCAAGGCATTCCAGAACTATCACTCGGTGAAGTAATAAGTGGAAATATTATTGATCTAACCATTATTGTGGCCCTTCCCATCCTTTTAACGGGAAGATTTATAGCTGTAGAGAGTAAAACAATAGACATTACCTTGTTTTTTACCTTGGGTGCTACTATTTTCCCTTTAATGCTTTGTTTAGATGGTACATTATCACGAGTAGATGGTGTTATTTTAATATTTTTTTATTTTACATATATATTTTGGCTTTTTGCAAAAAAAGAAAGATTTAGTAAAGTATATGACAAAAAAAATCTTTCAGATGATTTGGGGCAAGCATTTCTTGTTTTTTTTAAAAGTTTAATAAAAACAATTTTAGGTATAGTATTAATTATTATTGCAGCTCAGGGGATTGTATGGTCTGCAGAAGGTTTGGCATTAGGACTTAATATGCCACTTATTTTAGTAGGAATTTTTATTGTAGGATTTGGAAACGCAGCTCCAGAACTTTATTTTGCAATAAAATCTTCTGAAAGACAAAATAACTATATGATTTTAGGAAATGTTATGGGGTGTGTTATTGTTCCAGCAACTCTTGTGCTTGGAATAGTATCCTTAATTCATCCTATTGAAATTGGTGGAATAGATAATTTTACTGTTGCTAGATTGTTTCTATTACTTGCATGCATATTTTTCTTTATATTTAGTAGGAGCGACAAAAAAATAACAAAAAAAGAGGCTTGGTTTTTAATTGCTCTTTATGTATTGTTTTTGATAGTTGAAATTGTAATTAGTCTTTAATTAAAAAGCATTTTAAAGAAGGTTGCACAGAAAATAAAAATAAAATGGTTGACGAATAAACAAAAACTTGTTAAGATATTTTTGTTATTTAAATATTAAACTAATCAAAATATTAATATGTTAGCAGTAATTAAAACAGGAGGAAAACAATATATTGTCAGCCCTGGAAAGAAAATTAAAGTTGAAAAATTAGATATCGAGGAGGGAAAGGATGTAACTTTTGAAAGTGTACTACTTATTAACGATGGAAAGAAAACAGTTATAGGAGAACCTCTTATTAAAGGTGCTGCTGTTACTGGGAAAGTTTTAAAACAAGATAGACATGAAAAACTTATTGTTTTTAAATATAAACCAAAAAAAAGATACAAAGTTAAAAAAGGACACAGACAACCTTTTACAGAAGTAGAGATATCTGAAATTATTTCAAAATAAAAAAAAGACCCTTTAAAGGGTCTTTTAAAATTCAATATCTATGTCATTATTAGCACTTCCTCCAAAACCATTTTCATCATAATCCATTCCAGTTCTTTCTAGATTTCTAAAACTTGATTTTGAATTATCAAAAAATAATTCAACTTTTCCAATAGGACCATTTCTATGTTTTGCAATAATTATATCTGCTATTCCTTTTCTTGGAGTTTCTTTTCTATATACTTCCTCTCTGTAGATAAATAAAACAACATCTGCATCTTGCTCAATAGAACCAGAATCTCTTAAATCTGATAATTTTGGAATACTTGGCGTTCTTTGCTCCACAGCCCTTGATAATTGCGATAAAGCTAATACTGGTACATTTAATTCTCTTGCAAGACCTTTTAATTGTCTTGATATTTCTGTTATTTGCTGTACGGCTCCAATATTTTTATTACTTGGCTCAATTAACTGTAAATAATCTATTACAATTAATCCTAATCCGTGTTGAGATTTTAATCTTCTTGCCATTGCTCTCATTTGAAGCACAGTCATTGACGATGTGTCATTTATAAAAATAGGAGCATCTGATAGAGTACCTAAAGCATGTTGTATTTTAATGAAATCATTATCCTCTCCAGATGAAGATAATGTTCCTTGTCTAATTTTCCATGCATCAACATTTGCCTCAGAACTAATCATTCTATCTACAAGTTGATCATTTGACATTTCTAAAGAAAAAAATCCTATAGGCGCACCCTCCTTTAGAGCTATATTTTTAGCTATATCTAGAGCTAAACTAGATTTACCCATAGAAGGTCTTGCTGCTAAAATTACTAAATCAGAATTTTGAAGTCCAGAAAGATAATTATCTAATTCTAAAAATCCTGTTGTAACACCTCTTAGTCTTCCACCCTTATTTGATATTCTTTCCATTCTTTCAAATGCTTCCTTAAGACACGGTTTAATAGAGGTAAAAGCTTGTGTCATGCTTTTTTGTGTGATTTCAAATATTTTCCTTTCAGCATTATCCAAAAGTTCCTCTGATTCTTTTTCTTCTTCATATCCTGATAATGCAATATCCTGCCCAACAGAAATTAAATCTCTCAAAATTCTCTTTTTTTGCACTATTTTACCATAAGTCATCACATGACTTGCAGTAGGCACAGTATTTATTAGTTCTGTAAGATATGCAGCCCCTCCAATTCCGTCTATTAGATTTTTCTCTTTTAACTTAGAGGAAACGGAGATAATATCTATTGGTTCTCCGTGAGAAAAAAGTTCTTCTAGTACCTTATAAATATTTTCATGTTTTTTATAATAAAAATCTTCAGGTCTTAAAAAATCTGCTACTTTTATAATTGCATCTTTGTCAAGCATAAGGGAACCCAATACACTCATTTCAGCCTCTAAATCATGAGGAGGAACTTTGTTTGCAAATTCGTTTGTCATCGTTTATAATAATAGCATATAATTAAAAATTTTCAATAAATAAATGAAAGTTGGTTTTATTTGTTTTCACTCTTTTGTTAATCCAGGAGGAGTTAAAAACCACATACTTGGTTTATCAAAAGAATTTGAAAAAAGAGGAATTGAAACGAAAATTATAATACCTCGAAGAAAATTTAAAGAAAACTATGGTAAAAATGTTATTATTATGGGAATGTCTTTACCTTTTAATATTGGGGGAACTCAAGGGGATTTTTGTATGAATTTAAACCCTTTTTCAATTTATAAGATTTTGAAAAAAGAAAAATTTGATATTTTGCATTTTCATAATTTTGTTGTACCATCAGCTTGGCAAATTTTAGAAATGCAAAAAAGTTTAAAAAATCCTCCTTGTAATATACTAACATTTCATGCAAATTTAGATGGCATGCCTTTATTTAGAAGTGTGCCATATTTTTCTAAAATATTTGTTAGTAAATTAAATGAGAAAATGGATGGAGTTATTGGAGTCGCAGATTTAATATTAAGACTTTTTAGAGGATACAAAAAACCAATGAAGGTAATTGCTAATGGAATAGACCTTAACCAGTTTAATCCAAATATAGAGGGATATAAAAGGTTTGATGATGGAAAAATAAATATTCTTTTTATTGGTAGAATAGAAGAAAGGAAGGGTTTGATTTATTTACTTGAAGCATACAAATTACTTCAAGAAAAAAATGATAATATAAGATTAATAATCGTAGGAGAAGGGCCTTTAAAAAAAGATTGTCAGCAGTTTGTTAAATGTAATGATCTTACAAATGTTGTTTTTGAAGGTCAAGGAGCTGGAGACACAATAGCAAAATATTTAAACAGTTCTCATATATTTTGTAGTCCAGCTATTTTTGGAGAAAGTTTTGGTATTGTTCTACTTGAAGCAATGGCATGCAAAAAACCTATTTGCGGTTTTAGTAATTTAGGTTATAAAGAGCTTTTGCAAGGAACAAAGGGCGAGTCATTTTTGGCCGAACCAAGAGATTCTGCTAAACTCGCATTAATTTTAGAAAAATTAATTAAAAACGAAAAATTAAGAAAAGAAATGGGGGAGTGGGGATATGAAACTGCTCAAAATTATTCTTGGGAAAAAATTGCTGATCAAGTGCTTGAATTTTATGGTCAATGCAAGAATAGGATTGACTAAAATTTGTTGACATAGTAGTCTTAGACCTGGCGTCATTAAATGAAGGTAAGACACTGGATTCCGGGAAGGAGGAATGGAGAATTCCTGCTTGTTGAAAAAATAAAAATTGTTTCAAATGTGTTGGAAGATGAAACTGAGGAAGTGCCAGAAGGAATAGAAGTTATAGTAAAAGGGGTTGTGGAAAACCTTCAAGGTGAAAGAGTTATTGTTAAACATTATTGTGCAATGGTAGCCAATTTGCATGAGGCTTAATAAGAGCTCTTTTTTTATACTTAGCTTGACTAAAAACATAAATAAAGGTATTCCTTATATGGTGCATAAGGATGTTGTCAAATATATTTAATGGGGATGTGGCGGGATTAGAGATTGTATCCTTAAATCCTGCAAAAGCAAAAGTGATTTTTTGTGAAGAAGAATCTGCAAAACTTTTTTTGCCTCATTGTAAAAACGTAAGCTTTCCTTTAAAAAACAAAAGGGGGCAGGAAGGACCTGCTAGCGGGAAATTGATTGTTTACTATAAGTGACCCTGGTCACTTTTTTTAATTACAAAACCGTTTTCTTCATCTTTAATAATATATCCTTTTTGTTCAATTATTTTTCTGAGATCATCTGATTTTTGATAGTTTTTATTTTTACGTTGTATTTCTCGTTCATTAGCGAGCTCTATAATCTCTTCTGGTATCCTTATTTTTTCTTGCTTAAGATTTAATCCAAGGATTTTATCAAAGTTTTGAACTAGTTCGTATTTTTCACTATCTGATATGTTATTATCTTTAAATACTTCCCAAGTAAGAGCAAGCGCTTTTGGCATATCAAGATCGTCATTAATATAATCTAAAAACTTTTTATCATAATCTTTTTTTAATTCTAGATTTTTAGCTTTACTAGATAAATCAAGCTCATTAATTCTGTCTTTTAAATTATTTAAACTGATTTTTGCTCCTTCTAAACTTTCATTGCTATAATTTAACTTTGATCTATAGTGAGCTCCTAAACATAAATATCTGTACGCAAGAGGATTTTCAATATTATCTAGTGTGACAATATTTCCTTTTGACTTACTCATTTTATCATCATTTTTAAGTATAAGAAATTCTCCATGAAGCCAATAGTTTGCTAAGATATTTCCATAAGCTGCCTTGGCTTGAGCAATTTCGTTAGTATGGTGTACTGAAATATGATCAATACCTCCACAATGTATATCAAAAGGAATTCCTAAGTATTTAATTCCTATAGCAACACATTCTGTATGCCATCCAGGGAATCCAATACCCCAAGGCGAAGCCCATTCCATTTGTCTTTTTTTATCTTTTGGAGAAAATTTCCAAAGTGCAAAATCAGCAGGATGTTTCTTTTCTTCATTTTCTTCGATTCTAGATTTAAAATCCGTTTTTTCTTTTTCACCCCAAAGTACTCCATAATCATCTAGCTTTTGTGTATCAAAATAGATTCCGTCAGATATTCTGTAAGTAAATCCTTTTTGTTCAAGTAATTTTATTAATTCTATTTGTTCTTTGATTGTCTCAGTTGCTTTTACGAATTGAGTAGGGAATTCAATATTTAATTTTTCAATGTCTTTTTTAAAGTGATTGGTATAAAATTCAGCAATGTCTAAAACTGTTTTCTTTTCTTTTTCAGCACTTTTTTCAAGCTTGTCTTCACCAATATCTTCGTCTGAGGTTAAATGACCAACATCTGTAATATTCATTATATGATTTACGCGATATCCATTATATTCTAAAACTCTTTTTAAAATATCTTCAAAAATATATGTTCTTAAATTTCCTATATGGGCAAACCAATATACTGTTGGTCCACAAGTGTAGAGACCAATTTCTTTTTCATTTATAGGTTTAAATTCTTCTAATTTTCTTGTAAGGGTATTGTATAGTTTGATCATAGTTTTATTATAATTAAAAATTAAATTATTTTAAATACCTTTCACCTCTATCTGGGAATATAGTGACGACGTTTCCCTTTAAATTAAGATTTTTAATCGTTTTAAAAACAGCACCAGAACTTAGGCCAACTAAGATTCCTTTTTTAGCTAAATAATTTCTTCCAGTCACAGATTCTTCTGGATCTAAATCAATAATTTCATCTATTAAATCAAGTTCTAATACTGGAGGCACGTACCCATCTTTTATAGATCTTAACCCTTCAATAATTGTTCCTTTTTTGGGCTGAACTCCTATTATTTTAATATTAGGAAAATGTTCTTTTAGTTTTTTTGATATACCTGTAATTGTGCCACCTGTTCCTATTCCTGCTACAAAATAATTAATTTCTTTTCCTTCCATTTGATTTAAGATTTCTTCTCCAGTTTTTTCATAATGAACCTTTTTATTGTTTATATTTTCATATTGATTTAAAAAAACAATTTCTCCTCTTTCTTCTTTTTCTTTTAATTCTTTTATAACAGGTTCTCTGAATTTTTCATTAGGAACAGATATAATTCTTGCTCCATAAGTTAAAATCATTCTTTTCTTTTCTTCACTTGTAGATTCTGGAATAATTACTGATAATTCATAACCCTTAATAGCAGATATCATTGCAAGGGCAATGCCAGTATTTCCTGATGTTGGTTCTGCTATTTGAACACCTTTTTTTAATCTTCCTTCTTTTTCAGCTGCTTCAACCATAGCTAAAGCAGTTCTATCTTTTATAGAACCCGTTAAGTTAAATCCTTCCATTTTAGCAAAGATATTGTCTTCAATTTCAATTAAGGGTGTATTTCCAATTAAATTAAGTAAACTTTTCATATTTTTTTATTAAAAAACCTCTTTAAAAGAGGTTAGTGTTTAGTTATTATATAAAACCAACCTCTTTAAAAAGAGTTTAAACAACAGCAACAAATTATATTGTTTTTGTAATTCATTATTATAATGATATATCTTTTCATTTTTTTGTCAAATTATTGACTTAGCACATACTTATGTTACTCTAATAATAGCCCTTATTTTTTATACAAAAGGGTGCATGAGAACAACTTTCGACAACCATATTCCTCCAAACGTCCATACACTCTTTTTTTTATTGATTTTTGCTATTTAAAGTAGTAGAATAAATTAATATGAATCAAGTATTATACAGAAAATATCGTCCACAACAATTTAAAGATTTTACAGCACAAAGCCATGTTATTCAGACTTTAGCTAATGAAATTGAGCTAGGCAAAATTGCCCATGCTTATTTATTTTGTGGGCATAGAGGCACTGGAAAAACTAGTATGGCACGTCTTTTTGCTAAAGCTATAAATTGTCAGAATAGAAATGGATTTGAACCATGTAATGAATGTCTTGCATGTAGAGAGATCAATAAAGGAAGCGCGGTTGATATAATTGAAATAGATGCTGCTTCAAATAGAGGAATAGATGATATTAGATCACTTAGAGATTCAATTAGATACAAACCTAATTTATTAAAATACAAAGTTCTGATTTTAGATGAAGCTCATCAATTATCAAAAGATGCTGCTAATGCTCTTTTGAAAATATTAGAAGAGCCACCAGAATACGTTATTTTTATACTTGCAACAACTGAGGCCCATAAAATGATTTCAACTATTGCTTCAAGGTGTCAGAGATTTGATTTCTATAAGCTTACTATTAAAGAAATAGTTTCTAAATTAGAAGAGATTGCTAAAAAAGAAGGAGTGACAGTAGAAAAAGAAGCTCTAGAATTAATTGCTGCTTCAGCTGATGGAGCGCTTAGAGATGCAGAAGGAATTTTTGATCAAATTTTAAATTTTGTTTCAAAAAAAGAAATAAAGGTTGAGGATATTCAAAACATGCTTGGACTTGTTGATTTAAGTTTAGCCTTTGATTTTACCGAGTTTTTGATTGATAGAAATATTCCTCAGGCAATAAAATATTTAAATGAAAATATTGAAAGGGGATTAAATATTGAAGAGTTTAGTAAAACTATTATTAATTTCTTAAGAAAGCTTCTTATTTTAAAAATTAACAAAGATTTGATAAATGATATTATTGTTGGGGAAACTCAAGAGACAAAAGATAGAATGGTAAGCCAATCAGAAAGATTTACAGGAGAAGATTTAAAAACAATATTAAATTTACTTTTAGAAGCAGAAAATAAAAGAAAGTTTTCTTCTATTCCTCAGCTTCCATTTGAGTTAGCTTTAATAGATTATTTTTATCAATCTAAAAAAAGTTGATTTTTTTAATAAAATACATTAAGATAGATTCGTTGAAAAACAAACATTGTGGGATCGTCTAACGGTAGGACGATGGGTTTTGGTCCCATTAATCTAGGTTCGAATCCTAGTCCCACAGCCACTTTGAGCGCGGTACGAGATGCGTTAAAATATATAAATTATATGATTAAGATAATAAACAACTTATTAATAACTAATTATGATGGAAACACCCTTTGATTTGGGTGTTTTAATTTTATAAAATAGGTTACAATAATATAATAAAAAATATGAAAAATAAAATAAATGTATCTTTGGCTATTTTGGTGGTATTAATCTTAGCGATTGTTGGTACTTGGACTTTTTGGTCATCAGATAAGAACATAAAATCAGTTGATTATTCATCTCTTGAAGAAAATGTAAAGATTCAAGAACAATTAGGAGATTTAGAAAACCATATCGATACAGGGGCATATATACCTTCATCAGAAGATATTATTAGGATAGTTTTTCCTAATGGAGGCGAGGTTTTGGAAATTGGGAAAAGTTATAATATAAGTTGGGAGAATTATATTTGGAATGAACCATTAACTATTGCTATAGAGGTTACAACCCCAAATGGAGCAAAATATCAGAAGAGAATTGCTGAAAATATTCCTGCAGCTGAATCTGGAAGTTATAATTGGACTGTGACATCGGAGATGATCGGCAATAGATATAAAATAGAAGTTTATCCTGAGGGTGATCGTCCTCTTACTGGTCGAAGTAATGAATTTTTTTCTATTACAGGTGAACCCTTTATTATAATTAATAGCCCTCAACCATTAGAAGAAATTACAACAAATTCTTTAAAGGTTTCGGGAAAGGTGCGTAAAATTTTAAGCGAGGGTGAGTTTATTCTTCGTTCTACTGATCAATCTGGCACGCTATTAATTGAAAAAATTATTAAGGTAGAAAATTGTGATTGGATAGTGGGCGAATGGTGTAATTTTGAAGTTGATTTATCATTTGAACAAGAAAAAATAAAAGACACTATAGCAATGTTAAATTTTTATCAAAGAAATGAGGGTCTTGGTGAAAAATTAATTTATAGTTTCCCAGTTTTCGGAGAAAAAAGTAAAATCTGAAAAAAAGAGTATGAATTCGGGTTTTAATCTTTAGTAAAATCGTCACTTTTGACACTTTTTGATATAATGCACTCAAAGAGCGTAGAAATTATAAAAGTAGAAATAATTGAGAAAGCTTTACGTGGTCTAACTTTCAAATAGTTCTACCACGAAACGCTCAGCCAATTTGAGTGCTTTACGAGACGTATTAAATACTATGCTAATAGAATCATGTATCCTATAAGTAAAAATAATTCAATTGATGTTTATTTAAAACTTAGATTTTTTTCTGCTTTATTTTTTTCTGCTATTATTACTGTTAATTTAGTTTACCATGTAATGGTAGTAGGATTAAATCCATTACAGCTAGTTTTAGTAGGCACTTTACTTGAGAGTGTTTGTTTTATTTTTGAAATTCCTACAGGAATAGTGGCCGATTTATATAGTCGAAAGCTTTCCGTAATTATTGGTGTTTTTTTGGTTGGTTTAGGTTTTATTTTTGAAGGAGTTTTTGCAACTTTTTTAGGAGTGCTTATTGCGCAAATTATTTGGGGCATTGGTTATACTTTTATAAGTGGTGCTAGAGAAGCTTGGATCGCTGATGAATTAGGAGAACATAAGGCTGGAAAAGCCTTTGTAAGAGGTCAAAAAATGAATCAAATAGGAATGTTCTTTGGGATAATTATAGCTATATTTTTAGCAAATATAGACATTAGACTACCTATTATATTAGGTGGAGCTTTATATGCCTTGCAAGCGATTTATCTTTGTAAATTTATGTCTGAAAATAATTTCAAACCTGTTCCCATGGAAAAAAGAGAAACTTTTAAAAATGTAAAAAAAACTTTCTTAAATGGTTTAAATTTAGTTAAAAATAATAAAATTATCTTATCTTTAATAGGGATAGTAATGGTTTTTGGCATGTTTAGTGAGGGATTCGATAGATTGTGGACACCTTTTCTTATAAATGATTTTGTTTTTCCTAGTTTTTTAAATTTTGAACCCGTTGTTTGGTTTGGAATTATAAGTTTGATTGCCACTTCCTTAACAACACTTACGATTGAATTTATTGATCGGAAAATAGATATGAATAACCAAAAAGAAGTAATTAAATCTCTTTTTTTCATTAATATGTTTTTAATGTTAATGGTTTTTGTTTTTGCTTTAGCTTTTAATTTTATTATTGCAGTTTTTGCTTATTGTCTCATTTTTATACTTAAAGAGAGCTTTGTACCACTTTCTAACGCACTTATAAATCAAAGCCTTGAATCAAAAACACGTGCCACAGTATTTTCTTTTTCTAGTCAAATGGATTCATTTGGACAAATTGTATTTGGCCCCTTTTTAGGGTTAATTGCTAGTGTAATATCTATAAAAATAGGTATTTTAGCATCAGGATTAATAATTATTTTATCTTTATTTTTTTATTTTTATTTATTAAATTTAAAAAAATAAAATATATTTTTTGTTATAATAAACATACGCACGAAGAGCGTAGAATAGGAAGAAATAAAAATGATTAAGAAAGTTATTGATTCTGAATATCAAAAACAAGGGATAGGCGAAGAATTATTTAAAAGATGTATTAAAAAAGATTTAATTTAAAATTGAAAATAATTATATAAAAATATTTAACAGAAAGATAAAAAATTCTTTAGGAGAAGTAATTGAATATTTTAAATAATATTATTTTATGTTATAGTTTATATAATAAGAATTGATAAATTTTATATTATGCTTCACTCTATAATCACAAACGCTTTAATTGTAAAAGATAACAAAATATTAATTTCTCAAAGAAGTTTTAATGAAAAACACGATCCTCTTAAATGGACAATACCTGGGGGTAAAGTAGAGCAAACGGAGGGAAATGTTTGGAATATTTTAGAAAAAACTCTTAAAAGAGAGGTAAGGGAAGAAGTTGGGATAATAATTGATGATAACGTCAAACTTATTTTAAATAATACTTTTATAAGGACTGGTGGACAGCATGTTATAGCCTTAACTTTTCTTTGTTATTGGGTAAGTGGTATTGCTGAGCCATGCGAAGATACTGAGGATGTAGCCTGGATAGCTGAAGAGGATCTAGAATCTTATGATTTTCTCCTAACGTAAAAGAATATATTAAACAAGGTTTTAAAAATATTAAAATCTAATATACTTATTAGATTTTTTAATAATAAAAAATTTATAATTTTAAAAAATAATTATATGAAAAAATTTTTATTAATATCTATAGTTTGTATCGTAATTATCTCTATTGCATTCTTTTTATTAATAAATAAAGATAAAAATAGAGACGATGGTTTGAAAGAGGTTTCAATAAGGCTTAAATGGCTAGACCAAGCTCAATTTGCTGGATATTATGTTGCAGATAGTAAGGGTTATTATAAAGATAATGGCCTCAGCGTAGAAATAAATCCAGGGGGACCAAATATTTCACCTATTCAAATGGTAATAAATGGCACAGATGATTTTGGGATTACAAGTGGAAACCAAATCATTTTAGCTAGAGATCAAGGGGTTCCGATTGTTGCTATTGCTGTTATTTATCAAAAATCACCTATTTCAATAGTTTCTTTAAAAGAAAAAAATATAAAATGAAAATAAAAATATGGAAAAAGAAATAGAGGTAAAATTTAAAATAGATGAAGAAGACAAAATTAAAGAAAAACTTATGAATTTAGGCGTATCTTTATGTGAACCATACAAACAAACAACATATGGTTTTTTTCAATTGATTCTATTGAGAGAGGTATATTTCCTAGGATTAGGGATGAAAGGGATGATATCGTTTTAACGGTAAAAGTTAAACCAAAAAAAGAAACTGATTATTTTGAAAGAATGGAATATTCTATGAAGATTGGTAATGCAAAAGAGGGAGAGGATATTTTAAGGGTGCTTGGATTTGATGATATAAGAGTATTTGAAAAAATGAGACAAGAGGGTGAGTTATTTAATACAAAGATTACATTGGATGAATTATATTTTGGGAATTTTATAGAGATAGAAGGAGAGAAGAAAGACATAGAGAATGTAATAGTAAGACTAGGATTAGAAGATAAAGAGAGAATTACAAAAGCTTATTTAGCATTAGAAGATGATTATAAGAATGGAAAATTATAAAAAAAGTTATTTTTGTCACTTTTTTACTATAATAAATATGCGCACGAAGAGCGTAGAATAAGAAAAAATAAAAAAGCTTGAGAAAGCATTACAGGTATTAGAGATTTAATATTTCTAACTTGAAGTGCTCAGCCACTTTGAGCGCGGCACGAGACGCGTCAGAAGCCCCATAGAATGGGGTTTTTAGTTTGTTTTTTTATTTATATATTAAAAGTTTCGTGATAATATGGAAGTATAATTTAATAAATAAAAATATATTTGAATAATTCTTAGGGGGTTTTTCGAGTTTGCTATTGACATATTAATAAATATATTATATAAAAATATAAAATGCTTTTTAAGTTACTTAAAACTAAGAAAATTAAAAACAAGAAAATAACGAGCGTTTCGGTTGTTATTTTTAATGATTCTAAAGAAATTTTAGTGGTAAGGTTATTAAAACGAGGATGGGATATTCCAGGAGGACATGTAGAAGATAGAGATAGGGATGTTTTTGAAACTGCCGAAAGAGAAGTTATGGAAGAAGCTTGTGTTGAAATTAAAGATTGTAATATATTAACAATTATTAGATCCTATTATTATAGAGAGCCAACATATATGTTAATTTTATCAGCAAAAGTTGGAAAAATATATGAATTCAATAAAAATAAAGAATCCTTAGATAGAAAATTTATGAATCCGTTGGATTTTTTGGAAATTTATAGCAGAATTAACAATGTTGAATTAATGAGAGGGGTAATTAAAAGCGCCATAAGCAATAATGAACTACAGAATAAAAACAATTAATAGAGAGGAATTTTTAAAAAATGAGGGGGCGTTTTATTATTCGCCATTTTCTTCTCAAACTTGGGTTGATAATTATTGGTCTTTTTTTAAAAAAGATAACGAGGAGCCTTTTTTGCTTTCAGTAGATTCAGAAGAAGGTGCTATAATTTTTCCATTCAAGAAAAATAAAACAGGGGCGGAATTTATATGTTCTCATAAAACTGATTATAATTATCCAATAATTTTTAAAAAAGAAACTCGACAGATGTATGAGTTTTTTTTTAAATATATAAAGAATAAAAGAATTATTTTAGATTTGAAAAATATTCCAGGGGATACATTATTTTTTGAGTTTCTTAAAGAAAAAACAGACTATTGCGAAAGATTGGCTTGCCCCTTTTTAAATTCCTCAAATTTTAAATTTAATGGAGAAGATAAATATTTTAAAGCTATTGAGAAGAATGTTAATTTTTCAAATTTTAACCATAGAATTATAGATGATTATAATTTGTTTATACTTAATTTATTTTATAAATTTAATAAAGAGTGGTGGAACGAAAAAGGTTACCCAGGAATCATCGAGAATGAACAACAATTTACTTTCTTTAATAAAACTTTATCAAAAATGTTTATTGAGAATATGGCTTTTTTTTCGGTACTTGAACTCGAAAAAAAAATTTGCTCTATTTTAATTTTTTTTAAAAAAGATAAAAAGGTTTATTATTATGCTGGAGCACATGATATTAATTTTAAAAAAAATGGAGTGGGAAAAGCACATTTATATATTTTATTAAAAAAAATATTGAAAGAAAACAAATTTAATACAGTCGATTTCATGAGAGGAAATGAGAGTTATAAAAAATATTGGTGTAACGAATATAAATATAATTATAATTTTGTTATAAGATAATGAATATTTATTTAATGACAAATATAAAAGGGAGTGGAGGAATGGGAACAGTTTCACATAATTTATTGAAATATCTTAATAAAGATAAAAGGTGCAATATTAAGATTTTAGAAGATAAAAATGATATAAAGATTATTGATAGAAAGGGTATTTTTTTAAGATATGGATGGAGGCAAGATTACTATCAAACTTTTGCCGATCCAGATATTTCACATAATATTAACCCAAAAAATAAGAATGTTTTTTTACTATCGTTTGATCCAAACATGATTAGCAAAGATAAAATTAATCAAATAAATAGAAATTTTTTACAGATATGGTGTGATTCTCAATTTACAATAAATCAAGCAATAAAAGCAGGAATAGATAATGATAAGATAAGATTATTAAAGCTTGGTGTTTCTAATCAGGATATTGTAAAGAAAAACAATGATTCTCGTTCCACTAAAAAAATAAAATTTGTGAATATTTCTGGTCACGATATGTTTTTTATAAAAGGCTTAGATTTATTGATCGAATCATTTTTGATTTGTTTTAGAAACAATAAAAACGTTGAACTTCACATTAAAACAAAAGATAAGAATGGTTATGTCAAAAAAATTAAAGATTTTATTTATAAAAAAAGAGAAGAATTAAATATTTTTAATTATCCTAAAATAATTGTAGATGCTGAAATAATAAAAAATAAAGAAATTTTTAATTTTTTAAAAAAATTTGACTGTTATATTCAATGCTCTAGGATTGAAACATTTGGACTTCCTTTATTAGAAGCTTCATCTATCGGACTTCCTGTAATTTCTCCTAATTTTGGTGGTCAATTAGATTTTTTAAATAAAAAATCATCTTTATTATATCCAACTCATGAGGTTATTATAAATAAAAATAGTTGGAGAGAGAATAGAAAGTGCTTTTGTAGGGAGGGAAAAATTAAGGATATTGCGATGATTATGAAGGAATTTTTAAAGTGTCAAAAAGTTTATAGTAAGCAAGCAATTGATAATAGTTATAAAATTAGAAAAGATTGGAATTGGGGTAACAGTATAAAATTGATTTATGAATATATAGAAGAAATATGTTAATAATTTTTGCTTATCATAATTTTTGTCTAAAATACAATGGATTGGATACCAATCTTTATGTGAGTATAAGTAATTTAGAAAAACAATTAAAATTTTTATTGAAAAAATTTAGTAGAAATTTTGAATTTTTAAAAGATATTACTGATGAAAAAATTTTAGATTCAAATGTATATATAGCTATTACGGTGGACGATGGATGTGATAATTTTAATTTAGGATATAAAATTTTTCTAAAAAGAAACATTCCGGTCACTCTTTTCGTTTCAAAAAATAAAATAGGAAAGAAAATTTATGAAAAAGATTTAAAAAAGAGTATAAAATATTTAAATAAAAAAGATTTATTGCATTTTGAAAAAAATATAGTTGATATTCAAAATCATGGATATGATCATCTGGTCATAAAAGATAATTACGAGAATAATTTTCTAAAAAGTAAAACTTTTTTAGAAAAAATATTTAAAAAAGATATTAATATTTTTTGTTATCCTTATGGTTACTATGAAGAAAAGATGTTTAATATATTGCGCGATAAAAAATATAAATATGCCTGTACTACGGATACAGGAATTAATTATAAAAATTTTAAAAAATTTAGATTAAAAAGGATTCCTATATCATCTTATGATGATGGTGTCGAAATAAGTAATAAAATAAAGTTTTATGAGAAAGATTTTATTAATAAATCCAAGAAGCAATAAAAAAGAATCTCAAAGATATAGAATAGAATTTCCTTTGAAATTATTATATTTAGCAACTATTTTAAAAAATAACTCATTTTTAGTTAAGATTTTTGATTTTTTTATTGATTTCAATATTGATTTAGAAAAAGAGATTAAAAAAGAAGATCCTTTTATGGTCATAATTTGTTGTAATACAAAAAATTTATTAGACGCAATAAATATTGCAGATGTAATTAAAAAAAATAATGACAAGATTAAGATTGTAATGGAGGGACTTCATTCAATTAATTTTCCCGAACAAGTTGTTATGGATAAATCTTTTGATGTAGCTTTGTTGGGGGAGGCGGAAACAATTATAGTCGATTTAGCTAAAAAAATATTAAATAAAGAGAGTTTGATAAATATTCCAGGAATCGCTTTTTTAGATAATAATAAAATTATTAAAAATAAACAGATTTCTCCGATTAATATGGATGACCTTCCTTTTATAGATTATTCCTTGATAGATATGGATAAGTATCTTTATAGAAGCGTATCTTTTATTAATGGAGACGACTCCCTTAAGAAAGTGTTTAGATTTTCATTTAGTAGGGGGTGTCCATTTAACTGTTCTTTTTGTCAATATAAAACCTATGCTTATAGAACAATGTCCCTACAAAGAATGAGAAAAGAAATAGATATAATCGTTGAGTTATTTAACCCAGATTTATTATATTTAGAGGATGCTACTTTTTTTTATAAAAAAGATTTAGTTGTTGATTTTTTGGATTATATTAAAGAAAAAGGATACAGATTTAAAATTATTTGCACTACACGTTTGAATTTTTTTAATGAAAATTATATAACTTCTAATTTTGTTGATAGATATAAAGATTTAATATTTATATGGGATTTTGGTGTAGAGAATTGTGATAAAGGCGTTCTAAAAAGTATTAATAAAAATATTGATGTGGATAATTTATCTTACGCTATAGAAATTGTTAAAAAAGAAAATGTTAAATTGGGTCTTTCTTTTATGATTGGCTTGCCAGAAGAAAATATTTATCATTATTTTAAAAATATGAATTTTATAAGAAAGATTAAGGAGCAATATCATAATGTTTTAATAACATATCAATTTTATCAACCCTTAGGCAAAAACATAGAAAGTGAGAAAGCGATATCTTTGGGATATTCTTTTCCCCGATCTTTAAGATCTTGGGATGCACAGATTGATAAAAATGTAGGGACAATATCACCTTTTTGTTTGCCATGGATAAATGTTGATGCAATTGAGTATTTAATGTTATTTTGCGAGTTTTGTATAAATGATTTTAATAATAAAAATATTAAAAGACTTTTTACTAGTAAATTTTTATTACTTTCTTGGACTATAAGAAATATATTTAATTTTTACAAGTTTTTGAATATAGATTTATTTTTTGTAAAAGTAATGGGTTTTTATATATTTAATAGAGTAATTGTAGATAATAAAAAAAGAATACAATAAAATATAATATGATTGTCATTTTTATCACTTTTTGATATAATGCGCTCAAAGAGCATAGAAATTGTAAAAGTAGAAATAATTGAGAAAGCCTTATTGGGTTTAGTTCTCAAATATTTCTATTACGAAACGCTCAGCCACTTTGAGCGCGGTACAAGACGCGTTAAAATATACATTTATGATTAAGATATTAAGTAAATTATTAATAATTAATTATGACGGGAACATCCTTTGATTTGGATGTTTTTGTTTATGCAAACATATGAATAAGAACATAGAAAGAATAAAACCATTTTTTAAATTCGTATTTTCAAATGATTTTTTATTGAAAATTATATATATTCTAATAATAATATCTTTATTTAATCTTATTGCTGGTAATTTAGAAATTAATACATATACATACATAAGAGGACATATAGATAATCAGTTAGATGGAGATGTTGATATAGATGGAGATATAAATGTAGATGGAACTATATATAATTGGTAAGATGTTGAAGGAATGAATTTAAAATTTAAAATAGAAAGAGATGGTATTATCAAAAAATTTGTGGAAGAAGAAAAACAGAATAAGAATGCTTTGCGTAGTTTTATAGAGTGGAATTTTATTCATCCAGACATAGAGGTTGATTTTAGTAATAAAGTTCTCGATAATTTTATAGAAATTTCTTCTGATTATTATTTAAGCTTGAAAAAGGACAAAAAAATACATTTTCTAAAAGCTATAAGCTGTTTCTTTGATATTGCTCTTTCTATCAAACTTTACGAGTTTGAATTTACAAGAGATCCGCAGTATTGGAAAGATTATCCTTTTTATTTTAAACTTCCTCTATCTTTAATAGATAATATTAAAGAGATGAACAAAGAGTTGTCATTGGTAGATATAAATGAAGTACAGTCAAAAGTAATTTTAGTTGAGGGTGATAGCGAAATTGCTTTTTTAGAAATTTTACAGCAACATTCAGCTAATTTTTCTTTTGATATTTATTCTTATGGTGGAAAAGGTGCTTTACAGAATCTTGTACATTATGTCAAATCAAAAAGCAAGGAAGGCATAAAATCTGTTGTAATCTATGATCTCGATGGTTCAGGAAAAACTTTAAATGTTAAAAAATTAAAAGAAAGGTGTGATGTTTATAAAGACTTTGCTTTTTCAAAGGATTTTGAGGATTCTTTTCCTCCTAACATATTATATAGTGCTATTAAGAAATATATTAATAAATATAATATTGAAAAAGATATTCATATTTCTGAAGAAGTAGTTAATTCATTAATGAAAAATAATAATCCATTTGTTGATAATTTTAAAATAAAATACGACATAGAATTATCAAAAGTAAAGTTAGCAGAAATTTTAGGAGGGGAAATAGATGAATTGTTATATGAAAATTGGGATGGTATTGTTAATTCTAAAAAGAAACATAAATATGAAATTTATAATTTTATTAAATTTTTAGTGAAATTATAATTTTATTAAATCTTATTTATTTGCTATAATAAAACACGCACGAAGATCATAAATTAAGAAAAAGTAGTTCGCGGCGTCGTAAATTATAAAATATGAACAAAAAAACATTAATATATTTAGGAGTATGGATAAGTATTTTATCAGTTGTAGTTGCAGTATTTTTAAATTTAAAAAGTGTGGCTACGCAAGAAGAAGACAAAAAAGATAATATTGAAAAAATGTCTTCAGGAGACATTGTGTTTAAAGAATATAGGGCAGATATTTATGAAGGAGACTATATTTTTGGAGAAATAGATAATTTTTATAAAGAAAAAATAATTAAGAATGGTCCAAATTTTGCAGGTCACTATTATTTTTACACAAATCATTGTGGAACAATGTGTCAAGAAAATAATTATATAAATTTAAAAACAGGTGAAATTAAAACATTGGAAAGTTCTTCTCCTTGTATTGATTATAGTGTTGACAGTAATTTGTTAATTATTGATGGCAAAGAGTGCATTGCACATTTTAAAAGTGAAGGAATTCCTACAAAAATTTATTTTCCGTCTGAAGAAGCTTATTATTTAATGAAGGAGAATGGAGAACTTATGTTTTTAAAAGATATTAATATAAACGAAAGGGAAAAAGTTGTGGGTGATAAAAGGGAAGGGTTTAGTGATACAGAGATTGTAGTTGAACGATTTTATACTTTTTGGCTGTCTTATGATCAGGGATCTAAAAATCCAAATGCAGATCAAATTTATAGAAACAGCCTAGATGTTACAGAATCATTTATATTAAAGATGGATAAAATGTACGGTGGACCTATTGGTTACGATCCTATCACATGCTCACAAGATCCCCCATTTAATACCGAAAAGACAGAGTTTAAGGAGCTAGAAAAAACAATTAATTCTGCAAAGGTAAATGTAATAGATTATAATCATTTGAAGCCTAATTCAATTATGGTTTATCTCAAGCTAATTGATGGTTTATGGAAGATAAATGATATAGAATGCGTTCATAACGATGATCAACCAAAAGGATAAAATTTCTAGCTTGAAGTGTTCAGCCCTTTGAGCGCCTTACGAAACGCTTTGAAATTACAAAAAATATATGATTAGGGATAATACAAAGTCTATTAATAACTAATTATGATGGAAACGCCTTTTAATTTGGGAGTTTTTGTCTAAAATGAAAATATGAAATTTGAACAGATGTCAAATAAATACAATGAAGCTAAGAATGATCTCAATTCAAGTGAGCAAGTAAGAGAAATTTTTGGAATAGATACAATGGGGAAAGAAGATATCATTGACTTTCAGCAAAAAATTAAAGGAGTAACTAAGGAAAAACTTATTTCATTTGTAGAAAATTATGAATTTAAAAATTTTTCTAATTTAATACCTAAAGAGATAAATAGAGAAGAGGAAATAGAAAAATTAGAGAAAAAATTCGGCAAAAAGATATTAATAGAGAAAGAAGATTCGATGCCAGTAATGATTTTAAATGAAATAAATACGAAATTAGAATTATCTCTAGAGAAAGATAAGCTTCCTAAAATTGTAAGCTTTTTTAATAACCCTAACAGTTTTTATAATTTTACAAATAATTTAATTGTTATCGAAGAAGGAAAAGCAAGCGATATTATGACGCTTGGTGAGGAAATTATGCATTTTTATCGTTCGAAAATAAAAAAACTAGATTCGGATGCAAAGAGTGATCTTTTTGAAGATATTGCTGTTAGCGAAATCTTTGGTAGATTAGGCGAGGCATTTGTTGCAAGACATTTTCCGGAACTTAAAGAGCCTCATTACAATGAGAGAAGGGTTATTCAGGACGAAGAAAACATGAAGTATCTTGCTCGTTTTTTAGACGTTAAAACAAATAAAGATTTGGATGGATTTTTAAGTAGATCTTATAATTGTTTTTTTTCAAATATACAAGAGATTTTTTCAAAGATTCCAGAAATTAAAAAAGATTTTTCAATATGGGAAGAAATTCATTTAAATTATTTAAATGATCCAGAAAAGATAGACCCTTCTGGTTTATATAAAGATGTTGTAAAATTATTAATAAAAGAAATGCAGCTTTTAAAACCAGTAGCGGGAAGATGGGAAGAACAAAAACGTAAACTAGAAGGATATGGCATGGAAATGGAGGAAATATATGAACCAAATAGAAGCATGGTAATTTCATATGCTACTAACAAATTTTCTAATATAAAAGATTTTTTTAATGAGATGTATGGACACGTGACAGGATATTCTATTGCAGAACTTATACTGGAAGAATATGAAGAAATTTTACAGCCAGAAAATTTTAAAAAATTACTTTCAATGAGCAATGAAGAAATATTAGAAATATATAAACCTTTTTTGAGAAGAGAGATTGTTTATAATCAGGATAATAAATAACTTTTAATCATTAACATACTAACTTAAAGTATTTTAAAAAAACATGAATCAAAAAATATTAAATGTCATAACAATAGTTTTAACTGTAATAGGTTTAATCTTTTTTTTAACTCTAATTAGAGGATTTAGCTTAGAGAATCTTTTTGGTGTGGGGGTATTTATTTTAATAGCTTTTTGTATTTACAAAATACTTGTTAAACTTTTGTTTAAAAATAAGATAAGGTCGAGTATAAATAATTCTATTAAAATACTATTTTCAATTATATTTTTATTAGTATCAGTTCCCTGCATCATTATTGGGGGGTATTTTACTTGCATAAGTTTAACGGGTGGTATTCAAGGATTTTTATTTATGTTTTTTTTAGGATATCCTTTTTTATTGGTAATAGGAATATTTTTATTGATTCTTGCCGTAAAAAGAATTTTTTTGATTAAAAAAGAGGACTTACAAGAAAAATTAGATGGAGAGAAAAAAATTAACAGAAGGGTATTGTTAATTATAACAGGAATTCTTGTTATAGGAGGTGTGATTTATAGTTTTTTCCCTCGATTGTATATTTCTTCTCTTCCAAATATCACACAAGAACAAGAAGATCTTTTCTATGAGTGTTATAAGAATATTGGCAATGAGCGTTATAGTTGTATAAAGGATGTAGCTGTTAAATATCAAAACGAAGAATTTTGCGAAAAAATACCTACCATAGGAACCGACTGGAAGTCTGGATGTTATAAATATGTTGCGGCAGCAAAGAAAGATCCGGAGTTATGTAAAAAAGCAGGAGAAATTGGTGGCGAATATTCAGAAAAGGAATGTTACGAAAAAGTTTCAATAGCAACTAAGGATCCATTTTTATGTGAAAAAGTAGGGCTTTTTAAGGCTGATTGTTTAAGAGTATTAGAATTAGACGAAGAGTCTTTGCAGGAAGTGACTCATGCGACACTTCATGAAGAAGAGGAATCTTTTATGGAAAGTTTTGATAATAGTGATATTACTTTAACTATACTCAATTTAAAGAAAATAGTTAATCCAAACAATTTCTTAAATAAAGTTAATTTTAGTTTTGAAATAGAGAATAAAAGTCGTAGTGATATTAAAATTCCAACAACATCAGTTGGTAAGATATTTATTTTCGATTCTAAAGATATTCATTTTATGAATAGCAAGCTTATTAATAATGATTTTAGAGAAGAAACCGATGAATTTAATATCATTATTAAGCCTGGAGAAGTCAGAGAATTTTCAATCGAAACAGAAGTTGCCAGCTTAAAATCTACTGAAAGGGTTTCTATGGGAATAGAATCATTTAATTATTCTAAAGATAATAAGATTTCTAGTTTAAACTTATCTTTATCTTTAATTAATAACGAACCTATTAGATTTAATATAGGATCAAGATATATAAAAGAAAGCATAGCATATATAAAGGAGATAGACAATGGAAATAAGATAGAGATTGTTACTGATAATGGGAACAGAATAATTGAAAAGGGTCCTTTAGATTCGTTTCTAATAGAATACACACGCAATTCTGATCAAGGTGGAAAGCTGGGGTTATATAAAGAAACAATAAACAATTTAGATCTTCATATTCCTTCGCCTGTTGGCTGTTTGCCACGACCAACTATAGATTATTCAACGGAATTTAAGATGTTTAAGATTTTGGAGATTGAAGGGCTAGAGCCATGCTAATTCTACTAATAAAAAGAATTTTTGATCATGATCTTGGATGCATTTAGTTTATGATATATAGGTTCGGCCACTTTGAGCGCTGTACGGGATGCGTTAATAGATACTTTCTTTAGATTTTAAAAAATATAAAAAACTGACTTTTTTTTATTATTTTTCTGATATGTTAATTTTAAATAATTGACAAAGCAGACAAATTTATATATTTTGTAAGAAGCTTAATGGAGATGAATGTATAAATGGAGGAAGAGATGCGCTTTAAAAAAGTAAAGAAAAAACTAACTGGAATTTTGATTATTTTAGTTTTTCCCTTAATAGTAAATTCCTTTGCTCTTTGTCTTTTTTTAAAGGGGGAATTATCCCACATTGATAGGACGTTTGGAGCAGTAATGCTTATGATCGCCGTTACTTATAATTTATTTTTTTCATCAACTGCGGTAAGTGACTTTTTAGAAGAAGGTGAATGTAGGCGATCTCAGAACATTGTTTTCATAAAACTATCTTACTTTATAACTTGTGCTGTTCCTTTGCTTATAATTGCATTACTTATCTTTATTTCCATCTAAAGAGTTTAACTTTTGAGTTTTACTCTTTTTTAATTATTTACTTTTTTAAAAAATTAAATATAATATACTTATGCAAAACCTTTATGGAAAATTCTATTTTGGATTTTTCTACCTAATTCCTTAGGAGGCGTTTTGTGTATTTAGTAAATTTTAAAAACTGTCTCCTTGAGGCGGTTTTTGTTCATTTAAAAAGAGGTGGAATGTATGCAAGAAAAACCTTTAGAATTAATTAGGCTAGTAGACAACATTGAAAAGCATTATCTTCTTAAGAAAAACAGAAGAGGAAGAGCTTGTTTTTCGTCTAGTGTAGAGGCTGTAATTAAAGCAAGCAAAGAAAAGGTTTCTAAGAAAGACCTTATTCTTCTTGAAAGACAAAAATGGAAATATGGAAGAGAATTTAGCAAATGGTTTTTGTCTACAAAAAACACAAAGCTAGAATCTATGGGAGTAATTATTTAATTACTCTTTTTTAGTCTTGATCTTGTATATATTTAGAATTATTTTTTAAAGCAAGCTCAGCCTTATGAAGTTCAGTGCCTAAGTAAATTGCATGTGCAACATCTGTAATAAATGTGCTAATTTGATCTCTAATTTCCTGTGCATTCTTTCCTTTAAATTCTTGAAGGAAGTCTCCATTTGCATTAATATGTTTAACAAATATTTCTTTATTATTAACTTCTATTACAAAATTTCCTCTTGGATCAATTTCACACTCTAATTTTGATTTGTATTTTTCAATTATTTTTTGAGCATCTAAATAATCTCTTTCATATATATGAGCAGAACAAGAAGTAATAATTAATTTACCAATTTTAAGATTTAAAGCTTCTGCTATTTCTTTTTGAATTTTTAAAAGACCATAAGCATTTTGCGGCCATGCTTTAAACATATCATTAGAACGAAAATATGCGCTAACATAAAGAGTATTATTTTGAATAAGTGCTTGTACTAAATCAAGGCAAGGAGGTTTTACATTATTACAATCTTTTTCTACATTCCACGTAAAAGCAATTGCTCTTCTAGAATAATTTTCTTTTTTTAATTCTTCAATAATGCATTTAATTTGATTAATCCCATTATGATTTCTTAGCCTACTTCCATAAGTATATTCTACCCCTTCAAAAACATGGTCAGTCATTATTTGAGGATAATAATTAATCAAATCATTTTTATTAAAGTATAAGTATGGTGGAAGTGAAGGATTATCAGGATCGTCGTCATTAATAACTGTTATAACATTTATTAATTCCTTTTGCTTTTCACTATAAGAACTCATTTTTTCATAACCAAACTTAAATATTCTATCCAAAACTTTAAGCCATACTTCGGAAACCTTTTTTCCCTCAAGTCTAAAACCAACTTTTTCAGATGGAAAAGTATTTGTTTCTTTAGCTAAATGATCTTCAAAATCAAGAGGTTCTTGTGTCCATTTTTGAGGGAGTAATGATAAATCTATTTTTTTAATAGCAGAATCTATTTCTGAAATTTCAACAGCAAGTGAATGTTTATTAAAGTAGTTTATAAATTCAGATATTTTTTCTTTTGAAATTTCTTGATGAATAAAATCTTTTTCTTCTTTTTCTAAAAAACTTTTAAATTCTTTTATGCTTTGAGACAGATCTTTTCCAGTAATTATTAAATAATTAATATTAGGGTTAAGAAATAAATTTCTAATTATATAATTTATTCCTTCTTTAGAGTAGAGCTGTCCAATGATACATACTTTTTCTTTTGATTCAGGAGAAAGAGAATTGTAAACATCTTCTTTTTTTGTCCATCCAGTCACAACAGCAATACTTGCATTTGTATTCTTATTAATAATTAATTGATTACTGTAATATTTTGGCCAGTTCATATTTTAATATTATCTTAAAATTTTATACTTGTAAAATATTTATAATAAGACTAGTTAATGATATAATTTAATTATGATAACAATAAAAAGTCTTGCATTTTCAAATAATGAATTGATTCCCGAAAAATACACTTGTGATGGAAAGGATGTTAGTCCTCAGCTTTACATTCAGAATGTGCCTAAAGACACTAAAAGTTTGGTTTTGATTGTTGAAGATCCTGATGCTTTAAGATTATGGACTCATTGGATCGTTTTTAATATTAATCCTGATACATGTGAAATAGAAGAAAATAACTTGCCTCTTAACAGCATTTTAGGTGCTAATACTTCTGGAAAAATTGGGTACGAAGGACCGTGTCCTCCAAAAGGAGAAACACATCGTTATTTTTTTAGAATTTATGCTATGGATAATACTTTAAGTTTATTAACTGAAGGTTCTCAAAGATCGGAAATAGAAAAAGCAATGGAAAATCATATTATTGAGCAAGGGGAATTAATGGGTAAATATTTTAGAAATTAATTTGACAAAAATGTTAAAAAGATATAACATTAAGTTATAAATAGTTAACATTAATTAAAAATGTCAAAAATTGATTATAAAACAAAACTATATATCGGTTTTTTAATATTTATTTTTAATATACTTTTACAATTTCTTAGTTTGAATGAATTTATTTATTCTATTTTAACAGGGTTGGCAGTATTTTTTATTGTTTTGGGAATAAGAGAAAAAAGATTGGAAAACGAACCCAAAAAGGATGAGAGAACAAATAAAATAGCTGCTTATGCAGGATATTTAACATTTTATATCACTTTTTTAGCTATAGCTGTTTTATGGCAATTAAGCTATTTTTTTAATATTAATTTTGATTATCAAATGTTTTTAATAACATTATTTTTTAGCATGCTTTTAACATATTTTATTGCAAGCTTTTATTATAAAAATAAAATATGAGAACAAATATTAAAGAGTTAAGAGTAAAATACAATTTAACCCAGGAAGATCTTGCAAGGATGGTAGGTGTTAGAAGGGAAACTATTCTTTTTTTAGAAAAAGGCAAGTATATGCCTTCTTTAAAGCTTGCTTATGATGTTGCAAAAGTTTTAAAAAGCAATATAGAAGATGTCTTTGTTTTTGACGACTAAATTTGTAAATTTATTATATTTTTGTTAAAATTAAATTACGAAGGAATTTGTTGAAAGAAATAAAAATACCTTTTCGTAGTATCTCTTACGTGTTATATATTTAAAAAATATAAAAATATGAAGAAAAAAGACATTTTAATAATTTTAGCAATCGTCACTTTAGGAGTAACCTTAAACGCATTAAAGGTTGATGCTCAATACGTAAATCTAAGTGTGGAAAAAGTTGAATACTATAAAAAGCTAAGTTATACTGATTGGAAAAATGCACAAGAGAAACAAGTTAAAAAAATTCAGATCAAGATAAATAACATGACCGAAGAAAGATTTGAAAAAATGAAAGAAATGCAGTTGAATTATTGGAAAAATCATTTTTAGAGTTTTTCTTCTTAAACAATATGAAAAAAAGATTTTTTGTCTTAGCGGTTATTTTTTTAGTGGGAATAATTTTTGCTTATAACAACCCAAATAATAAGAACAATATAAGAATACTTACGGAAGAATACAAGCCACTTCAATATTTAAACGAAGACGGAGAATTGGATGGATATGCAGTAAGTGTGGTTAAAGATATTTTAAAAGAACTAAATATTCCTAAAGAAATAGAACTTACAGATTGGGATAGTGCATACGATTTAGCCTTAAACGAAGATAGTATTGCTCTTTTTTCAACAGCTAAAAATAATGAAAGAAAAGATAAGTTTAAATGGGTTGGTCCTATTGGAACACTAAAAGTAAATCTTTATGCGAGTATTCCAAATAATATAGAAATAAAATCTCTTGATAATGCAAAGAATTATAAGATAAGTGCTGTTAAAGATTATTCTTACACACAAGATTTAATTAACTTAGGATTTAACAATATAATAGAGTGTAGCAACGAAAAAGAAGCGTTAAATAAGTTGCTGGAGGGCGAAGCAGATCTTTATTTAACCTCTAATGTTATTATGGATGAGCTTATGGAAGATAGGGGCCTACCCCTTGAATTAATTGAAAAAAAGTTCAATATTTCATTTAATCAGTTTTACATCGCTTTTTCTAAAACTTATCCAGATAAATTAATAGAAGAATGGCAAAAGGCTCTTGAGAAGGTAAAGCAAAATTCAACACTTCTTTTTATTAGCGATTAAACTGGTCACGTTATATTTAAATTTATTAACATGATTATAAAAGAATTTGAAAATACATCCGATGAAGAGGTGGTAAAACTAGTTTTGAATGATCAGAAATATTTCATCATTTTAGTTAAAAGATATGAGACAAAACTATACAGATATATTTCAAGGATTTCAAACTTTAACGATCAAGAAAAAGAAGACATTCTTCAGGATGTTTTTGTAAAAGTCTATGTTAATTTAAATAGTTTTAATTCAGACCTTAAGTTTTCTTCATGGATTTATAGAATAACAAGAAATGAGGTTATTAATAATTTTAGAAAATTCAAAAGAAGACCTCAAATTGCAAGAATTGATCCAGAAGATGATTTTATGTCAAGAATAAGGTCTGGGCTTGATTTAGAACACGAAATTAATAACAAAGTTGATCTCGATAATATTAAACAGATTTTGAATGAGATAAACGATAAATATAAAGAAGTTTTAGTTCTTAAATTTTTAGAAGAAAAAGATTATAGAGAAATATCAGATATCCTTAAAATTCCTATGGGAACTGTTGCTACATACATAAATAGAGGGAAAAAAGAATTGAAGCAAAAAATTAAAAAATATGACAAATCTAGATAAACAAATATTAGATCAAATAAAAGATTTAAAGCCAATAGCTAAATGGAAATTTTTATTTAAAAATTATTTAATATGGTCTCTTGGTATTTTGTTTTTAATATTCTCTTCATTTGCATGCGCCCTTCTCTTGTATCTTGTTATAAATAATGATTGGGAGCATTCTAAATTAATAGCCGGAAGTTTTTGGGATTATTGGATAGCATCTTTTCCTCATATTTGGTTTGTGTTTACGGTTGTTTTTTTAATAATTAGTTATCAAAACTTTAAACATACTGAAAAGGGTTATAGGATTAGGCATAGAAAGCTAATAACTATAAATATATTAACCATTTTATTCTTAGCTTTTGTTTTTTGTTCTTTTGGACTTGGAAATGCTATTGATGCAATTGATTTAGAACAGAGTAAAATATTTAACCAAAGAAAAGTATTATGGATAAATCCTGATAAAGGGTTTTTAGCAGGGGAAGTTATAGAAAAAAATGAAGATAGTTTAAAACTTATTGATTTTGAGGGGAAGCTATGGACAATTGATGTGATAGAAGCAAATATAACTCCTTATACAGAAGAAGGGGTTAAAATACTTGGAAATCAAGTAAGTGAGGACACTTTTAAAGCAAAAGAAGTTTTGCCTTGGAGTAGAATATTTTTATTTGAGAAAGACTTTTTAAAAGAATTACCATAATTAGCAGACAGTGATATTGACTGCTAAAATAATTATGATATACTCAAGTTATGATTACAGATAGGCAGAAGAAAATATTAAATGTAATTATAGAAGAGTATATAAGTTCAGCCGAACCTGTAAGTTCGCAATTTTTAGCGCAAAAACATGATTTTGGAATTTGTTCAGCCTCTATGAGGATTGAAATGAAAAATCTTACAGAGCTTGGTTTTCTTGAAAAACCATACATATCTTCTGGCAGGATTCCTACAGATAAAGCATATAGAATATTTGTAAATGGAATTTTTGAAGATTTAAACTTTCATGACGAGCTAGATGAATTATGTGATATTCTTAATAATGATGTTACAGAATTTAAAATGGCGAAAGAATTGACAGATTTTTTGGCTAGCATGTCATCTAGTTATATAATAATGTCTTTTCCACAAAGGAACGTTTATTGGCAGGCAGGCTTTAATGATATTATTAAAGAACCAGAATTTTCTAATAAAGACTTTGTAGTAAATTTTTTATCTTTTCTTGAAGAATTTACTAATGAACAAGATATATTAAATTTAGAGGATCGTCTCAAAGTATTTATTGGTGATGAAAATCCATTTAAAGGAGCTCATGATCTTAGTTTAATCTGTTTAGAAAATATTTTAAATAATAAAGAAAAATTTAGATTATCATTAATAGGACCAAAGAGAATGGATTATTATAAAAATATGAAGTTGGTTAATTCTTTATTAAAAGTAATTGATGAAAGAATATGAAAAAAGAAAATAAAGAAAAAGAAGTTAAGGAGTTAGAGGAACAATTAGAAGTAGCGATAAAGGAAAAAGAAGAATATTTAAATTCTTGGAAAAGAGATCTTGCAAATTATATTAATTATAAGAATAAAGAGTGTGAAAGAACTCAAGATCTAATAATCTCTGTTAAAGAAATAATGTTTGAAAGATTAATTTCTATTTTAGATAATATGTCGCTTGCAGAAAAATCGATAGATGAAAACTTAAAAGATAATATAAGTGTAAAAGGACTCTTATTAGTTAAAAAACAATTGGAAGATTTTTTTAGAAGCGAGGGGCTTGAAGAAATTAACGAAACAGAGATAAATTTTAATCCAGAAATACATGAAGTTTTAGAAGAAGTAGAATCTGTAGGAGATTCTCAAAAAGTTATAGAAATTATTCAAAAAGGTTATAAGATTAATGGCAAGGTTTTAAGGCCAGCTAAAGTAAAGATAATAAAGTAAAGATAATATTTTATTAATTTAAAAATTAATAATCTATTTTAAAAAGCATATGTCAAAAATATTAGGTATCGATTTAGGAACAGCTATTACAAAATTTGCATCCATTATAGATGGAGATCCGAAAGCAATGGAAAATAGAGAAGGATCTATTTTAACTCCATCCATTGTAGCATTAACAAAAAGTGGAGAAAGAGTTGTTGGAATACTTGCTCAAAGACAAGCTATTACAAATCCAAAAAATACAATTTATGCAGTAAAAAGATTTATTGGAAGAAAATATAATGATCCCGAAGTTCAAAATGAGTTAAAACTTTTACCCTATGAAACAAGAGAAAGAAAAGATGGGGGAGTAGAGGTTATGCTTGGAGATAAATGGTATACTCCTATTGAAATTTCTTCAATGATTTTACAAAAAGTTAAGGCTGATGCAGAAGAAAAAATAGGAGAGCAAATTAAGAATGTAGTTATTACTTGTCCTGCTAACTTTGACGATTCTCAAAGAAAGGCAACTAAAGCTGCTGGAGAAATTGCTGGATTTAACGTTCTTAGAATTATTAATGAACCAACAGCTGCAGCATTAGCTTACGGTCTTGGTAAAACAGAACAGAAAAAAGTTTTGGTTTATGATTTTGGAGGAGGTACATTCGATGTAACAATATTAGACAGTTCTCCAGATACAGTCGAAGTTATTGCAACAGGTGGAGAACCACACCTTGGTGGAAATGATTTTGATCAAGCTATTATTAACTGGCTTATCGATAAATTCAAAAAAGATGAAGGAGTTGATTTGTCAAAAGATGTTTTAGCACTTCAAAGATTAAAGGAGGCTGCAGAAAGAGCAAAACAAGAATTATCATCAGCTCAAGAAACAGAAATCAATCTTCCATTTGTCTCTTCAGGTGAAGGTGGTCCAAAACACTTATATTATAAAATATCTAGATCAGAGTTTAATTCAATGACACATCAATTTATAGAGAAATCTATAAAAAGAGTGGAAGCAACCCTAAAAGAAGCAGATTTAAATAAAGAAGATATTGATGAAGTAGTTCTTGTTGGAGGAACAACTTTAGTTCCTCAAGTAAGAGAAGAAGTTAAAAATTTCTTTGGCAAAGAACCAAACAAATCAATTAATCCAGAAGAAGTAGTCTGTATCGGAGCAGCTATTCAAGCAGAAATCTTAACAGCTAAAGAAGAAGGAAGAGCTCCAGAAGGAGACATTAAAAGTGTTCTTTTATTAGACGTACTTCCACTAACTCTTGGAATCGAAACATTGGGAGGAGTTAGCACACCAATGATTCAAAAGAATACTACAATTCCAACTTCAAACTCACAAACATTCTCAACAGCAGTTGATAATCAACCATCTGTAGAAATTAATGTACTTCAAGGAGAACGTCCACTTGCAAGCGATAATAGATCCCTAGGAAGATTTATTTTAAACGGACTTCCACCAGCACCAAGAGGGGTGCCTCAAGTCGAGGTAATCTTTGATATTGATGCAAACGGTATTTTAACCGTAACAGCTAAGGATAAAGCTTCTAATAAATCTCAATCGATTAGAATTGAAGGATCTCTTGGATTATCTGATGAAGAGATAGATAAAATGAAAAAAGAAGCAGAATTACACGCTACTGAAGATAAGAAAAAAAGAGATCTAATTGAGGCTAAGAACAATGCTGAGAACTTAATATACACTGTTGAGAAAACTCTTAAAGATGCGGGTGATAAGATTAAAGAAGAAGAAAAGAAGCCTGTTACTGATAAAGTAGAAGAACTTAAAAAAATAAAAGATACTGATAATCTTGAGGAAATAAAAAGTAAAACAGAAGAATTATCAACTTTAATTCAGCAAATTGGAGCTAAGATGTATCAAGAGCAGCAGACTGCAGAGCAAGAAAAAAAAGAAGAAAACAATGTTGAAGAAGCTGAAACAGAAGAAGTTAAAGATAATGACGAAAATAAAGATAATAAATAATGGCTAATAAGGATTATTATAAAATTTTAGGAGTATCAAAAGATGCCACTCAAGAAGAAATAAAAAAAGCTTATTACAAGCTAGCCCATGAATATCATCCTGATAAAAAGGGTGGAGATGAGGCGAAATTTAAAGAAGTCAATGAAGCGTATCAAGTTTTGTCAGATAAAAACAAAAGGGCTCAATATGATCAATTTGGTAGTGCTTTTAATAATGGTCAAGGATTTTCTTCTCAGGGATTTAATAATGCAAATTGGCAAGACTTTGCTTCTAACTTTGGAGGTACTCAAGACTTTAATCTTGAAGATTTGTTTGATATGTTTCAAGGTGGAGGTTTTGGTAGAACTTCTCAAAAAAGAAATCCTAAAAAAGGAAGTGATATTGAAGTAGAAATAAGAGTTTCTTTAGATTCTATTTTAGACGATCAATTAAGGAAAATAAAAATTAATAAATTCGTTTCTTGTGCAAGATGTAATGGGACTGGAAAAGAACCAGGAGCTTCTATGAAAAAGTGTCCAACTTGTGGTGGTTCTGGAAGAATAGAGGAAGTTAGAAAAACATTCTTAGGTAATTTTGCTCAAGTAAGAACTTGTCCTGAATGTTCAGGAGAAGGATCTATTCCTGAAAAGTTGTGTAATGTTTGTGAGGGGGAAGGAAGAGTAAAAAAAGAAGAAACTATCGAGATGAAAATTCCTAGGGGTATTGACACAAACCAAGTAATTAGGTTAAAAGGAAAAGGTGACGCAGGGAGAAAAGGAGGAGAAGCAGGTGATTTATATATACGAGTTATTGTAGAAGAAGACCCTGTTTTCAAAAGAAATGGTGATGATCTCTATATGGAATTACCTATTTCGATGTCTCAGGCAACGCTTGGAGATAAAATAAAAATTAAGACACTTGAAAAAAAAGAAATCTTTGTTAAAATACCAGATAGTGTTCAAACAGGAAAAGTTTTGAAAATATCAAATAAAGGAATACCACACTTTTCAGGTTTTGGTAGGGGAGATCTATATATCGAACTTATAGTTCAAACCCCTAAAAATTTAACAAAAGAACAAAAAGAATTGTTCAAGAAGTTAAAACAAGAAGGATTATAATCCTTCTTATGCCCTCATAGCTCAGTTGGTAGAGCAGCAACCTTTTAAGTTGAAGGTCACAGGTTCAAATCCTGTTGGGGGCACAAAAATAGGAAAGATTGGATTAGGTTCCAATCTTTTTTGAATTATTGAAAAAAAATAGATTATAATTTATACTTTAAGTAGAGGTGATTAAAACGGAAGAAGTTATCGTTCTTACGCTTATCATTATGTATCTTATAATGGTGAGATGGCCTCCACATCCGTGTGAGGCCTTATTATATACAAATGAAATTCTATTTAGAAACATACGGCTGTAAATTAAATGAATCAGACGCGGAAATTGTAAAAGGTTTATTAACTGATGAATATGAAGAGGTGCTAGATTTTAATAGTGCTGATTTTATTGTTTTAAATACTTGTGGTGTCATAGACAAGACAGAAAAAAAGATAATTGATAGAACTAAATATTTTCAAGAACAAGGTAAAAAAGTATTTTGGACTGGTTGTCTTCCTTTAATTACTAAAACAAATATTTCTAATGGTTCTATTGGACCAAATAATTTGTTAGATATCAAAAAAGCAATTAAAGATAATGTTCATATTCATAATAATGAAAAAATCGATAAAGCAGCTTTGTGTAATTTAAAAAAAACGAAAAACGAAGTTTCTCAAATAGTCCCTATATCAGAAGGATGTTTGGGGAATTGTTCTTATTGTGGATCTAAATTTGCAAGAAAAAGACTTTACTCTTTTTCTCAAGAAAATATTTTAAAAGAAGTTAATAATATTTTAAATAAAGGAGCAAAAGAAATACTTTTAACTTCGCAAGGACTTGCAGCTTATGGATTAGATAACGGAAAACAAGAGTTGCCTCAACTTATTGAAAAAATCTTAATGATTGAAAAAGATTTCAGATTAAGATTGGGAATGATGAGTCCTAAGCATGCAAAAAATATTATAGATGATTTAATAAAATTGTATAAAAATAAAAAAATGTATAAGTTTATTCATCTTCCTTTACAAACAGGTGATGATTGTTTGCTTAACGAAATGAATAGAGGATATACAGTAAATGAATTTCTAGATATTATTTCTAGGTTTAGAAAAATTGATACAGATACAATTTTGGCAACTGATATTATTGTGGGTCATCCAAAAGAAAAAGAAGAAGCTTTTCAAAACACAATTAAAATTATTGAAAAGGTTAAGCCTGATGTGCTTCATGTTTTTAGATATTCAAAAAGAGAAGGAACTCAAGACTCAGGGTTAAAAGAATTAAAAACTCAAACAAAAAAAGAAAGATCGAGAATTTTAGTCGATTTATTTCAGAAATATAATTTAGAAAAAAATAAAGAATTTTTAAATAAGGAATTAGAGGTTTTAGTTATTGAAGATAATAATTTAGCAAGAACAAGTTCTGGAAGAGCCGTGATTGTTAAAAATGGAAAAGCAGGGGAGTTTAAAAAAGTAAAAATCGTTAATTGTAATTGGAATTATTTAATAGGAGAGTAACTTGTTTTTTAAACATTGTTAGATTATAATTATTGTAATGACTAAACAAAAATCATTTACTTTAATAGAACTTCTTGTTGTTATAGTAATAATAGGAATACTAGCAGGAGTAATAATGATCTCTACTTCTTCTTCAATTGATAAAGCTAATATAGCTAAATCAAAAGTATTTGAAGAAAGTGTACAAAACAATTTAGCAGCTAATATGGTATCTAGATGGACACTAGATGAAATAATTAATACAAACAAAACTCCTGACCAATGGGGAAGTAATACAGGAACTCTTTATGGAACAAATGGATTACCACAATTAAGACCTGCTTCTGAATGTGTTACTGATGGATGTTTCAAGTTTGATGGGGTGGATGATTATGTTGAAGTAATGGGAATAACAATAATTGGAAATGTTTCACTCACCATGTCTTTTTGGGCAAAATCAATAGCTAATCAATCAGGAGATGATGTGTTGGTTGTATATGGAAATAATGGAGTACCAGGAGAATGCGCAGGTTTGTATTATAGGACAACCGAGAGTTATGTAAAATTTACTGGATGGGCTAATGCTTCATATGATTATAGTACATCTTTTGTCAAAGATTTTAATATTTGGCATCACTGGATAATAACTTACAATGGTTCTCAAGTTTTGATATATAGAGACGGGGTGGCAGATTCAAATGGATTACAACCAAAAGTATTAAACTTTACCGTAGGCAATTTATTGCTTGGAGGAAATTCAGTTTCTCGTTTTAATAGCTTAATAGACGATGTAAGAATATATAACGTCGCCCTCTCTTTCTCCCAAATCAAACAAAACTACATCGCAGGACTAAACTCAATGTTAGGTAATGGAAACATGTCTAATGAAGAATATAATCAAAGAATTGAAAAATTGGCACAAAAATAAAAAACCTTATTAAAGGTTTTTTAAATATCAACTATTTATTTAATTTTATTCATTAATTCTTCTAACGTATTCTTCTCTTTCTGTATTAATTTCTATAACATCTCCTTCATTAATAAAAAGAGGAGCATTCATTATTGTTCCATTTTCAAGAGTGATTGTCTTACTTCCTGAAGCGGCTCTATCTCCTTTAACTCCTGGAGTCACTTCTATAACTTTTAATTGTACTTTAATTGGAAGACTAACGTTAATAATTTTATCATCAAAAACAATAGTTTCAACTATTTCATCGGGTTTTAAAAATTTAGATGCTGAGCCAATTTGTTCTACTGTTAACTCAAATCTATTTGAAGGATTATCTACTTCAGAAAAAACAAATTTACCTTTATTGTTATAAACATATTTTGCTTCTTTTTTTTCAATATCAGCTTCTTCGAACTCTTCTCTTGGTTGAATAGTTTTAGCTATAACGGCACCACTTGCTAAGTTTTTTAATTTTGTTTGAAGATAAGAATGTCCTCTTCCTTTAAACACAGATTGAGCCTCCACGATTTCGTAAGGTTGATCATTGATTATAATAATTTTTCCTTTTACAAGTTCTGAATATGATACCATAATTTTATTAATTTTACTTTATTATTTTCCATTTTATATCTTTTTCGTCTCCCGCAAACTCAAGCCATTCACCATCATCGTTAACTACAAACCATTTTTTCTTTATTTGTGACCATACCATTGGCTGATTATTATAAAAAGGTTTTTTAACAATTTCTTTTGGTTTAAGTTTATCTAATTCTAACCATTTTTTAAAAACAGTTTCAATAGCGTAATCTAAGTTTCTAGATTTTGCCCATTCTGAAACAATAGTAATTGCTTCTTTGGCTTTCTTTTTTGAACCAGCAAGTTCAATTAATTCTTTTGCAGGTCTCGTAAATCTAGAATATACAATCTTTTTCTTTTTTGCATCTTCTTTTATTTCTTCAAGAGTGTATCCTTTGGTATAAAAAAAATGATTTATCACTTCTTGAATATCTGTTTCTTTTCTTTCCTTCATAGGGCACGTATAATATTATTATAAAAATCTTTAACTTTTTCAAGTTCTTTTACACCTTTTTTAGTAATTGAATATACTCTTCTTCGATCAATTTGTTTGCTTTGAACAAATCCTTCTAATTCAAGTGTGTATAATACGCGGTAGGGGGTTATTTTACCAGGCCTAAAACCATATTCTTTTTCAATAAGAGACGGAAAATCCCAGCCATGGTCAGGCCCTTTTTTTAATATCATTAAGATATATATCCATAGATTTCCTTTTGTATTATATTTTTTGAGTCTTAAAAATGGATCCATAATAGTTGACATTTATATTTTACAGCTATAAAATATATTTAGGTAAACCCTATACATTAATAATAAGTAAAAATTTGAAATAAGTAAATATATGGATAAAAAAATTAAAGTTGCGATTGCGGGACTTGGCAATTGTGCAAGCTCACTTATTCAAGGATTAGAGTATTACAAAAACGTTGATAATGACGACGAACTTGTTCCTGGTCTAATGCATAATATAATTGGTGATTATAAAATATCTGATATCGAAGTTGTAGCAGTATTTGATATTGATAAGAGAAAGGTGGGTAAAGATTTTGCAGAAGCGATTTTTGAAAAACCAAACAATACTACTGTATTTTGTCCTAACGTTCCAAAAAGCGGAGTGATAGTAAAAATGGGTCCAGTGCTTGATGGAGTTGCAGAACATATGTCTGAATATACCGAAGAGGAAAGATTCGTTATCGCAGATGAAAAGCCTTGTAATGTAGTAGAAGAACTTAAAAAATCAGGAGCAGAGATGCTTATTAACTACATGCCAGTAGGATCACAAAAAGCTACTGAGTTTTATGCTGAGGCTTGTCTTGAGGCAGGAATTGGATTTATTAATGCTATGCCAGTGTTTATATGTTCTGAAAAAGAATGGGCATCTAAGTTTGAAGAAAAGGGTCTTCCATGTTTAGGAGATGATATAAAAGCACAAGTTGGTGCAACAATTACTCACAGAACTTTGGCACACTTATTTTCTCAAAGAGGAGTTGTAATTGATAAATCATACCAACTAAATTTTGGAGGAAACACTGATTTTTTAAACATGCTTGAGAGAAAGAGATTAAAATCTAAAAAAGTTTCTAAAACTGAAGCCGTAGAATCAGAGTTATCTCAAAGATTAGATTACAATAATTTGCACGTAGGGCCATCTGACTATATTCCTTTTCTAAAAGATAATAAGATTTGTTTTTTGAGAATTGAGGGAAGAAAGTTCGGTAACATTCCAGTTTCAGTAGAACTAAAATTATCTGTAGAAGATTCTCCAAATTCAGCAGGAGTTATTATTGATGCTGTTAGAATGATGAAATTAGCTTTAGATAGAGGAACTGCTGGTGTACTATTATCTCCATCTGCATATTTTATGAAACATCCTATGGAACAAATTACAGATGATAAGGCCAGAGAAATGGTTGAAGAATTTATTTTAAATAAAAGAGAAAGATAATTAAATAAATTTTAAAAACATGTTAAGAACTCCATTTAAAAGATTTAAAGATTCTACAAAAGAAAAAAATCTTTGGGTTTATATTCTTTTCTTAGGGAAAGATCAGGAATTTATTAAGGATTATATAAGAGCAACAGTCTTAGAAAAATTTGATTTTTTGCCTAACTTTTTTACAGTTCAAAAAGTATTATATAGATTAGAACAAGAGGGATATATTCAAAAGGAAAAATTAAAAGGAAAGAAGGCATATGAAACTACAGAAAAAGGAAAAGAAGAGCTCAAAAAAATGCTTTCTTATACAATTGAATTAACAGAAAAGCTAAGTAAATAAATGCTACACAAAAGAAGGGAAAAATTTAAATTTCAGGAAAAGTTCATTGCATCAATATTAGGAAAACTTTTAATAACTCCTAATCAATGGACATTAATAAGTTTAGCGTTTGTGCTTATTGGATTATGCTTTGTAATTACGCAAAACTTTATTTTAGCATTAATCTTTTTTATAATCTCTTTATTTCTTGATTTGGTTGATGGCGCTATCGCAAGGGCAAAAAATTTAGTTTCTAATAAAGGAGCATATATTGATACTATTGTGGATAGGTATGTAGAGGGTGTAATGCTTTTTGGATTGCTTTTTATACCTAGTCTCCCAACAATTATATTACCTATTGAGATTTGGATCACATTAGCGGTATTTGGATTCCTAATCACAACATATTCAAAAGCTGCTGCATACGAAAAGCAATTAGATGAAAAAGCTATTCAAAAAACATTGCAAAAAAGTTTATTAGTAAAAAGAGCAGAAAGAGCTATTCTGTATTTCTCAATTTATTTAGCAATTGTATTTAATCAATTATATATAGCAGTTATTATTTTAATATTGTTTGCAATCTTAACAAACATAACGGCTGTAAGAAAAATTCTAGCTTTTATTAGATATCAAAAATAATTTTTTATTCTTGAAATAACGGGAATAAAAGTATAAATACACGGTGATTTTTCTCCGTGTATTTTTATTTCTTTTTTTAAAAGCTTTTCTTTAAAATCATTTATATTATGAGCGTCACATTCAATGTAAGTATATCCACAAGATTTATCTATATGGCAATCTGAACCAGCGGTCATTATTAGATTATTTTCTTCTGCTAAATCAAGAGCTTTTTTATCAAAATGATTCAACAGTCTTCGTGCATTAGAAACTTCTATACCGTCTATTAAATGTAAATACTCTTTTACGTCTCTAAAATGTTTAGGTAAATGAAAAGGGTGGGGAATAATAGCTAACCCTTTTTGTCTATGTATTTCATTTATAATTTGAATAGGATCACATCCTTTCATTTTTATTTCTTCTTTAAGAAATAATCCTAAAATATCGCCCTTGTTTGATTTTATTTCTTCTCCTAAAATCAGATGAGCGTTAAGTTCTTTTGCGGCCTCTATTGCTTCAGTCCAGCCATCAGTAGTATCATGATCAGTTATTGCAATGCCATTCAATCCCTTTTTTAAAGCTTGCTTTATAACATTATATGGAGTTGATATTGCATCATTTGAATAATTTGTGTGACAATGTAAATCTATCTTCATATGTTGATACTATCATTTAATAAAAAATTAGTGGATATTGACATTTATATAATAATATTTTATATTAAATAAGGTAAATATGAAAAGGTCAAACATGAGGGTGGACTTGTGCGAAACAGGTTTGAAGGGAAGGGTGTATGATAAAAACCCCGTAATGAGGAAAAGCATTAAGAGCACTAATCTTACTCCGGATGAGATCTACAATTCCAATCTTCTTCATCAAATGAGAAGGGCTTCTGGAAGGAGTTAATGTTGTACGACATTTACTCCTTTTTTATTTAATTTTTTAAATCTTTTCCAGAATGATATTTTTTATGAATATCTCGAAGCTTTTTATTTGTTACGTGAGTATATATTTGAGTAGTTGCAATGTTTCTATGTCCTAAGAATTCCTGAATGATTCTTAAATCAACACCTTGATTCAATAAATCAGTGGCCATTGAATGTCTTAATGTGTGAGGCGTTGTAAAGTATGGTACATTAGCTAGCGTAGAATAATGCTTTACAAGCCTTTCTATGGATCTAACTGTTAAGCGCTTGTCAGCGTCTTTTCTTGATCTGTAGTTTATAAATAAAGGTTTATAATCATCATTTCTTAAGTCTAAATACTTCTTAAGCCATAATAGGGCTCTTTCTGAAAAATAGACAACTCTTGGATGTTTTCCTTTACCAATAACACTAATTTCAAGATCTTTTTTATTTTTTATATTCTTAAATTGTTCAGTATTTAAGGCAACAAGTTCTGCTATACGAAGTCCTGTAGAAAATAATGATTCAAGTATAGCACGATCTCTTAAACCTTGAATTTTTGATATATCAGGAGCTGTTAAAAGGCGTTCTATCTGATCCAATGATAGGAACTTCACAGTTTTTTCTTTTTGAGCATCTTTAGGAAGCTTTATTTTATCAGCTGGGATACTTTGTATGTCTTTATCAGAAAAATAGCTTAAAAGGCTTCTTAGGGCTATTAAATAGTAATTTTGTGTGAGCTTGCTTAAAGGTTTACCATTTTTATTAGTAAATCTAGCTAAGTACAATCTATAATCCCAAACATCTTCTGAAGTAAGCTCAGAAGGAAGCATTTTTTCTTTGTTTTTTAATTTAAGATATAGAGAAAACTTATTTAAATATCTAGAATAGTTTTTTTGAGTGTTGTCAGATAATCCACGTTCAATTTCTAGATAATCTAAGAAGCTAGTAATGTGATTTATAATTGGTATATTAGATTCATTCATTATTTAGATTATACATTAAATATCAAAAATAATGAAGCCGTAAAATGCGTTTTAAGAAAATAGATGATAAATAGGTCATTGAAATTTATTTTTCTACAAGCGTAAATTAGAGGATAATGAAGAATTTAAATATTAATTATTTTTTAAATAATATAAAGCCGTAAAATGCGTTTTAAGAAACTAAATGAACTTCTAGGCTTAATTAAAAGAAAGCCCCCTGATATGTCGCTTAACCTACATTGTACGACATTGTAGTTAAGACGGTGAAAATAGAAAACACCTCTTCCCTTGTAAAAAAAATTAGAATCAGATGATTCTATTTTTTTTATTTTCTAAAACAAAAGAATATTCTTGTTCACCTTTATTTGCATGGATGATAAAATATTTATCATCTTCGAATTTTATTTTTTCAAAATATAATAAATCTTGAATAAAATAATAAATTCCTTCTAATGGTTCAAGGATCTGTTTTTCCATTTGAGTTATTTTTTCCTCTATTCTTGTATGGCAGTTAGTACACAAAGTAATAATGTAATCATTATTACTTTCTCCAAAAACAGCTCTTTTGAATAAATGATGTGCAGTCAGGTTCTCTTCTTCGTTGCAAATAGCGCATTTCGTATCTCTCAAATCTCCATTATTTCCCTTTCTGCTCCCGTTTCTATAATTATATTTAGTAATTAAATAAGGATTAAATTCTATAAATATAGAGTTTGTTGGAGCAGTCTTTATTTCTATTCCTTCAATGGTTTGATCAGCTCTATCTTTTATGATCATGGCGCATAGATTAATATTGGCATAATCTGCTTTATGTAAATAAAGTATTTTATTTCCAACATACCTTACTAGAACTGAAAATTTATGTTGACATTCTTTGCATAAAAACCAATGGGGAGATTTTCTTTTTTTAAAATAAGATTCGGGAAGTAAAGAATAAAGATCAGCATTTGGATTACCACATAATTGGCAAGATGAGTACTTTATGTTTGTAAGACAACAACTCAAAATACAACCTCCTTTATTTTAGAAAATTAAAATTTACTGTTTTTAGTTTATATAAAAAAAGTATTAAAGTCAAAATTTAATTTGTAAAACTTTTAAAAAAATTAAATATCTGTTCTATAAAGCTAGGAAGTTCATTTTTAATCTCTTCTTTTTCTTTTGAAAATTCTTCCGTAGATGTTATTTTATTGAATACATTTTCTATTTTTGGTTTAACGTTATCTTTAAACCAATTTAAATGTACAGCGATATTATCATTATAATATCGTTTAATTTCTTTAAATAAATCATTATTAATTGTCACATTTATAGATGTGTCATTCAAGTCCTTAGAAGTCTCAGCTTTACAAATATTAGTGCTTAGAAATAATACTAGCAAAATAAAGAAAGAAAATATTATTTTTTTTAACATAATTATTTTTGGCTTAGAATATTTAGCCTCTGATTATATTCCTCTCTAGAAATACTTCCTTTATGCAAAAGTGAATTTAATCCGGTCGTATAATTTTGTTTTATTTCAGATAAAGATAGTCCCGCATTATATATTTTTACATCGTCTATGAATCCATTAAAATATGCTCCACTAATATACCTTCCTATATAAAAATTTGATACACCGTATGTTACTGGTAATGTTAATTTTGAAGATATTAAATCTTTGAAAACTTCTGAACCATTAAAATATATTTTTAGATTTATTCCATTAGAGGAAAAGCACCAATGAATCCATTTGTTAACATAATCTGTTGGATGGTATACTGAAGAAAAGTAAAAAGCATACGTTGTGCTATTATATAATCTAACCATATATAAATCGCTTTCAATATCCATTTCCCACGTATTTCCAAGTATTCTTGCTACTTTATAGGAGTCCTGTTTTGCCCAAACACATGCGCTTATATTTTTCTGATCAAAATAAACATTATCTTGACTGACATAATCATCCACTCCATCAAACTTAAAACAACCATCTGTAACACATTCAGAAGAAGGTCTTAATTGTGGTAATCCATTTGTTCCATAAAGAGTTCCTGTATTACTTCCCCATTGATCGGGAGTTTTGTTTGTATTAATTATTTCATCTAGCCTCCATCTAGATACCATGTTAGCTGCTAGATTGTTTTGTACACTTTCTTCAAATACTTTTGATTTAGCTATACTAGCTTTATCAATTGAAGAAGAAGTAGAGATCATTATTACTCCTGCTAGTATTCCTATTATTACTATAACAACAAGAAGTTCGATTAGGGTAAAGGATTTATTTTTCATTATAATGAATTAATAGCTTGGTTTATTCTTTTAATTGATTTTTCTTTTCCTATAATTTCTATAATTTCAGCTGGACCAGCAGAAGCTTTTTTTCCACTTAATGATACTCTAAGTGGCCACATAAAGCTTCCGACAGAAGGAGCTTTCTTTGCTTCTTCTACTAATTGTTTTTGAATATTTTCACTACTTATGTCTTCTACATTTTCAACTAATTGTAAGGCTTTCTTTAATGAATCTTTTACTTCTTCAACTGTCATATCTTTCCATATTAAGAGATTTTTATCATAATTTAATTCTTCTTCATATAAATAAGAAGTTATTTCAGTTATTTCAGATAATTTTTTTAATCTATCCCTATAAGCTTTAACAACTTTTTTATTATCTATTCCTTCTTTTTGTTTTAAGTAAGGAAGACATTTTTGAGTTAATTCATCTATATCTATATTTCTAATATATATACCATTCATCCAATCTAATTTATCAATATTAAATACAGCACCTGACTTAGATATTTTTTCAATAGAAAAATCTTGAATAAGTTCGTCCATTGAATAGATTTCTTTTTCAGTTCCTGGATTCCAACCTAAAAATGCAATAAAATTAATAATTGCTTCTGGTAAATATCCTTGTTTTAAATAGTCTGATACAGCAGTTGACCCCTCTCTCTTTGAAAGCTTTTTCTTATCTTTTCCTAAAATTAAAGAAAGGTGAGCAAATTCCGGAATAGTAAATCCTAATACTTCTCCTAAAAGTATTTGTTTTGGGGTGTTTGGTATATGTTCTTCTCCTCTGATTATGTGTGTAACCCCCATTTCAAAATCATCAACAACACAAGTAAAATTATATAAAGGATTATTTAAATCTTTAGCAATAACAAAATCCCCAACATCACTTGTGTGTATTTTAATTTCTCCTCGAATTAAATCATTAAAAACAACATCTTTATTTGGTGGACACTTAAATCTAATAACACATTTCTCGCCTGCTTCTATTTTTTTTAATGTATTTTCTAATCCTAAATCTCTATACTTACCTTGATGTATTGGAGCTTTTTCTAGTTTCATTAAGTCTTCTCGCTCTTTGTCTAATTCTTCTTTTGTGCAGAAACAATAATAAGCAGTTCCCTCTTTAAGCATTTTTTCTAAATATCTTTTATATATTTCTCCTCTTTCGCTTTGTCTTTCTGCTCTATTGTCCCAGTTTAATCCTAATTTTTTTAAATTATCGAATATTTCTATTTCCCATTCTTTTTTTGACCTTTCTTTGTCTGTGTCTTCGATTCTTAAAAAAAATTCTCCATTGTTTTTCTTAGCAAACAAAAAGTTAAAAAGTGCAGTTCTTAAACCACCTATATGTAAGGCTCCTGTTGGAGATGGTGCAAATCTTGTTCTCATGATTCTAAAAATTTAATAATATCTTTTGCTATTAATTCAGCACTGTTTGGTATAGAAAATTCCTTTGCTCTTCTACCAAGCTCCCTAATGTCTTTGAATTGAAACATATTTTTTAGTTCAGCTAAAAAGAAGTTTGGTGTAAGATTTTTTTCTTCAATAACTATTGCTGATTGTGTTAATTTAGCATAGGTTAAGGCATTTTTCAATTGATGATCTTGTGCTGCTTCAGGAAGTGGTATTAAAATACTTGGTCTTCCTATGGCACTGATTTCAAAAATTGTCCCCGCTCCTGCCCTTGCCACAATTGCATCTGATGCTGCATATATATTTTGCATTTCTTCTTCACTAAAAAAAGGATATACATGATATTCAGGTTGTAAATTTTCAGGAATAAGTGCAGATGTATACTCTTTTACTCTTTCAAAGTCTTTTTGTCCGGTTTGATGTATAACCTCGAAAAACTCAAGCATTTGAGGAGCTATTTGAATAATTAATTCATTAATTCTAGTAGACCCCTGAGATCCTCCTAAAAATAATATGGTTGGTTTTTTAAAATTTAATTTAAGTACTTCTTTTGCTTTGTTTTGACTTCCATTAAGGATTGTTTCTCTAATTGGATTTCCTGTGTACATCATTTTTCTTAAAGGAAAATAGCTTACACCCTTTTCCTCAAAAGCTACATATATTTTAAAAGCAAATGAAGATAATATTTTGTTTGCTTGTCCAGGAACAGCATCGGATTCATGCATAACAATAGGAACCCCTAAAAGCATTCCTGCAATCACAACTGGAAGTGAACCGTAACCACCCTTACTAAAAATAATGTCAGGAGCATAAAAAAACATTGAAATAAAAGATTGTATAATGCCTATTGGTATGTTAAAAAATACATCGTTTATATTTTGAAAAAAAGTAGATATGCCTCCATATCTTCTTATCTTCCCAGTAAAACAAAAGTTTGTTTCAACCCCTTCTTTTGCAAAATAATGACGAGTAAATTCATCTTTCGGTCCTATGTATAAAAAATCAACAGTGTTTAATGAATGTTTTTTTATTTCTCTTAAAACCGCTATAAGTGGAAAGGTGTGACCACCTGTTCCTCCACCAGCTAATATAATTTTCATGATTTTATTATATATTAAATTTCAATTATTGTTAACAGGCCTAGATACATTTAAGAGCAATCCCAATGCTATTAGCTCTACAAAAAGATGTGTTCCTCCGTAACTTAGAAATGGAAGAGGGATTCCAGTTAATGGAATAAGTCCAGTCATCGCAGCTATATTAACAAAAGATTGTGAAACAATCCATGTACATATACCAATTGCTAAAAGTTTACCAAATAAATTAGATTTTTTCGCTATTTGGAATGCGTAAATAACAAAAAAGATTAGAAGTAGTATTAAAAAAGCACATCCTAAAAAACCTAATTCTTCAGCATAAATAGTAAATATAGAGTCTGACATTGATTCTGGAATAAAACCAAACTTTTGCGCACTCAATCCTAGTCCTGAACCATTTAAACCTCCTGATCCTATAGATATTAAAGATTGATTTATATGATATGCATCACCCAATGTATCGTTAAGAGGATTGAATAATGTCATAATTCTTTCCATTCTATATGGAGCTATTAATATCATAATTAAAAATAGCGACAAACCTCCTAAGCCAACCCAAACCACTTCTTTTATTTTTGTGTTGGCAGTAAAAAATATAGCAGCAGCGGTAATAAAGACTACAACAAAAGTGCTTAAATCGGATTGGATATTGAAAGCCAAAAAAATAAAAAACATGCTTATAAAAAAATTTAAAAGAGGTTTTTTGATTTTTTCACTACTAAATAGAGCTGCTAAATAAAGTATTGATGTTATTTTTAAAAATTCGGATGGCTGCAAACTAATACCAAAAAAATTAACCCACCTACAAGCTCCTCCTTCACAAATACTAACACCAGGAATAAGAACTGAAAACATTAAAATGCACGAAAAAACAAATAACCAAAAAGCATATTTTTTAAAAAAGTTTAAAGGAATTAAAAAAGCTAATGCACCTAAAAATATTCCAGGCAAAAATCCAAATAATAATTGATGATTCAAATAATAGTGTGGAGCCAATCCTTCATTTATAGCAAAAGGAGGTGATGCTGTAGCAATAGTAATAATCCCTATTAAAATAAACAAAAGAGAGCATATCAAAAGAGGTATATTTGGCAAAAACGAATTATTTTTTATTGTTCTCATTTTTTAAATATTTTTTAAATTGATTAGCTCTATCTTTGTAATCCTTAAAAAGATTATAACTTGGAGCAGCTGGAGATAATAAACACACACTTCCCTTCTTCGTATTTTTCTTAGCAAATAACACAGCATCTTTCATTTTATTTGTAAAAAAGAAATTAATATTTTCATTCTTAAGTTCTTTATATATCTTTTTATCAGTATTTGGAAAAAGAACAATATTTCTTATTTTTTTATTTTTAATCTCATCTGTTAATTTATTGAATTTAATTCCTCTATCAAGCCCTCCCAATATTAATGTATCAACATTTTTGATTTCATTTAATGCAAAAATTGTTGCTTCTGGTATAGTTGCTAATGAATCATTATAAAAATCGATTCCATTATAATTCCCCACAAATTCAATTCGAGAATCTAAAGTGTTAAAAGTATCTATACTTTTTTTGATTTCTTTTTCTGTTAAACCAAATATTTTTGCAACGGCTATTGCTGCGGCAATGCTATCATTGTGAATATTATTTTTCGTAAATAATTCTACAAAAGGAATTTTATGAGCCTTCGTTTTTATATTTTGTATTTCCTTAAATTTAGGATTATACACAAAAAAATCATTTTTGCTTTGAAATTTAGATATATTTTTTTTGGCGTTAAAATATTTTAAAAATGTTTTATAATAATCTAAATGCTCTGGGTATATATTTATAAAAACAGAGATGTGAGGACTTTTTGAAATGTGATCTAATTGATGACATGACATTTCAAAAACAAATATGTCTTTTGGTTTTGCGGTAAGAAGATATGACAAGCATGGTTTGCCCACATTACCTACAAGTTTTACATTCTTAAAAAATTCTTTTAGTATTTTATAAATTAAGGCAGAAGTGGTGCTTTTTCCTTTTGTTCCAGTTACTCCAATAATTTTTCCAGGACAATTTTCTAAAAACAATTCAGTTTGTGAAGTTATTTTTGCATCACCAGCAATTTCTTTAATTTTAGCAAAAGGGATCCCCGGAGTTTTAATGATGACATCGTAATTCTTTAGATTACTTAAATAGTTTTCTCCGACAAAGATTTCTTTTTCATCAGCTTTTATATTATTTTTATCAGCCAAAGCAATAGACTTTATTGGAAAAAGTTTTTTTAATGTTTTGTAAGTATTCTTTCCCTCTCTTCCAAAACCAAGAATAATAATTTTTTTATCTTTAAGATCTTGTAATTTCATTTTTTAATATTTTTTTAAATTTTTGTGGAAGATTATTCTTTTCATTAAAATCATATAAAATCTCTTTTTCTTTTATATTTTTAAAATAATTATTTTTATTTAAATAATTTAAAAGATAATAATTTTTATCTTTTGCTTTTTTAAAACTTAAATAAAATGCTAAAAGTGATTCTTTTTTTGTTCCTATACATTCAAAAGGTTTATTCTTTTTAAAACCAATTAATTTAAGCATTTCATCTTTAAGATTTTTATCTTCAAAAAGATTTTTATTAAATATTTTTAATAATTCTTCTTCTTTTATAAATGGGTATAATATTGCAAAAACAAATAAACACTTAGGACAGCTTCCACACCATTTAAAAGTTTTTTCTTTTGTTCCAGAATAAGTTTTATTGGCTTCGTTACAGCTTAAAAATATAGTATGATATTTTTTAAATTTAGAAAATATCTTTGCTATCTGTATTTCATATAAGGGTCTTAAAAAACTAAAATATTCTATACCTTCTAATATAAACTCTTTCGAATATTTTCTAAAATCATTTTCAAATTCAAAAGTCTTTGAATATTGATGGTTTATTTTTTTGTTTAGATAAACAGTAGTTTCTTCATTGGAACTTCTTTCGTTTGATAAAACAATGTATCTTGCATTAATTATATAAGCTACAATTAGACTTAAAAAAGCTAAATAAGCAGAAAAAGGAGTGTGGCCATTATAATAGCCTTTTCTATTTAATTCTAAAAGCTTATCATCTATTTTTCTTTCTACATATATATGTTTATTTTTTCCTATAGTGTTTTCTATTTCTTTAGTTTTGTTTAGGCCTAAGCAATAAATATTTTCATCTTTTAATAAATTTAAAGAAACAATTGAATCTTTACCACCACCAATAGGTAAAAGAATTTTTTCTTCTGCTTTTATTTTTTTCTTTTTAAATGTTTTGTTCGAATTACACTCAATTTCTAAAAAATTTTTATTTGTAAAATTTATTTTGTTTTGAAAGAAAAATTCCCCCAATCCCTTTAAATATATTTTTTTCCAAAAGTTTTTTTGTTTTAAGTTTAGTTTTCCGCATTCTATTATAATTTTAGGTGAACAGGTTGCCTTGTAATAACTTACAAGTTCAATCATTCCTAAATTAAATATTAAGTTTTCTAAAACATCTTTACTAACATTTTTGTCTGAAACATTTTTAATTTTTAATTTTGGTTTTAAACTTATATTTGGTTCTATTAAAAAATTAAAAGAAATATTTAAATCTCCTTCTTTAAAAATATATTCGTAATTTATATATCTAAAAATTGGATGTTTTTTTCTTAAGTCCATAGCAATTGAATAGCTGTTCCTATTATTGCAAGAACAACACCAAGTAACCAAAATCTCATTGTAATTTGTGGCTGAGTCCATCCTATGGCTTCTAGATGGTGATGAATAGGAGTTGATTGCCATATTTTCTTACCTCTAAATTTCTTTGAAATAAGTTGGATAATAACTGATCCTGCTTCAATAACTAAGATTCCGGCAATAATTGGAAGAACGGCAATAGAATTTGTTAAAAATGCTACAACAGCCATTGTCATTGATAATCCCAAAACACCAGTTTCCCCCATATAGAATTTGGCTGGAGGGATATTAAACCACAAGAAGCTAAATAATGTTCCAGCAATAATTGAGCAAAAGATAGCCAAATCATATTTATCTTGAGTAAAAGCAATAATTGCAAAAGCAGCAAAAATTGAAGCAAAAGTACCGCCTGCAAGCCCATCAATTCCATCAACTACTCCACCTGCCCATGATGCTAAACAAACTATAATAAAAAGAAGAATAAAAAATATTCCTAAGTTTAAATCTATTCCTTGAGGAAAATTAAAGAGAAGTGGTATATGAACACTAGTCCAATCTAATTTTAGGAAAAACCAAAGACCTCCTATAAGTCCAATTGTAGAAACAAGAACAAATCTTAACGAAAATTTTAATCCTCCTCCAATATACTTTCCCTTTCCCCATACAACAGCCATATCATCTGCAAGTCCAATAATAGAGGCTATAATCAATGTAAAAAAAGGAAGCCACGTTTCAGTTCTTGTAATGAACCTTAAGTTTTCAAGCCACCAGATGTCTGTTATTTTAGATAAAAAAGCTAAAAATATTGCTATTATAAAAATAGTCCCCCAAATTATAATACCGCCTCCTCGTGGAGTGCTTGTTTCCTTGTCTTTATGTAGTTTTGCAAAAACTTCTGCTTCCTTTCCATCAATTGTAAGTGCTCTAACTTTCTTTTTCCAAAATTGTTTTTTATTTAAATAAGGAATTAAAAAATGAGCAAAAATAATAGATATTATTGACCCTAAAGCAGTTAATCCAAGAAGTCTAATTGCGTTATAAATTTCAAGTGTCATGTTTTAAAAAGAAAAGGATTTTTCGGTCCAATTTATTAGATTTTTCATTTCACCGAATCTATCATTGGAGTTTATTATAATATTTACAATTATATCATCAAACGGAGTTTTTGTCATTAATATTAGGCATTCATTTGCTTTTACCGTGTATCCAGTTTTCCCCCATGTTTGATAAGGGATTTCCTTTAATAAAATATTAGTATTTGTAATCTTATGTTTTATTCCTTCTTCACTTACTACATAATGTTCTTTTTTTGATAAAATTTCTGCTATTATAGGATATTTTTTTATAATCTCTGAAACTAATATAGTTAAATCTTTTGCTGAAGAGACATTACAGCTACCATTATCTTCATCTAATCCGCTTGGATTTATAAAATGTGTATTTTTCATTTTTAATTTCTTAGCTTTTTCATTCATTAATATCATAAAATTAATTCTATCTAATTTTGAAGCTAAACATTCTGCAGCATCATTGCTAGACTCTATGAGCATAATATATAAAAGATCTTGAATAGTAACATGTTCTCCCAATTTTAAACTTCCAGAAGTTCCCCAAGCCTTAAGCATTTCTTCATCTATTAATATTTTAGAGTCTAATGGGTAATTATCGATAACAACAACCGCAGTCATTAATTTTGTTAGAGATGCTATGGCTGTTTTTTGATCTAAATTCTTTTTATAAAGAATTATTTTTTTGTCATTATTAAGTAAAACGGATGAAGCTATATTGGCTTGAAGATTTAAGGGTTCAATTTTAGTTTCAAAAGGTTTAAACAAGTTAACGTTATCGATTAAAGATACAATATTTTCTTTTGAATAGGTTTCATTTTTAACAAAATGAAAACAGCCTAAAAATATTAGTATAGTAAGGGTTGGTATTAATATTAAACTATTCTTCATTCTTAATTTTAATTCCAAGTTCTTTTAATTGACTTTCCGAAATAGGTGCAGGAGCATCCATCATAAGATCTTTATTATCTCCTGTTTTAGGGAAAGCAATTACTTCTCTAATAGATTCTTCATTTAATACTACGGCAAAGAATCTATCTATGCCTGACGCCATACCCCCATGTGGTGGGATTCCATACTCAAATGCATCAAAATAATGCTTAAACTGCTTTTTTATATCTTCTTCATTATTACCCATCACAAGGAAGCATGTCTTTAAAAGTTCGATATCATGAGTTCTTAATGATCCTCCCGCAATTTCAAATCCATTTAAAACTAAATCAAATTGGTGTGCTAAAATATTTTCTGGATTGTTCTTTATTTTTTCTAAGTCTTTTTCTTGTGGAAGTGTAAAAGGATGATGACAGGCACCCCAACATCCATATTCTTCTTTCCAGTCAAACATTGGAAAATCAGTTATATACCAAAATGCTAATTCATTCTCATCATTTTTATCCCTCCTCATATCTGGTTTATCTGATCCATATTTTTCCATAGCTTCTTTGTAGGTCATTCTAGGAAAAGGGATTTGAGTAATGTGTTTTTCTGGAAACAAAGTCTCTACAATTTTAATATATATTTCTTCCATAAGATCCATAATCTCTTCTTTTGATTCAGGAAAAGCCATTTCTAAATCAAGTTGAGTAAATTCTGGTTGTCTATCTCCCCTTGGATCTTCATCTCTTAAACATCTTGCAATTTGAAAATATTTTTCATATCCAGCAGAAATTAAAAGTTGTTTATATTGTTGAGGACTTTGTGGTAGAGCATAAAATTTACCCTTAAAGTTCCTTGAAGGAACCACAAAATCTCTAGCTCCTTCTGGAGTGGATTTAGTTAAGATCGGAGTTTCAATTTCAATAAAGTCTTTTTCTTTTAAAATAGCTCTCATTAAACTAATAACTTCAAATCTTTTTTTAAGGTTTCTTTTTAAACGTTCTCTTCTTAAATCAATATATCTATATTCGAGTCTAGTTTTTTCATTAATGTCATAACCATCTGTATCAATAGGAAAAGGCATTGTTTTAGCTTTTGATAATATTTTAATATCTTTTGCTTTAATTTCTATTGAGCCAGTAGGAATTTCAATATTTTTCATGTTTTCAGGCCTTTCGTTTACTTCCCCCAAGATCTCAACAACATATTCAGGCTTTATTTCATCCTTAACTAAATTATATGCTGCTTCATTCATTTTAGGAGTGAAAACTACTTGTGTTACACCGCTGCTATCTCTTAAATCAATAAATATGATTTTTCCATGTGCTCTTATGCTATTAACCCATCCTTTAAGCAACACTTCTTCTCCTATTTTTTTAACAGTTTCAATGTTTAATGTTCTTTTCATAAAATTATGCCTTAATAATATTTTTAATATTTCCGGTTTCTTTTAAATCTTTTTCAAGCTCTCCAATATCATCGATTATTTTAAATTCGTCAATTTCTGTTTTTTGAGAAACTCCTTTTTCTGATTTTATTTTTCTAACCTCTTCTAAGTATTTAATCAACAAATCACCTTTTTTCTCTAATTCTTGGTCAATTAGAGTATTATCAAATTCGGGAAAGCGAGTTAAATGAATACTTTTTGTTTTCTCTTGTTCTATAAAGTAATTTTGATAAATTTCTTCTGTTGTAAATGGGATAATTGGTGCAAACATCTTTATTATCGTTAATAGTGAATGATATAAAGTATATTTAGCAGAATCTTTTAATTCTTCATTTTCCCCATAAACTCTCCACTTTGATAATTCTAAATAGTTATCGCAGAAACTATTCCAAAAGAATTTTTCAATAAGCGTTCTTACTTGAGATATTTCTCTTTTTTCAAATAAGCCATCAATCTCTTTAATTACTTTATTTAATTTTATTAAAAAATATTGATCTAATATATATAATTTATTTGGTTTTACTTTGCTTAAATTTTTTGAAGCAAAATTAGATGCATTTATAATTTTAGTAATTAATTTTCTGCCATTTTTTAATTCATTTTCATCATATTTAATATCTTTTCCCCATCCAGTATTAGTTGCCCAATATCTTAAAGCATCCGCTCCATATTTTTCAATCACTGTTTTTGGTTCAACAATATTCCCCTTTGATTTACTCATCTTTTCTCCTTTTGGATCTAAAACAAAACCGGAAATTAATACTTCTTTCCAAGGAATTTTATTTTCTATATATTCTGATCTTACAACTGTATAAAACAACCAAGTTGAAATAATATCATGAGCCTGAGCTCTTAAATTCGTTGGTATTAATTTTTTATGAACTAAGTTTTCTAAAATCTGAGGCGTTAAAGAACTTGTTGCCCAAGTATCCATTACATCTTTTTCTCCTATAAAAGATTCACTGCCACATTTACATTTTTTGTTTGGCTTTTGCTTAAGTGGATCTACTGGCAAATCATTTTCATCTGCTATTATAATTTCTCCACATTTTTCGCAAAACCAGACTGGAAAAGGTATTCCAAAAAATCTTTGTCTTGATATGCACCAATCCCACTTTAAATTATTAATCCAGTTTTCATATCTATGTACTAAATGATTTGGGTTCCAATTTATTTCTCTACCTCTTTCGATAAACCTTGCTTTGTTTTCAAGTATTTTAATAAACCATTGGCTTGTTGGTAATATCTCTATTTCAGTTCCACATCTTTCGTGAATATTTACTAAATGTTCAATTGGTTTTTCTTCTACAATTCTTCCTTCGTTCTTTAATTTTTCAATAATTTTTTGTCTCGCTTCTTTTATTTTTAGACCTTCAAATTCTTTTGCAAGTTCTGTCATTCTACCTTCTTTTGAAATCGAAGTTTTGAGTGGAAGATTGTGTTCCATATACCATTCAATATCTGTTGTATCTCCAAATGTGCAACACATTACAATTCCTGTTCCTTTTTCTTTGTCTACTTTTCCATCAGCTTTAATCTCTACTTCATCATTAAAAATAGGTGTGATAACTTTTTTACCAATTAGGTTTTTATATCTTTCATCTTCTGGATTAACAAAAATGGCAACACAAGACGATAAAAGTTCTGGTCTTGTTGTTGCAATAGTTATATACTCACCATCTTCTAAATCAAAATTAATACTATAAAAAACAGAAGGAATATTTTTATCTTCAAGTTCGGCTTGAGCAACAGCGGTTCCACAAAGTGGACACCATAAAATAGGTGTTTCTTTTTTATATGCAAGATCTTTATTAAATAAATCAATAAAATATTTTTGCGATATTTTCTGACACTCTTTGTTTATGGTCGAATATTCTAAAGTAAAATCACATGACATTCCTATGTCTTTCCAGTTCTGAATAAATTGAGGTCTTATTTCTTCAAGGGTTTTATTGCAAAGTTCAATAAACTCACTTCTTTGCATTTTTTTTAAAGAAACATTTTTCTCTTTTTCAACAAATCTTTCTGTAGGAAGTCCATTGTCATCTGTTCCAAAAGGAAAAATAACTTTCTTGCCTTTCATTCTTTCAAACCTAACAACCACATCTTCATGTGTATAAGATGATGCGTGTCCAATGTGCATTTTTCCACTAATTGTTGGTGGTGGAGTATCTACAGAGTATATTTCTCCTTGAGAATTTTCATCATACTTATATATATGGTTATCTTCCCAGTATTTCTGCCATTTTTTCTCTATTTCGTGCCAATTTTCCATAGGTTTATTATATACAAAAATTAAAAAGATAAAAGACCCCGTGTGGGGTCTTTCTTGCTTTATTTTTCTTCTTTATCTTCTTGTTCTTCTTTTTCTTCCACCCCCTCCATTGGTTCGTTCAAATTTATTTTATTTTCTTCGCTTGTATCTTCTTTATTTTGACTTAAAACTAGCCAAAATATTATAGCTAAGATAATAACGATTATGACGACTGTCCAAAGTGTGCTCATATTGCTTTTTTATAAAATTAAGATAAAAATCTTAAAGTTATAAATTAGTTTTATAGTTTTAAAATAGCATTAAAAAGGTAAAAATACAAGTTTATTTTATCCACGAAAGATATATGGCGCTTGCCTCGTCAGCACTTATATATTTATCATATATTTTTATTTCATCTAGGGCTCCATCAAAACTTTGAGTAGAGTAACATGTGCCAAACTTAATGTTTCCTGTTCCATATGGAAGTCTACTAAAATTAGCTTTTTCTACAATTGGTTTGCCATTTATGTATAAGCTTGTTTGTGTTAGGGTTGCGCTTGAAGAATACACCAAATGAAACCATTCTGCATAATTATATAAATTATTGTAATTAGTACCATTTATCCACAAACCCCTGCCTCCGATTGTGGCTGTTTCTATCCTATCGTTCTCGGGATCTTTCACAAAAAATTCTTCCCATTCTTGATCTTGTGAAAATATCTTAACCCACATTTCAACTGTTAACTCATTAAGATTAGAAAAGTTATTGCTATGAGGAATAGTTATCATCCCAGTGGCAGGAAACCTTAGGCACGATCCTGAAATGCAATTCGTTCCAGTCTGCCAAATAGCAGTTTCGCTTAAGGTTCCATTATTACTATTCCATGAATCCAATATATTTGTGCCAGACCCCTCGTCTAATTTCCAGTTTCCAACGAGATTAATCATAAAGCGATTTTTTATACTTTCAGAAAAAGAATTAATTCTAGTTAAATTAGCTTTATCAATTGAAGAAGAGGTAGAGATCATTATTACTCCTGCTAGTATTCCTATTATTACTATAACAACAAGAAGTTCTATTAAAGTAAATGATTGTTGTTTGTTTCTATTTATCATAGGCTAGTTCGTTTATTCTTTCATTGTATTCTTTATTAGATATAGTTCCCTTTACAAACATTGAATTCAAATTAGTAATATATTTCTTTTTGATTTGAGCAGAGGACAAAGCCCCGTCATACACTTTCATTTCTCCGATTAAACCATTAAATGCATGTGTACCAACGTATGTAGTTGCTGCTCCTGTTCCTATATAAAAGGCAGTATATCCTGCAATTCTGGGAGGAGAGATTATTGTTTCGTATCTTTTATCTAGTTTACCATCAATATATAAATTTATACTATCATCGGCACTATTATAGCTTGCAACAAAATAGTACCATTTATTTAAACTTACAGTCGAAAGTGTTCTATATGAATAACGATTAACATCTTGGCCATACATATCAAAGGATAATTTATTTTCAGCACTGATGCATAAGGCAGTTTCATCTGTCCATGGCCATCCTATAATTATGTCATAATAATTGTCAGTATATGAATGAATATTAATATATGCAGAATAAGTAACATCTCTATCTCCTCTTGGAAAAGAAGAAATACGACTTATTCTTATAGAATCATCAACTCCATCAAAAGACAAAACATTTCCCATTTGAGTATCAAATATAATTTGAGGACAAGCTGTTCCTTCGGCACATATTATAGATTCGGCATTATAAAATGTTCCATTGATATCATTACCCCACTCATCAATTAGTATCCAGCTAGTTCCATTTTTAGTAACATTATTGGCATTCCATGAAGATACCATATTTACCACTAAATTGTTTTGTACACTTTCTTCAAATACTTTTGATTTAGCTATATTAGCTTTATCAATTGAAGAAGAAGTAGAGATCATTATTACTCCTGCTAGTATTCCTATTATTACTATAACAACAAGAAGTTCTATTAAAGTAAATGATTGTTGTTTGTTCATGTTAAATATATTTTAAGGTATATTAAAACTTTTTACAATCTTTTATCCAAAAGATATTTATAAAGATTATAAATATTTCCTGCGCCCATAATGATCAAAACATCGTCTTTGTTTAAGTTTAAAGTAATTTTTTTTACTTCTTCATAGTCTTTGACTAAATTACTATTTTTAATTTTTTCAACAAGTTTTTCTGAACTGACTTTATTTTTAACTTCTTCAGACTCCCTGCCCTCTACTGTATAGATTGGATAAATAAATAGATGATTTAAATAATTTAAAGAAAGGGCTTCATTAAAAACTTTTACAAAGTCATCAAACAGGTTAAAAGTTCTTTCATATTGGTGAGGTTGAAAAACGCAATATATATTCTTATCTCTATATTTTTCCCTAATAGCTTTGAGCGTTGCTTTAATTTCTGTTGGATGATGAGCATAATCATTTATAATTGTAAAATTAAATGATTCGTCATCAATATCCATTCTTCTCCAAGTTCCCTTAAATTTTGATAAAGCTCTTAAAGATATTTCATCATCTATTTTAAGCTCTCTTGCTACATTAATTGCATACATTGCATTAACTACATTAAATTCTCCTGGGATGCTAAGATTGGGCTTTATCATGTTATTTCTATCAAAAACCATTTTATTACTGCTGTTTATTATTATGTCACTATATTGATTTTCAACAATAATTTTTTTTGATTGATGTGCGAATTTATTGAAGCTTTCTTTTATTTTTTCAAAAGTCTTAAAATAGTCTAAATGATCTGGTTCGATATTTAATATGACTCCGATATCAGGATTGTAATTTAAAAATGAATCCTCATATTCGCAGGCTTCAATTATTAAATAATTAGATTTACCTATTCTTAAATTGGAATCGCCAAACTCTTTAACTTTTGTTCCAACAATAACTGTAGGGTTTAATCCTGCCTCAATTAATATAAAGGCAATCATAGTTGTTGTAGTAGATTTTCCATGAGTTCCAGAAACAGCGATTGTAAAAAAGTTTTGAGATAGTTTTCCTAATGCTTGGGGATAATTCAAAGTTTCAATTCCTTTACTCTTAGCTTTTATAATTTCTTCATTATTTTCTTGAACAGCAGGACTGTATATAACAAGATCTACGTCATCTTGTATATGTTCTTTTATCTGATTTCCAACAAATATTTTAGCACCTTCGTTTTTTAGAGTCTCTATTATTTCTGAATTATATAAATCAGAGCCCAAAACTTCATGTCCATTTTTAAGATAATATTTTGCTATGGCTGAAACCCCTATCCCACCTATACCTATAAAATATATTTTCATAATTTTATGCTTTTTAAAATTGTATATTCTGCCCCACCTTTTTTAAGTTCGCTTTCCATAATATCTATAGAATCAACAATTGTTTCAAAATCAATTAAAATTTCGTCATTAATGTTGGGGATTTCTTCTTTATTTATCTTTCTAAATTGAAACTGGTTAATCCTTCCCATTGTAATATGAGGAGTGAAGGCTTCTGTTTTATTTTCTGTACTTAATATATTTTGTTTAATTTTTTGTCTAATAGATTCTAATATTTGATTTTTTTCTCCAAAAACCCAAACCATTTTTTTATTCTCTTCCTTTGGCATAAAATCAATTTCATTAAATTTAAGCATAAATGGTTCATAACCTTTAACAGCATTTTCTATTTGATCAAATATTTCGAGCAAATCAGTATCATATACATAGCCAATAAAAAAGACTGTGACATGAAGATTTTCTTTTTTAGTCCATTTAATAGGATTATTATCTAAAAATAGAAAATCTATCTTATTTTGAATTTTAACTAATTTTTCCTTAATTAATTCATTAAAATTAACGGCAATAAAAATTCTTTTTTTTGCATTACTTACCATGTCTTCTTTCTCTTAACTCAAAATTATTTATAGCTTTTTCAAGTTCATTTTCGTTAAAATCAGGAAAAAGCGTTTTTGTAAAATAAAGTTGGGAGTAAGTTGTATCCCACATCATAAATCCAGCTGAATTATGAGGATCTTCATTTACTCCAGTTCTAATTATAAAATCAACTTTAGGAAGATTTTTGGTCCATAGATTATTTTTTATATTTTCCTCAGTAACTTTTAAATTTTTTTCTTTAATTTGATTAATAGCATGAATCATTTCATCTGTTCCATTATAAGCCAAGAGAAAGGTTAAAAATAATTTATCGTTATTTTTAGTTTTATCAATACATTCATTAATTAATTTTTTAGTATCATCTGGAAAGATTTCTTTCCATCTTCCTATTACATTAATCTTTATTTTACTTTCCATTACTCTGTCATCACTTGCAAGTCTTTCAAATTCTTTATGTATTAATTTTAAAAGATTTTTAATTTCTGTTTTGCTTCTTTTTGTTAAATTATCATATGAGGCTCCCCAAAAAGAAAAATATGGAATTTTCATTTCTGCGATTTTTTCGTAAAGCTTTTCAAATCTTTCCGCTCCTTTTTCATGCCCTATTTTACCATCCAAAGCTTTCTTTTTAGCCCAACGTCTATTCCCGTCAGGAATGATTACAAGGTGTTTTAATTTCATAGTTAATTTTTTGTATTTTAATAGGTTCTTTAAAATTTTCTGTTGCTGATAAATATCCCAAAGCAAAAGATAAAAGTGAAATTAAAAAAACAGCAATAAAAAGCACTATTTCTTTCTCATATGTTTTGACAAAAAGTTTAATTTTTGCTATTATTTTCATATAAAATTAAATGCTGTTTTTTAATGTATTTCTATTATACATTAAATCAGTTTATAACAAAAATGTCAAAAACGAAAGCATCAGGAACAACTAAACTAGGAAGAGATTCGCAACCACAATATTTGGGGGTTAAACTTTATGATGGCCAAAAGGTTAAAGCTGGGAATATTATTGTTCGCCAGAGAGGATCTAAGTTTTTAGCTGGAGAAAACGTAAGAATAGCTAGAGATGATAGCATTTATGCTATTAATGAAGGAGTTATTAAATTTTCTACGAAAACAAAAAAGAATTTTGATGGGTCTCAAAGAACTGCAAAAGTTGTTAATGTGATAAAGAAATAATATTTAAGTTTTAAAAAAAACTTTAAAAAGAGGTTGTATTTTAACCTCTTTTATAATTGACCGAACTAATAAGTTGTATTAGACTAAAAGTAGGTGGTATAATGAATGGCGTATTAGAAGATATTTTCAACGCAATTACTTCAAAAAAATCAATAATGGAACGCGTTCATTATTATATATCAGAAAACTCTCACGTAGGAGAGTTATCTGAGGAGTGCTCAAAGTATGGAGAGATCGACTAAGATCTCTCTTTTGCACTTTTAATTAATCCATTAAATAAAGGATGAGGGTTTAATGGTCTTGATTTAAGCTCTGGATGGAACTGACAAGCTATAAAGTATGGATGATTCTTTAATTCAATTATTTCTACAAGATCTTTATCTTTATTAATTCCTGAAAAAATAAGTCCTTTTTCTTCTAATATATTTCTATAATCATTATTTACTTCATATCTGTGTCTATGTCTTTCTTGAATTTCTTCTTTATTATATAAATTATAGGCTAGAGTATCTTTCTTTATATTACAATTCCAAGAGCCTAATCTCATGGTTCCTCCATATTTATTATTTTCGAGAAGTTGTTTTTGTTCTTCCATTATGTCAATCACCAAATCTTTAGCATTTTCATTAAACTCTCTTGATGTAGCTTCTTTTATATTGCAAACATTTCTTGCATATTCAATAACAGATAATTGAAGACCTAAACATAATCCTAAAAAAGGAATATTATTTTTTCTTACATATTCAATAACCTTTATCTTACCCTCTGTTCCCCTTGTTCCAAATCCACCAGGGACAATAATAGCATCAAATTTATTTAGTTCATCTAAATTTTCTCCATTTTCATATTTAGAAGATGAAAGCCATGTTATTACTGGTTTAACATTATGGAACCATGCCGCATGTTTAACTGCTTCAATTACAGAAATATATGAGTCTAATAAGTTAAACTCACCTGTTTCAAAATATTTACCAACAATTCCTATCTGAAGTTCTTTTGTGTTAGTTTTTATTCTATTAATTAAATCTCTCCAATCTTCTAGGTTTTTTGATTTTTGTTCTATATTGAATTTTTCTAAAATTCTATCTCCAAGACCTTGATCATCAAAGTTTACTGGAATTTCGTAAATAGAATCAACATCTGGAGAAGATATTATATCTTCCTCCCTAAGATTACAAAATATTGATATTTTTCTTTTTCTTGGTTCGTCAAGTGGTCTGGTTGATCTTCCAAAAATAAAGTCTGGTTGAATGCCTGCCTCATTTAACATTCTAGCAGCTGTTTGAGTGGGTTTAGTTTTCATTTCTCCAACAACTGATGGTATTGGCAAATAACTAACAAGAGCAAATAAAACATTTTTTGGCTCTTGTAATTTCATTATTCTTGCGGTTTCTAAAAATAACATATTTTGATATTCTCCTACCGTTCCTCCGATTTCGATCAGAACAAAATCTGCTCCTGTTTTTTCCTCAACTTTCTTAATTCTTGATATGACTTCGTTTGGAATATCCGGAACAACTTCAACACATTTTCCCTGGAATTCTAAATTTCTTTCTTTTTGAATAACAGACAGATAAACACTGCCTGTTGTCATATAATTATCTCTTGAAAGATTTTGATCTAAGAACCTTTCGTAGTTTCCAATATCTTGATCACATTCAGTTCCATCATCAGTTACAAAAACTTCTCCATGTTCAATAGGATTCATAGTTCCTGCGTCAACATTGATGTATGGATCTATTTTGACAGCAGTTACGGTATATCCTTTTGATTGTAAAACTTTTCCTATTGAGGCTGTTGTAATCCCTTTTCCAACAGAAGACATTACCCCCCCTCCTATAAAGATATATTTAGCCATATTTGTTTTTATTTATCCTCTTTATCTATGACTACATTGATTGTAGATTCTAATCCGGTTCCGAATTTAATTTTTACTTTATGATCACCTATTTTTTTAATTGGTTCCTTAATAAATATTTGTTTTTGTTCTATGGCAAAACCATTTTGATTTATTTTCTCAGCTATTTTTTCTGTTGAAATTGCTTGAAATAATTGTCCTTCCTCTCCTGCTTTTGCTTTAATAATAAATCTTTTACCCTCTATATCATTAGCTAATTTTTTTGTTAGCTCGATGTTCTGTTTTTGCTTATTTTCTTCTAACGCTTTCTCAGCTTCTGCTTTTTTAATAAGTTCAGGAGTAGCTTTTATAGCTAATTTTTTAGGAAATAGAAAGTTTTTAGCGTAACCATCGTTTACATTTTTAATTTCATTTTTAAGTCCTAATTTGCTTACATTTTGAAGTAGTAATACTAACATAGTTTTAGTTATTAAATTCTTTATTATCTATTATTTCTATGGCTTTTTGAAGTTGAGGATCTCTTTCTTTTTCAATATCTTCTTTTGTTACTTCCACTTTAATATCAGGTTCTATTCCTATTTCGTTAATTTGTTCTCCTTTTGGAGTATGCCATTTTTCTGTTGTAATTTTAATAATTGAACCATCACTTAAATATACAACTCTTTGAACAAGTCCTTTTCCAAAAGAAGTGTTTCCTAAAACAATAACATTTTCAAGATTTGATTCTAATGCCCCAGTTAAAATTTCGGCTGCTGATGCTGTTCCTTCGTTTATTAAAATTATTATAGGATAATTAGCTAATTTTCCTGGACCATCAGAGTTAAGCCAAGTACATTCTTCTTTTTTGTCACATTCTTTAACTATTGGTAAGTTTTTTTCTAAAAATAATGAGGCAACATTTTTAGTTTCACTTACTAGTCCGCCTGGATTATTTCTTAGATCTAAAATAATGGCTTCGACATTATTTTCATTTAGTATTTTATTTGTTTCAAGCTTAACATCCCTTGATGTTGTTTCTGTAAATTGAAATATTGATAAAATAGCTATTTTGTTTCCATTTTTAGCGTTAATGAATTCAAGTTCAGAACTTGGAACTTTAATTGTTTCCCTTCTAACTTCAAATATTTTTTGTTCGTTATCTCTTTTAATATTTAAAGTAACTATTGTTCCACTTTCACCTCTAATTTTTTCAACGACTTTATCTAATTCTATATTAGATATATCTTCATCATTAATTTTTTCAATTATATCGCCTGCAAGAATTCCAGCTTTTTGTGCTGGTGTGTTTTTTATAGGAGCAACAACTTTAACCACTCCATCTTTTTTTGCTATTTGTATACCTATACCATCAAAAGTTCCTTCTAAATCTTTTTGAAATATTTCAGCTTCTTCTGGATCAAAAAATGAAGTATATGGATCACCCAAAGCAGAAACAAAACCTTTTACAGCCTCATAAACCATTGCTTCGCTATCAATTTTGTCTTCAAAAACAAAGTTTTCATTTATTTTCTTCCAAACTTCTGCAAGCATAGAAAAGTTTACAGTATCGTGTGTATATAGATCATTATACAATCCTTCATTGAGTTTTTGGTTTATAAAAAAACCAGCCCCAAAGCCAAAGCATAAGACCAATACTATTATTATTTCTTTTGAAAGTTTAATGTTCATAATTTTATTCATATATATCACAAATATACATCAAAAACAATATTGAAAATTGTTTAAAAAGTGTTTTAGTTTTTAATGTTATTATCTATCCATTTTTTAATTTCTTCTTCTTCTCTGAAACCTACAAAACCACTTTTGGCATTATTACCTTCAAAAAATATTACAGTTGGAATTACTTCAATGCTAAACATTTGGCTTAGTGATGGATTTTCATCAACGTTAACTTTATACATCATTACTTTATCTTTATAATCCTCTGCAACTTTTTCAATGACAGGTCCTAGCTTCTTACAAGGTGGACACCATTCTGCCCAAAAATCAACAACTACAGGTTTGTCTGCATTTAAAATAGTTTGTTCAAAATTTTGATCTGTTAAATGTTCCATATTATTTTATTGATAAATTATTTATTCTTTGATTATATTCTTTTTTTGATATATTTCCATTTGCAAGCATTGAGTTTAAGCCTGCAATATAGTTTTGTTTGATTTGGGAGGAGGACAGGGCTGCGTTGTAAATCCTTACATCGTCTATTAAACCATTAAATATTTTGCCCGTGTATTCATTTTTTCCAATTAATATTGGACGATCACTATCAAAACTGGATGATGTTTGAACTGAAGAATAAGCTTTAAAATTACCATTTAGATAAACATTAACGCGATTTTTGTTACGAATTAAAGTAATATGGTTCCAATCAAAAACTGGTCCTAATCCCATGTTGGGTGCTCGATAAGTTAATTCTTCAGTTACTCCAACATAAATATCTTGTGGACTACTTGGATAGGCTATAAAAAACCCATTTCCATTATTATTGTACCATGACTTTTTACCTACAATACCAGCTCCACTAATAAATCCATTTGATTTCGCCCAAACAGAGACTGCGAAATCATTATCTCCTATCTTAACATTGCCACAATCAATATAGCTAGTTAAACCATTAAAGCTTGCACATACTCCAGTAACACATTGCGACTCATTTGCAAAAGTAATATCAGTAGCTGTTCCATACCTATTTCCCCAAGAATCATTAGCGTTACCATCTAATTTCCATCTTGATACCATATTAGCTGCTAAATTGTTTTGTACACTTTCTTCGAATACTTTTGATTTAGCAATACTAGCTTTATCAATTGAAGAAGAAGTAGAGATCATTATTACTCCTGTTAGTATTCCTATTATTACTATAACAACAAGAAGTTCTATTAAAGTAAAGGACTTGTTTCTCATAAGTCTTTTTTAATTTCTTCAAATTCGTTTTCAACTTCTTTTAATCTTTTTTTACTTTCCTTAATTAAAGAAGTAGCTTCTTTAATTTTTTGAAGCCCAGCCTCGATATCGATTTCTTTTTGGCATTCGAACCATTCAGATATTTTTGAAAGTTTATTAATTAATTCCCCCAAATTATTATTTTCTTTTTTTGTCATATATCTTTGATTTAATTATACCATCTAAAACCTCTAAGTCAATTAAGTCTCCTTTTTCAATTTGTTCTATACTTTTAATTATTTTATTATCTTTTCTTAAAATAGAATAACCAAGTTTAAGTTGTTTTTTAGGGTCACAATATGCAATTTGTTTTTCAATGTAATTAACTTTTTCTTTTGTTTCTTTTAATTTTAAATAAAAATTGTTAATTAAATTAATTTTTAAATTATCTATAAATACTTTTTTATTTTTAATTTCATTTTCTAAAATCAATAAATTTTTCGAACTGCTTTCTATTTTAAAATTAATAGTATTCAATAAATTGTTGTATTTTTCAAAAACATATTGTTCATGTTTTTTAAGTTCATAAATTAATTCATTCCATGATGAATTTAAAAGATGTGCGGCCGCAGTAGGTGTAGAAACAGAATAATCAGAAGCTAATGCAAAAAGAGGCTCATCTTCATGATGTCCTAGTCCAGAAATTATTGGACATGGAAAATCAATAATTTCTCGGATGACGGTTTCGTTATTAAAAACATCAAAAGAGTTTTTAGATCCCCCGCCTCTCATAACAACAAGACAATCAATAATTCTTTTTTTAAAAGTTTTAATGGAAAAGATCAGATCTTCAATTGCTTCTACACCTTCCACTCTTGAATCAATGAATTCTATTTTAAAATTATATTTTCCTAAATTATTTAAAAAATCATGAATAACTGCACCGTGTTTTGAAGTAATTACACCTATTACTTTAGGATATTTTTTAAGTTCTAGTTGTCTATTGAATAATCCTTCTTTTTCTAATTTCTTTTTAAGTTCTTCGTATTGTTTTTTAAGAGCCCCCTCTCCAACAAGTTCAATTAGAGATGCTTTAAAACTCATTCTACCAGTAGGAGCATAAACACTAGGGGCTCCTGTTATGACTACATGCATTCCTTCTTCTAAATTAATACTGCATATTCTGTAATAGTAATTCCATATTACACAATCTAGTATACTTCCATTTTTATCTTTAAGAGAAAAATATACATGTCCTTTACTGCTTTTTTTAACTTGGTCAACTTCTCCTTCTATTTTTGCTTCACAGCTTAAAAGAATATTGTTTATAAATTCAATATATTCTGAAACTGTAAATATGTTGTTTTTTAATATTTCTTTATACATTTTAAAAAATTAAGCTCGTTTTTTGGACGAGCGTCTGAAGAAAGTAATTAATCCAATCAATTTTCCGTTTTCGTGTTTAATACTAGTTTCTCTTTCAACTGTTGAGATGTGAAAATCTTGTTTTTTATAAATAGTTTTTCTTTCTGGATCATAGTCTTTTAATCGATTAATATCCGTTATAGCTATTTCAAGCACTTCTTTCTCCATTTAATCCTCCGTAAGTTCTAAAAAAAATATATCACTTTTTAAATTGTTTTTCAAATTTAATTTTAGAAATAACTGCTTCTTTTCTATAACTACAATAATCACAATTGGGATTCATTTCAGGAATTTCGTCTTTCATCAAACATTCCTTTATTTCCATTAATTTTGGTTCGATCCATGATGCATCTCCAGTGTACGGAATGATCTTAATATTAAAATCTAGTTTAGCATCAAATTTTTCTTGCCCTACATCTCCATTACAATATACAAAATATCCAGTATTAGAAACTTCGTAACCATTATTTCTTACAAGCCATTGGTAAATTTCCATTTGTCTTTTATATCCATTTTGCCACTCAGCATCTAAATTGACTTCTCCTTGTTTGGCAGTTGCCTTATAATCAACAATAATGATTTCATTGTTTGGATTAATCCATAAATCATCAACCCCTCCAAATACTAGAAAATTAGAAGGCTCATGTAAATATTGAACACCAATAAAAGTGTTTCTATAATCATCTAGTTTATCACAATAAAAAGGAATAGCTTCTATCCCGTATTCCTCAAACAATGGATGTGGTATACCATCTTTTCTTAATAAATCAAACTCTTTTTTAAGAAGAGTATCCACAGCACTATTTAAAGTAAAAGGAAAGCCAGGAGGTCTTCCTACTCCAAGCCTTCTGTCTAGATAAAAGCATTGTGGACATTCGACAAAGAGATCTATCTTAGATCTACTTAATTTAAAAGGTCTTGTTGATTTTGGATCAAATAATCCAGTCGTTCTTTTTGCGTTATAATAATTACTCATAAGCTATTTTACTAAAGTCCCTATTTTATTTTTTAATATATCTTCTATTTTATCCAAATATTTAACATTAAAAACAATTAAAGGGATATTATTATCTCTACATAAAGTAAAGGCGGTTGAATCCATTACTTTTAAATCTTTTTCTATAACTTCTTTAAAAGAAATTGTTTTATACATTTTTGCATCTTTATTTGTATCAGGATCTTTGTCATATACTCCATCAACATCAGTTGCTTTTAAAATATAGTCTGCATTTATTTCACAAGCTCTCAAAACAGCTGCAGTATCGGTTGTAAAAAATGGATTTCCCGTTCCTCCTGAGAAAATAATTATGCGGTTTTTTTCAAGATGGTGTAATGCTCTTCTTCTGTAAAATGGTTCAGCAACTTTTGGCATTTCAATAGCTGTTAACATTCTTGTTTTTGCTCCAAGCCCCTCAAGAGACTCTTGAAGAGATAATCCATTAATTATAGTGGCAAGCATTCCCATATTATCTGCTACTGCTCTATCAAATTTTTCTGCACCAACTTCTCTTCCTCTAAATATGTTCCCTCCTCCAATAACTATTGCAAGATCTATACCAATTTTTTTTAATTTAATTATTTTTTTTGCAATCTCCTTTGATTCTAAAAGAGATATGGCCCTATCTTTATTTCCAAATAATTCACCGGTTAGTTTAAGTAGAATTCTTTTTTTATTCATGTTAAGTTTAATTAATATTTAATAGTAGACAAACTATTTATTCTTTCATTATATTCTTTTTTAGAAATATTTCCATTTGCTAAAAGAGAATTTAATCCCGCGATGTAGTTTTGTTTGATCTGAGAAGTGGATAGGGCCGCATCGTATATTCTTGCCTCATCTAACAATCCAATAAATCTTTCAGATGCAGCTGCTCTCGCTCCAATATATGTTCCATTCGCTGTTACATTAATTGTTCCAGCATATATAGTATTAACTCCTTGTTTTATGCCATCTATATATAATCCAATGCTATTACCATCGTATGTGCCAACTATATTGTGCCATAAATTATCATCTACACGGTTATTAGATAAATTTGAATATCGCCATCCCCCGTTTATATATAAAATAAGTCTTGCTTTTCCAGGATCCGATACATTTATTCTTAGCAAATAAGCAGAATTTCTACTTAAAAAATTATAATCTCCTGCAATAGTGTTGTTTGTTTTTATCCACACTGAATTTGTTATAAAATTAGGATTTAAGTTGTTATTATTACTACAATCAATATAACCAGCCCCATCAAAAATAGCGGCTCCGTTATTTGTTCCGTCATACCCTAATCCATAGATAACATTTGTCGGAGTTCCGTTATTGGATCCCCATGAATCGTTAGTATTTCCGTCTAGCTTCCATCTAGAAACCATGTTGGCAGCTAAATTATTAGCCATATTTTCTTCAAATACTTTTAATTTAGCAATATTAGCTTTATCAATTGAAGAAGACGTAGAGATCATTATTACTCCTGCTAATATTCCAATGATTACTATTACTACTAGTAGTTCTATTAAAGTGAAGGATTTATTTCTCATGATTATTTAAAAAATAAAAGGCAATGGCAATGGCCTTCTTTTTCTATTTCTTCTAAATGAAATTTACAAGGACAAATAATTTCTTTATTTTTTTCTTTGTCTTCTAGTATTCTTCTACAAGGACAATATCTTTCTCCAAAGCTTTCTTCTCTTTTAAGAATTATTTTAATAATATTTTCTATTATTTTTTTATCAGGATTTAATTTTAATCCTTTTTCTTTTGCGTACTCTTCGTACTCTTTTATCAGTTTTTGTATTTTATCATCCATATTGTTTAATATTTTAACATAAATTATTTTTTTAAACAAAGTTGTCCGCAAGCTGCATGGATATCTCCACCAAATCTATATCTTTCTGTAACAACGATTCCTGCTTTTTCTAAATAATTTTTAAACTTTTTAATTTTTTCATTTGAGGGAGCTTTAAATTCTTCTGTATCATTATACTTAATTAAGTTAACCATATATAGCGAGTGTCTCGTTATTTTAGCAAGTTCTTTTGCATTCTCTAATGAATCATTTATTTCATCAATTAAAGTGTATTCAAACATTACTTTTCTATTTGTCTTTCTAATATATTCATTGACTGTTTCCAAAACATTTTCTAATGAATATTTTTTTGAAACAGGCATTATCTTTGTTCTAAGATTATTATTTGGAGCATGAAGAGAAATTGCTAAATTAACTTGCAAATTTTCATTGCTTAGTTTTTGAATTCCCTCTATTATACCAACCGTTGAAATGGAAATATGCCTTGCTCCAATATTAAAAGCATTTTCATTATTTAATATTCTAATAGCCTCAAGAACATTATCGTAGTTTAAGAATGGTTCTCCCATTCCCATAAATACAATATTATTTACTTTTTCCTTTCTTTTGAAAACAAGTACTTGTTCTAATATTTCTCCTACTTCAAGACTTCTTTTGAATCCTAATTTTCCTGTAGCACAAAATTTGCAACCTAGAGCACATCCAACCTGAGAAGAAACACAAACAGTTGTCCTATCATCATGTTTCATTAAAACAGTTTCTATTTGCGAACCATCTTTTAATGTAATCAAAGCTTTTTTTGTTTCTTTACTTTCGAAAATTTCAGCTTTAATTTCAAGAGATGTTTCTTTCTTTAATTCTTCTCTTAATTTTAAAGAAAGGACAGTTGCTTCATCCCAATTATCAATTGCGTCTTGATAGATCAATTTTTCGATTTGCTTTTTTCTAAAAGCAGGTTCTTTCTCAATTATTTTTTTTAAATTTTCTAAATTCATAATTCTTATTATAGTATAATCTGTTTTGTAGACTATATCATATTTAATAATATTTACACTATTTTTTAGCTAAGCTATCTATTTTTTCATTATATTCTTCCTTAGATATTCCATTATTTTTAAGTAATGAATCTAGACCTGTAATGTAGTTTTGCTTAATTTGAGAGCTAGATAATTTTGAATTATATAATCTAACATCATCCATCAATCCCCTTAAGCGTCCAGATGTTGAGGAGTATGATCCTACTTTTAGGTTTTCAAAGTGATTAACACTTCCTTGCTGAGGACTAATGTTTACCGATTGTGCGGTTTTTATTCCATTTATGTATGCTCCCGCAACTAAATCTCTATCAAATATAACAACTACATTATACCAAATATTTGGTTTCAGATAATTGCTAGAAGATAATACTCCAGAAATTCTTGTAGCGCTTCCATCCGAAAAAGATAACGCTAGTTCGTTTGTTCCTAAATTTCTAAAAATCCAATATCCAGGCCCTCCTGCTCCAGTTACTATTAGTCCCGTTCTTATCATTGTTTCGTAATCTACAGCATTTAAATTCGTAAATTTAGCCCATAAAGAAATCGTATAATCATCTGTTTTTATCCATAAGGAAGAATTGTTCCCAAAATCAACATAATCATCAGTTCCATCAAATAGTAAACAATTATTAGAAATACATCCATTAGTTTGAAGAACTGGAAGACCATTTATCCCAGTCAGCGTGCCCGTATTATTACCCCATTCATCAGGAGTTTGATTTGCTGCTGGCTTATTTATTTCATCTAATTTCCATCTAGATACCATATTTGCTGATAAGTTATTAAGCACATTCTCCTCAAAT
>OFEK01000101.1_pt1 | contig 123408 bp, 103 predicted proteins | sample 1521131 | NCBI WGS metagenome assembly OFEK01 (sample SAMN05720209, study PRJEB24109) | activated sludge metagenome | isolation source: Anaerobic digester | place: China | collected 2015-12-16 | reverse complement strand
ACGTGCGGCCCCTTGGCCAGGCCAATCGTGGCGAGCCGGTAGAGGCAGCGGGAAACAGCGTGTACCATCACTCTGAGCATACGGTCTGCAATCGGCATTCGAGGCGTCGCAACTCTTCACGCAACGGCATGTCTCCCGGGAGACCCCGGGCATACCCAAATGGCCAGCAGTTCCGGCATGGACAGGTCATGAAAGAAGTCGGTCGCCCGATCCCATCGTCCGATCTCGCTGAGGTCGTGCCATTGCCCGTATTCCCGGGTTGTCAGCAACTTTGGGCCATTCGGCAGGATGTATCTGTAGAATTTTTCATCCAGGTAGAGAGGATGAAGTCTTCCCCACGTTCTGTTGTACCGCACGCGGTCAGCCCGAAAACAGGCCTCGGAGCCGTTCGGCGTGAAAGCCAGAAATACTCCGTCCTTACGGAGAAGCTTCCTGGCCAGCCCGAAGGCTTCCTGAGGGTTTGCGAGATGTTCGAGAACATGAGAAGAGAAGACCACATCAAACGTCCCGTCCAGGCGTTCTTTAGCGGTCTCGATCCGGACCCCAAGGCGTTCGCGGGCATACTGCGCTCTGGGTTCGCTGATCTCGTACCCGACAGCATCGTACCCCGCCTTTCGAAGCTGCCACGTCAGATATCCCCAGGATGCACCAAAATCAAGAATGCGTGCGCCTTTGCGGATCTCCAGGAACTCCAGCACCCTTATTTTACCAGAGAAGTCCTTGTCCGTTCCGCGAAAATCCTTGTCCAGCAACCGGTTCAAGTCAGCGGCATCAGGAAATCGAGTGGTGAGTCCCCCACTTGCATAGTCCCTCTGGTAGAATGTCTCGCCGAATCCGACAGGATCCCGCGGAATCCGGAACAACAATTGGCATGAGCGGCAACGAACCAATCGGGTTACGATGGCTTTTCCGGCGACAAAACGGAAGCTGCCCGCACCGCAACAGGGGCACTTGAGCAATTCCGGATCGGTCCATCCTCTGCACGAGCGCAGCATGTAGGTCCAAGATTGCCGATCACCCAAGGCGCGAAGACGATTTGCCAGCGCTCGCATATGTTCTGCCCGAAGACGTCCGATCACCTTTGATCAGCCACGGCCCGTACCAGATTCTCGGCATAGTTGGTCCCGGTGTGCCTGTTTTTCCAGACCTTCACGCTTTGTGAGACAATGCCCAACATTTCAGGATTTCTTACCAGTAATTCCAGTTTTTCCGCGAGAGCCTCGGGGGAACGAATGGGGACAATGAACCCGTTGATGCCGTCTTGCACCACCGAGCCGCAATTCGGAGTCGCGATCACCGACACTCCATTTCCAAGGGCTTCGTAGCAGACATTGGCCGAACCTTCCGAGATCGAGGGCAACACCAGCACATCTGCCCACCGGTAATGCTCGGGCATCCCGGATCGAAGCACTGGCCCGCGCACGTCGCCCAATCCTTTCAGCCTGGCGAGTCCGTGTGGGCTGATGGTCGAAGGCCCGACAAACCGCCATTCGATGTTTTCGGACTTTAAGAGCCGAATCGCCTCATACAGGTAAGGAATACCTTTGCGCAGACTAAGCGTTCCGGCAAACAAGACGCGCAACTTCCCGGGCAGGCGAGGTGTAACCGCAGAGGGCTCCGGCCTGATCAGTCCAAAGCCGGCGTCTCCTCCGCCGACTTCCGATTCGTCATCAATCGCATAGCCGTATGGCACCACCCGGCATTTGTCCACAGGGCCTCCCACCGCCTGAACACTGTCTTTGACGTAGCTTGAACCACAGATGATCCGCTCTGCCAGTCGCCACTCTTCCTCTTCGCGTTCGGCCATCGGGAGCCAATTACCGCTGTGTTCGGCCGCGCTCAACCATTCCGGCCACCGAGTGGCCTCCTCGGTCAGCAACCGGGCATCCCACCTCATGGGGGCCGAAGTCTGGTCGAGCACCCGGAACAGGGCTGATCGCGCGGCTTCCCGCAGAATCTCGAGTCCGGCCCCATTGAACACGTAAATCGCTTGGGCAGGACTTAGACCGGCTCTCACGACGAGTTCGCTGTATTGTCTGTTGCGGCGGAGCCACAAGGAAATGTTGTCTTCGCCGGGTTTCCGTCTACCCGGTCCGAGGTGAACGAACAATGTGAAAATGAAGACCCCCCTGATTCTTTCTATGGGGAGCCCCGTGCGTCTCGAAGCAATTCTTTCGAGGGCGCCTCTGCGCAGCGAAACAGGAAGCCGATTCACGAGTGACCATGGGAAGATATCCCCGGAGGCATCGGTGACGAGTCGCTCCAGCATGTTGGCTTGATGGAACGCCAATGGCACCGCGTAGTGTCGACGTGCTCCGATCTGCGCGACCAGAAACTTCATCGGGTCATGGCCTTGTTGCTGCAAAGATCAGCCGGAGTGAAATGCTCCCCGGGACTTGGGAGGTTGATGCAAATGTCGCCATGAACGGAAGCTCATCGGGAGACACCCAATGCCGGGGCGACGCTACGGCCTTGCTGCTCGCGTCGCAGCCTTGATTGCCAAAGCCGCCAGTCGCGTTGCAGGATAAGTCGCCACCCAATCCAGCAGAACCCGCTCATCAGCAGGAACCGCTGTAAGAATGCCGAAACGCTCTGAGTGGGGATATAGATTGACAGCATCATTGCCAGGCTGAGTTCCATCAGCCAAATTCCCCCCAACAGGCGGGCGCGGCGCCAAACAAACCCAACCAGCGCTCCGTACAAGAACGCGACGATCAGGCCTCCCCAGGAGAATTCCACAAAAAGGTCGGCCACAAAGCCCGTCGCGAAACCGGCGAGAGGCTCCCAGCCCATGACCCGCAAGAAGTCATAAGCATCCGGCGCACCGCTGGTGCCCCAATAGTAAACCTGCTGCTTATCCTCGAAAAACTGCCTGGGGATCGGACGTACGAAATAGGTTACAAGATACCTGCTCCCCCAGTTGTACTTGCCGCTTTCCATGCTGGTCACTATCAGGGCGGCCCCCGTAGTGAATGTTCCGCCTTCGCTGCCACGCTCCTCCTGGATCGATTCCAGGAAACGATCGACTTCCATTCCCTCGGTGCTGCCCAGGTAAACATGCTTCCGTTGAGACCCCCAGAACAAGACCGCAAGGCTGCACACCAGTGTGGCAATCGCAAGGGCTTTAATGGTCGGTTGTTTGCCTCTGATGAGAAACCAGCACAACAAAAGTGTCATCATAGAGAGAAAAAGAGGGCCACGCCGCCCTCCGAAGGTCCCCTGGATGAGACCGGGAAGCATCATGAGCGCGCAGCAGGCCAACTGGCGTGTGAGTCTGCCCCTGCCGGACCGTGAAGCAGCAAAAGCGATGGCCGCCGGAAATCCGGCCAGCATGGATTCGTCCAGATAACCCACCCCGGTGCTCCCGCCGCCTTTCGCCTGGCCAAACGCCGACAGGAAACCGCCCGAGTGTATGATACCGGACCAATAGCCAAAGTGGGCATAGGCCGCCAAAAACACGGCCAGTTTGGTGACCTTCGGCCGCAGCCTGCGCATGAAGGCAAGCATCTCGTCAAACGAAGAAAGGGCTACGCTACGCGGGATCTTTTTTGTTTGCCACAGGCATCCCGCAAAATAGGCGGAAATGAAGGTAAGATTCACCAACAGAACGATTGTCAGCCGCTCGCTGTCGATCAAGGCGGGGAAGGAATCCTCCAGTATGCCCAGGAAGGGTGTCCAGGCGTACGCTCCAAACATCAGCGGCCCGATGATCAGAACGGGGTGAATGGTCTCCTTGTATTTGATCCAGACCCAGATCATTGCCCCGAGACAGACCAACGCCGTAAGAAAGATCAACGAGTACTGAATGGTCATGATATGGGAATTCGTTTCCCGGGCCCCATCCGGCTTCAGTGCCGGCCTTCGAGTCCCGTGAACTGAGGACTTTTCTTGCCTCAGCTCGTCGACCCGATTGAATCGGAAATCATCCTCAATTCGGTCTTTTAAGTTGTGAGCACGGAAAGGGCGCCCTTGTATCATTCCGGAGTCACGGGCGCACAACGCGCGCGAAATGACACCCCATCAACAAATAAGCGGGCCAGCCGAAGGGTCTCATCGCATGATGCGTATGCCGGGCGTGGAGCTATCAGCGATGCTTCGCGAAGGCATTCTGAAACGCAGATTTCTTCGCACGACTCAAGAGAGGGACCTGGAGATCACGGTTCCGGGACGCTCAGGGATTCGTGGTGCACACATAGCTCATATCTGCGGGGCTTCCATGACCTTCCAGGGCGGCTGGATTCATGGGGATGGGCTCGGCGCCGTGAGGGGGAAGATTAATGTAAGAACGCCACTGTGTAAAGGTCATCGGCATGCGGAGGTCACGGAAGCGCAGGCACCCAGCGATGCCTCGTGCGATTCCCTCCAGTCTCGGTGGGACGTTCCCCCAGGAGAACCGGTAAACCAGAAGCTTCCAGGTATGACGGAGAATCGACGGCAAGACGAGCGGGCCGGGAAGATACCAGTAGTCAAACAGTATCTGGTTGGCTATTGCGTGGACACTCCTGCTCCCAGTGTCTCGAATGGGACTCTTGGAGTGGACAATCGGCCCAACGGCGACGTACCCGATCCGATACCCTTTCAGCAGAAGCCGAACGCAGAGGTCGCGCTCTTCACCGTCGATGAGCAACGTGGTACGAAAGCTTCCAGCCTCACGAAAAGCGGATTTCCGTACGGCTGCGGCACACGCCACGAACGATTTCATTCCCTCGGGCGGAACCCGCCCGGCCAGGGGACAGTCGAGCTTGTTCCGCGGGTTGAAAGGCTCGACAAAGGTCATCGCCAGGCCTCCAATATCCTTGGCCGCCCTTATTGCACAGGATGCCTTCTTGAGGGTGGTGTTATCGGTAAAGAACGCATCGTCGTCCAGGAAAACCAGGACTTCGCCCGCCGCATGCTCGGCGCAACGATTACGCGCAACGCACGGTCCCGTGTTCGATGGTGCTTTCATGTAGATTACATCGGGATATTTTTCGGAAATCAACGCAGCGACACGGCCATCCGTGCTGTTATCGAATACGAAAATCTCGAAGGTGACCCCCGTCTGGGCGAACGATGACCGCAATGCTCGTTCTAATTCCGGGGGTCGATTGCACGCAACGATGATAACGCTGACGTCAATTTCTGCCATCAGAGTGAAGCTCCAAAGCCGTCGATTCCGGTAATCCGGGCTGAACGGGGCGGGCTATGCAGGGAGAAAAACGCAGTTTCTTCAAAGTCATCAAGCGTCAATGCCCGCATCCCAGTGGACTGAGGGACAAGTCTTGCGAATTCAAAGGATTGCCCGTCACCTAATGGCCGCCCGGTACACCCCGGCAATCTCTTCGTCCACCCGGTTGAAGCCAAACCTCATCCATGCCCTTTCCCGGGCAGCAGACCCCAGGGCGAGTCGCATTTGCGGGTCTTGCGCCAAATCCTCCAGCACCGCAGCCAAAGCGCAGGGAGTGACTTCAGGCACAATGACGCCGCTTTGCCCGGAACCGATCAACTCCGCCACTCCGTCAAACGGTGCGGAAACCACGGGTATGCCTGCGGCCATCGCTTCAAGGATGGTCATCGGCATTCCCTCGCGCGCGGTCGAGGGGAAAACGAAGACATCCAGTTCAGCCAAGAATGCCGGGATGTCGTTCACGAATCCTCGGAAGTCGAACCGATTTTCAAGCCCGAGCTCCGCCACAAGCGCGCGGCATCGGGCTTCGGTGCTGCCATACCCGGCAAATCGGACCTCAACGTCAAACCCTCGACCGACGATTTCGGCAACCGCTTGGATCAATACCTCATGCCCTTTTCCGGGGAGAAACAGCGACGTCATTCCCACCACCAGGCGTTCTCCGGTTCCGTGTTTCGAGCTCCGCGCCGGCTGAACGGCACTGAGGTCGACGCCATTCGGAATTACGGTGAGGACACCCGGTTTCCATCGCAGATGGGCTGCCGTGAATTGGGCCACTCTGCCGGACACGGCGATCATGCGCGGCCGAGCAAGCCGGTGCGCCAGACCGGTCCATGACCTGTAAAACCGCGCTCCAGGACGTGACGACCACAACCACGGCCAGGTATCGTGGATATGCCAGACATGGCGGAGGCCCATACCGGCACCTGCCAGGGCGGAGAGGCGACACGCGGGCCACATGTGCGAATGGATGATGTCCGGTTGGAAATCTCTCAGAACGGACCGGAAGTTGAGGGCAAAGCGGAAAAGCCCTGGAAAGTCTTTCAAACTGCCCGAGAATTCCAAGCTCCGGGAATCATCTATATTTACAAGATTAGACGGCTCAAGACCACGCGGTGAGAACACGCATAGAGCGGGTTGGCAGTCTTTTCGTCGTTGTTGGCAGCGGATCAGGGTTTGCATGAAACGCGCCCCGCCGCCCGCCCAGAGAGCGTCAACACAGTGGAGGACACGAATCATCGGGGGCATTCCTGTTGCATGACAACCACGTGTGAGCCGGTTCGATTTTGAATTTCATAGCCGTGAATTGCTGCCGGAGGTGAGCGTTTCATAGAGCCCAATGAGTTTGGGCAAGTGCACGTCCCAGGAAAGGCGCCGTTGCGCAACGGCTCTGCACCTGTTGCGCAGATCGTCGCCTTGCTTCTGACATTCTCGAACAAACCCGGACAATTGAACGGAAATCTCTCCAAGACTTTGCTGCCGGCCTGCGTCCAATACCATGCCGACTCGCTCGGAAATCGCCAGGGCGGAGTAGTCTCCCACGCCGTCGCTGATGATCACGGGCACGCCGGCGGCCAGATACTCTCCGAACTTGACAGGTGATGAGACTCGATTGACCAGAGATGCTTCCCGGAGCAAAAGTCCGACGTCGGCGGCCGCGAGATAGCGCGGAACTTCAGAATGCCGAACCCGAAGAACGGTGGTCCGTTTGGTACTGAGACCCAGACTTGCAGCCAGGTTTCGCATCGCCCGGTCTTCGGTGGTCAGGGCCAGAAAATGGGCTTCCGGGACATATTTCTTGATCTCACGAAAGACATCAAGACAAAGAGTCGGCAATTGCCATGGCGAGAGGCCGCCACAATAAGTGACGACAAACCGGTTCTCAACCCCGAGTTGAGCCCGCATGGAAGCCCGTGCTTCTTTGACTCGACCGAACGCTTCGACATCGGGACAGCATGGAATGACGATCTGCCGGGATCCGGGAACGCCGTAATTGTGCTGGACATACTCTTTCATGGCGTTCGAAACGCAAATGACGATGTCCGCCTCCCTTGCCGCTGTGCATTCCAATTCGAAAAGGCGCGCGATTTCTTCTCGGACTTCTTCGGTATCCGTTTGTGCGGTGTACCCGTACTCGGCATGGCCTATTCCTCTATAATCACATATAACGAGCACATCGCGAAACCGGCGTTTCAACTGCAATGCGATGACAGTCATAACCTCATTTCTGCAGTGCAGGATCAGACGCTTTCGGGAACGCAACTCCTTCATGAGGATGATCTGTAACAGGGACGCAGCCGCGCTCAAAGCTCCCCGGCCGCGCAGGCATGGAAAACGATGCAGGCGTAGCCCGCAATCTGAACGCTGCTGCAGGATCGCATCCCAACGTCTCCTGGCGGATGGTCGGAAGATTTCTCCGAACGTGGCGAAGACACCTACTGAACAAGGGAGCCCTTGCCTGACCAACCATTCTGTCGGACGGACCACTTGTGACACGAATACGGGGTTGAATCCCTCCCGGTAGACAAAGTGACGTACGCTGAACCTATTGCGAAGGGGTTGATCTTCTGCTTTCATGCCGGCGCATCGTTCCATTTCACTGCACATCCGTATTGTACGGACCGCTTTCTCCGACTGACGTCTGGAAGAAGTACACTTCGACGCCTTGAAGGCCAATGAAGTGATCCGTTCGGCGAAGCCATGGCTGTTCGCCGACCCAGCCTGAACCAGCGCCCTTGGGTCGTACGTAGACAATATGGTGAGCACGGGGATGGCGGAGGACTGACGACCGGATATTGTCGAACACCCGACCTAATACCTCACCCCCGAAAGGATTGTAAAAAAAAAAGATTGAGGCATCAGGTGGAATATCAAAGATGGTGGCATCCGAGCAAACAATCCGGACGTCATCGCATCTAAACCGCCGTTTCGCACTTTCAATGTTTTTTCGTGCTATTGAACAGAAACGTTCGACGAGCTCGACCCCCACGACTGACTTGAGCGGGTAAGTGGCCGCCACAGTAAGCACTCGTCCCTTCCCGGCACCGAAGTCGACAAGTACCTCGGATGAGGGACGAATACTGAGCTTGCGGAAAATCTTGTGCAAGGTCCAATAGTCCAATGCGCGATATTCACGGAGGCGCCGGTCGAATATACCCACCTGCGCGAGTTCGACGGGCGCCGCAGTCTCTATTCCATACCGTTTCTCAAGCCACCATTCAATCAAGCCGGAGATCGCGTATTCAGCGGTTCTCCGCCATCCATAGCGCGTTATCCGAGTCTGGACACTTGCCAGTCGACCCAGGTTCATCTTGATTCCTTTCTCCCCCCCAAGGGCAGTTCGGCAACAGGAAGCCTGCCTTACCCCGTCATCGGAGGAATGAATCGGCACCTGACGGGTATTCCGAAAGAACCCAAGGCAAGTACAATGGCATAGTGTTGGAACCTGTTCTTGGTCAAACTGGTGCGCCTTGTCGAATCGAGGAAGGCGGACCACGTCCACAGACGCCGCGCGCCGAGGCCGAGTGCGACGTCAATCAGTGAACTCAGAAAGAAAGCATCGGTCGCTGCATTATTGGAGCTGCCGGCCACGTGGTGCGGGTAAAGAATCATGTCTTCGGCCTCGGCATTTTGAGCGATCCATCCAACCGGAACGGCCTGCCCGGTGACTGCGGATGGGCTCACAATCCAGGCGGAGCCGATTGTCTCGCCATCCGACCGCAGCACGAATGCCCGCCCATTTCTCCTCCAGAGCTCCAAAGCCGCCGTCGGGCGGACCACCCCTTTCTGCCGGAGCCAGAATTGCACCATTTCAGAAAGCCGGGCTGAAGCGACTGTCAGGATGCCTGTGTCGCAAACCTGCGGCTCCCACTGACGAACACTTCCGCTCATTTCAAGAAGTGACACGACATGGAACTCGACATCCCTTCGCCGGATTCCATCCCCCACGAGCGGGGAGGTGCCTTTGTTGCTCGGCTTCGGAACAACACCGCTCACTCTTGTGCCTTCGGCTTGATGGGACGGCATCCTTCGTGAGTCTATCCCGCGGTTGCGAATGTCATTTCGGCAACGGCGTGCAAATGCGCGAGTGACTGAGCGCTCGATGCTGCAACGGAAACTCCATGTCGTTTGATTTGCATAGCGATACTTGTATGCTTCGTCACCGATAGTGAAATCGACCTCAGACAGTCCTCGCAGGATTGCGTACCGGAAGACCTGACGAATGATGATCAGCCCGGGTCGGTAGTTCCAGTAATCGATATTAAACCCGGGAAGATACCATAAATACCGGTCTTCCAGCTCAAAGCCGAGGTGCCAGGCAACCGTCATGTCCCCAACGCGAAGAAGTGCGAAGCGAAGCAGAGTGGCTGGATCAAATGAAGAGACCAATTCGCGGATAAAGCCTTGTGAAACCTCACTCTGGAGATGCCCGGGGGTGTTTGTGGTCACCGCACGACGCAATGAATGGTGCTCGAAAAATCCGGCAAGCTCGGCACGGATCTCGTCACGAGATGAAAGATGCTGAAAAGCCAAAGGACCGATCTTCTCGATCCGGCGTTCGCAGCGCCGTGCGTTCTCATGGTCATAGCATCGCTGAAAATCAAGGCCTTCGTTGACCGCGGACAAGCATCGGTGAGCGTGTTGGAGCTGACATCTCATTCCCAGTTGTCGTTTTATCTTCCGGCAGACCGCCATAAGAAGGCTGTCTTCATGAATGCTTGGAAATACAATACGCTTGCAGTCCCTGCTGATGGCACACAACGCCTCGACCATTGTGTCCAGGGGCTCGGCAGAGACTGCCGGTTGCATGACAATGTCGTTGTAGTCGGCGAATCCGGCTCCTGCAAACGTCAATTGGTCATTTTGCGCATACAAGGGGAGCACTGCGCGCAATATGCCATCCTGTCTCAGTGCCATAACATGGGGGGTCCCGATGTCCCGGTGGCTCGAAAAAAAGGAACTGGCCCATAGAGGGGAAGTGAAGACGTTGGCCGGACGCGTGGACATCCATAAACGCTGCCACTCGTCCTCAATGGATATCAAGTCCGCCGGGCGGGTAATCACTTGAACTTCAAACACTTTGCCACACCAGAAAAGAGCAGGATTGTCCTTGTGGAGAAGTCGTGACGATGAAGGACTGCCCTCCGGTCAATACACTGATAGTCTCTTCTTCACGGACCAAAGAGGTGCTCCGCGACCAATGCCGACGCGACGAAGCTCATACAAATCCGACCTGCGATCGTTGAGCCCGTGAATGGTAGTCAGAGCGCAACGGAATCCCATTTCCCGAAGAAGGTGTTTCGTGCTGGAAGAATAGTCGCCCGGCTGCCCATTCGGATAAGCGAACAAATCTACGCCTCCCCAATGTTTTCGTGCGAGATGGGTTGAAATTTCAAGCTCGCTGCGTTGCTCCGCAGGGCTACAGCGGGACAGTATCTGGTGCGTGTGAGTGTGCAGCCCGATTTCCACCAACCCCGACCGGCGCAATATCTCGACTTCATCCCATGTCAGCGTTGCAAATGTCGAAGAGGCTTCCGGTCCGGCATCAACGCTCCCCAATCGGAACAGCAGGTGATCCACAAAGAGGTTTTTTCCCCGGGCAGGGAGAGCCTTGGCGCGAAGAAGCAGCCATTCGTATGCTTTGGCGCGCTCCTCGGTTGTCCTCATATCCAGGTGCAGACCGTCAATCTCCAGGGTTGGAACAGATGTGTTGCTGATGGCAAGGTATAGTTGCTCAGGCCAGGGCGGTTCGCCGGAGTCCATGAGACCGGTCACTACGAAGACCGTTGCGGGGAGATCGTACTTCTCAAGGATGGGTAAAGCGGTCGTCAGAACACTACGGAAACCGTCGTCAAAAGTCAGGCAGAGCGCACGCGATGGAATCTGGAGACCGTTACGAAGCCTGAGGACCACTTCCGACAGCGGCATGACCAGGTAGTTTCTTGACAGAAAGTCGAGCTGCCGATCGAACTCCTCAACGGACACTTGACACCAATTGTAGAGGGTAAGCGGTTTGGTCGCAATCCCATGGTACATCACAATCGGTATCCGCCTCGAGAAGACGGCTCGACCCGTCTGCCACAGCACTTCAGTCAATGCTCGAACAACTGCTGTCCTCAGTCTGGATCGGATCACGCAGGGGCTCTCTTCCCGTCGCCGTGCGTCCGGATCGGGAATCTCATCATCGTGCAGTCGATGGTTTCCGGCCGTGGATCTGTTCTTCCTGGTTTCAGCTCAGCTGGCGCCGCTTCCAGGCGACTGCCCGCGCTGCCAACACCGGGGCAAAAGCGGCGAGAGGACGAACCCACGGGTTGAAAGTCTTGAGTCCCGCCAACCATCCGAATTCTCCTGCCAATGCAAAGTAGTGGCCGGCCTCCACCCCGCGTCCGTGCTTTGCCAAGTCACACGCATCGCTTGAGAATGCCCGTGCAAATGCTTCTTTTCGACGAATCGTAAGAGACCCTTCCTCCTGGAGAATTCGGGCCGCATTCAGGAAGACATCCTCATGTCGGTTCAGCACGAGAAGATCATCCCCGGAGACGCTCCCTTTCACCCTTCGGACCCGAAAGAGGATGCGAGGCATATGATGGAAAGCGATTCCTGCACACGCCATCCGCAGGTGCAGATCCCGTTCCTGGGAGCAAGGCAGCCCTTCCCTGAACCCACCGACCTTCTCCAGGCTGGACCGGAAATGCAATGGCGCCGATGTCTGCAGCAGATGGTCGGCCTGGAGGCAGAAGCACACAGGGTCTTCTTGTCCATTACCATAATCTGGACGGACTGTTCGAGCCGTGCCGTCGCGCAGAGACACTACTTCCCAATCACAGAACACCATGGTTCCCGGAAGACGCACGGCAATCGGAACCTGCTCTGCCAGCTTATCCGGGAAAAGAATATCGTCGGCGTCAAGGAATTGGATGAACTCCCCCTGGGCAAGCTTGAGCCCGCGGTTTCTCGCGGCACTCCCGCCCCGGTTCGGGCCGGTCTCCCAGCGGATGCAGGCAGCAAACGATCGAATGACGTCGAGACTGCCGTCTGTCGAGCCATCATCGATGACGATGATCTCTTTGTTCGGGTAGGACTGCTCCAAGGCACTCCGTATCGCATCGGCGACGTAATGGACGGCGTTGTAGCAGGGAATGATAATGGAGACGGGAAGTGATGTCATTGGCTGATGTCCGGACCCTCAAAGCGAAATTCAGTGATCACAAAGCAAGGAGCAGGCAGGGGGTTCCATTCGGGATGGAAGACCGGCCGTCGACAAATAGCCGATATGGGATCAGACCCCCAGTTTGTGGCGCATGGCGCGCAGGGCAGAGGTCGGAGTCTGTAGGCGGATTCTCAAACGGGCACCCACAGAAGGATTCAACCAGTCGCCCAAATCCGACCTGTTCCTGCTGTTGCCGATTGCTGCAGCCGGCCGCCCAAAACATTGCACAGCCATCCCCAACCGGTCGGGAGGATTGGACCAGTACTCGCATACACGGCACTTCAACACCCGATACCCGGCAGTCCTCATGGTGGAAGCCAACGATCCCGGGGTGAAGAAATTCAAGTGAGTGACAGGCTCGTCCAATTGAGGCAGTCTTCGCCACAGCTCCATTGGAACCTCGCAATACAACATTCCTTCCGGCGCCAACATCTTGCCGAGGCTCTTGAGAAGGCTCACCGGATCCGCCACGTGCTCCAGGACGTGTGAAAGAATCACCAGATCAAACCGGGCATCGTTGCATGACATGTCCTGCACCGTCGCCCCGAGCCTGGTCACCCAGGGACATGGGGAGTCGTTGTAGTCGACGATGAAACACTGTGCTCCACGGTCCGCGATATACCGCAGAAGTCGCCCGTCACCCCCTCCGTAATCCAGCACCTTCAGCCCGTGGGTGATGGGATACATACGATCCACGCATCTGAAAAGACGTCCCGCACGTCGCAGCTCATACGTGCTGTCCGCGGGGATGTCGCTGGAGCCTATCTTTTCGATACCGCTCAAAAGCCGGTACTTCGCCTCCGTGTCCGCGGCCTCCGGCCTCGGGGAATAGCAGACGAACCCGCATTCCCGGCATCCTTGAACCGTGAGAGAAACGTCGCGCCGTCCCGGCAACCACAACTCAAACAGAATCCGGAGTCGAGTCGATAGATAGGGGGTGCTTGTTTCCACCGCGTCTGAACGTTTGTAGCGCCTTTTCGCCAAAGGCTCCCATCGGTCGGCTCCGCAGATCGGACACGAGAAATGCACCTTCATTCAGTTCACCCGGTAGGAAACCGATTCACACGTTCGACGGAGTTTCACAGGGCTGATGCAGCCGAAACAAGAGTCTCGGAAGCCCCCGACAATGGCGGGCTATTTTGTATCTCCCGTCTTGCAGAAATACCGGTCCTGGCGGGGCATGTTCAAGATTCTTCTTGCAACGCCCAGTAAAGCGTTCCTCGCGCTGTAGTCCGGTTTCAATCCCACGTCCAGCTCTTCATATTCGCGATGTTTGCGAAGGTACTGAATAACCTTGAACACGGTTGGCCACCCGGCGTCGTTGAATCCCAGAACGCCGCCGGGCGGAATCATACGGTCCAGAAAAAAGAAATCGATGAATGCGTGGTCGAAATCATGACATCCGTCTATGTACCCCAGGTCCACTCGGGTTTCTTCGAGCAGCAGCCGGGGGAGCGCCTCATAACTTCGCAGCTGCAGGTGTCTGTGAATGCCGGCAAAGCCTGCCCTGTATACGCCGTGCAGTGCCGCGAGCTTCCCCGATTCCCAGTCGGTGTAAGGGTCGATGGAAATCAGCCGCCCCCCGGTTTGCATCAGCCCCGCGAGAATGCTGAGTGTGGATACTCCATGCGCCATGCCGATTTCCACGACGAGGACCGGCCTGAGGGCCAGAACCGTTCTGTACAGGGCGGCGCATCCTTTTGCGCTGATGTTGGCGGTCAGCGGCTTGCGCGATCCGTCAGGCATCAGAACGGTTCTTGTCGCGAACATTTCGCGAAGGACCTGACATGGAGGAAGCAGGTCAATATCGGAAATACGATCATTCATAACGGATGGTCATTGCGTGTCCGGATGGCTGCAATTCCGCTGCGAAGAGACCGTCCGCGAGACGGTCCGGCCACCGGACCGGGGCCTCGGCAGGATTCACCGCTCGACCAACGGGTGCCGTGAGCGAATGGATCAATTGGATGAGGGCCGATGCCGGTTCGGCTCGTAGTCGCTGATCTGCTCAAGCAGCAGGACAAGCGATTTCTTCCCCGCGTGGGGGTGATCTCGTTTCGATTCGTGAACCAGAGGTTGCGTGCGTGGCGGACTTGGAGGATGGAACATGGCCTTTCGGATGCGTCGCAGCATGAAGTGCCGCATTCGCGAAACTCGGACGGCGCATTGGATGAAGCTGCCGATAACCCCGCCACTGAACTGTTGGCAGCATCAGTCTCGGTTGCGTCTCAGAAGAAAATGCCAAGCGAACCTGGCGTCCAGCTCGAGCTCGAAGGCCCGGTTCAGGTCCCCGCTCACTGCGCATGCCAGGCAAAATGCCACCGGTTTCAGTCCGCCGCACCACTCGCGTATGCGGATCGGGCGGGGTCCCGACCGCATGATTTCCATCACCGCCCAGGTGCGTCCGAGCCCGGCGACCCTCCGCCGCAAGGCGGGCTTGCCGAGCTTGTCGAGAGTAACGGCGTGCCGGATGGAACAGCGCGGTTCATACCAGCCCTGCTTGCCGGATTCCACCAGCCGATATCCGAATTCGGTGTCTTCGCCCGCCAGCATCTCCCTGCGCCATCGGCCCAGTCCCGGTCTGAATCCTCCGATCTCCTCTGCCGCAGCTTTGCGAACCGCGAAGTTGCATCCCGGCAGAAAGGAATCGCCGGCTGCCACGAACCGAAACGGGACGTTTCCTTGCCGGCTGTACCACGAATCCACCCATCTCTCGATCCGCGGCGTAACATGGGCGGGCCTGCCGTCAACATAATCCGGGAATACCGGGCCGACCACGTAGTCGGCCCCGTTGGATTCGGCGGCCTCACGACATCCTGCCAGCCATTCGGGATTCACCTTCACGTCGTCGTCAAGATAAACGAGCATCTCGTGACGCCCTTCGACGATTCCCCGGTTGCGTCCGTGCGAGACGCCCTGCTGCGTCTCGACGACCTCACGGACAGGGAACGGAAAGACCTCGGCATGGCGGCCGACGACCGCGGAAGTGTTATCCGTGGAATAGTTGTTCACAACGACCAACTCGACCTCTGCCCCGGTTGGGACCCTCAACCGGCTCACGCTGAAGAGCGTGCGATCCAGCAGTCCGGCCCGATTGTACGTGGGGATTACGATGGAAAAGTTCAGAGCCCCCATTTCCTTTCGGTGCATGCCGCATCATCGGCACCAACGGGCAAAAATGAAATCAGAGCGGGGTCTTTTCAGGCGAGACCGATGGATGGGCGGTGACACCGGAAAGACCTCATCGAAACCGCTAGGTGGTCCGAGTCGCCCGGAAACGCCTCACCTGCTGAAGTCCCACTCGCAGCGGGCGATGACCGGGCCGTTGACGGCCGCGCTGTGATTACCGGTTTCCGCCAGGTTCGTAACGTCGAACGTCAGGCAGTCCCTGATCACCACCGAGTTGACCTTGCCGTCGCCGAACCATATGGACATTCTGTAGGTCCCGTTGCGCAACTCGGGGGAGCGGATGCTGGCCGTGACGCTGCCCGCCGAGACGGGGTTTTCCAGGCAGTGAATGGCGGACATCTTCGGGTTGCACCCGAAGATGGGGTTTCCGTAATGGTCGCTGATGACGAATCCCAGGCACGGGAGAGATACCGGCCGGTCGAAGGCGTATTCCGCGGAGATCTCCAGACCCGTCATCGTCTGCCTGGCGGCCACCCACTTCAAGGGGCCCGTCTCCAGGTTCACGCGATCCTTGACGGAATCGGCCAGGTAAGCCGCCACGACCCCGGACACCGGTCCGTCCTCGGCGACGCGGCCGCGCGACAGGAGTATCCCCCTCGCGCACAACGCGTTCACCGCCGCCATGTTATGGCTCACGAACAACACCGTCCGGCCTCCCCGGCTCACTTCGCTCATCTTGCCCAGGCATTTCTGCTGGAACTGGACGTCCCCCACCGCGAGCACCTCGTCCACCAGCAGGATCTCGGGGTCGAGGTGCGCGGCCACGGCGAAGGCAAGACGGACGTACATGCCGCTCGAATAACGTTTGACCGGGGTGTCCAGGAACTTTTCGATCTCGGCGAAGGCCACGATTTCATCGAACTTGCGGGTGATCTCGGCCCTGGTCATGCCGAGGATCGCCCCGTTCATGAAGATGTTTTCACGGCCGCTCAGTTCCGGGTGAAATCCCGTGCCGACTTCGAGCAGGCTCCCCACGCGCCCCCGCAGTCGCACGCGGCCCGCCGTCGGTTCGGTGATGCGGCTCAGGATCTTGAGCAGCGTGCTCTTGCCCGCCCCGTTGCGGCCGATGATGCCCACGACGTCGCCCCGACGGACCTCGAAGCAGACGTCTTCCAAGGCCCAAAAATCCTCCGAAGAGGAGCGTTCGCCGCCGCCGGCGGGCGTTTCCCCGCCCGATAACCCCGCCCCCAGCGCCCTGCGCAACGCCCGGAAAGGCCTGCCCGCCCCCTGAGCCAGAGCCTCGCGGAACGTCCGGTATCGCCCCACCTGCGCGTGGCGGATCCGGTATTTCTTCCCGAGACCTTCTACCGATATGACGACGTCACTCATGGCTGATCGGCACGCGGACGACGGATCAGATCACGTCCGCGAACGTCCGCTCCGTTTGTCTGAAATACCGGAGTCCAATGAAGAGCAACAACAGGGACAGGCTCGCCGAGATGACGAAGCCCGGCCAATAGAGCCGCGCATTGCCGAGGATTGCCCACCTGAAGCCGTCGATGACCCCCACCATGGGGTTCAAAGAATAGACCAGGCGCCACTGCTCCGGCACCACGCTGCTGGAGAAACCGACCGGCGAGATGAAGAGGCCGAACTGGACCATGAACGGCACCACGTGCCGGAAATCCCGGTACCTGACGTTCAGCGCGGCGATAAACAGGCCCGCTCCCATGGCCGTCAGGAAGGCGAGCAGGATGAAGAGCGGCAGCGTCACTATGGTCCAGGAAGGGGCGAACCCGTACCCGATCATCAGCAGGATCAGGATGACGAAGGCCACCAGGAAGTCCACGAACGCAACGATCACCGCGCTCGCGGGCACGATCAGCCGCGGGAAGTAGATCTTGGTCAACAGGCCGGCGTTGGCAACCAGGCTGTTGCTCGCCTCGCCGAAAGCCGTCGAGGCGAACTGCCAGGGCAACATGGCGGCATACACGAGGATGGGATACGGAACCCCTTCCGAGGGAAGCCCGGCCAGCTTGCCGAACACGACCGTGAACACCACCATGGTCAGAAAAGGCCGGAGCACCGCCCACAGCACGCCGAAGACGGTCTGTTTGTAGCGCACCAGGATGTCGCGCCACGCAAGGAAACCGAACAACTCCCGGTACCGCCACAGATCGCGGGAGTAATTCTTTTCGATGCGGCCCGGTTCTATGACGAGATCAAACTGAGTGTCCCGGCTCACACCCCCGCTCCACATTCATCCGCAAAGACCACGCGCGCACAACACCTTCTCCCGTGGATGTCTCCCTGACGGCGAGCATTACACATTCGCAATTCTCATGGGCCATGCAGGGCCATGGTCTCAGCGCGTCCCCCTCACTTCTTCCTTGATGCGCTGAATGTGCCCCCGCCCGAGCCCCTTCACCTCGCACCGGAGCTCGAAGAAGCGGCGGATCTTCGCATCGTTGAGCATGCCGAAACAGTCCACCACGGCCACGGGACGCCCCGTCATCTCGACGACCTGTTCCGGCGTCAGGGATTCGTAAGGCTTATGGCGCACGGCCAGGACCACCGCATCGGCTTCCTTGAGGGTCTCGGCAAGGTCGTCGTCGACTCTGAGCTCCGAGAGCCTTTCCTGGTTCCGGAAGAACCTCGACCGCGAATGCCCCGGTGAGGGGTAGGTGTCCTGCTTCTCGAATTCCCACCAGTGGCGCACGTACGGGTCGTGAACGGCCACGTCGGCCCCCATTTCGGTGAGCTTGCGGACGATCAGCTCCGAACCGCTGTACCGGGTGTCCCCCACGTCCTCCCGGTACGACGCCCCGAGCAGCGCTATCTTGGACGCGGCGACGATCCGGCCCATGTTGCGGAGTCCGTCACGCACCAGCTGCGCCACGTGCAGGGCCCGTGTGTCGTTGATGTCGATGGCCTGCGGCGTGATCTTGAAAATGTCGTCCTCGAACCCCATCAGCGTCTGGTAAGCCCAGACCCCCAGCCCCCCGTCCTTGGGCAGGCAGTAGCCGCCGATTCCGGGCCCGGGAAAGATCATGTTGGAATGGGTCGGCCGCACCTTGATGGCTTCGATCACCTTGATGAGGTCGACGCCGTTGCGTTCCGCAAACAGGCTCCATTCATGAAGAAAGGCCAAAATCGTGGCCCGGTAGGAATTCTCGATGATCTTGCAGGTCTCGCTTTCCAGGGGCCGGTCCAGCACGGTCAGGGGAAATTCGGCGACGTTGAGCACGCCGGACAGGAACTCCTGAACCCTGCGCCGGGATTCCTCGTTGATGCCGCTGCACACGCGCCAGAAATCGCGGATGGAAGCCACGTAGTTGCGCCCCGGCATGACCCGCTCGAAGGAATGCGCGATGAGCGGCTCCGATTGCACCCCGCGCCGCGCGAACGCCTTCTTGATGATGGGGTAGGCCACATACTCCGTCGCCCCGGGCGGGACCGTGGTCTCGATGAGCACCAGGCACTCCGGCGGAATCTTGTCGCCGATGACCTTGAGGCTGTCTTCCAGCGCGACGATGTCGGCATGCCCCTGGCGCACATCCCCGAGGGTTTCCTTATGATAGTCGCACTGAACGTCCACCACGACCACATCCGCCAGGGTCAGCGCATCGTAGGTGAACGTCGCCGTGAGGGTGTGCTTCTCGTTGACGCAACGCGCGATGAGCGGCGCAACCTCGGGGTCCTCCGCCTGAACCGGCGCAATTCCGCGGTTGAGGTACGGAATCTTCCAGAATGAGCGGGGGGACGGGCGCTGCATCCCGATGACGAACCGGGTGGGATCTCCCGTTCGCGGATCCGTTGAGTCGGCGATAACGCCGGCCATGACGGCCCCCACGAACCCCACGCCCATCACCACGACGATCTCGCGTCCCATGAGACGTTGTTCGCGCACCAGCTTGCGCAGGCGCTCGAGCTCGGTTTCGTAGTCTTCGGGAGAGGGCAGGGAGAACGCTTCCCCTGCGGGACAGGTCGAGCAGGCGGGTTCAACGGGCCCCGCGGAGGAAGCGGATGTGTCCGAAGCTTTGGTTGGATTCGATTTTTGCATGTGACGACCTTTTTCAGCGGTTGGAAGACGGCCCCTCAAACCTTGGATTCATGCCGATGCGAGACTTCGACGTCAGCCTTCCGACATCGCGATTCTCATGGACGAACCCGGGACCGAGGGCTGTCTGTAAAAAGGGAACCTTCACCTCGATGAAAACCGGGGACCGGGGAGTATCTGAGGATTTCCCGCTCCCGAGAGAAAATGCGATTCTCATTCCGGCGAAAACCGGGGTGCCGGACTGTCTTTCCGAATTCCCGCTCCCGAGAGAAAATGCCCCGGCCCGTCTTCACGGTTCGTTGCGATCCGGCGGCTCATCCGGGTTCGCAGGGATAATGGTTGCTCATGCTTCGCTGTGACCCGCCGGCCGATGATGGTTTGCGGAAATGAGGGAACCGTTGCGGTTCGGAACGAGTAAATCTCGGAGCCCTTGCGGAACTCGGCGCCAAGTATCCACGAATCCCACGCACGCAACAACACAAAAATTCGGTCACGGGAGATTTCTCGTGTACCATTCCAGCGCCGCATCCAGGCCGGCCGCAACGTCGTGAGTGGGCTCGTAGCCCAGCAGCTCGCGAGCCCTGCCGATGTCGGCAACGGAGTGCATGATGTCGCCCGGGCGAAAATCCCGGTGGACCGGGCGATAGCCTTCGAGACGAGCATTGCCCCGTGACAGTCTGTCACGAAGCAGCTGAAAAAGCTCATTCAGGCTTGTGCTCTCACCGAAGGCAACGTTGTAAACCCGGTTTACGGCTTGGGCGTTGCCCGTGGTCGCGGCAAGCAGGTTGGCCTGGACGGCGTTTTCCACGTAACAGAAATCGCGGCTCGTTTCGCCTGTTCCGTTGATGAAGCAGGGCTCTCCGCGGATCATTGCCGAAATCCATGCCGGAATGACGGCTCCATAGGCTCCGCCGGCATCCTGCCGCGGACCGAATACGTTGAAATAGCGCAGCCCCACCGCTTCAAGTCCGCAGGTCGCGGCAAAAGCCGCGGCATAGAGCTCGCCGGTCCGCTTGGTGACGGAATAAGGAGACAACGGCCTGCCGATGACCTCCTCTTTCTGGGGCAGCGCAGGGCTGTCTCCATACACCGAACTGCTGGATGCGTAGACAAACCGCTCGACCCCCAGGTCGCGCGCCGCCGTCAGCATGTTGACCGTCCCGCAGACGTTGACCTCGTTGCACAAAGCGGGTTCATCGATCGAGCCGGGCACGGAGCAGAATCCCGCCTGGTGCAGGACGTAATCCACGCTGCGGCAGGCTTCCAGGCAGGTCTTCGGGTCACGGACATCCCCTTCCGTAAAGGCGAATCGTTCCCATTTCCCTGGGCCGACCGACGATTTCACTTCCGCGAGGTTCCGAGGAGATCCCGAAAAAAAATTGTCCAGCCCGACCACTCGCTGGTCGAGCTGGAGGAGACGTTCCAACAGGTTGGAACCGATGAACCCGGCCACGCCCGTGACAAGCCATGTCCGGGGCGACTGTCGAAGGTTTTCCGTGGCTGCTTCCATGGCGCTCAACGCGTCATCAACCTTTTCTTCGACGGGGTTGTAGCCGTCAAGGCCGGATGGAGCGGAGTCTTCTTCGTCTCCAGGACGGCATGGAAGCGATTCCGCGGAATGGACGTCCTCCGGCTTGCCCGGGTACAGGGAATCATGCGGGGCTCTTTTCGCCTGCGCCGGGTTTCATCAGAGGCAGCCGCCTGAAAGCCAGGTAAACGGCGCACCCCGCGGCGATCCCAAGGAAATCGATCGCGATGTCGGCAAAGGTCGGCGCGCGTCCCGGGACGAAGGACTGGTGGATTTCGTCACAGACAGCCCAGAATCCGCCCGTGCAAAAGACAAAGAGGCACAGCCCGCCCGCGCTTCTGTGCCGGAAAACGCGATCGAAAGCCAAGCCCAGCAGAAAGGCCAGCGTAAGGTACTCGATGGGATGAAAAATGTTCGTATCGAACAGGGGCAGAGCGTCCGGATAGGCATCGTCGGACATCAGGAAGATGAAGAGCGCATAAAGGCAGGGCGGAATCCACCATCTGAAATCGTTTGGGCGGTTATCCCGGCCGTAGCGCAGGAAAACCAGGGCGCTGACACACCCCAGAAACAGGATGATCAACTGGAATCCGAGGTCCCTGAAGTTCATTTGAAACGCCGCGGCCACAAGCACCGCTCCGCAGAATTGAGCCGCAAAAATCGCGGCGACAACCCCCCACGGGGTGATTCGAGCAATCATGAGCTCCCGCCGTATTCCACTGCGCGGTGCCTGCAAGGCGCCCCCATCGGCCCATGATGTTCGCTTTGCTTGAGCACAATGACTCAGACGCCGACAAAGCTCCGCAAACTTGATTACACGCGTGCCGCTGAACCAAGAATCATCCGGGCAATGCGATTGTGGTTAGATATCGCGAACAGGCCGTCAAGTCAAGCGAGTTGCCCCCTCGGAAGACAAGCCACCGCCCCCTGCAGCCAGGTCGCCCGAACCGATTCCGAGTCGGCTTTGTGTCGGGCAATCCTTTCTGTTGCTGTGCATAGATATATTCGGTCGGGTGCGGCGTTGAGAACAATGGTATTCGCAAAGGAAGGAGTTTACAGGACGCACTCCGCATCCTGGGGGGTGTATTCCGGAACCAGTTGCTTGAGCTTGCGCTTGATGGCGTATGAGTCATGCTTGCGCGCAATGGCGCAAAGCTCTTCCAATTCCCGATCCAGCCACTGCCGAAAAGCATCGTGGTTTCCCGCATGATGGCCGTTGCCGTTTCCATTTCCGTTGGGGCGCAGCACCAGGATCTTTTCGTGCCTGGTGTTCACGATGCCTTCATCGAGGGTGATCAGCTCTTCGTAAAGCTTCTCGCCCTCTCGCAGGCCGGTGAACTGGATTTCAATGTCCCTGCCGGGCTGCTTCCCCGACAACCGGATCAGGTCCTGTGCCATGTCCGCGATCTTTACCGGCGTTCCCATCTCCAGGATGAAGATTTCTCCGCCTTCTCCGAGCGATCCGGCCTGCAGGATGAGTTGAGCCGCTTCGGGAATCGTCATGAAGTACCGTGTGACCTCGGGATGAGTCACGGTGACCGGGCCTCCCTGCTCGATCTGGCGGCGGAAGAGGGGAATGACGGAACCCGAGGACCCGACCACATTGCCGAATCGCACGGCCATGTACTTTGTCCCATTGCCCTGAAAGGACTGCAGAATGAGCTCCGTCAGGCGCTTGCTGGTTCCCATCACGTTTGTCGGCCGGACCGCCTTGTCGGTGGAAACCAGGACGAAACGTTTCACCCCGAAATCCTTGGACAGCTTCATCATCACCTGGCTGCCGCGCACGTTGTTGAACACGGCTTCCCAGGGATTCCTTTCAAGCATCGGGACGTGCTTGTAGGCTGCGGCGTGGAACACCACGTCCGGGCGGTACTTTCGGAACACGCTCTCCATCAACAGACGCTGTTGCACCTGACCCAATATACACTGATAGTTGCGAAATTCCCTCTCGTGCTGCAATTCCATCTGCATATGGAACAGGTTGGACTCGCTGGCATCGACCAGGATCAGCAACTGCGGCTTGAACTGGGCGACCTGGCGGCAGAGCTCGGAACCGATGGACCCGCCCGCCCCCGTTACCATTACCGTACGGTTGGTCAGGTAGCCTGAGATGGCATCGGTTTCCAGGCTGACCGGAGGACGGCGCAGCAAATCCTCGTAATTGACGTCCCGCAGAGACTTGATGCTCACGTTGCCGTTCATGATCGAACCGATGGCGGGAAGCGTCTTGTAGGAAATCCCGCATCCCTTGCAGATGTCGATGAGCCGGCGCATCTGAGCGCCGGTCGCGGAAGGTACCGAAATAAATACCTGTTCTATGTTGTTCTGCTCCAGGACTCTGGGCAAATGGTCCGCAGGCCCGAGTACCCGCACGCCGTGGACCGTGCGACCCCGCTTGCCAGGATCGTCGTCCAGGAATCCGACCACGTGATAATGGAGCTGCGGATTGTCGAAGATCTCGCGAAGCATCTTTTCTCCCGACCCGCCGGCACCGACGATGAGAATCTTCTTGCGCTCTTTCTCAACGTAGTTCAGCCTGGGCAGGGAGAATGCCCGGATCCCCCGCGGCGTATTCCTGGCGATATAGTAGGATCGAATGCATACACGCAGACCGCCGGTCAGCAGAAACGTCAAAACGCAGTCCAGAAGAAAGACGGATCGGGGATATCCGGTGAAGTTGTCAGTGTAAGCCACCGCAGCGACAATCAGAAGCATGGAAAGAACGGACGCCTGTCCCAGCCGCCAGAAATCCTCCAATCCCGAAAAGCGCCACATCCCCCTGTAGAGGCCGAACAGGCAGAAAACGCCAAGCTTCATGCCGACGACCCAAGGAACGAGAGCATTGATGAGGGGCAGGTGATTGGGAGGCAGAGTGAATTCAAAGCGGAGCAGGTAGGCTCCGTAATAGGCCACGGCGAAAAGAAATGCGTCAATGATGAGCATTGAGTAGAATTTCGGATTCCGCAATTGCTGTATCATGGTCACAACCCTTCAGGAGCTGAGGACCGTTTCCCATTCGCCTTGCCACATGCCGGGCGGGCAAAAAGACGAACCGGGTTCAACATGCGCATCGGTTCTGAATGCTTCGCTTCATTCGGGCTGTCGGAGCAATCCGGCAATATCCGTCACACCCGACGCATGAGCCCAACTCCCTTTCATACGCGCAGAAGCCGGGGTCATCTGTACAAGACGTGCAAAACGGAATCCGAGACTACAACTCGAACAAGAAAATAGATTCGCATGGAAGTTCACTCGGTGCATATTCGGATTCGGCAAAAGGGCAACACATGACGTCCGGGAATTTCTTCAAGAGCCGGTCCTCCGAGTCATGACAGCTCACGAGCCAGACGCTTCCACTCTATCCAGCCGGTCCGTACGCACTCCCGCAACGGGGACCCGGCTCGACGCGACTCTATCCTGTAGAAATCAGCTGCAATAAGCTTCATAAGCGGATCGGACACCCTCACTAAGACTCATCTTAGGGTACCAGCCCATATTTGTCAACCGCGATATGTCCAACAATTTCTGAGGAGTACCATCGGGTTTCGAAGCATCCCATTCGGTCTCTCCGTCATACTCCACCACGGAAGCCACCATGGCGGCCAGATCGGCAATGGACTGGTCGCGGCCGGAACCTATGTTGAACAGATGCCTGGCGGCTCGTGAGCCTTCAGTAACTTCCCCGGGATTGGAAAACAGGGTTTCGATACGGTTCATCAACAGAATGCACGCATCGGCCAGATCGTCGGAGTGGAGAAACTCACGTCGCGGGGTGCCCGTGCCCCAAAGTCGGATCGAATTCCTCGGGGGAGGCATGTGGGGAACGGGCGGCACCGGCTTGTTTCCGAACCTGGCGATGGACACCAGGGTGGAAAGGAAGTCGACGGGAATGGCGCCGTATTTTGCCTCGTCCCGGGCGATTGCATCCCAGTCGCCCCGTGCCGCGAGTTTGCCCAGGTGGTACTTGCGGATCAAAGCCGGCAGCACGTGGGAAGTCAGCAGGTCGTAGTTGTCATTCGGACCGTACAGATTGGTCGGCATGACACTGCAAAACCGCGTGCCGTACTGGCGGTTAAACGCTTCGCACAGCTCGATGCCGGCAATCTTGGCCACGGCGTAAGGCTCATTGGTCGGTTCGAGAAGGCCCGTGAGCAGGTATTCCTCTTTCAAGGGCTGCCCGGCGAACTTGGGGTAGATGCAGGAACTGCCCAGGAAAAGCAACCCTTTCACGTCGTTGCGCCAGGCCGCCTCGATCACGTTGCCCTCTATCTTGAGGTTGATCCGGATGAAATCGGCCGGGTAGGAGTCGTTGGCGCGTATTCCCCCAACCTTGGCGGCTGCAAGAAAAACGTATTCCGGGCGTTCCCCGGCAAAGAACGCCTCCACGTCCGCCTGTCTCTCCAGGTCCAATTCCGCGTGCGCGCGCGTGATGAGATTCGCGTAGCCGGCCGCTCGCAGCCTTCTGAGGAGCGCAGAGCCCACCAGGCCGCGGTGCCCGGCGACATATATCCTGGAAGTGGGAATCATGGCGGTATCCAAACGAATGCTAACCGAAATCCGCCTCACAACTGGCGGCCCTGGGGAAGCCGTTGCGCTGGCAGATGGCGTCGCGTACCGCTTCCCGCAAGTCATAGAGGACCATCTCTTGAACGAGATGATCGAAAGTGACCTCCGGAGTCCACCCCAGTCGCTCGCGCGCCTTGGCGGGGTTACCCAGGAGGGTCTCGACTTCCGTCGGGCGAAAATACCGCGGGTCAACATGAACGATGGTCTGGCCGGGCTGCAAAGACGCCATGCCGCAATGCGCCGACACCTGCCGCAGAAGATCGGAGTCTCGGAGCCCGGCGATTCTCCCCGTTTCCTCGACGCCCGTTCCGGACCATTCGATCACGATTCCGACCGCTTCGAAGGCTTTCCGGCAGAACTCGCGAACCGAATGTTGCTCGCCCGTGGCGATCACGTAGTCGTCCGGCTGGTCCTGTTGAAGGATCAGCCACTGCGCCTTCGTGAAGTCCCGCGCGTGTCCCCAGTCGCGCAAGGCGGAGAGATTGCCGAGATAGATCTTTTCTTGCAGCCCCAGAGCGATGCGGGCCGCCGATCGGGTGATCTTGCGGGTGACGAACGTTTCTCCACGGATGGGGGATTCATGATTGAAAAGGATGCCGTTGCATCCGAATATACCGTAAGCCTCCCGGTAATTGACGGTGATCCAGTACCCGTAGAGCTTGGCTACCGCATAGGGCGACCTCGGATAGAACGGGGTGCGCTCCGTCTGGGGAGTCTCTTGCACCTTTCCGTAAAGCTCGGACGTGGACGCCTGATAGAAGCGGGTTCGCGCTTCCAGACCCAGAATGCGGATCGACTCGAGCAGTCTCAGCGTTCCCATGGCGTCGGCGTTGGCCGTGTACTCGGGAGTCTCGAAAGACACCTTGACGTGGCTTTGGGCCGCAAGGTTGTAGATCTCGTCGGGCTGCACCTCCTGAATGATGCGCAGCAAATTCGTGGCATCCGTGAGGTCGCCGTAGTGGAGTATAAAACGCCGGTCTTGCTCGTGAGGATCCTGGTAGAGATGGTCAATGCGCTGAGTGTTGAAAAGGGATGCCCGACGCTTGATTCCATGAACGCGGTAACCCTTCCTGATCAGAAAAGCCGCCAGGTACGCCCCGTCCTGGCCCGTAATCCCCGTTATTAGTGCAACCTTGTTTAAGCTCATCGATAACGTATTCCTCGCATGGATTCGTCCTTAACTATCGGCAAAATGATCTCAACCCAACAGGGTCTGGATCAGGCGGTCGAAGCACCCTCGCGAACCCGTTCGGTGAAAGGGCGTGAGACCAAAGGGACAGTCAAGAATTCTTGCCACCGGTACATAGCGACTATGCACCGATATGTCAAGGCATTTGACCGGGCGCTCAGTCGCCCGGACGGGAAACCCGGCATGCCTTCGCCCTCGCAATTGAAAAGGGACTGCCGCGGGTTCGAGAACATCGAACTTGATTTCGCTTGCGGATGACCGTATGCTTTTTGCTCACAAGCACACATTCGTCCCTCGGTTTTGAGGCGGTGCGATTTCGCTTTCCCCGCGCATCGTCGGCGCGGGATGCCGCGGATGCGGTGCGTTGTGGAGAGTTGGGCAAATGCTTGAAGATCCTGTGGAACAGCTGGCGGAATGGAAACGGGAGCTCGAAGGGGCATGGCGCGCAATACCGAAGCCCTTTCGCAACGATCATTCAGTGCGACGGACTCTGCAATGCCACCTGTTCGCAAGGCTCTGCGGTGCGGAGGTCCGAGTGGTGGCGGACTACCTGCCTCCCAGGGTGCAGGATCGCGCCGTCGATCTCATCGTCGTCCGCGAGGATCTGGAAATCGCGTGGGCGATATGTTTCGATACGCTGGTTGCCCTGGCCGCCGTCAAGAGCCTCGGGAGCTTCGCCGCCCGGAACAAGGTCATTTTCACCACGGGCATGATCGAGAAAAAGGTGCAGGAGAGCCGCTTCTTTCTGAACGCCGAGATTCAACACGTTCATTTGCGGCCGTTTGACCATTTTGCCTAGGGTTGTGAGGTGTCCTTCCGGAATGTCGCCCGTTGGGACGGACACCGTGAGGATTGGGTTAACATGGCAAATTATTTCGCATAATTGCCATCAGGCCTTGTGCATGATTACAAGCTCCTGGAAACAATATGAATTTGCCTTGACAATGCTTTGTCCATATGTAATAAGCAAGGATGAAAGCCCATAGATAGAAGGTATAGGTGTGGGGCGATCTCATCGCCATTAACTATTTGAATTCGATATATATTAGGGAGGCGTGGAAGAATCGTTCCTGAATTCGTTCGAGTGATCCATGATTCCGGATGGAGACTCTTTGTGCGATCACGCATCGCGGATGGATCGAATCACCACGTATCCGGGGTCGAGCTGATTATCCTGCTGCCATACTGACAACTCCGATCTGCACTTCTGAAGTTATTTCCACGCTGTTCATATGCCGGATCGATTACGGCACTCGTGTTGTGGCGTCTCGTTGTATGCTCCGGGTGGAGCCGTTTGTTTGTCATTACCGTAACCATCGTCAACCTGTTTTGCTTTTGTTTTCCGATCAGTCGGGAAGGTCGCGAATCAGGCTCATTCGGGTTCTCAATCTGACGGGAAAGCCCGAGCCTGGCTTGCCGCGCGGCGGGATGCACAGAGGTGGCATTTCGTGGAAAGGGCGACGGCGGTCTTTCGCTCGATGTCGAGCGAGGTTAAGCCGGGCCCGATCCGGCGGCAGGCCCGTCGAGCCGGGGCGGGATCGGTCGGGTCGACTCTGCCGGTTCCCACCGGGTTGGCTGCTCCCACGAGGGCGGAGAAGCCATGCGTTCTCCGGATGACTGCCGGTTCCACAGCAGGAGGTGAGTTCAAGAAAATCGCCTGGACCGAGTCGGACGGCCGAGGCCGGGGTCCGACGACAAGGGCTCGAGGGTATTGCACATTCCAGATGTGGTTCGGAGCAGCGTCGACGGCCGCACTCCGTCGGCGGCTCCCGCTCCCCCTCTCGGGGCGGGCGCGTTTCGCATTCGTGTTCTGACATCGTCCGGAACCCTTGATATTCGCATTCATCATTCCAGGTAATCCGAAGAGCCCGAATTCCAGGTGTGCGACTGTTGCTGCGACCATCCGGCGACGGAGAAAGGAGGTGGTGGAGGTTTCACACGGTTTTCCAGTTAATCCTCGATGAACTCTGGGGCTTTTTGTGACACGTACTAGCATTCCGATCATTTTCGATACATGAACATTCATAAATGAAAGGATTTGGCATGGCAGACCAGCAAACGACGATGCCGAGATGGGTCCCCCTGCTTTTGGGCTTACTGGGTAGCACCACATGCGGTATGCTTCTTTACGCGTGGAGTGTTTTTATCAAGCCGTTGAACGCGGAATTCGGGTGGTCCCGCGCGGAGATCGCCATGGCGTTCGCGATCTGTTGTCTGATTTTCGGGCTGATGACGTTTCCCGCGGGGCGATTGAGCGACAAGATGGGTCCCCGCAAGGTTGTTATGACGGGCGGTGTTCTGCTGGCGATCGGGTTTATCCTGTCGGGATTCGTCCAGTCAAAGTATCAGCTCTACATTACGTACGGTGTCATTGCCGGTTTCGGCGGCGGGATGATCTACTTGCCGCCCATCGCGACGGCGCCCAAGTGGTGGCCGGACAGACGGGCGCTCGCTACGGGTTTCGCGGTGGTAGGTCTGGGTCTCGGATCGTTCCTCATGGGCCCCCTGGCGACCTACATCATTGAGAAACCCGGCATGGGATGGCGCTATGTGTTCTGGTACTGCGGCGTTGCCATGGGGATCATGGCGCTGATTGCCGGTGCTTTTCTCGAGCCGCCGCCCGCGGGCTGGAAGCCGGCCGGCTACGCGCCCCCCGCACCTCCCTCGGGCGCGGCAGCTCCCAAGGTGACCCGCGACTGGACGTACGATGAGACCAAGGGTGACACCAAGTTCTGGCTGCTCTACCTGGCCTACTTCTGCGGTTCGTTTGCAGGCTTGATGGTCATCGGACATCTCGCCGGCTTTGGAAGAGACGCCGGTCTGACGGCCATGGCCGCCGCCGGTGCGGTCAGCTCCCTTGCCTTCAGCAATGCGGCGACGCGTATTCTTTCCGGCTGGTTTGTCGACAAGATCGGCATTCGAGTCTACTTTGGCGTACTGTTTGCCTTGCAGACAGCGGCGATGATCGCGATTTTTCAGCTCGGCGGCAGTGTCGTCGGCTTGTCGATCGTTGCCATCGTCATCGGCTGGAACTACGGCGCCATGTTTACATTGTTCCCGGCCACGTGCCTCCAGTTCTACGGGCCGACGGCGCAGGGCAGCAACTACGGCCTACTGTTTACCGCGTGGGGTCTCGCCGGGTTTGCCGGTCCATGGGTCGGCGGCTGGTTGAAGGATACGACGGGGACGTACTACCTTCCCTTCCTTTGCGCAGCGGCGTTGTGCGCCCTCGGAACGGCGATCGTTTTCATGACGAAACCGCCGGAGAAGAAACACGCATAGCGAACACAGTCCGGGTCATGATTCCGGAGATTTGAACGAGAGCTGCTCCTTTTTTCCGGTCCAGCTCGACTTTTGAAAAAGAAAACCGCCCCTTCTGCATCAGGGGCGGTTTTTTTATCCTACCCGAAGTGGGGATCGGAGTCGAATTCCACGGGAGAATGATTTACCGTTCGTTTGTCCGATCCCGCACGCATGTCCGCCACGTGAACGTCTGCATTCGAGCCTGCGGGTATGGGTTAAGGACCGACTCCGTAGACCAGGTCAATCAGCCTGGGTTCCCAGTTTCCGTCATTGCACCGATAACAGCTCTTATCGTCACAGATTTCCTGACCGCTCGCAAATCTGCGATCCTGCATCATGCAAAGCCCGCTACCCTTGTATTCCATTTTTTCCTCCTTTGCCCGCCTCTTTCGCTGACCGTTCATCCGAGGCAGGCCATGTTCGAGGGGCGATTCCCTCTTAGTACGAGTTTATAATAATTATTCTTTGTTAGTAGCGCAACCTTATAAAGACGCGGAGCACTCCATCGGGAACCCTTCCGGAATCCTCATGCCGAGGTGCGTTCAAGACGGCACAACACATGCCCGTCGGGGAGGTGCGCGGGTGGGGATGAAGTCCGCCCCTACGGACCGATGTGCCCGTTAGACGCAGCCGGAGGTGACGCGGGCGGGGATAAACCCCGGGGACCGTGCGGATCCGTAGGGTGGGCACGGTTCCTCCGTGCCCACGATCAAGCCGGGGCCTCGTGCACCCGCACTGCTCATGATCGCTGCGAAAGCGCGCAGCCACCGGCCTCTTCAGTTGGGGCATTCCACGCGTCGGCTCCAGATCGTTCCTGGCGCCAAGCACTGGAACAAGGGGATTGAGACCGTGGGCTGCGCTGTCGCGCATCCCACCCTACTGAAGAACACAGTTGCTGCGGACCGATGTGCCCGTCAGACGTCGCTTCGTGTTTTTCGGTTTGACTTAGAATTGCGCCTGTGTTTTCAGTGTGACTCATAATCGTTGAAGGGTCCATGGCTTCGGCGGAGGATATGGGGATCGCCGGGGGAGACGTTGTCCGGCGAGACGCCGTGGCGGGGATGGCGTGGCGCCCGCGATCGGGAATCCGGGGGAGGACAAGCGGAAAATGGCAGATAACGACCGCTCATTTTGTGGGAATCTGGGCCTTTCGGACGTTGGCAGCGAGGTCTGTCTCTCCGGTTGGGTCGATGCCTTGAGGGATCATGGGGAGGTGCTCTTCATTCACTTGCGTGACCGTACGGGTTTCATACAGGCGGTGTTCAGCCCGGAGCATACCCCTCGCCGGGTTTACGAATCGGCGTCATCGCTGAGGAGCGAGTTTTGTGTTTCGCTGCAAGGCCGGGTTCAGAGGCGCACCGAGGAGACGGAGAACCCTCATATCGAAACCGGGATGATAGAGGTGGTGGTGCGGGAGCTTTCCATCCTGGCCCCTTCGGCCGTCCTGCCTTTTCCCATTTCCGAAAAGGCGATGACGGCCGGCGGCGGATCGGGACGCGCCGATGCGGTTTCCGAGGATCTCAGGCTTCAATACCGCTACCTGGACCTGCGTCGTCCCAGCATGCAGGATCACCTCGTCAAACGGTATCGCATCATCAAACGCGCCCGCGATTTTCTGGACACGCGAGGCTTTGTGGAAATCGAGACGCCGATCCTCACCAAGAGCACGCCGGAAGGGGCTCGGGATTACCTGGTACCGAGCCGGGTGCATCCGAAGGAGTTCTATGCCCTTCCGCAATCGCCTCAGCTCTTCAAACAGCTGCTCATGATGGCGGGGTTCGAGCGCTATTTCCAGGTAGTTCGGTGCTTTCGCGACGAGGATCTGCGTCCGAACCGGCAGCCGGAATTCACTCAGCTGGACATGGAGGCGTCTTTCATCGACGAGGAATTCATCTTCGAGCTGACCGAGGAGCTCGTGGCGCGGATATTCGAGGTGGGGGGAATCGAGCTGCCGCGTCCTTTTCCCCGGATGCCTTACGGCGAAGCCATGGAAACATATGGTTCGGACCGGCCCGACACCCGTTTCGACCTGAAATTCGTCGAGGCGACCGATATTTTCGAAAACACCCGTTACGGAATTTTTAAACAGATTCTCCAGCGTGGTGGGCGAATCAAGGGCATCAACGTCGGCGGGCAGTCGGAGAAGCTCAGCAAGAACGTGCTCCAGAACGAATACGCCAAGGAAATCGTGCCTTCGTTCGGGGCAAAGGGCATGACCTGGATGCGGGTGTCGGATGGGGAACTGGATTCGAACATCGTCCAGTTTTTCAGCGAGGAGGAAAAACGCGCCGTGCTGAGGCGCTTCCATGCAAGCGACGACGACGTCATCCTGATGATTGCCGATGCCTCCCACGACCTGGTGCTGTCGGCTCTGGGGCAATTGCGTCTGCACCTGGCGGACAGGCTGGGGTTGATCCCTCCCGGAGTCTTTAATCCCCTGTGGGTTACGGATTTTCCCCTCTTCGAAGCCACCGAGGACGGCGTCACTTCGAGCCACCACCCCTTTACGGCCCCTGATCGCGAGAGTTTCGATCCTCTCGATCTCCAGGGGCTCCTCGGGCTTCGTTCCCGCGCTTACGACCTGGTGGTGAACGGAGAGGAGCTCGGGGGCGGCAGCATCCGCATCAATAAAAAGGATATTCAGCTTCGGATTTTCCGGGCACTCGGGCTTTCCGAACAGGAAATCGAAGACAAGTTCGGCTTCTTCGTCCGCGCGCTGGACTATGGAGCGCCGCCCCACGGAGGGATTGCCCTGGGACTGGACAGGGTGGTCTCCATGATCCTGCGCACGCCGTCCATTCGCGAAGTTACGGCATTCCCCAAGAACCGCAGCGCATACTGTCCCCTCACCCGGGCGCCTTCGCAGGTGGCGCAGGAACAGCTCAGGGAGCTTGGCCTGACGGACATGGGGGAAGCGAGGCAGGTTCGGCTCCTGCAGGAGCGCAAGGAGCTCATCGATTCCCTGTCGTGGGTTTCCCGCATCGGGTTCGACGAGGCCGAACGTCCGGCCATCACCACCGCGCTTGCCGATGCCTTGCGCATGGTCGAAACCCTGGAGGGAATCGACTGCGATTGCGAGCCTCTCTTCTCGCCCGTCTCCGCAGTGTACCGCATGGGCGAGAAAATGGGGGCCCGGGAGTGTTCCCTGGCCGCAACCGGCGAGATTTTAAATAACGCTCCGTCGGTGAAGGGGAATTACTACAAGGTGGCGAGCATTCTGGAATAGGAGTGAGATCGGCCCTGGCGGGGACCGGGACGGAACGCGTTTCCCTGACGCCGCTCCAGGACGTGCCGGTATGAAGCAAAAGCGGCGGGGGACAATCGGAGAGAGTCCAATGCATTCGGAAATCTTCTGTCATATCGATACACGGCCGGGTTCGAATACCGCCCGAGGAGCGCTGGTCGGGAAGCGGGCGGCGGTTCAGGTCTGCATATCGGTCCAAGGGTGGCCAACGGAAGCGGGCAGCGCGGCGCTGCGGGGATTCGTGGCGGTCGAGGACGCCACCGTGGTTGAACGCCTGAGGGACGCCGGTGCAAGCCTTGTCGGCAATACCCGTTCGAGCGAGCTGGGCTTCGGCCTTCACGGGGACGGAGCCGGGAAAGCCGTGGCCGGCGGACACGTCGACCTTGTCCTGATGACGGACACCATGGGTGAAGCACGGGCCGCGGCCGCTTCAGCCGGTGTCTTCGGTTTCAAACCGAGCTACGGGCAGGTGTCCCGTTTCGGCCTGGTTGGCCTGGTTCCATCCATGGATTGCTGCGGTATCCTGGCGAAAAGGTTCGAGGACATCGGGGACGTTTTCACCGCGATCCGGGGCGGTGACGACCGGGATCCGTCCTTGCCCGATCCCGCTCCGCCCTCATCGAGTCCGTCCGCAGTGCCCGGCCGTCGGCCGGTGAGCGCCGGCGTGGTTGCTCAATGCCTGCAAGGCCTTTCTTCCATCGAACGCGCCGCTTTCGGCGCCGCGCTCTCGAACCTCGAACGCGCGGGCATCGCCGTTCGGGAGATACCGTTCGATAAGTACGAGCTCTTCCCGGTCGTCCATAATGTGATCGGTTCGGTCGAAGCGTCGTCGAGTTGCGGCAAATTCGACGGGGTGCGCTACGGGCACAGGGCCGCGGGTTCCAGGAACTGGAACGAGATGTATCTCCGGTCAAGGGCCGAATCTTTCGGCTTGCCTTTGAAGGCGTACCTGTTCCAGGGCGCCTGCTTCCAGTTCGAGCAATACGCCGTTTTCGAAAAGGCTTGCAGGATTCGCTCGGAGCTTGTCGGGCAGAGCCGCAGGCTGCACGGGGAGGTGGACGTGCTTGTCTCTCCCGCCCGGAGGGCCGCCTCGGATTTTGGGAGGGCCAATACCGTCGGGCAACTCTATGAGGCATTCTCGCTCACGCTTCCCGCGAATGTGACCGGCCAACCCGTGCTCACACTCCCGGGGCTTGTGCCGTGTGAAGGCGGGGATCTCGGCCTTCAGTTCTTGGGCGCGCCTTTCGGCGATGAGCTCCTTCTCGGGATTGCGGGCAGGATACTTCAAGAATTGGAAGGAACAGGATGAGTATGGATCACGAGGCGGTAATAGGGCTCGAAATACACGTCCAGCTGAATTGCGAAACGAAGATGTTCTGCCGGTGTCCGAGCAGGCCGGGGGATGAACCGAATCGAAACACCTGCCCGATATGTCTCTGGCTGCCGGGCAATCTCCCCAGGTTCAACCGGGAGGCACTCGAACAGGCGATTCTCGCCTCCCTTACGCTGGACTGTGAGATTCAAAAGGAAAGCGCTTTCGATCAAAAAGTCTATTATTATCCGGACCTGCCCAAGGGCTACCAACTTTCCCAGTTCCACATGCCTCTGGCGATGAACGGTCATTTGAACATCACCGATGCGAACGGAGCAAGGAAGACCATCCGGATTCGGAAAGTGCACATGGAAGAGGACGTGGCGCGGCTCGTCCATGAGAATGAAGGAAGGACAGCCGTGAGCCTGGTGGACTTCAACCGCGCGGGGGTGCCCCTGGTGGAGATCGTGACGGAGCCCGATCTGCGCAATTCCGGGGACGCGATGGAGTTTCTGCGCTGTCTCATCCGGCAGATCCGGTACTCGGGCAGTTCGGAGTGCAGCATGGAACAGGGGACGATGCGCGTGGACGCCAATGTCTCCATCCGGCCCGCGGGCAGCGATCAATTCAACACGAAGGTGGAAATCAAGAACATGAATTCCATCCGGAGCGTGGGGGATGCGATTGCGTATGAAATAGAGCGGCAGAAGGAATGTCTCGTTGACGGAGAGCCCATCGTGCTTCACACCCGCCTCTGGGATCCGGAAAAACGCGTGACGTCTCCCATGCGGGGGAAATTTGAAGGCCCTTGCGTACCGGATCCCTCGGTGCCGCGGATCGTGATCGAAAGTGAATACCTCGATGAGGTGCGCACACGCCTGCCGGAAATGCCCGAGCAGAAGGCGCAACGTTTTGTAAAGCAGTATGGGCTTGCCTACGAGGATGCCGCGACCATGTGTTCCGAGCGGTCCGTGTCCGAATACTTCGAAGCGGTGGCGAACTGCGGCGCGTCTTCGCGGCTTGCGGCCCAGTGGATTGCCGCCCAGGTGCTGCCCTTGCTCAAGGAGTGCGATGAAACGGTTTCCACGAGCCGCCTGACGCCGGATCGCCTCGCGGGTCTGCTCAAGATGCTGGAACGCGATGAAATCAACAGCAGCGCGGCGAAGGAGGTTCTCGGAAAGCTCCGGGAAAGCGACGCTCCACTGAAGGAAATCGTTGAATCAGGCGGTTTCAGGCAGGTTTCGGAGGTCGACCAACTGGAAGCGGTCGTGGATCGGGTTCTGGAAGAAAACCCTTCCGCCGTGGAAAATTTCAGAAAAGGGGCATCGAAAGCCCTGGGATTTCTCATGGGCCAGGCGATGCAGGCAACCCGGGGCAAGGCGAACCCCCGTCTGTTGAAGGAAATCATGACGCGCAAGCTCGGCTGAGCCGGCCCGGCCGGCGTTCCCGTCACGGTTTATCATTCACGTAGAGCGGTCGATGGCCGGGGGATTGCCCGGGAGACTTACTGAAACACAATCCCGAGGTCTTCCGGGCCTTCGAAAGCCGGTCGTATCGCCGTCGTGCGTCAAGGTTCTTGAAGCGGAACCGGTCCCCGGCCCGCCGTCCGGACAAGACCGCCGAGGGCGAGGATGCAAAACACCGCGCCGGCATAGAAGGTGTATGCCGCGCCGAGACGATCCCAAAGCAGTCCGGCCAACACGCTTGCCAGCAACATCGCCAGTCCGCTCACCAGGTTGAAAAAGCCGTAGGCTGTGCCGCGCAGGTCCGGTGGTGCCGTATGCGCGATCATGGTCGCGAGCAACCCTTGGGTCATGCCCATGTGCACACCCCAAAGGCCGATACCTGCAAGCATGACCTCCCAGTGATCGCTCGTCGCCAATAACAGGTCGGCCCCGACTAAAACGAGCAATCCGAGTGCCAGCAGTTTTGTGTGGCTCATATGATCGGAGAGCTTGCCGAATGGGTACGCAGACAACGAATAGATGACATTCATCACCACCATCGCAAGCGGCACGAAAGCAACCGGAATGCCACCCTGTTGGGCTCGCAGGACGAGGAAAGCCTCGCTGAAACGAGCCAGGGTGAACACCGCGCCAACGCCGACCACCCACCAGTAAGGGCTTCCAAGACGGCGCAGGTTCTCTTTGCGGATCGGGCTGCCGCGCTTCTCGCCCGGATGCCGTGCCGGCTCGTGAAGGCCGAGGAAAAGGAGTGCGACCGCCATCAGACCCGGAATCGCCGCCACCCAGAACACGGCACGAAAATCGTTCGCCCATAGCAGCATCAATACGACCGCCAGCAACGGGCCGACAAACGCTCCCACAGTGTCCAGCGACTGGCGCAGGCCGAATGCCGCACCGCGCAAGTGAGGCGGTGCGATATCGGCAACCAGCGCATCGCGCGGCGCACCGCGCACCCCCTTGCCGATCCGATCCAGCATACGCGCGGTGAACACAAGGTCGATGCCGGATGCAATCGCAAACAGCGGCTTGGTCAACGCGCCAAGCCCATAGCCCAACAGGGCCAATCCTTTGCGCTTGCCGAGGTAATCGCTCAACGTCCCCGAGAATACCTTGACAATCAGCGCCGTGGACTCGGCGAGCCCCTCGATCAAACCGACGGCGAAGGCGCCGGCCCCCAGTGTCGTGACCATGAACATGGGCAGCAGGCTGTGGATCATCTCCGACGAGATGTCCATCAGCATACTCACGAAGCCGAGTACCCAAACCCCTGTGGGAATATGACTCGACGTAATCTTGACGCTGGTGGTGACTTGCATGCCGGCAACTCCGTTAGCGATCGAGAACAAAGAGTCGGTATTAGCTCATGAAAGGATTGGCGAGTCAAGCCCCTTCGCCCTCAGCCGGAAATCATGGAGTTAACCGGGCGTGAGCCGGTGTGTGAGTCTCATTTGAAATTCTGCAGCGCCGCGGCATCTCCGGGGAGAGGGCATCATGCGGTCAATGAGACGGAGACGGCGGGCTATTCGACCAGCACGGGCTCCCGGAGAATCAGCTCGATGGCGCGACGGGCGGAGGCGGCGAGGGATGGGTGTGTCTCCGAGAGGGACTCGATCTGCCGGAGGTGATCGGCGGTCCGCAGGATGAGCATGGCAAGGTCCCCTTCATCCATGCCCGAGATTTCCCTGACGGTCTGCCAGGACGATCCTCCGGCCCAGTGATAGACGGTTGCCGTTGCCCAGAAGGGCATGGGGGGGACGGAGAAGCCCTCGGCCTGGAGTCTTTCCCGCAAAGGCTGGAGGTTGTGCAGCATGCGGAAAAAAGGCTTGGCCAGATCCGGGAATCTCCAGACCAGCGAGGAGAGCTGGATGTCCCCGTGCCTTTCCCGGTCCATGACGAAAGGCGCAATGAGGGCCCCCAGCAGTTCGGGGTTTTCGGCGGGAAAAACGTTGCGACGGATCCCTTCGGAGATGAGCAACGGCTGGTCCAACCTGAGTTTCGATGCCCAGGTGCCGTCACGGGTGAGCCGCCCGGCGGCGTCCACGTATCCTTCATCCCCGAGGAGACGGAGGTGCTTGAGGAAGGATTGCCAGAGCTGATCCTGGATGGTTTGCACCCGTGCACGGTATTCGAAGTGGCGTTGCAGCGCAGCGGTGAAAGGGTGGGAAGTGCCTTTCAGACACGGGGCGAAGAGCGCGCACGTGCCGCAGGGCAGCGCCGCCAGTTGGGCTGTCAGCTCGTTGATCTCGCGAACCGCATCGGGGACCGGCACCGTCGGCTCCCCCTCGGGCCGGCAGCGCATCGGGCGCGGCGGATGCTCGGCCGCTTCGAACATCAGCGCCTCCCATTCCTGCCGGTTCTTGAGGGAAGGCAGGGGCGTGATCAGCTCACCCAGTTCCATGATGCGATGGAAGACCACGTGATGAGTCCGTACGTGGTCCCTCCGAAAGCGCAGGGGCTCCGCCAGCCGTACCGCTTCGACGGACCTTCGGGAGACCTGGGGATGTGCGACCGCAACATAGGGGGTACCCCGCCTGCTGCGAAATACTCTGCCCGGAACCAGCAATGATCCCATGGAACCGGACGTCGTTTGCCTCCTCAGGTTTTTCTGGGCTCTTCGCCGCATTTCCCTCAGCGCGTCGTATCGAGGGCGAATCTCGGCGAGTTGTTCTACCGATCCGCACGCCGTTTCGGCAATCCATTTATCGAGTTCGATGCGCGCCTCCTCGAGTTCCCGCGAGATGTCCTTTTCGCGATGGAGGTTCTGAAACGTGGCCAGGGACGCGCCGAACAGGGTGCGAATTTCCTCGGGAGCGTGGGAGAGGAGCAGGTTCAGGACCATCGAATGGTTCACCCGAATCTGGCTGGTGATCGGATTCGGGGGGCTTTTCAGCAGATCGTGGATCAGCTGGGGGTTCTGGAAGGGGCCGGGAACGACGAGCGCAAAACCGATTTCATCCATTCCGCGCCGACCGGCTCGGCCGGTCATCTGCAACAGGTCCGTGGCGGTGAGCTCGAGGAATTCCCTGCCGTTGAACCGGTCGCTTTGCAGGACGACAACCGTGCGCGCGGGGAAGTTCACTCCGGCGGCCACCGTGGATGTCGAGAAAATGGCCCGCAGGTGTCCCTGCTGCATGAGTTTTTCAAGGAGGAGCTTCCAGTGCGGCAGTTGGCCGCCGTGGTGCGCCCCGACCGAGGCTTCCCGGAGGATGGACAGGTGTTGGTGGTTTCTGAGAAACGGGAACGAGTCGAGGAGCCCGCTCAGCCTCCTGTGAAATTGTTTCACCTCTTCCGATTTGCGGTGCGGCGCCCTGCACAGGGAGATTGCCCGGTCACAATCGGCCCTCGACTTCAGAAAGAAGATCGCGGGGAGGAGATTCGCGCGGTCCAGCGCCTCCATGAGCCCGGGGATATTCGGGAATTCGTTCCGGGAAAACGACCCGGGTTCCACGCTGCGAATCTTTGCGAACAATCCGCGCCGTGTCCCCAGGGGAGTCAACTCGCCGGACGGAAAGACAAAGAGGGGGAAAAGCGGGACGGGTCTCTCCTCGGTGGTGACCCGGGAGCAGGGGGAGCTGCGCAGCCACTCGAGCCATGCGCAGATATCGCCCGCATTTTCGACGGTCGCCGAAAGTAGGAGCAGCTTCACGCGCGGGGGCAGGTAGATCAGGACCTCTTCCCAGACCACTCCGCGGTCCTCGTCGCCGAGATAGTGGGCTTCGTCGAGCACCACCAGGTCGACCTCGAGATCTTCTCCCCGGTGCATGGTGTCGTAGAGTTGATTCCGCAGGATCTCGGTCGTTCCCACGATTATCGGGGCCTGCGCATTTTCCTTGCGGTCCCCGGTGAGTATTCCCACGTTCGAGGCGCCGAAATCGGCTGAAAACTCTTCATATTTCGAGTTCGAAAGCGCTTTCAGGGGCGATGCGTACCAGCTCTTGCCGCCCCGTCCGAACACTTTCCGGATCGCCTCGACGGCGATATAGGTCTTTCCGGCCCCGGTGGGCGCGGTAACCAATACATCGGAAGCGTCGAGCTTCTCCAGCGCCTGCAACTGAAACGGGTCGGGAACGAACGGTTTGGGCTCGGGAACCCCTATCTTCTGCAATATACGCTGGAGGCCGCGGTGAATGCTGAAGGAAAACGGCTGCTGACGGTCTTTCGCAACGAATCTGCGGGGGGATCCCCTTCTCGTTCTCCTGCGGTCAAATGAACCGTGCGCGTCGATTCCCAAGGTTCCCCCGACATGGATGCATGATTGGATGCTCAATTGTGGTATTATCGTCCAGAAAGGCGCGGAAGCCAAGAGATATGATCCGAAAGGACCTGCGTCGCTGCGAGCGGCCATGTCGGCTCTTGTAAGGCGCTCCGGAACTTGTTAAATATGCGGGCAAATCGAACGTGCTCGCGCGGGCACGAGGGTTTGTCCACGTTTGGCTCAATTGAAGGGATTGGAACAAGATGAAAATCGCCGTGATTGGAACCGGGTACGTGGGGCTGGTGAGCGGTGCGTGCTTTGCTGAATTCGGACACGAGGTCACTTGCATCGATAACGATGAAGCGAAGATCGCCCGTCTTGAACAGAGAGAAATACCGATTTATGAACCGGGACTGGACGTCCTGGTGAAAAAAAACCTCGAGGCCAACAGGCTTGTGTTCTCGACGGGTTACAGCCCGGGAGTGCCCGAGGCCGAAGTGGTCTTCATTGCGGTGGGGACCCCCGCATCCCGCAGGGGGGACGGTTACGCGGATCTGAGCTTCGTGTATGACGCGGCGCGGCAGCTGGCCCCCTTTTTGAGCGACTACACGGTCGTGGTGAACAAAAGCACGGTGCCGGTTGGAACGGCGCGACAGGTGGCCAGGATCATGTCGGAGGTGAATCCCGCGGCGACCTTCGACGTGGCGAGCAATCCGGAGTTCCTGAGGGAGGGTGCCGCCATAAACGATTTCATGCATCCCGACCGGGTCGTGATCGGCGTGGACTCCACCAGGGCCGAGGAAGTCCTGAAAGCGGTCTATCGCCCATTGTACCTCATCGAGACCCCTTTCGTGATAACCAGCATAGAAACGGCCGAATTGACCAAGTATGCCGCCAACGCCTTTCTGGCCACCAAGATCAGTTTCATCAACGAGGTGGCCAACATCTGCGAAGAGATCGGAGCGGATGTCCAGGACGTGGCAAAAGGGATGGGCCTCGACGGACGAATCGGGAAGAAGTTTTTGCATGCCGGCCCCGGCTACGGCGGCTCCTGCTTCCCGAAGGACACCCATGCCCTGCTGCGCATCGCGCAGGAAAACGGAGTGACTTGCCGCATCGTGGAAGCGGTGGTCGAAGTCAACGCGGCCCAAAAGGCCAGGATGGCCAGGAAAATAAGGAAAGCCCTGGGCGGTGACGAGGGGGGAAAGGCCATCGCCGTGCTGGGCCTCGCATTCAAACCCGAAACCGACGACCTCCGCGACGCTCCCGCTTTGACCATTCTTTCAACGCTGCTGGAGCATGGAGCCCGATTGCGCGCTCATGACCCCCAGGCAATGCCGGAGGCGGCGAAGGTTCTTCCCGGAGTGAAGTATTGTTCGAGCCCTTACGAGGCTTGTGAAGGCGCGGACGCTGTGGTTCTCCTGACCGAATGGAACGAGTACCGCGCTCTGGACCTGATGCGCATCAAACAGTCGCTCAAGCAACCCATATTCATAGACCTGCGCAACGTTTACAGGCCGAAGGCGATGGCTCAACTCGGTTTTGCCTACCACAGCGTGGGAAGAGTGAAGGTTGGCTAGCGGGATCGCTCCTCATTCATCGCTCAAGAAACGGCCTCCCGTCTTTTCGAACGGGAGGCGGTACCTCGGAACGGCTCGCAGGGCGGCCGGGCTGCTGATCATGCTCTTGAGCGCTCTTCTTGCCGGTCCGCCCGAGACGGGATTTCCCTGCTCCGCTTCGGCTTCAGGATTCCACGACGCCGGTTCGACCGGAAATGAGAGGGGCGGGGATAAGCCCGGCCGGGGCCGATCCTGCACCCCCGGAGAAGCGTTTCGCGTCCGGGCGGCCGCTCTCCCCGCGGTCCGGCTCCCCGGTTTCGACCCGGGCCGGGGCGAAGGGCCCGGTTCCCCGGGCCTGGTCGGCCTCCTCTACGCACAGCGATCCCGTATTCACGGTTCTCGATTGCCCGTGTATGATGTTGCAGTCGTTCGGGAATTTCCGCATGATCCCGGCGCATTCACTCAAGGTTTGACCTTTTCTCACCGATATTTGTATGAAAGCACCGGGTTGACCGGAAAGTCGAGTCTGCGCAGGGTGGAGCTCGAAACAGGGCGGGTCGACAAGTTCAAGCCGCTTCCCGGGATAGTGTTCGGCGAGGGATTGACGGCCTGGGCAGACAAGCTGATCGTGCTCACCTGGCGGACGGGCGTCGGGTTTGTGTTCGACCGGGAGTCCTTTGAGCAGGAGGGTGAATTCACCTATCCCACGGAGGGATGGGGGATCACTCACGACGGCAGGGAACTGATCATGAGTGACGGCAGCGCGAGGCTTTATTTCCTCGACCCGGGGACCTTTTCGGAAACACGGCGGATCGAGGTTCACGACGATAGAGGCCCGGTGACGCGACTGAACGAGTTGGAATTCGTCAAAGGGGAGATTCTTGCCAACATCTGGTGCGAGGACGTGATCGCGCGAATATCCCCCGAGACCGGACAGGTTCGGGGATGGATCGACTTGCATGGGCTGCGGGACCGGCTGGGGCATTCGCATTCGGCCGAGGTGCTCAACGGCATAGCCTACGATGCGCAGGGAGACCGCATTCTCGTGACGGGCAAGTTGTGGCCCAAGCTCTTCGAGATCAGGATCGTCGCCAGAAGCGGTCGTTCCGCGACGGATTGCCGCGTTGCGCGGCGATAGGCCGATCGGGGCGGGTGCGGTGCGCGTCCGGAACGAGAAGCGTCGAGAGCGCAGCCGATGAGAGAGCGGAGGAAAGGAATAAGAAAGCCTTTCGAGGGGAGCGGCGGTGACCGGTGATCTTGACACGGTGAGAAAAGGCTGATTAAATGCTCGTGTTCGATAATGGCAAACTGGTCGAAAGACCAGGACGCAAAGCCACTGGCCTAAGTCCCCTCTGAGGATACGGTAGCAGGGTCGCCGGGCGCTCTTATATAATGAGCGGTGGGAAGGTCTGTCCTCGTAACCGCACGTTCCGCCATGTGCTCCACCCGCCATCTCTCGCTCCGACCCCTCTGTTGAACTGGCGGTTACCCGACGTCCGGGAAGAAAGCTGGATAGGGTTCGCGTCCGGATGCGAATTGTTGACAGGAGTGAAAGATGATTCGGGAACTCGATGAATTTGAAGTCAAAGCGCTCCACTACGAACTCCTTCTCAAAGACATCATCGCTACTGCGGAAAAACTGCCCGCCTTTCCCTCCACAGCCTGGCAGGTCATGTCCCTGATCAAAGGAACGGGATCGAACGAAGAAATCGAACGACTGATCAAGAGTGATCCCATCATTTCTTCAGGAGTGCTTGCCCTGAGCCAGTCGGGACATTACGGTCGCAATTTTGCCATCGGTTCTCTCCTGGATGCCGTCCTGGTCCTCAAGGGTGAGAAGCTGATCGAGATGATCCTGGCCGCCAGCGCCGCGCGCTATTTTGCCGGGGAAATCTCCGGCCAGGAAATGCATCATCGCCGGTTGTGGCTCCATTCGGTCGCCACAGCCCTGACGGGCGAAAGACTGGCCCGCGTGCTCAATCAAAAGAAGCCTCTGACCGTTTATACCGCGGCACTTCTCCACGACGTCGGAAAGACGGTGCTCGATCTGTACGCGAAAATCTACCTTCACGCCAGTCTCAAGCAGCTCAAGCAAAGCCATTCGAAGTTGATCGACATCGAAAAGAAGGCCCTGGGTGTGAATCACCAGGAACTGGGAGAGTTGATCGTCCGACGCTGGAAGTTCCCCGCAGACGTGGTTTCCGCGGTGGGAAGCCATCATACCCCGGAGGCCGCCCCCTACGAGCGGCACATTGCGGCCACCGTTTATGCGGCCAACCGGATCGTAAACGCTTTCGATCAGGATGATGTCGCGGACGGCCCCTTCGACCCGGATAACGATCCCATTTTTCAGAAGCTCGGCATCAACGATATCATCCTCAAGCAGATGCAGAACCAGCTCGAAGTGGACATGGACGACATGAACATGTTCCTCCTGACCTGATTTCACCGGGCTGCGGACCGGTGTCGGAAGAGTGCGTTCCAGGCTGCCGGCAACGGGAGAAAAAGGCTCGAATCAGCGCCCCGCGCACTTCGAGCCGCAATCATGCCGTCGTGCTGTTCGACAAACGCTCCGCACACGGCAGGCCCCCTTCTCGTCCCCGCGCAGAATCGCCCGACGCGAGGCCGCCGAAACAGCTCGAATCCCCCCGCAATTGTCTTCGAAGCCGAGCCCCGTTGCCGCGTTCGCGGCGCACCGGGGAGTCGCCCCCGGGCCGCTGCGCAGGATGGATTCCCATCACCGATTGCAGAAAAACGGAGCATGGTTGGAGGTAAAAAAAGGCGGATCGTTTCTCAAGATGCCTGCGACGGCGGGGTGCCGCTTGAATTCCCTGTCCAGAAACCGTCGTACCGCGCTCCGGTCCCATCCTTCCGGATGTTTGAAACCCGTATAGAGAGAAAGGTCGCCCTCGTAAGGCAGCAGAGTGTCCAGCCGATCGGTTTCCGGGCCGTACACCGGCAGGTTGAATATGGCGAGATTCAGGAAGCCGATCTCAGCGGAGTGCCGGACGGTGAATTCGAGGGTCCGGCGGGCTCGATGCAGATTCTCCGAGGGCGTGCCGAACAGCAGGTACACGTATGTGCAGACGCCCGCGGCATGCAGCGAACGGAGGACGCGGGAGGCAGTCTCGAGATGGATGCCCTTGCGTTCCCGGTCGATCACTTCCTGGTCTCCCGATTCAATCCCGAGTTTGAGCAACACGCAGCCGGATTTCCTGAGCGCGCGGCAGAAGTCGATATCGGCCAGGTGTTCGGTGATTCGTGCGAAGCCGTACCATGGCGTTCCCGGCGGCCGGCGCACGATGGCCTGCATGAGGTCCGGGCTGACGGCGTTGTCCAGCAGGTGAAGGAGGTCCGGTTGCATGACGCCGACGAGGGATTCGAGATCGTCGAGCACCCTCCCGGGTGGGACCGGGACGTAGGGGGTATTTTCCGCGCGCTCGGGGCAGAAGGAACACTTGCTCCAGTAGCAGCCGCTCGATGCGCTGTAGGGCAGAACGGTGCCGGGAGAAAGGTAGTCGCCGAGCGGGAGATGGCTGAAGTCGGGGAGTGAATGACGGTCGTCCGGCTTCTCCATGCCGGCCAGAGACAGCAGAACACTTTCGCCGGGCCCGGCGACCAGGTGATCCACCAGTCCCGCAAAAGGATTTCGCCATCCCGGTTTTCTGGCCCACGAAGTGACCAGCCCACCGCCGATCGCCAGTTTGATTTCCGGCCATCGTTTCCTGAGAAAGCCGATCATGGCGAACGTGCATAACGCCTGGCTCAGGAAGTTGAGGGAAAACCCGACCAGGAACGGCCCGTTCGCCTCGACCGCATCCGACAGTCTACGACTGAAATAGGGATAGAACGGATTTCTCTCGGGGCTTTCCGCCGCTTCGAGCAGGTCGTCGCTGCAAACCGGGGAAAACCCTTCCTGCTGAAAATTCGAGAGATTTACCCTTGCGACGGGGGCTGCCGCCGTTTCCACCAGCCGGTTGAGGTCCATGACCGTTCGTTTGTAACGATCCAGGTTGAAACGGCATTCCCGGCTCCTCATGAATCGCAGGTTGGCGTCACGATTTCGGACGGCGCGGGCGGTCCACTTGTCTCGTGCGTTCGGCGGACGCTGAATGGATGCGAGAATGGATTCGACATTCAGGTCCATCACCGCGCAGCGTATGCCGTGCCGTTTCAGCGCGCCGGCCAGCCTGGCGACCCCCGGCGGCGGCTCGGAGGGTTTTACGACGGGAGGATGAATCAGTAACATTATTTCGCTGCATACCCCTTTGCGGGTTTCTCGGGGGAGGGGCGGCCGAGCTTTAGAGCATCCAGCGGTTTCGTGCCGAGTTGCCGCATTTGCCGCAGAATCCAGTTCTTGCGGTGCAGAATATACGAAGAAGGGGATCTGGCCGAGTAGATCGACGGATTGGGGAGGATCGCGGCCAGCAGGGCCGCCTGGTCTCTGCTCAGTTCCCGCGCGCTCCTTTTGAAATAGGTCAGAGCGGCCGTTTCCACCCCGTAGATGCCGTCTCCCCATTCCGCCGTGTTCAGATACACCTCGAGAATGCGCCTCTTGTCCCAGCAGAGCTCGATGACCAGGGTGAAATAAGCTTCGAGTCCCTTTCGGATGAGGCTCCGTTCCTGCCACAAAAAGAGGTTCTTGGCCACCTGCTGGCTTATGGTGCTGGCCCCCAGCAACCGTTTTCCCGTCCGGTTCTGCCGGATCGCTTTTCCGATCGCCTTGAAGTCAAAACCTCGATGCGTCGTAAAGCTCTGGTCTTCGGCGGCAAGCACGGCCAGTGCGATATGGGGGGACACGCGGGTCAGAGGCACCCATCGATGCCGGAGCTTCTGCTGCCCGCCCGCGGAAAACGCCCCCCGCACTCTTTCCTGGATCATGAAAGAGCTGAACGGCGGGTCAACCCATTTCAGCAGGGCCACCAACAGGATCGAACAGCCCATGGCGAGAAAGACCATCGCGCACAGGAGCCGGATGAACGACCTGACCCTGGCGATTACAGGACGCTTGTTTGAGGGCGGGGAGCCTTTGCCGCCCTTGTAGACTTTCAGCAAAATCGCCCTCTGCCTCACACCGATGCAATGCCGAAACGAAACCCGGACCGTTCGGAACCGGCGTGGCCCGTGCTGCGCTCAGCGCACTCTTGCCACGCAACCCCTCAAAGCTCCTCCGGCGTGATCCGATGTTCTTCCCCCAGCTCGAAGTCCCGGAAATCCGGGTAGTCCTGGTCCAGTGCCACACAAAGGGGCAACTGCCTGCTTATGGGCCCCCAGTGCTGAATGGGACCCGGGCTGTTGAAGCGGTCTTCCGCCGCCCACTTGGCCCGGTTCTGAGCGAATGCTTTGAAAGCGGGAGAATCCAGGCGCACGAGAGATTTCTCGATCACCATTTCTTCCTTGCCTTTCCGCATTTCAACGGTGATCAGACCGGCCAGCGGGAGGGCCAATACCTTGCCTCCCTTGTAAAAGTCGGTGACGGCGGCCATGTACCCGCTTTTCCCCGAGAGGACAAGGGAGCCGGCCGTCAGGCCCAGATTGAATGTGAACGAAGCGTCAAAAGAGGTGGGCTTGGCGCTGCGTCCTTCGTATCCCAGAAAGTGGGACTGAACGGAGAGGGTCGTGCCCTGGATCTTCTCGATCTGTTCCGGCGTGGCGTCGATCTTTCCCGGGCCCTGCCCGAAAAACTTGTCCGGATGTCTCTTCACTTCCGACATCTTGTAGCGGATCTTCTCGATCAGCAGTCTCTCGGTTTCGATTTGTGAGACCTTCACGTTGCCGTGGTCGTCACGATCGAGGATGAGCATTTCCTCAATATCCTCGGGAAGAGAAGCCATGAGCTGCGCCGACTGAGGGGAGAGCAGCGGGTAGATGAATTCCTGTTTGTTCTTCAGGGTCGGCAGGTCGCGAATGTCCTTCTCGTATTCGCCAAGCACGCTGTTGAGTTCCTGGATCAGCGTTCTCATTTCGGGAATGAATTCTATCAGTCCTTCCGGGACCAGGATGACGCCGTGGTTTATCCCTTTGAGCCGGCGCTCGGTGATGACGCGAACGATGTGATCCACGATATCGTCCAACGACATGTTCTTTTCGGCGATTTCTTCAGATATCAGCGCCACGGCGGGCCTCGTCTGCAACGCGACCTCCAGGGTGATCTTGCTTGCCGTCCGTCCCATCAGTTTCACGAAATGGTAGTATTTGACCGCCGAAGCCGCGTCTTGCGTAAGGTTGCCGACCAGTTCCGAATAGATCTTCGTTGCGGTGTCGTAGCCGAACGAGATGGGAAGGTGAGCGCCGACGGCCAGGTCCCCGTCGATGGTCTTGGGGATGCCGATGACGCTGCATTTGATTCCTTGTTCCTCGAGGTATTCGGCAATGTAGGCGGCGTTGGTGTTGGAATCGTCCCCGCCAACGATCACCAGGCCGTCCAGCTTGTTCTTGAGAACGGTTTCTTTCACCTTCTCAAACTGCTGAGGGGTCTTGATCTTGGTGCGGTCGGTGCCGAGAAAATCGAAACCGCCGGTGTTGAGTCGCGTCTGGATGCTTTCCGTGGTGATTTCAAAGAGCGCCCCATTGATCAGTCCCTTCGGGCCCTGTTTGACCCCGAGCAGAGTGTTCCCGCGCCCAAGGGCCGCCTTGAGTCCGGCGATCACATTGTGGCCGCCGGCTGCGGGGCCTCCCGAAAACAGCACGGCTACTCTTTTCCCGGTTACCTTTGAGGGCAGATCGGAACTGAATGCCTCAAGCACACAATACCCGTGCCCGGCGGTGGTTTTCGGGAATATTTCCGCCATGCGTTCCGGGTTCTTGCACCGGACGGCACAGTCGGTTTCCCGAAAGGCGGCGGGTCGGATCCGACCATTTTCGTCCAAAAAGACCCGGCATACCTGGATGGGCAGTTCCCGCACCGCATTTTCGAAAGGCGAATGCGTACCCTCCATCTGACTGAGCTTCGCAATCAATTCCTGCATTCTTTTTCCCCTCCTGCGTCGTCGGTGATCGGGAAAGCTCGATCCCGGTTGTCCTGGAGTTTCATAAGTTCATCAAATCCTTATATCACTACCGCGCCCGCCATGGAAGCCTTCGTCAACTTCGACCCCTCTCTCAAGTCCCTGACCGAATCTTCGCCCCTGCGGTTTCCGTTTGCACTTCCCGTCCGTCTCGATCGTGCCGCTTCGATGGGGCGAGAGACCGTCCGGCACGGTATCAATGGTCGCGGGGGTTGATCCCGCAGGGCCGGTGGATTCGCGGAGTGAATCGCTCCGGGCCCTTGATGATGGGTTTCCCGGTTTTCCTCGCGATGCTGAGGACCATGCCGCCGAAGAGCCATTCGTGAAATAGAAACAAGCCATACCAGTAAACAAGCCCTGCAAGGCCGCGCGGCACAAATCTCGACAGCTGCTCGAGCTCGGTCGCTTCTTCTCCCACGGGGGTGATTTTGAATTCAAGAATGGATTCCCCCGGGGTCTTCATCTCCGAGAGGAGCACCAGGTGATGAGGCGCTCTCGCATCGAGTACCCGGTAGAAATCCAGCGCGTCGCCCGTATGCAGTTCCGCCGGGTCCCGCCTTCCCCGGTTCATCCCCGTGCCGCCGACAAGTCGATCCACCCAGCCCCGCAAAGACCATAACGGGTTGGCGAAGTACCAACCGCTGGGACCCCCGATCTTGCTGATCGGGTCCCATATTTCTTCCGGGGTCGCCCTCAGTTGGATCCGGCTTCCGCATTCCAGGATCGTCCCGCCTGAGTAGTCGGCATCCCCGCAATAAGTCCACTCCGGCGGGCGCATTTCGCCGGCATCGGTCCAGCAGGTTTCGATGGTGTGCTGTTCAACCCGTTTCACGGCCAGTTCGATGGTCTCGCGGCAGGTAAGGAGTCTCTGGGGGATGACATGGTGAATTCGGGTGTCCCCGCAAACGACCTCGTTCTGCAGGCCCTCAGCCAGGGGCAGCGCGATGGAAGAGGGGATCGGCGTCATCATATGTATCCAGAAAGCGCTCATGTGCGGGGTGAGAAAGGAAATCGGAATTATCACTCTTTTAGGCAACCCGCACACCTCGGCGTATATCTGGATAAGGTCTTCGTAGGTGAGCACATCGGGGCCGCCGATGTCGAACGTCTCGCCCCTCGAGGCCTCCTGTTCGAGGCATCCCTGAAGGTAATGAAGGACGTTTCGGATGGCGATGGGCTGCACCAGGGTGCGCACCCACGGCGGGGTGAGCATGATCGGCAGACGCTCCACCAGGTATCGGAGCATTTCGAAAGATGCGCTGCCGGACCCGAGGATCATGGCTGCGCGCAGGAAGGTCACCGGAACGGGTCCGGATTGCAGAATCTGCGCAACCTCATGCCTGGATTTCAAGTGCTCGCTCAATGCAGGATCGTCTTTGCTTCCCAGCCCGCCCAGGTAGATGATCCGGTCGAGCCGCGCGGCGGCGGCGGCTACAACCATGTTGCTCGCACCGGTGCGGTCCGCCTGCGGAAACTTCCCCGAGGAAGCAGACACCATCGAATGAACCAGGTAGACCGCGGCCCAGCATCCCTGTGAGGCGTCCTTGAACGATTCGAGATCGAGGACGTCGCCCTCGACCGCCTCGAGGAGTGAATGACCTGACCAGGGACGACACTTGAGCTTCTCCAGGCTCCTGACCATCGCCCGCACGCGATAGCCGGCCTCGAGGAGTCTGGGGATCAGGCGGCCTCCCACGTAGCCGGTGCCCCCGATGACAAGCACGGGTTTGGTCTTCATCAGATGCGTTCTCCCCCGAATGAAAACGTCGGAACAGCCGGACAGGCGTTCCCGAAACGCCCGGCCTGCAACGCTTTCTCCTGATTGACATTGCTTGCGAAAAACTTAGTATGGTGTAGTCCGACAACACAATGTATAGCGGTGCGCCGAAGAGTCAAGAAGAACGACGTTCAACGACGCGATGCCGCATTGGGCGGCCGCTCCGGGGAGAACTCCCGAACCGACAACCTTGCGCCTGGAGAGTGAAATGAGTTATCCTCCACATGTGCCGGTACAGGCAGTCGTATCCGTGATCACGGGCATTCTCATTTTGATCATGCCGAAACTCCTCAACTATATCGTCGCCATCTACCTGATCCTGTCGGGAATCCTGATGATGTTGCGGTACTGAGGACCGGTTCGGGATCGCCACTCGTATCTTCTTCAGGGGATCCGCCTTGATCGGGTTTCACTGGGCCGTTTCGGGGGAACAGCAATGAAGAGTCTATCAGGGCGCGGTGTCGCGAGACGTCGCTTTGAGAGCTGCCGTGCCGTCTTTTTGTGCGTGCTGGGCGTGATCGCCGCGATCACCGTTTCGGGTTGTTCAACCACCGGCGATTCCGCCCCGAATGCGAACCCCGCGCTCTCGATCGAATCCCCGGTTCCCCCGCCCACGGCTCCCTCGGCGGAGGACTCGGCCGGGAAGGGCGGCACCCTCACGGTGGACCGTGCGATACAGGAAGCCCTGAGCGTCAGTCCCGAGCTGGACCAGGCCAAAAGCAGGGTGGCCGCCGCCGGCGAACAGGTCAGGCAGGCCGAAGCCATGTTCTATCCGCGGATCGTGCTTTCCCAGGAGTACAACACCACGGACAATCCGGTTTATGCACTGATGTATATCATCAACCAGAGGCGTTTCCAGCCGACGATCGCCTTCAACGATCCAGGGCGGCAGCACGATGTGGTCTCCTCGGCCCAGGGGGAATGGGCACTGTTCGAGGGCGGAAGCCGACGGTTCGACCGGAGCGCGGCGTTGAATCAGCGCCGGGCTCAACAGGAGGAAGTCTTCGCCATGCGCAACCAGCTCGTGGCAAGGGTCACCGAGACTTACTACCAGTGGTTGCAGTCGTTGGTGTTCATCGACGTGGCGGAGAAAATGCTCGAAGCCGCTCAACTGGATCAAACACTCGGTGAGGCGCGGTACAAGGTGGAAATGGCCTTGCCCAGCGAAGTGCTCCGGTTGAAAGCCCGTACGGCCGAGGTGCGCGGCAGCCTGGTCACCGCGAAGTCGAGCGCCAGGCGTTTCCAGGCTGCTTTGGAACGTCTCATCGCCAGGCCCATCACCCATGGGGAGATCCCGCGTCCGGAGCTTTCGCCGGATGAGCCGCCGCTTTCAGCCGCCGCGGAAGATGCCGATGCGCTCGTGGCTCAGGCTCTGAACCGGCGGCCGGAAATGGCGGCCATACGGTCGATGGTTCTCGCCGCGGGGGATCGCGTCAAGTCCGCTCGGGGGGGACTCCTGCCCAAACTGTCCACCAGTGCGCGGTACCAGTGGGATTCGGAGGAGATCGTGGACGGCGAGGGAAGCTGGATGTTCGGCATACAAGCCGCCTGGCCGATTTTTGAAGGGGGGATGACCTGGTCGCGGATCGCTGAGGCCCGGTCCCGTCTGCAGGAAGTGCAGGCGAAGGGCAGGCAGATCGCGCTGGACATCGCCCTGGAAGTCCAACAGGCGGCCCTGGCCGTCCAGGAGGCTGAGGAGAAGATCAAGGTTGCCGACGAGCGTCGGGCATGGGCCGAGAAGGCACTGCGGGAGGTGCGGATCATCTTCGAGAAGCAGATCGCCGGCGTGGACTCCCTGCTGCAGGCCGAAGTGTCGTGGAATCAGGCGGAAGTGGCCTACACGGCGGCCGTATTTGAAGGCCGGATTGCCCATGCGCTGCTCAGAAAATCCCTGGGGGACTTCGCGCAATGGTTGGAGGCCAAGCATGAATAAGGCGCAGGAAGACGAAAAACGCAGGAAAGTCTTCAAGGGAACCGTGAAGGCCTCCGGGGCGGTTCTCATTCTGGTTCTGCTGATGGCCTGGCTTGCCGGAGGCTTCATGAAGAAGGTGCGACCCGGCCCCGTCCAACCCGTGGCACCGGAGCCCGGAGTCAGGATGCAGGCAGTGGAGCGGCGCACTTTCCCGACAGTCGTCGAACAGGTCGGAACGGTCAGATCCCGGACGGAGGCCCGCGTCTCCAGCCGAATCGTCGCGCAGGTCAGGGAAATCCTGGTGCGCGAAGGCGATCCGGTGGTCGGTGCGGATGAGAAGGACGGGAAACAGACGGTCATGGCGCGCCTCGATGACGGCGACATTCAGGCCCGTCTGCGCCAGGCGGAGGCACAACTGGCTGCGGTCGGGAGGGCCAAGGAGGTTTCCTCCGCCCGGTTGGGCGCCGCCAGGTCCCAGGTGGAGGCGGCGCGGGCGAACCGCGAAAAAGCGTTTTCCGACTACAAACGCTACGCGGAGCTGAAGCGCGACCAGGCCGCCACGGGCCAGCAGGTCGAGCATGCCCGCGCGCTCCGGAATGCCACGGAAGCTCAACTGCAGGGTTCGATCAAAGAAGTGCAGGTCGCTCAAGGAGAGCTCGAGAGGGTGGAGGCTCAGCGGGAACATGCGGAGGCTGCCGTTGCGGAAGCTCGGGCCATGCTGAACTACACGATTATCCGGGCTCCTTTTTCGGGCAAGGTGATCCGGAAGATGGTCGATGTGGGGGACATGGCCTCCCCGGGACAGCCCTTGTTCCTGCTGGAAGCCCGGTCGGCACCGGAGCTGCACGCCCAGGTGACGGAATCCCTGGTGCCCTTCCTCAAGACGGGTCAGGAATTCAGCATTCGAATCGATGCCCTGGACTGTTCGTTCCCGGGGATACTCAGCGAAATCATTCCCAGATCCGACCCCGTCACTCGAACGGTCCAGGTCAAGGTGAGTCTCCCCCCGGATGAGCGGCTCATCAACGGCCTCTACGGCAGGCTTCCCATTTCTCGCGGTCATTATGAAACCCTGGTAGTGCCTGCGGGCGCGGTGCAACAGAGCGGCCAGCTCGACTTCGTGCGCGTGGTGGGTGCGGACGGCGCAACGCGCAGGCGCTTTGTCACTCTCGGCCGGCGACAGGAGGGCCTTGTCGAGGTCCTCACGGGTCTGAAGGAAGGCGAGAAGGTTGTCGCGCCATGAATGAGCCGGGTCATTCCTCACATCACTGGTTGAGCAAAATTGTCGAGGCCTTCCTCAAGGGCAACCTCTCCGTGCTGTTCATCCTCATCAGCCTGATTGCCGGTTCGGCGGCGCTCCTGATTACGCCCCGCGAGGAGGATCCGCAGATCGTGGTGCCCATCGCGGATGTGCTCATCAGTATGCCCGGGGCTTCCGCGCGCGAGGTCGAGCGCCAGGTTTCGACGCGCCTGGAGAAGCTCCTGTACCAGATCGACGGGGTGGAATACGTCTACTCCACCAGCTTCCCGTCACAGGCGATCGTTACGGTGCGCTTCTTCGTGGGAGAAGACAGGGAACGGAGCTGGGTGAAGCTCCACAACAAGATCCAGGCCAACATCGACCACGTGCCGTCGGGAGTTGCCGGGTGGGTGGTCAAACCCGTGGAGATCGATGACGTACCCATCGTCAACCTGACGCTTTACAGTGCCGAGTACGGCGACTTCGAGCTGCGCCGCATGGCCGAAGAGCTCGAGATCCGCCTGCAGGCGGTGAACAATGCCGGGCGGACCTACATTGCGGGAGGAAGACCCCGCCAGATCTCGGTCGGCCTGTCCCCGCAGCTCATGGCCGGCCGCAACATCTCCCTGCTGGAAGTCCAGCAGGCCGTCAAGGCCGCCAACGTGGCTTTGCCCGCGGGGAACCTCACGAGAGACAACCGGGAAATCCGGTTCGACGCCGGCCGATTCCTCTCATCGACGAAGGACGTGGAGACCCTCGTGGTCGGTGTCCATGAGGGGAGACCGGTGTTTTTGAAGGAAATCGCCACGGTCACGGACGGTCCCGCGGAAGCGCAGTGCTACACGCGCATTGCCCTCGGCGAGCGGGCTCATTCCGACATGGATCCTCTGGCGGCGAAAGGCCCGCTTCCCGACGGGATACGGCCTTTCGCCGACTACCCCGCCGTGACCGTTGCCGTGGCCAAGCGAAAAGGGACCAACGCGGTATGGGTGTCCGAGGAAGTCAAGAAACAGGCGGAACGGTTTGCCCGCGAAATCCTGCCGGAAGGCGTTCATCTCAGGGTAACCCGGGATTTCGGGCAAAGCGCGGACGACAAGGTGAACGAATTGGTGGAAGCGCTGCTGGTCGCCATAGTCATCGTGGTGATCCTTCTCGCTTACAGTCTTGGCTGGCGAGAGGGCATCATCATCGCACTGGCCGTGCCCGTCACTTTCAGTTTCACTTTGCTGATCAATTTTTTCCTCGGTTACACCATCAACCGCGTGACGCTTTTTGCCCTGATCCTGTCCCTCGGCCTGGTCGTCGACGACCCCATAGTGGACGTGGAAAACATTCACAGGCATTTTTCCCTCCGCAAGGAACCGCCCGAACGGGCCGTGGTGAGCGCGGTGAACGAGGTCCGGCCGCCGATCATTCTGGCCACCTTTGCGGTCATCATTTCATTCGTCCCCATGTTTTTCATCACCGGGATGATGGGTCCTTACATGGCGCCCATGGCGCTCAACGTGCCGGTGGCCATGCTGATGAGCCTTCTCGTCGCCTTCACCATCACCCCATGGCTTTCCCTCCACATGTTGCGCCGTACTTATGATCGACCGCATGAAAAGGAACCCGCCCCCGAGGAGGACGCACTCCACAGGGTCTACTCCGGGATCATGACGGCGGTGATCCGGCGCCGTGACCTGCGCTGGGGCATCCTGGGAACGGTGGTGATCCTTCTGATCTTCTCCGGTTGGCTCGTCACTTCGCACCGGGTGCCCTTGAAGATGCTCCCCTTCGACAACAAGAACGAGTTTCTCGTTGTGATCGACATGCCAAGGGGTACCGCCCTGGAGACAACCGAAGCGGCTGCGCGGGCCATAGCGGACTACCTGGTCCGTGTGCCCGAGGTGACCGATGTCACCACCCACGCGGGGATAAGCGGTCCGATCGATTTCAACGGATTGGTTCGGCACTATTACCTGAGGCAGGGGGCGCACGTCGCGGATGTTCACGCCAACCTGGTGGGGAAGAAGCACAGAAGCCTGCAGAGCCATGCCGTCGCGCTCCGGCTTCGCAATGATCTCCGGGATATCGCAATCAGGCACGACGCCAACATCAAGATCGTGGAAAGCCCCCCCGGGCCTCCGGTGATCGCCACCCTGGTTGCCGAAGTCTATGGGCGTTCGGAGCAACCCTACGCGGAATTGGTCGAGGCCGCATCGGTCGTGCGCCGGCACATGGAGGAATTGCGCGGGGTTGTGGACGTGGACGATATCGTGGTGGCTCCCCAGGGCAGGACCGTGTTCCGGGTGGATCGCACCAAGGCGTCCATGAGCGGCATCACCGACGAAATGATCGCCCTGAGTCTGCGCGGGCTTGTGGAGGGCGCCGTTCCAGGACCGCTCAGGGTTGAAAGCGAAGTCTATCCTCCATCGATCAAGCTCCGTCTGCCCAGGGAGGATCGCGCTCTGAAGGCCGATCTCGACCAGATGATGATCAAGGGGGCGACGGGAGCGGGAGTATTCCTGTCCGAACTGGGAACATTCGAAGGGGAAGCGATCGACCAGCCCATCTATCACAAGAACCTCAAGCCGGTTGTTTACGTATTCGGGGAGACCGCAGGCTTGCCTCCCCCCGAAGCCGTGATCAGCCTGAGTGAAAGGACCGCGACGGACCAACGGCTCAAGGAATTCGAGGTGATCTGGTCGGGAGAAGGGGAATGGGACATCACGCTCCGGGTGTTTCGCGACCTGGGGATTGCGTTCGGAGTTGCCGTCCTGGGCATTTACATTCTCCTGCTCTACCAGACCCGGAGCTATCTGCTTCCGGCCATCCAGCTGATCGCCCTGCCGCTTTCGGTCATCGGCATTCTTCCCGGGTTCTGGGTGCTGAACCTCATCAGCGGCGGGCCGGTGGGCGGGTGGGATAACCCGGTTTACTTCACGGCGACCGCCATGATCGGTATGATCGCGCTGGCCGGCATCGCCACCAGAAATTCCATTCTGCTCATTGAATTCGTCGAAGCGAGGAGGCAGGAGGGCAATGCCCTGGTTGCATCTTTGATCGAAGCGGGCGCCCTGCGGACAAGGCCCATCTTCCTTACCTCCTTTGCGGCAATGCTTGCCGCATGGCCGATCACCCTCGATCCGATCTTCTCCGGATTGGCATGGGCACTTATTTTCGGGATAGCCGTTTCCACCTTCTTCACGCTGATCGTTGTGCCGCTCGTCTACTACATGGCTTACCGGCGTAAGGGGGAAGACCGAATCACATACGGGGAGAACAAAACTTCATGAAAATGCCCGATGATCTTTTCTGCGAGGTATGCTCGGAGAAGCGCGGAATCAATCCGGAAACGCTCAAGCAGGTCGTGATCCTGGCGGTGGAGATCGCCCGCGAGGGGAGAGAAGGCCGGCGGATCGGGACGATGTTCATCGTTTCGGATACCGATGAGGTTCTCAAGCACTCCAGGAACCTCATTCTCGATCCGCTCCTGGGACACCCCGACCACCTGAAGCGCATCGAAGACCGGAATGCGCGCGAGACCATCAAGGAACTGGCCCAGTTGGACGGCGCCTTCATCGTCTCCGACGAAGGCGTGGTGGTGTCGGCCTGTCGTTATGTCGATGCGTTCTCGGAGGGGATCAACCTGCCCCTGGGGCTCGGGAGCAGGCACATGGCCGCCGCCTCGATCACCAAACAAACGAAATCGGTGGCCGTGGTGATTTCCGAGAGCTCCGTCGTCAGGGTCTTCGACGATGGCGAAATCGTGTCCGAGATCATCCCGGAACTGTGGATGTTCAAGCGATACGGTTCCCATTGGGCCGTTGACGGGAAAAAGCTCGAGGAAGAAATCGCCGCGGTGACCGATTTGCCTTGAAACAGGGGCCGTGTCGTCTACAAGGGCTTTAGCGGGTGAATCCGTCGGAGGAACGCAGAAAGAAGCCGGGGACCCTTTGGCGCGACAACCGCGTTTTCGACTTGCGGGCTGCAACGCTCCGCCTCCAACGAGTCAGGCAGGGCGCGGGGCGTCCCGGAGAGACACCGGGAACGGGTGGTTCGATCGCCCCTCAAAGGAGGGGCAGCAGTTCGAGCGGATTCCTGATGAGCGCCATGGCGCCGGCGGACAGGAGCTCATCGGCCATGCGGAATCCCCAGAGCGCTCCCACCGCGAACATGCCGGCCGCTGTTGCAGTCCGCATGTCGGTTGCGGTGTCCCCCAGATAAAGGAACCTGCCGGGCGATATGCCGCTCAGCCCGGCGATCTCCAAAGCCGCGGCAGGGTCGGGCTTCCGCGGCACGGACAGCCTCTCTCCAAACACGTAGTCGAACCGCCACCGGCCCAGCAGCTCTCCGACGACCTTCCTGGTGAAATCGTGGGGCTTGTTTGAAAGGACGGACATCCTGACATTCAGCCCGGCAAGCGCATCGAGAAGCTCGGGGATCCCTTCGTAGGGGCGGGTCTTCGCGTTCCACCGCTCCGCGTATTCCTCGCGCATGCGATCAAAACACTCCGCCACGAGGGCCTCGTCGCCGCGCCGTTCTTCCGGAAGAGCTCTGCGGACCAGATTTTCCATCCCATTGCCCACAAAGTACTTGTATCGATCCAGGCTGTGGACCGGGAAGTCGTTCTGCCGCAATACCACGTCCATCGAATCCGCGAGATCCTCAAGGCTGTCGAGGAGGGTCCCGTCCACATCGAAGATCACTGCCTGGTGCTTCATCGATTCCTCAAGGCATGGAACGTTACCGGGGAAAAAACGAATGTGCCGCGAAACGGTTGAAAAACGTTCACGATTGCTGTGAAAGAGCAATCGGTTCGATACCCTTCTTAAAATTGCGAATCACCGACTTCAACCGGTTGCCGCTCTCACCCGCAATCTCGGAAAAGGAGACCCCGACCCAGAAAACCCGGCATTCGGGGTCCAGATTGTACCAGGTGAACAATACCGGCAGCGTGAGGGGGGCATCGCCCGCGGGCAGCGTGAGCTCGTAGTCCACGGCATCCTCACGGATAAAGAGGTGTTGAGTGCCGATTTGCAGCCGTTCAAGCGCGATTCGTGCCCCTCCCAGGGACAGGTCGAGGATCTTCACGGGAACAGAGTCGTCGGATTCAGGTGACTTGCAGCGCAGAAAAGCATCCAACTTCACCGGGTATCTCTTGTGTTTTCTACGGTCTCGAAAGGGCCACATGTTCGGTTTCTCCGTCCGAGTTCGTTCAGAACGGGTACACCCCCGGCACCGAAAGCCGGAATGGCCCGGTTCTTCGTGTATACGAACCGGTCCGGTTGTTCGGGGAGACTGCGCTTGGGGCGCCAGTCTCGGGTCGCAATCCCCGCCCCGACCACTCAAGTTGTGTGGTCAGTCATCAAATCCGGGCGAACCTTGCGTTCGCCCACCCTAAAGGAACGTATTGAATGGATCGGCTTGCCCTGGTTCGTGGTTCCCCGCCTTCCGAGCGCCGAGCGGGCCTGGACGATTGGAAATCCGGGCTCCGCATTCCCCACCGTGCTCGAAAGGCGCATGATCGCTTGCGCACCGGCTAATAAAAAGAACTTCTCCTGGTTCGGTTGTTGTTGGTCTTGGCGCGCCCTCGGCTGCTGTCTCTCAGCACCCGGTAAATATCGGCCTTGTCCAGGGCCGACGCGTAGGTGATCGGCGCCAGGTTGTTCAGATCCCTCGTCTCGGTTTCCGCGCCCGCAGCCACAAGCAGCTTGACGACCTCCAGATGGCCATGAACGGTGGCAACGGTAAGGGCGGTTCGGCCGAACTGATCCTGGATCTCGAGGTTCGCTCCCTGGCTCATCAGCGAGCGCGCCACTTCGGGATGGCCGTACTTGGCGGCGTAGATCAAAGCCGTCTGGCCTTCGGCATCCTGGAGATTCACCATTGCATTCTGCGAAGCCAGGTACATCACGATGTCCAGGTTGCCGCTCATGGCCGCACCCATCAAAGCCGTCGAGCCTTTCTTCCGCAAGGTCGGTCCCTCGTCGGTGCTCTTCAGGTTCACATCGGCGCCGGCAGCGACCAGCATTTCCACGATGTCGCGGCGCCCCGCCCAGGACGCCTGCATCAGTGCCGTGGCTCCGTATGCGTCGTGCAGGTTGACTTCAGCCCCCAGGCTGAGCAGGTCGACGACAATGTCGGAATACCCTTGAACGGATGCCAGCATGAGCGGCGTCATCCCTTCCCGGTCCCTCGCATTGATATTGGCGCCTTGGGAAACGATCTTCCGAATCTTGTGCGATTTCCCTTTGACTGCCGCATCGAGGAGATCTACATTCGCCCGTTCGGTTCTGGCGGCAGCCTCTCGCTTTTTCTGATCGGTCGGATCCGCCTTCTGTTGGCAAATCGCCGAGGACGAGAAAAGGAAAACCAACAAACACACCGCCGCTCCGTAAAATATGCCTTTCCCCTGTTTCATCGTCTATCTCCTGTTGATGCGTTTTATCGTGATCCCCACAGTTGTCTATTCCGGAAAAAAGCGATCTCGGAGTCTCGTATATCAAGAACGACCGATGAGTTCATTTTCCTGATATACGTTCATGCCGGCATGCAACCGCACTCCAACCACAATATTTAATCTTAATCCCATTTTGCATCTCTATTGACAAGCAGTTTTTCCATGTCCGCTCCGGCTGCAAACCCAGGCAGGCCCTCGCCCGCCTTCCTCCCGCCGAACCTCCTGCGCCGTCCCTGAGCCGGTAGACGTTCCCGGAACGGTAACCTCGAACATCTTCCCGCCGACCTGTGGCGATGCGAAGCTGACCGGAAGCCTGGATCGCCTCGGTCCCGCGTTTCCCGGGTCGAAGAACAAGACTCCGTTTCTCCAGGTTTCACTCCGCCGGTTGGCGTCGTCACCCGCATGGATGATCCGTTGACCGCCGCAAAGCGCCCGCAGGACCTCCGTCTCCGCAGAGCCGCGCATGTCGACCACCATCCCCGTGCGGAGGTCGTCCATCCGTCGCCGCCCCGGAAAGGCCTCTGCCTGCCTCTTCCCTCATACCCCGGCTACTCCGATTCCGAGCAGAAAGTCGCTCCCCATTGCACTTGAATCAATCGGCATATCCGTTCGATACCATAAATATAACGAGAAGAAGAAACATTATTCGGAAACATGTCCCGCGGACGAAAGAAAATCACGGACTTCACCCCGCCGGGGGATCCCGGTCCTCGCGCCGACCTTCCCGCATGCCAGGGCCGCCGCCGCGCTCGCATAGCGCAGAAGCGCGGGAAATTCCAGGGACTGCGCGATGCCCAGGGCGAAGGTGCCGTGGAAGACGTCCCCCGCCCCGGTGGTGTCGCGCACGGGCACCGAAAAGGCGGGCAGCGCGCCCGATGCTTCTCCTTTCTTCCAGACAAGTCCGTTCCCGCCCAGGGTGATCACCGCGCAGGGTGCAAGCCGGCCAAGTACGTCGAGAGCGAGTCGCGGATCATCCCGGCCGGTGAACCGGCGGGCGAATTTCTCGGAGGCCACCAGGTAATCGACCAGGGGGGCCAATTCCCGGGTTCCTTCGTGAAGCGAGCCGGCGTCGAGGACCGTTGGAATTCCGGCGGCCCGCGCGGACCGCGCCAGGGAAGAAGAGATAATCGGTTCATGACCGTCGAAGAGAATGACGCCCGGGCGGCAGAGCGAAAGATCGAGGGTGAAGGATGACAGGGAAGGGGTGGCGGCTCTGTGGTTCACAACCGTGCGGGTGCCGTCGGGCTTGACGAGAATGACGGAAAGCGGTGTCGGATGAACCCCGCGAACGATGAAGTCCGTGAGAACCCCTTCCGCTTCCAGTTCGCTGAAATGCAGGCATCCGTATGCGTCGGCCCCGAGATAAGCCGCGAGGGCGCCGGAGCCTCCAAGCCTGGCCACGGTCACGGCCGCGTTTGCGGCAGGCCCGCCGCCGCAGGCCCACATGCCGGCGGCGAGGCACTTCTCATCCTCTCCGGGATGATGATCCACCAGCATGATCAGATCGTATGACGCATGTCCGACACAAAGAACATCCATCGCCGGATCGCCCCCGTGCAAAATCGTAACGCGCGCCGTTCCCGCCGGTGCCGGCGCCCTGACGGGACGCCTTCGCTCCTGCATCCGGTTCGGCCACAAGCATACCTGACCTTGCGTCCCCGCACTACACAAAATCCCGCGTGCATGAAAACCCTTGGAATCGCCCCCCCTCGGGGTGAATCGTGTTTCTTCCGCCCCGTGAACGGAATGGCTCGGTATGGAGGCACCTCACTTCGATGAAAGCAAAACTGGAATCGCGGCACTTGATGCTTACATTAGGCTCATGCGCGCCGCCGGTTCACTGATGGGCCATGTGGACCCTCGCATTGCGGATGTTACGATCCGCCGGTTTGGGGATGCCCGGGAGCGCGGACTTTCCCGCCGCAGGTCCGCGTGTTCGCGCAGGGAATGAAGGCTCTTTGGTGTACGCAACAGCAGGAATGTGGACGTTTGTGCGAGCAACCGGGGTCTCGCCGCCGTGCGGGCTGCCGCTCCACTTCCCCGGGCGCTCTACGGAAGGGAGGAATTTGGAATGAAGGTGTTGATCGTGTTCTATTCGATGTACGGCCATATCTATCGGATGGCGGAAGCCGTCGCGGAAGGGGTCCGGTCGATCGATGGGGCGGAGGCGGTGTTGCGCCGCGTCCCGGAGACACTGTCGGCGGAAATCCTGGCGAGCATGGGGGCACTCGAGGCGCAGAAACAATTTGCGCATATTCCCGTGTGCACGGTCGACGAGCTCGGCGTCGCGGATGCGGTCATTTTCGGGACGCCGACTCGTTTCGGAAACATGGCCGGGCAGATGCGCCAGTTCCTGGACGCCACGGGCCGGCTTTGGGTGAGCGGCGCGCTGGTCGGGAAGGCGGGAAGCGTCTTCACAAGCTCAAACACTCAGCACGGAGGCCAGGAATCGACGATCCTGTCTTTTCACATCAACCTGCTCCACCAGGGCATGGTCATCGTCGGATTGCCGTATTCATTCCAGGGGCAGTCGACGATGGACGAGATTACGGGCGGATCACCCTACGGCGCGTCGACGATCGCCGGTCCGACGGGAGCCCGGACCCCCAGCGACAACGAACTGGCGGGGGCAAGGTATCAAGGCAGGCATGTCGCGGAAATAGCGCGCAAGCTGACGCGAAACTAGCTCGATGCGGCTTCCCGTGAAGCCGCCATTGGTGGGAGATCACCCCGCCGAAACCACGGGCAGGCTTCCGGAAGCGGCGCCGGGGTCCGGGGGGTCTCCCGGATTTCGGCCGCCAACCGCAAAACGCGCGCTTTGCCGCGGTGGGGCTCGATCCTGCGCCGAAGCGGAAACCCGGGGCGCCGAGGCGCACCCGTCACCCGTTACGGCGTCGAAAGACCTGGTAGCAGAGTGAAATGCCCAGGATCAAAAAGAGGCTGTCCCGGATGACGTACCAGGTGGTTTGCGGGCTGTCCGCCGGGCTGGTGGTAAAACATCCGCAGTGGACGTTCAAACCCCTGGCCAGATTGAAAACCAGGGTTCCAAAGAAGGTCAGAAGCAGGAAAACGGACAGGAGCGCAGCACCGGGCAGCCATATTCCCGCCAGCAGCAGGACCCCCATCACCAGCTCGATCCAGGGAAGAACGATCGCGATCGCATTGATCATGCCGTTCGGGAGCACTTGGTAATTGTACACGATCTGGGCAAAGGCCGCCGGATGGATGATCTTATCGATGCTGGCGGCGATGAAAATCGTCCCTGTCGCCAGGCGCAGGCATAGCAGCAAAGGTCTTTTCAAACCAGGGCCTCCGTTTCTTGTGCTCCAATGCCGGCGGGGCGTCCCGGCTCTCGCGACGTGAACTGCCTCCTCCCTCTGCGGGATGTCCCGCAAAGGATTCCCCGACCGCGTTCCGCCGTTTGCGTCGCAGCTCCGGCCGGTCGTATCCGTGGTTCACGGGCCTACAGGCCGACACCCCTTCATTCCGTTCGGGCCGCGGCCTCGGCGACGGCCCTGGCAATGAACTTCTCGATCTGGTTCTTGGGCGGCACGGTGCCGACCGAATACGCCTTGCCGTCGATCACGAGTGCCGGGACACCCATCAGCCCGTAACCCGCGATTTCCTTATAATCGGTCACATGTTCCACGCTGCCCGGCAGCCGGTTTTCGCTCAGAACTTCCATGACCAGCTGCGTCAGCTTGTCGCATTGGTTGCAGCCCGCTCCCAGGACTTTGATATCCAGCCCTTCGCGCGGCGCTTCCGTGTAAGGCTGTCCCGTGAATTTGCGAAATTCCCGGATGAAAGCCCGACCGTATTCCTCCCTGGCGGAGGCGGGGATGTAGTTCTGCCGGCCGAGATGATTCATCATGTATTCGATGATTTCTTTGTCGTCCCTGCCCGCATGGCTCTCGGCCATTTCCTCCAGGAGGCTTCGCAGTCCCACGAGACTGATGGACTGTCTGCCCACGATGATCCGGGTGATGTCCTTTTCAGCCATTGCATCCCTCGCAATACTTCAAGGTTTCCGGCAGATGTCTTCCCGCCTGATATGAGGCAACCGTTCCAGGAGCCCACGCACCTCGGGATCGTCGCCCAGCCAATCCCCGAGATTCTCGAGCAAAGCGGCGGCGTATGGGTTTTCGCGAGTTTCGTTCAGGTGATAATTCACCCAGAGTCCCTGCTTTCGACAGGTCACGAGGCCCGCGTCCTCGAGCGTCTTGAGATGCTTGGAGACGGTGGGCTGCGCCAGTTTCAGCGCGGACTGAATCTCGCAAACACACATGCTCTTGTGTTCGAGCATTTTCAGGATTTTCACCCGGCCGGGATCCGACAAGGCTTTCATGACCCGGATGAACGCTCTCATATCCACCCCCGCTATATATTCGTTGAAGGAAATATACTGGGATGCCTCCCCCCGGGTCAAGCCCCTAACGCGCGGCCCGCAATTCACCGTGCATCCTCGACTTTTCCGTGGCCCGCCGCAGGGCCGATCCTTCTCCGGAATCGGGGACTCTTGATCGTCGCGTGATTTTCCATTACTAATACGCGTGCCGGGACAAAGGTCGCCGATGTGGACCGGGTTGGACCGGGCTGGGCCGCGCTGTGCCCATGGCCACGGATTGCAGGAAAGGACTCAGGAATGGCATTGATTCGCGTCGACAGGGATAAGTGTGACAAGGACGGGGCCTGTGTGGAAGTGTGCCCTCTCGGCATTCTCGCCCTGGATGAGGAAAAGGGGCCGGTGACTCGGCCGGGTTCCGCCATGTTGTGTATCGGGTGCGGCCACTGCGTGGCGGTTTGCCCTCACGGAGCGCTCGACAACGTGAAAAATCCGCTGCGAAGCCAGGCGCCTTTCGAGCGGGCTGAGCTGCCCGACGCCCGCGCGGCATTCACGTTTCTGAGAGCGCGCCGTTCGGTGCGGCGCTATCTCGATCGGCCCGTGCCGCGCGAAACGACGCGGCAGCTCCTCGAAATCGCCCGATTCGCTCCTTCGGGCCACAACAGCCAGGGCCTCTCGTACCTTGCAGTCGAAGGACGCGAGGCGATCGGTGAAATGACCGTCCTGGTGACCGAGTGGATGCGCCGGCTGATCCGTGAGAAACACCCGATTGCCCGGAGTTTTCACATGGAGGCGATCGTCAAGTTTTGCGAAAGCGGGGACGATCGCATCCTGCGGAATGCGCCCCTTGTGATCGTCGCCATGGCGCCGAAAACGGTGGAGCAGCTGGCGCAGGTTTCGACCTGCCTGGCCCTCGAATATGTCGAGCTCTACGCTCCGGCCCTGGGCCTGGGGACATGCTGGGCCGGCTATGCCCAGGCCTGCGCGCGCGATTATGCACCGCTCCTGAATTACCTGAAACTCCCGGCGGGCCGGGCCGTCACCGGCATGTTGATGGCGGGTTTCCCGAAATACCATTACCATCGGCTGCCGGAACGCAATCCGCTGGATCTCGTGTGGTTCGACGAGATGAAACCGGCGCCATCCGGGCCATGAACCGTTCTTCCGTCCGGACCCGTGGCTATTGCGCTCCCATGGCGACCACCCGGACCCCCGAGGTTTCCAGCGCCTCGCGAATGCTCGCGGCCAGAAGACAGGCTCCGGGGTTGTCGCCGTGGACACACAGGGTGTCTGCCCGGAGCGCCAGGTCGCGACCGTCGATGCTGGTCATCATCCCGGTCCGGACCAGTCTCAGGACGCGCTCCTTCACCTGTTCCGGATCGTGGATCACGGCACCCGGCATGGAACGCGGGGCCAGTTGACCGGTGCTCAGGTAGGCCCGGTCGGGAAAGACCTCCGCGGCAACCCGCAACCCCGCATCCGCCGCCATTCGCGCACATAGGGATCCGGCCAGGGTCACCAGGATCAGGCCGGGATCATAGGCCTTCACCGCTTCGATCACTTCCTTTGCCGTCCGCTCGTCCCTGGCCGCCAGGTTGTACATCGCCCCGTGGGGTTTGACGTGCTGGAGCTTCACCCCGGCGGCCCCGGCGAACGCAGCCAGTGCTCCGATCTGGTACAAAATGTAGTTCCTGACCTCGCCGGGAAAGGTTTCCAGGTTGCGCCGACCGTATCCGAGGAGGTCCGGGTAGCCGGGGTGAGCGCCCACGGCGACGCCGTGCCTGGCGGCAAGCTCCAGGGTCCGGGCCATGATCATCGGGTCGCCTGCGTGCCAGCCGCATGCGACGTTGGCCGAAGTGATGCAGGGCATGACCTTCTCGTCTTCCCCGATCCTGTAAGAACCGAAACTTTCGCCCATGTCACAATTGATGTCGGTCCGCATCGTCGACTCGCGTCCTTTCCGGTCTGGAATGGCAAGGGTTCGGGACGGCCGGCGCGTAACCGGCGCGCCGAACCGGAGATCATTCCTGGAACTCACCGGCTGCCCGTCATTTCACCGATGGCGCAAGCCCGGGGCATTCGCATCCGCTCGGGCACGACAGGTTACAGGCGATCCCCGGTTCTCGAGCGCCGGGGCGCGGCAGCCGCCGCTTCGGGTCAGAGCGCCGCCAGTGTCTCGTTGAGCACGTCGGTGATGAACATATGCCCGGGGGCATGCGTGATGCACAGCTCGGGCTCGGCGGACAGGACCGCCAGGGACGAAGTCACGCCGCAGGCCCAGAACACGGGGGTTTCTCCGTCCTTGACGGTGACGGGGTCGCCGAAATCGGGCCGGTCGAGATCGCGAATTCCCAGGGAGCCGGGATCTCCCACCTGGATCGGGGCGCCGTGAGCCAGGGAGTAACGGGAGGTAATCCGGACGGCGCGCATGACGAGGTCGTTGGGAATGGGGCGCATGGTCACGACGAGCGGGGCGGAAAAAGGTCCCGCCGAAGCGCACTTGCGGTTGGTGATGTACATGGAGACGTTCTTGCCTTCCTCGATGTTTCTCACCGGCACTCCCGCGCCCGTCAGGGACGCTTCGAAGGTGAAGCTGCATCCGAGCAGGAACGAGACCATGCCTGCGTCGAAACAGCCCGTGATGTCGGTCGCCTCCTGTTCCAGTCGGCCTTTCCTCCAAACGCGATAGAGCGGGACGTTCGTGCGTATGTCGGCTCCTGGAGCGGTTGCATGCGGTTCGGTCACCCCGGGTTCGAGGACTTCCAGGATCGGGCAGGGCTTGGAATTCCGGACGCAGAACAGAAGAAAGTCGAAAGCGTACCGCCGGTCGAGGATGACGAGATTGGCCTGGGCGTAGGCGGGGGCCAGGCCGGTGGTCGGCTTGGTCCATTGGCCGCGGGCTATTCTTGCCCTGATGTCACGTGGCGATTCCATACCGGTCATAGAAACTCCTGAGCTGATACTGGTTCTTCAGATAGACTTCCCTCGCCTCGAGCAGGCCGACGGCTGTGAAACGGATCCCGGCCCCCGCGGGGAGCTGGGCCAGCAAAGGCAAGTCCGTCGAGATGACCGTGGCGATTTTGACATATCCTCCGGTGGTCTGGCAATCGGCGGCAAGGACCGTGGGCTGCCGGTTCCCGGACACCTGAATGGCGCCCGCGCACGTCCCGTCGGAAACGATATCGGCGCCGCATGCGAGTCCGATGGGCGGCCCCGACAGGCCGATTCCCATACGGTCGGACCTGGTGGTGACTTCGTAGAGGCCGCTCAGGAAGCTTTGCATCCCCTCCTCGGTGACGCGATCCTCCTGGGGACCGGGGATGATCCGCACCGTCGGCCGGTCCGAATAAGGCGGAATCAAGCCCGACGGAAATGCGAAAATCGGCTTTCCGACCACGTTGCCGAGCGGCAGGACGTCACCTTTTCGCAAGGGCCTTCCCTCATGTCCGCCGAAGCCTCCGCGGAGATAGGTCGACCTGCTGCCCATGATTTCCGGCACTGCGACTCCTCCCGACACGGCGAGGCAGGAACGCAGTCCCGAACCGGGGTAACCGAGGTGAAGGGAATCCCCTCTCCCGGCGGCGTGACACGTCCAGCTCGACACGGGGACCCCATTCAGAGTGGGGGCATGGTCCGCGCCGGTGACGGCGAAATGGGCATCGCAGAGGAATTCCGCCTTGAATCCTCCGAGAGTGATTTCGATGGCGGCGGCGCCGGGGTCGTTTCCCACCAGGAGGTTCCCCACCACCAGGGCCTGCCGGTCCATGGCCCCGGACACGGGCACGCCCCGATCCCGGAAGCCGAACCGGCCCAGGTCCTGGATCGTGGCCGGGGGACCGGCCTCAATGATCCCGATAGCTCTCAAATTCGTCCCTCGTGATGGCCTTGAATCTCAAGGTCTGCCCGGCCCGGATAAGGAAGGGATCATTTTTCCCCAGGTCGAATAGCTTCAGCGGGGTTTTCCCGATCAAGCGCCATCCGCCGGGGCTGTCGATGGGGTAGATCCCGGTCTGACGGTCCGCGATGCCGACGCTGCCCGCCGGCACGACCTTGCGCGATTCCTTCCTGCGCGGGGTGTAAAGCCGCTCGTCCAGGCCGCCCAGGTAAGGGAAGCCGGGAGTGAAGCCGATCATGCAGACGGTGTAGACGGAGGCGCAGTGCAATTTGACCACTTCCTCCGGGGATATGCCGTGAAAGGATGCGACCTCGTCCAGGTCCGGACCGTGCCCGCCTCCGTAACACACGGGGATTTCGATGGGAAGAGCGGCCTCCATGGCGACTTCGGCGCTCGATTCCAGGCATTCGTCGATGACCAGCAGCAGGTTTTCGAAGGAGCATTCCCGGGGATCGTATTGAATGAAAAGGGACCGATAGGTGGGGTTCAGCCCCAGGATTCCGGGAAGCCGCCGTGCTCCGAGACTTCTGAACAGCTGCTGCACCCGGCGGTTGATGTTCGGGTCGATGTCGTTCCCGAATTCCACGCTGATGCCGGTGTCGCCGCAAAGCAGGATGCGCGGTTCGCGATAGGCTTTCATGGCACACAATCCGTTTTCGACTTCGGGTACGGCGGCGATGAGCGCCCCGCGGGTCTTCACAACCCCAGGAACGCCTTCCGGACGCTGTCGTCTTGCAGCAGTTCGGCGCCTGAGCCTTCCTGCACGACCTTTCCCGTCTGAAGGACGTACCCCCGATCACTCATCTCGAGGGCTTCCCTCACGTTCTGTTCGACGAGCAGAATGGTGAGGCCTTCCTTTTTGAGCTTCACGATCGCGTCGAAGAGCTCGTCCACGAGCAACGGCGAGAGTCCCAGCGAGGGCTCGTCGAGCATGAGGATCCTGGGGTTCGACATGAGTCCTCTGCCGACCGCGACCATCTGCTGCTCGCCTCCGGAGAGGGTGGATGCGGCCTGCCGGCGCCGCTCCCGCAGACGCGGAAAGAGTGTGAACACGAATTCCAGGTTTTCCGCGATGCGCTGCCGGTCCTCGAGGCAATAGGCTCCCAGGAGCAGATTTTCCTCGACGGAGAGCGGTCGGAAGAGCATCTTTTCTTCGGGGACGTAAACGACGCCGAGTCGCACGATGGCCTCGGTCCGCTTATCGTGGATCGCGACGCCGCCGAACCGGATCTGGCCCTCGAAGGCCCTCTGCGCCGCCATCACCGCCCTCAGAATGGTCGATTTCCCCGCGCCGTTCGAGCCCACCACGCAAACCGTTTCCCCTGAATGCACCTCCAGGGAAACGCCGTGGATGACGGGCAGTCCCGAATAACGGACCTTGATCGCCTTGACCTGCAACAGCGGTTCGGACATCAGCCTGACTCCGCCGTGTATTCTCGGGCGTAGCGTTCGCCCAGGTATGCCTTGATGACGCCCGGATCCTTGACGACGTCCCGGGGCAGCCCTTCGGCGATCTTCTCCCCGTAATCCAGGACGAGCACCCGGTGACAGACGTTCATGACCATTTCCATAACGTGCTCGATAAGGATCACGGTTACCCCGAGATCCTGGTGGATGAAACGGATGCTCGCCACGGTGGCGTCCACTTCGTGCGGCGTGAGGCCGGCGGCAACCTCGTCGAGCAGCAGGAGCTTCGGCTCGGTACCCATGGCCGTGGCCATGATCACGCGCTTTTGGGCGGCGATGGGAAGCTCTCCCACCAGGTGGCGTGCCAGAGGCTCAAGCTGGAAGTCCCTGAGCAGTCGGTCCGCGCTGGCCGAGGCGGCAGACCGTGAACCGGTCTTCATGAAACAGCCCACCATGATGTTTTCCTTCACGGTGAGGTCCCCGGACGCAGCGTAGATCTGGAAGGTCCTGGTGAGGCCCAGCCGGGCGATCTCATGGGCCTTCAGCGCCGTGATGTCCCGGCCGTCGAACACGATCCGGCCCGAATCGATGCGGTGAGTGCCTGCAATGGAGTTGAACAGCGTGGTTTTCCCGGCCCCGTTGGGGCCGATGATACCGAGCAACTCCCCCCGGGCCGCTTCGAATGAGATATTCTTGTTGGCGACCAGCCCGCCGAAGCTTTTCGTGACGCTGCGAACTTCCAGGAGTGCCGTCACGCCCGCTTCCTCCGCCGTATTCTTTCCACGATACCCCAGACTCCCCGGGGTTCCACCGCCGAGATGAACATGATGATGGCCCCGTAGATGACGAGATCGATTCCGACCAGCCCGGCGCGCGCGCCGAGCCATTCTTTCAAGTAGCTCTTGAGCGGGATCAGGATGCCCGCACCGATGAGGGGGCCCCAGAGGGAACCGGCCCCGCCGAGCATGGCCATGAGCGCGATCAGAATCGAAATGTCGAGGCTCATGGTGTCTTCCGGTTCGATATTCTTGACATAGCACGCGTGAAACGAGCCCACCGCGCTGACGAACGTGACGGCAACGGCGTACGTTTTGATCTTGGCCCACTGCACGTTGATCCCGAGCGACCGGGCCACCTCTTCGTTGTCTTTTATGGAACGAAGTTGGAACCCGAGACGCGATTTCCGGAACCAGTTGACGTAAAGGATGCCGACAAAGAAGAAGGCCAGGATGATGTAATAGTAGGTGTCGTCCTGTGTGAAGAAAAGGTGCAGGAAATCGGGCGAAGAGAATCGCGTGGCGGGGATTTCGAGGCCGCGCGCCGCGCCCACGAAGCGCCACACCTCGAAGATGTCCTTGAGCACCAGAGACGTCGCGATCGTGGCAATGGCAAAATAGTGGCCTTTCAGCCGGAAAAGCGAGAAACCGATGACGGAACACCAGGCGATCGCAATGAGGACCCCGACGGGCATGGACACCCAGAACGGCGTGTTCCAGCGGATCATGGAGACGGCGGTGGCATAGGCGCCGATTCCGAGGTACTGGGCGAGGCCCAGGTCCACCTGGCCACCGTAGCCCCCGATCGTGTTCCAGCCCATGCCGTACAGGGAGAACATCAGAAACTGGATCACCGTGGACATGGCAAAAGAGGAAAACGGAAAGAACGGAAAAACCAGCAAGGCGAGTCCAACCGCAGCGGCGATGCCCAGGTCGAGGCGGGGGAGATCCCTGAAGTCGAAAAAGTTCTTTAGTTTTTCCACCCGAACAATCCTCTGGGACGAATCAGCATGATGAGAAAATAAGCAAGATACACCCATGTGTACTTGAGTGGAGTCATGGAGATGCCGGCCATCCACGAGCTGCCGGTGAGATAGGTGAAAAAATCCCAGAAACCGGGAATCTCGGTGATCAAACCCACGATCAAACCGGCGAAAAACGCGCCCGGCACGCTGCCGAACCCGCCCAGAGCCACGATCGCGAAGGCGATCATGGTGAACAGCAGCCCTACGTAGGGGGTCACGGACCAGAAGTTGACCAGCAGCGCCCCGGCAATGGTCACCGTGGCCCCGCCGATGCCCCAGGCCAGGCCGTTCATGCGCTCGGTGGAAATCCCCATGTAGCGCGCTCCCTGGCGGTTCAGGGCGGTGGCCACCATGGCCTTGCCGGTCCGCGTCCGGTGCATCAACAGCCAGACCGCGGCGAAGGAAATCACGGCCATGACCGCTCCGGCCAGTTTCGTGGCCGGAACGACCACTCCCATGCCGAGGTCGAACGCCCGGTTGACCAGGATGCCGCTGTGGATCGTACGGTCCTCGGAGCCGAAGAAAAGCAGGGCGAGGTTGCGCAGGAACAGCATCAGGCCGAATGTGCCCAGCAATTGGGCCACCATCGGGCCGCGCAGGAGAAATTTTACGAAACCGTAATAGCAGGCCACCCCCAGCGCGTAACCGACCGCCCCCGCGACGGGAATCGTCAGCAGGGGATCGAGGCCGGAGGCCTGGGAAGTGAGGAGGGCGGTGTACATGCCGAGCATGAGGAATTCGCCGTGAGCGAAATTGACGATGTCCATCATGCCGAAAATGATCGTCAAGCCGAGCGCTATCAAAGCGAACAGCATCCCGATGAGCAAACCGGCAACCAGTGAACCGACGAGAATTTCCATAAGCCGTGTCGTGCCCAGTTCATGCCTGCCCGGGGGAGAATGCCCGGGCTCCCGAAGACCGGGCGGCGCCGCACCGCCCGGTCCACATTCCCGATCTTCCATACACGGCGCCGAATGAGCGCCCGCTCCCGAGTCTCCGGCGCCCCCTCGGTGCGGCGCTCGATCAGAAAGCCTTGAACGGATAGATCATGTTCGCCGTGCTCACATCGAACGGGTAGATGATCTCCAGGACGATGTTGCCGTCCTTGTCCTTCTGGTACTGGCCGATAATCCCCGACCCCAGCTCGTTCTGGCCCTTGTCGGCGCCGGCGGCGGCAAACTTGATCCCCCTCCAGGGGACGATCAGCTGCTCTCCCGGAATGCTGATGCTGTTGGCGGTCTTCTGAATGTCTTCCGGTTCGGTCGACCCGGCTTTTTCCAGGATTTCCACCCAGGTCTGCAATCCCGTGAACGCCCGGGCCGATGCTCCGCTCAGATCGTGCCCGATTTCCTTTTTGTAAAGCTCGTTCACCTGTCCCGACACTTTTTTCACCGCGGCAACCCTGGGAGCGAAAACCGTGCGGGTCAAGATCCCCACGACGTCATCACCCAGGGTGGATCTGAATTCCGGGGCCTCAAAACCCGCATTCTGCCCCCAGATGATCTTGGCGCCGGCTTTCTGTGCCTTGAGCGTCTTCACCATCAAGATGGCGTCCGAGGCGTAAGAAGCAAACAGCATCGCATCCGGTTTCACCGCTTGCAGCGACCGTACCTCACTCGAGAGATCCGCGGACTTCGCCGCATAGAGCATCGATTTCTGAACGATGAAGCCATATTGCTTGGCGAAGGTCTCGATCGTCTCTGAAACCTGCGAACCCCACTCGGTTTTCTCACAGGCGGAGACCAGCTTCTTGATCTGATCCCCGGGAACCGCGGGCACCCCCTTGACCTTGCCTTCGGTGAGTCCCTTCAACAGTTCGAACAAATCCCTGGTGAAAGTCACATCGTGAGGCGTGGTTCTCCAGAACCATTTGAAATCGCGCTGTGTCAGCGCCGGCGAGGTCGACGAATCGTTGATCATGGGAATCCCGTACTGCTCGCATACGGCGCTCACGGTTTTCGTCACGGAACTGTGGTAACAGCCGAGGATGCCGACCACTTTGTTGTCCAGAATGAGCTGCTTGGCCAAGTCGGCGCCAAGGGTCGGGTTTCCCTCGTGGTCCTTGAATATCAGCTCGATTTTGGCGCCGCCCAGGGAAGTGATTCCACCCCTCCTGGCCATGTCCATGTCGATGCCTGGCATCACGTCGTTGGCTATTCGGGCGGCCAGTTCCGCTCCGGCCCGCAATTCCCTGCCTTCGGCGGCCGCTCCTCCCGTCAGCGGATAGATCACGCCGATCTTGATCGTTTCCGCGGCAGGACAGGCCGTCCGGAATACGGCAATCACGGCAAAAGCCAGGCAGACAGCCCAAAGGACAGAACGCGTCTTCATCATGACCGCCTCCGTTGTGAAAAGGTGTGGTTCCGATGTCATGCAACAGCACAAAAATGTGCCAAGAAAGCCTCGCAAATTCAGTTGTTCAACATAGAAAAATCAACAATATCCTGTCAAGCTATTATTGTTCGCAAAGAGATATCTATTATCAGTACGAGGTTTATCGACACTAACAATCCGCCATTCGTAATGACTGATCCTAACGGTTCTCACCCCATACTCAAAAAGGTCGCGCGGGGCGGCAACCGCTCACGGTGTCTTTTACCGTATCATGAGCGGGGGAAAGGGCTCGAATCCGCCGTGGAATGAACGGGTTGAACGCCCGGCCGGACGGAGCCGGACGGACGGCATCGAGCCGGGTGCCGTTTCCGTTCCTCCCTCGCTCTTGACGTCGGGACGGGAGGCCGCCCGGCACTGCCGGGTCGTGTTCCATCGGCGTTGAAGGAGGTCCGAGGGCTCAGCCGCGTCCTGCAACGCATCCCGGGGTTCGAGCTGTGGCATTCATAACAGGTAACCTGGAAAATAGATTCCCGGGTGAGCCTGTCTTCATGCTTGGCGGGCGCGGCGAGCATCATCTGAAATCGCGTTCAAGATGACAGCCATTGGGCGGACGGGCATAGAGCGCTCCCCTTGCTACGTCTGACCGGCACATCGGTGCGTAGGGTCGGGGTTTATCCCCCGCCCGCGCCGCCTTCCGCCGGGCAGGTGTCGTGTAATGTTGGACGCAACTCGGTATCAGGCACATTCCAAAGGTATGAAAGAAGAGCCGTGGACAATGATAGTTTTGAAAATCAGAATATTTGATCGGGAGAACAGGGGAGTTGTGAAAGCTGAAGCTCCGAGGGGGAGCAACACCTTGAAGCACTCAAAGCAATATACCGAACCGGTCAGGTCAGGGCCTTCCTCGACCCGGCCCGTAACGGTGCAGACGTCTCCCGCGGGTATGCGAAGCATCGTCGGCGAAGCTTGCTTCACGCCCGACGCATCAATTGGATCACCCCCTTGTCCGCGCCGGTCGCACGGCCGATGATCGCCGCGCGGGGAACACCTCCCGCTTTCAATGCCCCGGCCAGCGAGTCGGCGTCTTCTTCGGGAAGGGAAATGAGCAGACCGCCGGAGGTCTGTGCGTCGGCGAGAAGATCCAGGAGCAGGGGATCCAGCGGATCGATCTGAAGGACCCGATGGGCACAAAAACTGCGATTGGCATAGCTCCCGGCGGGCAGGAGTCCCATTTGCAGCAGATCCAGGGTCTCCGGAAGCAGGGGAACCCTTTCCGCCTCGATGGTGATCGAGACGTTGCTCGCCGTCGCCATCTCCAGGGCGTGGCCCAGGAGGCCAAAGCCGGTGACGTCGGTGCAGGCATGTACCGGGTATGCGGCCATGATCTCGGCGGCCCTCCGGTTGAGGGTCGCCATGGTCTCGATGGCCAGCGTCTCTCCCTCCTCAGAGACCAGTTCCGCCTTTATCGCGGTAGCCAGTATCCCGGTTCCGAGCGGTTTGGTGAGGATGAGGGCGTCCCCCGGGCGGACCCCTGCATTGGTCAGGATCCTGTCGGGGCGAACGGTGCCGGTGACCGAAAGACCGTACTTGATCTCCGGGTCTTCCACACTGTGTCCTCCAGCGAGGACGGCCCCGGCTTCGTGGATCTTCTCCAGCCCTCCTCGAAGGATCTCTTTGAGGATGGCTTTATCCATGCTTTTCACGGGGAAGCAAACGACGTTCATGGCCGTGAGCGGCCGTCCCCCCATGGCGTACACGTCACTGAGGGCGTTTGCCGCGGCGATACGGCCGAAATCGTAAGGATCGTTCACGACGGGGGTGATGAAGTCGATGGTCTGAACCAGGGCAAGCTCGTCCGTCAGGCGATAGACGCCGGCATCGTCGGACGTCTCGCGTCCCACGAGCAGGTTCGGGTCTTCCTCCATGGGCAGGCCCTCCAGGATCTCGGATAGGTCCTCCGGACCTATTTTCGCCGCTCAACCTGCCGCGCGAACGCTCTTTGCCAATTGCACCTTCGAAACGGCCATGTGCACTTCCGGATTCCATCGAAAGCTCAGCCCGCCTCGCATCGTTGCGAGGCGGGCGTCATCTTATGGAAAGGTACCTTTTTCAACTGGAGCCCGCACAGACTAATACTATCATACCGCGTGCGGATCAAGCCATACTGATGACCTTGTCCGCCAGTTGCATTGCAGTGACGATATCGAGCATGTTGGTCGTTTCACCAATCTGCTTCTTTTCCAGGAGACCGAAATGGTTCAGACAGGTCCCGCAAACCAGTATGGTGACGCCTTCCCGTTCCAATTCCCGGAGCGCGTTGAGGGCCGCCGAACCCTCGGTGGTCAGCTTGACCCCTCCATTGAGGAAAATGAGGCGCCACAGGTCCTGTCCCATTTCCTTCAAGGTTCCGATGAAGTTGACCACGAGCTTTCCGCCGAGCACGTCGTCTCCGCGTCCCAGAAATTCGGTCGCCACGAGGACGGCGGTCCTGGTCTCCGCTCGAACCTCATCGACCGGAAGCTCACACGGCGAGGACGTCGCGCTCCGGTTCCCCGTTATCTCGAAGGTTTCTCCCTGCTCCGAAACGCTGACCTCGTATCCGGAGCGGGCCAAGAAACGGCTCACGTTCTCCTTCGCTGCGGGGTTGTCCACCAGTATGCTGAAGCGGGCAACGTCGCCGCGATCGACAACTTCCTTGGCTTTCAAAACCGGATGGGGACAGGCCATGCCACGACAGTCGAGAGTTGCTTCGTTCATAGGAACACCTCTTGAGAATTCGTTGTTCGAGTCTGGTCGGGTGCCGATGCCGGTGTGCGTCACTCCGAACGCATTGCGGCGGATGGTCCGCGGAAGCCCCATCGTCGCTCTGCCCGCCGGCTTCCAAAAGTCTCACACCAAGTCACGTAGAAAATAGACTCCCGGGTGAGTCTGTTTTCATGCCTTGTGGTGACGCCGGCGCCATGGGCAATTACGTTCGAGACGAGTACATTGGGCGGGAGGGCATAAGGCTCTCCCCTACGTCTGATCGGCGTAACAGTCCGTAATGGCGAAGTTTATCCCCACCCGCGTCACCTACCGCCACGTCTGATCGGCACACCGGTCCGCAGGGGCAGGTTTATCCCCGCCCGCGTCTCCTCCCGTTGGGCAGGTGTTGTGTCATCTTGAATGCGCTTCGGCATTACCCCGCCGGTGAAACCCGATTCGGGACTCCGGGAAAAAACCGGGCCCGCGCGGCGTCTTCGTCCCCAGTTTCGAAAAGGTCCCTCCGGCTGTCCGCGAGCCGCGGCAAGCACCCCTCGGCCCCGTAGCGGAACGGATCGCCGGCGTCCCTGAAAAACGAAAGGCCGCCAAGGTAAATCTACATCGGTTGGCTCAATCTGACAAATCGGCAGAATTGCAGGTGATGTCGTCAATACATCGGAAATATCAATAGTTGGAGGAACGACGGGCGACCCCCGCCGGTCGGCGCGCCCATGGTGGAACAACGTTGCGGGCGTGCCTGGAGGCCGGCCGTTCATCGTCACGGTAACGTGTGAAGCAACGTCCGGACGGTACCGTAATGGAAGAAGAGGACGCGGTGGGGAACGCCCCGGGATCGGGCTTAAGAAAAAGTGGTCCTGGGTTCCCGAAATCCCCAGATGATCCCGGCGGCGGCGGCCAGCGCCACGACGCCCTCCGGATCGGGTTCCATGAATGCATCGACGGTTCTCGGGGTGAGATCGACGATCTTCCAGTGGGGCGATCGGATTTCCAGGCGCTCGACGATCACGGTCGCCCCCGGCTTTTTTTCTTCCCGCAGTTCCGCGACTCTCCCGGAACTCCCCTCCGGGAAGCTCAAGGTCATTCTCCGGGGCTGCACGAAGGCGAGCACCCAGGAAACCCGGCGCAGCCGGCGCAGGCAGGTAACGATCAGGTGCCGGCCGAGGAAGAACAGGAAAAACCCTATGAGAAAACAGGTGCCGATCAACAGCCACGCGAATAGAGGCGGGGGCGACTGGAAAACCGGGACTCCGGGAAGAGCGCCCGTCACGATGGCCAGCAGGCCGATTCCCCAGAGCGTCAGGAAAACGCCGCCGATCAGGGCGATGATGCCGGCCACGACGAGAAACCGTGCTTCCAGCTTCAACTCGGGGTGTATGGGAATATCGTTCATCGGTCGAATCCTTCAAAAGGCGCGGCAACCCCGGGATCTGCCCGTGCGGGTTCTTGAGCCCCGATCGCCTTCGTCCCCGGAAGCAACGACACGCCGCGCGATCTCAAAACACCCTTTCGCCTGAGCCCCCTGGTCCGAGGGAACAATCGGGACCGGCCGGTGGTGCCCGCTTTTACCGGCGCGATTGATTACGACCACCATAACCTGTTTGTGCTTCAAATTGAAAGGGACTCTTCCCGGGAGTCGAGACGCGGGGCAAAATGAAAAGCCCGGCACGCGACCACAGGCTCTGCGGGCGCTGGGCCTCTTCGGGCATAAGGGATACACGGCGGCAAACATATCGACAGACAGCCTCGTTTCAAGACACTATAATGAAAAGCGTGGTCCCTCTGATACGGATTTACCTAGAAAACAGACGCCCGAAGGAGTCTGTTTTCTAGGTAACTTCGTATGAGATGTGAAAGGAAGCGAAACCGTGAGATTCCTGCAAATCCCGCGCGGACAATCCTTGTTACAGAGATGCCGGCCGGCGGTCTTGAAGTTTTGGCTGCCGGCGGTGGCGGGAGTGCTCTGGTCCGGCGTGGGGATCGCGCTCTGCGTCACGGCATGGGGGTGGCTTTCGCCGACCCGTTGGCCTGTGAACGCGGCTGGAGCGGCGCTTGGATTCGGCTCCGGAGTCCTGGTCCATCGTTTCGGGTTTTCCCGGATTGCCGGGCGGAACATCGACCGAATCGCCGCTCAGCCCGACAAGGTCTGCCTGTTTGCTTTTCAGGCATGGCGGAGCTACCTGCTGATCGTCGCCATGGTCATCCTGGGATACGTGCTTCGCCATTCCCACCTTCCCCTGCCGGTGCTTGCCGTCATATATTCCGCTGTCGGCACCGGCCTTGTCCTGAGCAGTACGCTCTACTACAGGCGTCTGTTCAATTAGCGGGCGACGGCTTGGGTGTTTTCATCGGCTCCCGTAGGCCGGATGCGGGCCCGACATCGGGACGACGGCTGTTCTCCGGGTGAGTGCGGCCACCGTGCGGGAACCCCGACAACCGCGACTCGAGCGTGGAGGATGATTCGCCCGCGAGCCGGGTCCAGGGCTCCGGAAGCAAGGAAGCATGCGAGAGGTGATTGCGGGACTGGGAAGGGATGGGCGGATATCAGCCGACGAATCCGAGGACATCCCTCAGCCTGCGCAACAGCTCCGTTGCGTCGCGTCGGCCGGGCATGAGCGGAAGTGCGGAAAGAACGCCAAGACCTTCGCTCGCCTCGTGGAACTCGTGTTCGGAAAGCGGGCTGAGCACCGCGGTATTGACCATGGCGTTGACCTCGATCAGTTTCGACACCATGCTCAGCGGTTCCGTGTCCGGCAACTCGGAATCAACGATCGCAAGGTGCGGAAAAGCGTTGCGCACGGCGTCCAGGGCTTCCTTGCCGGTGCCGGCCTGCTCGAGGCGGACGTCCGGGTCTGAGGCCAGGCCTTCGATGAAGGCGCTAAGGGTTTCCGGGCGTGCGCTGACTAAAAGAATGCGGAGCATGGCTTCTCCTTTTCGATGAGTGAAGAGGGTGGACGGGTTTTCCAGGGGGAACCCCCTCAACGTCCCCGTCGAAGTGAAACGCGGCGGCCGGGGCGATCGGGGAACCATCCGGCCGGCGCTCATTGCGGCATTTCCGGCGGTCACTCAGAACCGGATCGGATTTCTCCACGACGGCTCAGCCCGACCCGCCACATGTTCTGAACCGGAGTTCGAGGAAGGCCTGCAATCGTCGGCGAGCTTTTTTCGGAACGCTCATTGCCCGCCGCACGTAATGCCCGTGGGGCATCGGCAAAGCGCCGGGACCACCGCCGGTTCCTCCGGGGCCTGTCCCGAACTCCGTCCGGGCCCCGCCGTTTGGGCGGTTCGCGCATCGCATGCGCACAGGCCCGGGAGCAGGTTAAACCCTGCCGCGCGATCCCTATGCAGGCAAGGATTTCCCTGTGGATTCACAAATCGTCCGAAATGCAATCGCCGCATCGACCGACCTCGGTTGTGCCGACCGCACGGATTCGCGGTGCAGAGCGGTTTCCCGGGTCTTACAGCGCGTCCGGGAAACGGTGCACCGCCCGTGCCCTCGTGGAGGAGATGGCCATGATCGCCCGTGCCGGGAAACTCATGGAAACACCGCCCCGTGCCCTCGTGGAGGATGGTCTTCGGTGGAAGTGTCCGCTGCCCCCGTTCGGAGGATCGCATGGTGCCCGCCTAACGTCCGCCGCCCCCTCCGCAGGTGAAGTCGTTGGTGAACTGCGGCAGACTTCCGTTCAGGTACGCCTTTACCGCGTCGCCCACGGTCAGAGCGTCGGCACCGTAGAGGACGGAAATTCCCACCTGGGCGAACCCCATGAGCGGGCGCATGCCCATGCCCCCCGCAATGAGGACCTGGACGCCGTGCTGGGCCAGGTGATTGACGGGGGCCATGCAGCCACCCTGCTGATGGGGGACGTTGGGCAGGGTCTTGACCTCCACAACCTTTCCGTCCGCGACTTCCACCAGTGTGTAGAGATCGCAGTGGCCGAAATGGGCGCCAAGGGCGGATTCGAGACCGCCCGGATGGGTCGAGGGAATGGCGACAACTGTGCTTTTCATGGTTCTTTCTCCTGATTGCGCTTGATCTTCTGCAACGTCATGAAACGCCGCACTCTGCCAAATAAACATCGGTTACACACGGCGATGGAGGACAGGCCGTTCTCCCGCCGACACTCATACACGCTTGGTTCCGCCACGGAGATTCGCCCGTCTAGCCGATTCCGTTCACCAGCGCTTCGATTCGTGCCCAGGTTTTCCTGAACTCCCGGCTGAAGGCCGCCTCGGGCAGTTCCGTTACCACCAGCCCCTGGATCATGGCCCGGGTGATGATCGGATCGTGTGGAAGACGGGCGAGCACCGGATAGTCCCTCTCCCGGCAGTACGCTTCGATGCGGGAGGCTTCATCCTGGTTGAGGTCGTGCTTGTTGATGATAACCGCGAAGGCAACCTGAAAGTGCCTGCACAGATCGGCCACCCGCTCCAGGTCATGCCGTCCCGACGGAGTGGGCTCGGTGACCGCCACTGCCAGATGGGTTCCCGAGAGGGAACTGATCACGGGACAGCCGATGCCCGGCGCCCCGTCGCAGAGCACCAGGTCCAGCCCTTTCGCGGTGGCCAGTTCCCGGGCCTGTTGTTTGAGCACCATGACCAGCCGGCCGGAGTTTTCCGCTCCCGGAAAGAGCTGGGCGTGGACCATGGGACCAAACCGCGTGGACGAGACGTACCAGTGCCCGCAGTGTCTCAGTTCAAAGCGGATCGCCTCGGCCGGGCAGAAGGCCACGCACACCTTGCAGCCCTCGCACCGGATGGGATCGACGGTATATCCTCGCTCCCCCTCACGTATCGCATCGAATCGACAAAGCGAGGCACACACACCGCATCCGTTGCACCGCTCGCCGTCGATCCGGGCTTCGTAGCCCGAGAGGAAACGCTCCTCCCGTTCCCGAACGGGGCGGAGTAGCAAGTGAAGGTCGGGGGCGTCCACGTCCAGGTCGCAAACGACTTTGTTTGCAGCCAGGTGAGCGAAGGCTCCGGTAAGCGAGGTCTTGCCCGTTCCGCCCTTGCCGCTGATGATCACGATCTCACGCATTGGCCGCCTCCCGAGGGCGGGACCGCTCCGCCAGGTCACGGATTTCATCGCGCAGGGAGACAAAGGTCTCCTTGAGCTGCGGGGATACTTCCGCAATGACCCTGCCGTGGGCATAGGCCTCGGCGATGGCCCTGTCGAAAGGGATCTCGGTCAGGATCGGAAGTCCTTTGTCCCGGCAGAACCGATAGAGGTCGTCGGTGCCGATCCCCGCCCTGTTGACCACGGCGCCCATGGGTTTTCCCAGAGGGGAAAAGGCCTCCCACGCCAACCGGAAGTCGTAGAAACCGAAAGGGGTGGGCTCGGTGACCAGAAGGATCAGATCGCTGTCAATGACGGCATTCACCGCCGGGCAGCTGACACCCGGCGGGGCGTCGATGATGGCATCCCAGTCGCCTTCCGCCGTCATTTCGTCGAGCTTTGCCTTGACCAGGCGCATGAGGGGCGGGCTCATCGCTTCGCCGACCCGTAGTCGTCCCATCAGGAACTCGATCGACCCGGCCCGTCCCCGGGTGATTTCCCCCAGTTCGCGCGTGCCCGGCGAAAGCGCCTTCTCCGGGCACAAAGCGATGCAGCCGCCGCAGCCGTGGCACATCTCGGGAAAAGTCAGTATGAGTTTGCCCATCGCGCATATGGCCTTGAACTGGCAAAGCTCGGAACAGGCGCCGCAAAAGGTGCACTTGGAGGCGTCGACGACGGGGACCTCCATGTGGGCCGCTTCGCTCTCTTCGAGATTCGGTCTGAGGAAGAGGTGCAGGTTGGGCTCCTCCACATCGAGGTCCACGGCCACCAGCGGCCGATCCCAGATCGTGGCAAGAGATGCGGCCACCGTGGTCTTGCCCGTTCCGCCCTTGCCGCTCGCCACGGAAACGATCATTTCCCGCCCTCCCGGTTCGGGCCGTCGGCAACGCGCACCGAACCGCTCTTGAACCGCTCCAGGGCCTCCCGCACGGTCATGCCGTCCAGGTTTTGCACGATCTGGATTCCCGCGGCGGTCAAGGCATCAAAGGCCTTGGGGCCGACATAGCCGGTGAGCAGGCACTCGGCGCCGGCCTGCACGATGAGTTGGGCCGCCTGTATTCCCGCGCCCTGGGCCAGAATTTGCGACCGGCCGTTGTCGATGTACCGGGTCTCCATGGTCTCAAGATCCACGATCACGAACCCGGCAGTCCGGCCGAACCGGGGATCAACCCGGTCATCGAGACCGGGCCCTTCACTCGTAATGGCAATTTTTCTCATCCCTTACTCCCTGTCTGCAGCCGGGCCTGCCGGGGACACCCCCGGCCTCCGGTTCTCCCTCCGGTTCCCGACCAACGATCTACCGAAAACACCTTCCAGTCCCGGTAACGCCGCCCTGTGTCCGCCCAACCCGGCGGCTCGATCGCAGCCTAATCCCTCAAGCGGCGGCGTTCGAACGGTTTCATTCGATCGGCTGCTTCAAATACCGGTAATAGCTCTCGTACTCATACACCGCTGCCAGGGGATTGTGCCCCAGCAGACGGTCCTTAACCGCCAGCACCGTGCCCGGAGCCTCGGCGAAGCGGAAGAAGAGCGAATCGTGCCCGACGCACAACCCGAGCAATACGTTGAACCGGGATCCGCAACGGTTGGCGATCAAGGCCTGAAGGACGGGATTGCACATGGATTCCTGGTTGCCCGGCGCGACCTTCTGTTCGTCGCTCAAGCCCAGAGCTTCCTTCGGGACCCGCCCCACCTTGCAGACGATGGACATGACGTCCAGCCCCTGACCTTCAAAAATCTTGTGGACAACCGCGGCCTCCCGGCGCAACCCGACACAGAACACCAATGCAATCTTCCGGTAGTCCATTTTCCGGGCAAACTCGACGATCTCGACAATCCGGGGTTTTGCCGGTCGCCCCGCCTCGTATCCCTTTTCCCGGTTGCAGTAGCCCTGCGCTTCCTGGATCGAAGCCTGCGCGGCGAACTCGTGCATTCCCCGGGAGTGCAGCGCCTCGAGGGACTGGGGCACCAAGTCCCGGTAGCGAACCGACGGGCAATTCCCCGGTGCTTTCCCATGGTCGTGGCGGCAGAACCTCTCCGACCACTCATACGGACAAACCGCGCATTGAGGTTGTGCGGCTTCCATTCTTTCTCTCCTTGTAACCGATCCGGGCGAACCTGTTTTCGTGTTCCCGGATATGGGTCCCCTGTGCCGTTCCGGCATGTGCCTTCTCCCGCCGTCATTCCCGGAAAGGGCTTCCCGCCGCGGGCAACAGCCCGGGATGGACAATCCGAATGAACCGTGGTGAGCTTCAGCCGTCGGTCGGCTCCATGGAACAGCGCACGCCCGCTTCCTATTCTTGAGTCGAGGGCGTCACAAGGTGGTGACGATGCCGCGGAGCGGCCACATGATTGTGAATGGCCGTCTGCAATGTTGCCGCGGCCAGATATGCGCAATGATGATGGTCTTCGGGCAGATCCTCGATCATGTCGAGAATCGTGTCCCCCTCGATCATGGCGGCGGTGTCAAGGTCTTCTCCTATGGCAAGCATCACCGCGACAAATCCGCAGGCTTTGCTGGGTCCACATCCATCGGTCACGAAAGAGCCATCGACGATTTGGTCTTCCTGGATCTCGAGATGTATCTCCATCGTTTCCCCGCACGGGCCGGTCACCTTGGCGGAAGAAGTCGCTTTGGGCAATCTTCCGAACTTGATCTGCCGCGGATTCGTTTCCGGCTCTTTGGAACCATAGCTCTTTTTCGTCTGACTGCTGATCAGTTTCTCCAGGTCGCTCATCTGCCGCAATCCTTTGTGCATGATTCGCCGCTGCAGCTGCGCTGCTATCGCTTTTCCGTCCGCGCAACCGGGGCGGAACCCGGTTATTGATGCAATACCCATTCCAGATGGTGGTGTTTTACCCGGATTCCACCGAGACGGCGAGGATAATTTTCGGTATGAATGCATTTGGTGCGGACTTTGGGAAAGATGAACATGGGTGCAAACTGGACCCATGCCTTGAGGGGAGGGAACAAAATGTTCCCATATGCTCCGCTGGTCCAAAGCCCGGCCAGTACCGAAAACGGGCGTCCAGCCGATGCAGGCTCCCTCTGATCCGGCACGGTCATTTTCTCGGATACCCCTGACGACAACATACTCCCGCTTCCACACGCCGTTTTCCCAGGCAGCGCCGTGGGCGCTCCGTCGCGGCGGCTCATTCGTCCATCCGATGGGGTGCGCGATCCGAAAGATCTCGTCGGTCGGATTGCACGGGTTCCGTTCAACAAGGCGCAAGTTGTCATGGCGGCTCGACAACGTCACGCCGCCGGAACAGGGAGTGTTCTAGCGGCGGGGAGCGCCTCCTCCTCCTCCTCCTCCTTTGCGTCCGCCTCCCATTCCCATCCCTCTGCCTCCTCCACATCCCTGGCCTCGACCCATACCGCGTCCGGCTCCCATTCCTTTTCCCCTGCAGCCATACGTACCCTCGCCCCGCCCCGTTCCCGCATCCGTTGCCGAAGCGGCTTCACTCGACAAACCGCCCGCCTTGAAGCTTGCGATTGCATCACGAATGGACCCGCTCACTCCCGTTATCATACGGACGCCGGCCGCCGCCAGCGCCTGCTGGGCTTTGGGGCCGATCGTGCCGGTGATGACGACCGAGGCCCCCTTGTCGTGCACGAGCTGAGCCGTGCTGATTCCCGCACCGCTCGGAATATCGATGTTGGGATTCGTCACGGTTTCGAACCGCATTGACTCGGGGTCGATCAAAAGGAAATAACTGCTTCTTCCAAAGCGAGGATATACCTCGCTATCCAGGTTCGGTTCCGGTGCTGATACCGCGATTCTCATTCATATTCCTTTCCGTCGGGATCGATTCGATCCACATCGGAGTCTTCGGGAGCGTATCGACAGGGGAGCATCCTTCCGGCGGCTCCCCCCATGATGCCGTCCGTCACTCCGCTTTCTGGTCCCTCTCGATTTGCGCCATTCTCGCCCTGGCGGCGTCAAGGGCCTCTTCAAGCTCCGAAATGTGGTCCCTGAGGACATTGAGTTCATCCCGGGGAGCCCACTGGGAATAGTCGGCGGCTCCGAAGCGGCCTCTTCCGGCCCATTGCCGGACGGGAGCCGTCATCCCGGCGGTGAACCGTCTCCACCTCCAGCCGCGCCCCGGGCCCCGACCAAAAAATGGTCCGTAATATCCCTCGAGTGCATCACCCTCGACTGCACCACTGCAAAAGCCCAAACGTCTACCCGTCATTGGGCCCAGTCCTCGTGGTCCCGTTCTGTCTCTGCCTGGCATAGCCATTTCCCCCTGGTTGAAAAGGATTGTTTCAATCAGAAGCGGCTCGAAGTCGACTGCCTGAAATGCGCGGCACACAACACCCTTCCGGGGGCAATCGCCCACAAGGCGCGCCGGCTCCGGTACTCGTTTCTGGGCCGATACCCGATAATAAGGGAGGCAAAACACATGCCAACGATGAACAGCCCTGAAACCGCGGGAATAGGCATCCGGCCGGAACGAACGCAGAAGAATGAAGGTACAAAATGCCCCCGCAGAGGGCTCGAAATGTTCCGCGCAAGAAGTTCTCAAGCTTTTGCGGAGCAGTCTCATAGCGGAGAATCGGAGTCGTGCATTCCGGGACTGTTCCTGTTTTCCGGCATTCGTTTGGCCTCGATATCGTCGCCGTGATGTGGGTTGCACAAGGAATGCATGGATGGGAAACGTGCTCCGCCTGCCGGACGCCCTTTATTCACGCAAGGAAGCGGTGCACGCCCGCCAGGCGGGGGGTATCCGCAGCGTCGGCTCGGTGGTCGCCCTGAGACGGCAGCCGCGGCTTTTCCCCGCGATCTGTAACCGGTCGGGATTTCCGTGCGTTCGGCTCATGTCGGGCCGGATGTGCGGCGAGGATGCCGTTCGAGACGGCTCCCTCGCCGACGAGGGGACCTCTACTTGTCGTCGTAGGTTACAAACGACCGAACGGCATCCTCGTCGAGCCGTTCGAGCAATTTCATGACCAGGTCGAGTGCGCTCAGGTAGTCCTCCATGTGAACGAGCCCGTTGTGGGTATGGATGTAACGGGAGGGCACGCCGAGAACGATGGTCGGCACGCCTTCGCGCGTCAGATGAACGGCACGGGCGTCGGTCGATCCGCTCCGGCGGACTGCGATCTGGTGCGCGATTCCGTGCTCGCGGGCAAGTTCGACGGCATATCGGCTGAACTTGCGATTCATGATCGCCGACGGGTCCATGAGCCTGATCTGGACGCCTCCCCGCAGTTTGCCCTGTCGCTCCTCTTCCGTCGTTCCGGGCAGATCGTCCGCCGGCGTGCCTTCCAGGATGATGGCCGCGTCGGGATTGACGGCGTGCGCCGCGGTCTGGGCGCCCCTCACCCCGACTTCCTCCTGGACCGTTCCCACCGCGCAAACCGTGTTGTGGTGCGTCATCGACATGAGCATGGCGGCGGCATGTATGACCACGGCCATTCCCACCCGGTTGTCGAACGCCTTGCACAGGAAGACGTCGGGATCGTGCAGCACGGTGAAGCTGCTGTCGGGAACGATGCTGTCTCCCACCTCGATCCCGAAACGATCCCGGACATCCACTGCGTCGCGCGCTCCCACATCGATGAACATGTCTTCGATTTTCATCACTTTTTCACGCTCGGCGTCGGTCAGGAAATGGGGCGGCTTGGCCCCCACGACGCCGATGATCTCCGTCTTGCCGCGGGTGATTATCCTCACCCGTTTGGCCAGGATCGTATGCGGCCACCAGCCGCCCAACGGGAGGAACCGGATCAGTCCTTCCCGCGTGACGCTCTGCACCACGAACCCGACTTCATCCATGTGCGCGGCAAGCATGATCCGAGGGATTTCGGAAGTGCCTTTTTTCGTGTAAATGATGCTCCCGGTTTTGTCCGTGGTGGTGTCCCCCCCCACTTCCGTCCGGAAGATACGGCGCACGGCGTCCTCATGACCCGGCGCGCCGGGAGCTTCGGCGAGGCTCTTCAACAGGTGAATTGCGGCGGCTGTTACAGGATCGTTCAGCATGTCTTATACTCCGGTTTGATGAACGGGCACGCAGCGATTATTTCAAATCCTTAACCTCAATGCGGCATTCCTTGTTCAGGCTCGGTGGCGGCGGCTCCAGGCATGAAAAAATAGCGGTAAAAGCCGGCGTCGGAGATTCGAGATATTACACGGACCAGAAGAAAGACGCAAGCCATTGAAAACACGATTCTTCCCCAGAATACGCCCGACATGTCGCCACCCAGAATGACCGTGAGCAGGGTGTCTTCGATGAGGCTGTGACACAATCCCATCAGGGCCAGGGCCGAGAAAATATCCCTTTTGTCTATTCGGTCGGAGTTTGCTTCCCGGATAATTAAACCTCCTCCATATGCCAGCCCCAGTGTCATGCCCACAATCGTGATGGTGGCCGCGGAACTGCCGATGCCGAGCACGGTGAGCACGGGCTGCAGCAGGCGGGTGATGATGCCGGTAATCCCGAGGCGAGCCAGGATTCTCAGCAGAATGACCAGGGCAAGAATGATGACGTATATCATGGCCAGGGTTTTGGCCTGGTTGACGGCCCAGGAGACGAGAGACGGCTCTTGGGAGGGGGGGACCCAGGCGAGGACGTTGGGTTGTTGAAGCCAGCCTCCCCATTGGTAGATGTGGTGGAGGCACAGGCCGAACAGGAAGCCGCAGCCGACGCGAAACAAACCCATGGCGACGGGGCGCGCGCCGGCTTTTCGGGCAATGGCCAATTCCATCGGAAGGCCGTGGGCGACCAGCATGATGGAATAGAGCACGGTCGTCTGAGCGACGGTCAGCGGATTGTCGGCGCTCAGGGATGCGAACACGATCAGCCCGGCATAGAACGTGTTCAACATGGCCGATGCCCACGCCAGCCCCATGCTCCCGGGAAGCCCGACCATTTGCATGACGGGAGCCAGCCAGCCGGCGAGAATCTCGATCATGCCCAGCTCTTTGAGAATCTTGACGGCAATCAGGATGGGGACCATGATCCTGAAGAGGCTCAGGGTGATGTCCGTGGCTTCCCACACCAGCTTTTTGATGGAGTCTATGGAGATCACTCTCGGAATCGCTTCCCCGAAGAATTTGTATTCCTTGCCCGAATCCGCGCGGGATCCCCGCCGTTCGCCCCGGCTGTCCGAACGGAAGATCGTCCGGACACGCAAGCCGCTCGGGCTCGTTAGCCCCGATTGTCGCGGGAACGTCAAGCACGGGCATCATAGAGGAAAAAGCCGGCCCGGCCAAGACGCAACATCAGACGCAACATCAGGAGGGTCGGGCCACTCGTTTGGGGGTCGACGGCGCGGGAATCGAAGAACGCAGCCGGGAGAGGTTCCAATGAGGAGCGAATTCCGGGCTGCAGCGGATGCCGGGAGACGTTGGGAAACCGACGGGTGGCGAGGCCACGACCGGACCGAAGCCCAAACCTTGCGTCAGGGCTCATTCCCCGCCGGGCCGAGTGTCTTCACCGGGGTCCCGCCGGCAGGGAGGGATGCCGGACGGCCCTCGTCAAATACCGCAGGCCAGTATTTCCTCGAGCCGCCTGTAGAATGCGTCCCTCGCATGCCGCTCGGTCCAGGGCACGTGTCCGCAACGCTCCAGCAGGATGAACCGAAAATCCTCGAGGACGTCCGTCAGCGGCGTGCGGACCCCTTCGGGCGGGTGGGCGTCGTAGTCGCCGTGGATCGCCACAACCGGGCAGCGAATCCGTTTCCCGAGCTCCAGGAGCCGGCCGCTTCGTCTCAGGCCCGCGGCATCGCGCCACACGCTCTCAAAGATATCGACCCGGTAGTCGATTGCAGCGGGATCCTCATCGTCCGAATCGTAGGCGTCGGCCTTGGAAAACAAGGCCCCGAAACGCGCGAAGGCGGCAGTCTTGTTCTCCATGGCGGGATCGTCCAATTGCCGGATGAGGGATTCGAGCTCCGATCGTTCCCCTTCCTCGAGACGGCTCAGCCTGGTTTCCTGAATTCCGCGGGCATACCCGGCTTCGAAAGGCGGGCTGGAGACGAGCACCAGCTTCCTCACCACGGGCGGATACAGGGCCGCCACCATGAAACTGAGCCACGCCCCCCACGAGAAGCCGATGAGGACCACGGGGAGGGTCCCGTGCCGTCGCAGGACCGTTTCCAGCTCTTCGATCTGCCCCTGGAGCGAAGCGGCGGTCTGGAGCGGTTCGAGAACGCCGCGCCCGCGCGACAGCCTCCGTGCCACCGGAGCCGCCTGTCCGGCCGCTCCGGGCCCACCGTGGACGACGGCCACGCAAAACGGACCCGTACCGTACGTTTTGAGATTGTCCACGCCATATCCTTGCATGGCGGACGTTCCGGGAGCATCCTCCGCGCGCAGTCAACGAGGAAATCGAAAGTTTTCCGCATCCTCCGCGCGCGGGTCGGGCATCCGATACATCAGCTGCGCCCGAGATTCGCCGCGACAAACTCCCAGTTGATCAGTTTTTCGATCACGCCGTTGACGTAGTCGGCCCGTCGGTTCTGGTAATCGAGGTAGTAGGCATGTTCCCAGACGTCGATGGTCAGAAGAGGTTTCATGTTCCGGGTCATGGGATTGTCGGCGTTGCTCGTGGCGACGACCTTCAGCTTTTCCCCGTCCAGGACCAGCCAGGCCCAACCGCTTCCAAAACAGGTGACGGCCGCACTGGCCAGTTCCTTCCGGCACGCGTCGAGACTGCCGAAGGACGTTTCGATCCTTTTCTTCAGAGCGGGTTGCGGATCGCCGCCACCCTTCGGGCTCAGGCACTTCCAATAGAATGTATGGTTCCAGGTTTGCGCCGCATTGTTGAAAATGGCGGCCTTGTCGGATTTCCCGGCCGTGCTGGAGATGACCTGCTCGATGGGCATCTGGGCAAATTCCGTGCCGGCAATGAGCTTGTTCAGGTTGTCCAGGTAGGCTTTGTGGTGTTTTCCATAGTGGAAACCGAGCGTCGCCGAGGAAAGCACGGGCTCCAGCGCATTTTCGGCGTACGGCAGCGGCGGCAGCTCATGGGCGGCTGCAGCGGCCCTCGAAATGCCGGGGAAGCTTCGGAAGGCAAGCAGGCAGGCTGCGCCCGAAGCCACTCCGAGGAACTTGCGGCGGGACAACCCCGGGGTGCAAACGTCCTGGTTGACGCGTATCATGGCATGACCTCCATCAACGAGAAATTTCAGTGGCGGGCAACCTACGGAACGGCGAACCCATGGCTCTGAAATTCGCCGTGCCGGAAAAGGGGACTTGTTTTGGAATCTAATTCACTCGGCGGGGATTGCAAGCGGTGGTTTGCATTCACCTGGGGATTGCACGCTTCCGGCTAAGCCGCGAGGAATGGAAGAACGTCGTCCGCGTTCACCTGGAGGTTGCACCCGTGAGGCCGCAAAAAATCTCCCTGAGGTCCTTCTCATCGATGTCGGCGAATACCTGCCCGTATCGGTCCGCTTCCGCTGCGGCAGGCTCCGGGTCCTCGCGTTCGATCGCGAGGGTTTCCGCTCGGACTTCTTCGGCCGCGTTACGGTTTTTCGACGGGATCGCCCGCGTACCCTTGTTGTCCATGATCCAACGGTCGCAGTCGTCGTGAGTTCCGATATACAGAAATACGATTTCATCTTCCCTTTTCAGGCCGACCAGCCGGTAACCGTTGCCCAGATCGTACTTGAGACAGTTCTTGATTCTTCCTTCTCCGTATTTGGTGGGCCGCCCGATGTTCTTGAGACCGCGAGGCCCTTCGGCAATCAGGCCGTCGATGATCCGGTCCGCCTGCTCGGCGGCCAGGGCCGCGCGGCCTCCGGCCTTGAGCAGAACCTTCCGGCGCTTGATGAAAACCGCATCCCTGTTGACGAAACGTATCATTAAACCTCTCCTGAAGGGTCGCTGCCGGCCGCATCGTGTTCGGCACCACTTTGCTCTGGGAGCGGAAAAGGAGATGGAATTCCGACGCGGTTGGCGGTTGAATGCGGGTCAGTAACGCGGCGCCGCTCGTCTCCGGCACTTCGACACCTGCCGGTTTGTCAACCACGGCGGTTTAGGATGCTTAATAAATATACTCTGCCGATGCGTCAAATCGAAAATATCGATAAATAGATGCATCGGCATCGACATTTCAGCCCCGGGTCCGAAGTCCCGGTCTGTTCGGAACGACGGTTTCCGCCTTTCAAGTGCTCGATTTCTTGCGGGTTTTGCCTGAAATCGCAACTGCCTCGTGCGTTGAAATACTTGCGGGAAATTACCGCCGGTTCCCCCCCATGATCGCCTTCCCCGGGTTCCCCGCGCCGGGGGCGCCGAAACACCGCCTGTCGCCGAAACACCGCCTTGACATAACCCTTCACATGGTCATAGACTGAAGGCCTATGGCAATTGTCCTCTAACAGAAGCCGCGCAGCGTTAAGCGAACTCCAACGCATCGGGCCGATGACCCGTCCAATGTGAAGGTGGTGGTGCGGCTTCTGGTCTCCTCGTTCGGCAATCCCCGCAAATACTGCTGTTTGAGCACATTTCATCGAAATATCAGAGGAGATATGAGCGATGGACCAATCCGAACTGACGGTTTGCTTTTATGACGTCTTCGACGCCTCTTTGCCTCGTCTGGGGCCTGGAGACGATCTTTCCACACAAAAGGCCATCAGCCTGCTGCGCGCGGCAAAGCCGGAACGGATGAATCCTCCGGGCCCGTTGGGGCTCAAGATCCTTGATCTGGGGTGTGGAAACGGGGCTCAGACCATCCAGTTGGCAAAGCACCTCGACGGAACCATCGTGGCGGTCGACAACCACGAGCAATACCTGACCGAGCTCAGGCGGAGGGCCGTCGCGCAAGGCGTTTCGGACAAAATCCATACCTGCCTCGACGATATGCGCGACTTCACGAAGCGAGAGGAACGCTTCGATCTGATCTGGTCGGAAGGAGCCGTGTACTTCATGGGATTTGCGGAAGGGCTGGCCGCCTGTCGAAAGCTGCTGGTGCCGGGCGGGTTGATGGCCGCATCCGAACTCACCTGGTTCCGGCCCGACCCGCCGGCCGAGTGTCGAGAGTATTTTGCCGGCGTCTATCCTCCCATGGTCGATAGCGCCGCTAACCTGGCGACCGTCGAAAACTGCGGATACGAGGTGCTGGGATACTTTGCATTGCCGGAATCGGCATGGCTGGAAAGCTTTTATCGCCCCATCGAGAATCGGCTTCGGTCACTCCAGGAAAAGTATGCCGCGGACCGTGCCGGAAGCGAAACAGTCGAATCCATCCGCAAGGAGGTCGACATCTATCGCAAGTACTCCAGTTGGTATGGCTATGTCTTCTACCTGATGCAAAGCCGTTGAGGCGCGATTGGGCCGGGGTCGCGGTTGCAGTGCCCCCGGCCCGCTTCCCGCCCCGACCGCAGTCGGTCGGAATCTCTCGAATAGTCGCCGGTATCAGGATAAGCTCGATGCCTGGACGGGGCAGAGGCTGGTTTAACAACCGGCGTAAGGCTGACCGTGGATGCAGGATTAACCGCACGGCCATTCGACTGCCCCCCAACGAAGCGTTCCGGCGGGCGGTCGAGGACCGGGCCCCCGCCGGTGCGCGGGAATTTCTTGCGGCGCCGGAAAAGACGATGGTTTTTCTTCAGCATATTGAATGCGGGGGGGCGGTACTGACCACACCGTCCCCCTTGTGGTTTCCAGTCTGCGTCCGAACGATGTGTCGCAAACATTTAGCCGAAAGAAATCACTTTTTCCGCCACCTGCATGGCGGTCACGATATCCAGCATGTTTGCGGCGGCACCCACCCGCCTTTTCTCCACCAGGCCGAAAGTCTCCAGGCATTTGCCGCAAACGAGAATGCCGAGACCATCCCGGGCCAGTTCCTGGAGGGGGGCCAGTGCCTCAGAGCCTTCCGCCGCCAGTTTGACTCCACCATTCAACAGCACGAGACGCCACAATTCGTCCTTCATCTCTTTCATCGTCTTGACAAAACTGATGACTATGCCCCGTCCCAGTTCGTCGTTTCCCCTTCCGACGCAATCGGTCGCCAGGATGACCAGGGTCTTCATGGACTTATTGTCATCCTGCTTGACTTCCGTGCTAGGGGCGCCATGGGCCTGCCTTTTCTGCTCACCTTGATTCTCTTCGACCATCTTCTCCTCCTTGCGATGCTTTACGGAATCGATTCGCCGCACTCCGGGCTGCCTTCGCTTTTCTTGTCCTTGCCTGCGCGCGACCGGCCCCGACCTCGATCCGGCAGACCGCCGGAGCAGGCCGGCCCGGTACATCAAAGCTCAAGCAGAAGGCTTCGAAATCTCGTAAACAAATCCGCCGGAGCGGCGTCCATCAGAGTGGTCTCCACCTCACTTTGCTGAAGTCGGATCCGGATCGTGGGTTGAGAATATTGAATTCCACATATCGGGTCCAACGAATTGTTTCGAACATATCAATCGATTTTTTTGATAAGAAAGAATATGAAATGGAGCTTCGGCAACTCAAGCGGCTCAAAACGGCGGCAAATCCGTTGAGTTTCAATAAATCGGCGGGGCGGCTTCATCACGTTCAATCCGGCATTTCGGTTCAGCCGGACAACCTTGAGGAAGACGTGCAGTCATTCGACCGTCCGGGGAAGCGGGTCCGATCGACGGAGACCGGGACGCGGCTGCTTCTGCATGCAGGCAGGATCCCGGATCCGGGCACGTCGCTCCGTCAAAACTACTTGACAATGTCAATGACATAAACAATTATATTTGGCGGGGAGGATACGCCAGTGACAACCGGAGATTTCGACTTGCACCACGCCGGGGATGAGCCGCATCTGATTCGTGAGATCATTCGCACGCACCAGGCGGTGCTGAACGTGTTCAGCCGCCGGGTGGGAATGCCGGCAGCGCGGCTGGCGCTGATGCGACTCCTTGGAACTTGCCGCTCGGAGGCCGTCGGGGTCATGTGGATCGCCCGGCAACTGGGCATCGATGCGGCGGCGGTCACTCGCCAGGTGCAAGCCATGGAAAGGGAGGGGCTGGTCGAGCGCTGCAAAGATGCCAGGGATGGTCGACGCAGCCACGTCAAATTGACGGCTGACGGGCTGAGGGCTTTCCTCCAGGTGCACGAGCGGGCGCACGCTTTCGAGCGGGCACTCGGCGCCGACGTATCCGCGGAAGACATGGCCGCAGCGGCACGTGTCCTGGTTCGCCTGCGTGCCGCTCTCGAAGCGTTGCCCTGAAAGGAGCAAACCGAATGAAAAAAACCGGCACGAAGTGGTTCAACCTGCGGGGCTTCGTCATGCTCACAGCGGCCGTTTCCGGTCTCGGGCTGCCGATCACCGGTCTGGCCAACCACCTGCACCAGATGGAATCCATGCTGTCCGTCTCGCGGCACGCCTGGATGTCGGCACACAACGTTCCGGGCGTCCTCTTCATCGTATCGAGTGTCTCGCACGCGCTTCTCAATCGTCGCACATTCCTCAACCACGTCCGAGGTCGTGCCGTCCGTCCGGGCATAAGCAAAGAAGCCATCGGGGCCGTCATCCTCGTCGCGGTGATGCTGTCCATTGCGGTGGGCCACGCGATTCACCAGGAGCTCCTCGACTGAGCCTCATCGAGGGAGATCACTCGAACACGGGGAGGATTCATGCGGATCGACAATGAAGTATACCAGACGTACGGCCATGAATGGTGGTCCGAGAATGCCGGCTTCAATGTGTTCAGCCTCAGATATTGCATGAATCCCGTGAGGTACGGGTATTTCAAACGCAGGCTGCGGGAGCTGCGCCTTCCGGGCGGGACGGTCTTGGACGTCGGCTGTGGAGGCGGTCTTCTGGCGGAGGAATTCGCGCGGGACGGTTTTGCCGTAACGGGTATCGATCCGGCGACTCGTTCCCTCGAAGCGGCGCGCGAGCATGCGGCCGACACCAACCTGAAGATCGATTATCGCGAGGGAAAGGGGGAAGCCTTACCGTTTCCCGACGGTTCCTTCGATATCGTTGCCTGCTGCGATGTGCTCGAGCACGTGGACGACCTCGGCCTGGTGATCGTAGAAGTCGCGCGCACGTTGAGGGCAGGGGGAGTATTCTGCTACGACACGGTCAATCGGACCTGGTTCAGCAAGCTCGCTTTGATCAAGATCAGCCAGGACTGGGGCTTCACCAGCTGGAGCAAACCCAATGTCCATGTTTGGGAGAAATTCATCAAACCGGCCGAGCTTATTGCAGTCATGAACCGCCGCGGGCTTGCGAATCAGGAGCTGAGAGGCATTTCAGCAAGAAGGAATCCCCTGGCGCTGATCGCCGGTCTTCATGCCCTGAAAAAAGGAAGGCTGAGCAACCGGGAGATGGCGGCCGTCTTCGCGTTACGTGAAAGCGAAGACCTGAGAGCGTCCTACATGGGGTATGCCGTCAAAAGTCGCTGAGTGCGACTCCGACCACGGTTGACAATCCCATTGCCTGAGCAATAATGTCGCCATGACCGCGCGCCGTTGCGACCGGGGCACTCGAACCCCGCCCGCCCCCGTCGGCACGCGGAGCATGTGATTGAGACCGCTCGTAATACGAGCCGAACCCGGAAGGAAGTGCGCGGGGACAAGCGGCTGAATCAACCGACGGGGCTTTGGGCGATCAGCCTTGAGACAACCCTTGACACCCTCTGCCCCCACTTCCGTGAGGCAACAAACCCGATGCGCCGCAACGGCTTCTTTCCCGGTGGACCGGCCTGCGGCGGTCCGGACCTGTCGACAGCCGCGTTCGGCAGGTGCCGCGGGAAGGACTGACTGTGACGGCATCGGGATCGACGCGCAAATGCTCAGGGGTCTGCCGGACTGCATCAGGGCCGACCGGCAGACGCGATGAGACCGGCCTTTCCCCGGGGACAGGTCCGGTGGATGCCCATTCGCCGCCGGTCGGGTTTGGCTGCCGTCCACCGAAGAGGAACATCTCGATATGAGCGACGCACAGGTGAACGCAGAGCGAACCCCCGCCCCGGAACTGCGCAAAAACTGGCGGTTTTATGCGGGGATGACGTGTTTCGTGCTGGCCTGGATTCTCCCGGCCTTCAGTCCTCTGGTGATCTGGCTGCAGCTTCCGAAAGCTGTCACGGCCTTCGTCATCGGCGCCCTCCTGGTCGGAGGACCGGAAGTCTTCATGATCCTGGCGGTCCTTTTCTGGGGGCGGGAAACCCTCAACCATTACATGGCGAAGATCCGTTCCCTCATGAAGATCAGGATTCCTTCACGGCCCGTATCCAGGTTTCGCTACTACCTCGGGCTGACCATGATGATTGGAAGCGTTCTCCCGCTCTACCTCTACGGTTATTTCCCCGGACTGATGCCGACGCAGGACACGGTGAAGATCAAGATCCTCGCGGGGGCCGACGTCCTGTTCATCGTGAGTTTCTTTGTCGCGGGGAGTGAATTCTGGGAGAAGTTCAAACGCCTGTTCGTCTATGAAGGGCGATACGCGGGGGATGAGGATCCTTCCAAATAAGGCGGAGGAAGGCGCCTCCCGCCGGTCTTCCGCTTGAGGCCCGGGAGCCCCCGCAGGCGGGCCGGGTCGGTTCCGGCGGAATCATCGCCGCCCCGACCGCCCCGATTCGGCGCGCATCGTCATCGCGGGAAGTCCCGCAAAAGGTCCGCGGCACCCCTTCCCGTTCTGCTTGCCAGGATCGGTCCTGAGCGAGACGATATGGTGTCATGATATTAGGACATCAAGCTTTAATGTGGCTCAGAGCGAGTTAAAGGATGGCGTCGATCCCTTTGGTGCGGATCACATTGAGAAGAGCCAAAACCGCGCCCGCTGGGCGTTTAAGGCCGCGTTCCAACTGCGATACATAGCCAACCGTCAAGTTGAGAACATGAGCAAAGACGGCCTGGCTCATATGCGCTTTCTCACGCAGTGCCCGGATATCATCACCGCTTAGCGGCTCCAATTTGGCCCTTTCCTTTACGCCAAGGTGCCGCATGGTGATCTTTTCGTAGGCTTCTTTGTCCAAAAGCCCTGCCTGCCGCATATCTTTGGCCGTCTCCAGCATGGCTTTGGCCAGCCTGCTAGGAGTCTTGTTTTTCTTCGTCATAACCCACCTCCTGTAAGAATCCTCCCTCAAGGGCGCGCATAAGGCCTTGATCGTTTGCGGTGAGCCAGCCCGTCGCGATCTCCCTTAGCGTTGCCAGCTCGTCGTCCTCGACGCCACGCCCCATTCTGACCGCCCCGGTTCGGCGCGCATCGTCATCGCGGGAATTCGCGCAAAAGATCCGCGGCACCGACCACCCTGGCGTACACGGAGCCGAGCGCCGACAGGAACGCCTTGTGCACGTGTTCGGCGGGAATGAGCTCACCTCCGAAAGGGAGCGCCCTGGCGGCGCAGGCGTCGTGCACCACGGTGCAGCCGAACCCGTGGTCGAACGCCGCGCGGGTGGTGGCATCCACGCACATGTGCGTCATCATTCCGACGACGACCACATGGTCGATTTCAAGACCTTTCAGGTGTTCCAGGAGGGGCGTGTTCCGAAAGGCGTTGGGGAGATTCTTGGGGAAGACCGTCTCGCCGGCCAGCGGTTCCACGGTTTCGTGGATTTCGACGCCCTTCGTTTCCGGGAGAAAGAAGCTTGCCCCGGGTCGAACGGAGAAGTGCTGGATGTGCACGAGCGGCAGCCGCCTGCGCCGGAAGAGGGAAAGAACGTCTCGTGCCGCAAGACCCGCCTCGACGCTTCCTACCACCTCCATTTTCCCGCCGGGGAAGTAATCGTTCTGAATGTCGATGAGTATGAGTGCCGGATTCATCGTTCGTGGTCCTTTCCCGTTCGTTGTTGGGCCCCCGGCGGCGGTCAAAGCCTGCGATAGACAAAGCCCGGAAGCAGCCTCAGCAGCCACGCGACGAGGCGCCAGCGCCGGGTGACGTAAACGCGGGCGGCCTTGCGCCGGATGGCCGCGACGATCTGTTCCGCGGCCTTGCGCGGCGGTGCCACCCAGAAGAGTCCTTCGCCCCGGGCCATATCGGTATCGACGAATCCGGGTTGAATATCGGTCACCACGATGGGCAGGCCGGCTCTGGCGGCCTTGATCCTGAGCCCTTCGAGGTAATTGGCGGCAAATGCCTTGGATGCATTGTAGGCCGGGGCATCCCACCCGCCGCGAAGGGCGGCGATGGAGGTTATCCCCACCAGGTGCCCGCGGCCGATCCGTTTGAAATGTTGGAAGGCGACGTTCGCCATGGCGGCGAACCCGGAAACGTTCACATCGATGGTCGCTTTTTCCTCGCCCCAGCCGAGGTCGGGGTTGATGAACCCGGTGCCGGCGCTGACGACCATCAGGTCGAGTCCTCCCATTGCTTCGATGAGCCGCTCCAGAAGACCCATCGAAGCCGGGATGTCGGACACGTCGATGGCTTGGACGAACACCGGCCCCCGCAGCTCGTTTTTGAGGTCTTCGAGAAGATGCAGCCGCCTGGCGGCGAGGCCCACCGCATAGCCTTCGCGGGAGAGGATTGCAGCCAATTCCCGCCCGATTCCGGAGGATGCCCCGACAATGATGGCTTTTTTCATCGCTTCCTCACCTCGTCCGATGCCGTTCGCGCCGGCGGCTATCCGGACCCCGCGCGGGAGGGACCCGTTCGCGGGGAATCCTCTTCGACGGGCATGCGGCACCTTTGAACCCGCACAGCCCGGGCTGCGATTCGGCCTCTTCGCACACGCGGATGCGAAAATGGCGCGCCGCTATCCTCGCGGTCTCACGCCTCTTAGGCGGCGGCTCCATTTCACCCGGCACATGTATTGCCTCGCTCTTATACCAGAAGATACCCCGGAGCGGTCTCGAAAAATCACCCGGCGGCGAACGGGGCAACGGAACCGGGAACGATTCGGGATCGGGCGCGGCAAGCGTTGCCGGGAGCCGCATTTCGGATCGCGACGGGGTTGGTGTTGACAGTGTCGGATTTCTGCCATAGAAGTGCGTGTGCATGCTCCGGGACGCAAACGGACACCCGTTGCACGGAGTCGATTCTGCCTTTTGAGGCACGGGATCGGGCAGATGCCTGCCGGCGAAGCCTCGAGCGTGCCGACGCGCAAGGCTCAATTCCAACCGGGATGGCGCCATGGACAACACGAAGAAAGCACTGCTGTCGGTTTTCTGCATCGTTTTGCTCTGGTCCGGCATTGCGCCGCACGATTATTTCACGTGGTTTCTTGAGGTTCTGCCGGCGCTTCTGGCGCTCCTGGCCCTTGCCGTCACCTGGAACCGGTTCAGATTCAGCAACTTCATCTACGTCGTCGTCTGCATCCATGCGGTCATTCTCATGATCGGGGGCCATTACACCTATGCCGAAGTCCCGGTGGGGTACTGGATCAAGGACCTCTTCGACTTCGAGCGCAATCACTTCGATCGCCTTGGACATTTCGCCCAGGGATTCACTCCCGCGCTGATCATGCGGGAAGTCGCGATCAAGCGGGAAATCATCCGAGGCCGCGGCTGGCGGTTCTTTTTCATCGCGTCCGCGGTGCTCGGGCTCAGCGCCTTCTATGAGTTCTTCGAATGGTGGACGGCGCTCGCCACCGGCGAAGCCGCCGCCGCTTTTCTCGGCACGCAGGGCGATGTCTGGGACACGCAATGGGACATGTTCATGTGCACGTTGGGGGCCCTGACCGCGCTCGTCCTGTTCCGGGGGCTCCATGACAGGTATTTGAACGCCCGGCCCGAAATCGCCGGTTCGAACGTCACGCGCGGGCGGACGGTGTGATGTTCCACCAGCCGGTCCGTCGTGTTCCCATTCCCGAAACCGGGCGCCGGGGGGGTGGCTGCGCGCCGCGGCTCCGATCCGGACCCGTCAGGACGCGTTCCCGCCGCGGCAAAATGGAATTCGGCACGCGACGGAATTCGCGATTGAGGTTGTGATATCCTCCGCCTTTGCGGTAGAGTGAGCACTACACGCTCGCTTTGCACGACGTTGCTCTCCGGACTCACTGAATCCCCGGGACATGAAAGGGCCATCCGAAATGGGAAAGCTGCTGCCCGATCAACTCAAAGAGTTGTGGCGCTGCGTCGATCGCGGACAGTTGACGCGGGAGGAGTTCGCCCGGGAGCAGGAACGGCTTCTGGGCGGCTACCGGGAGCGGTGGGAGGCGGCGCTCCTCACCGGCGGCCACACCGACCTGGAATCGAGCCTGATCGGCGAGTTGGCCCTCTACTTCGGACACGATGAATCGGAACACACCCGGCTGCAGTGTTCGGACGCCCTGGCCAACGTCAAAGGCGAATGGCACAAGGCCGTCGACCCCGGGGATCGGCGCTCCGTCGAACGGTTCTATGACGAGAGCCGGGCCATGATCTATGAGCTCGTGTGGTGGCACACCCTCTGCGAGGATACCTCTCCGCTGGCCTATGTGACGGCCCTGCATTTCGCCGAATTGCACGGCTGCCGAACGACGCTCGATTTCGGGGCGGGGGTGGGCTCGGGCGGCATCGTCTTCACTCGTAACGGGTTGAAGGTTACCCTGGCCGACATCAGTACATCCATGCTGGATTTCAGCCGGTGGCGCTTCAACCTCAGGGGTCTCGAAGGGGAATTCACGGACCTGAAGACGGATACGCTTCCACCCGGGGCCTATGACCTGGTGGTGGCGATGGACGTCTTCGAGCATTTGGTGGACCCGGTGCGGACGGTGGACGATCTGTGGCGGGCCATGAAACCGGGAGGTTACCTGTTCGGCCGGTTTCACGCGGAACTGGACGAAGACCGCCCCCATCACATCGTCCGGGATTTTGCGCCGACTCTCGATCGGCTGCGGGCGCTGGGTTTTGAGGAATGCTGGCGTGACGAATGGTTGTGGGGGCACCAGGCGTTCCGGAAAACGTGATTTCCACCTCGCCCGACGGTCGCGGCAGCCCCGGGGAGGGGATTCCCCCTGGCGGCAGCCGGGACATGCCGATTTGTCCCCGCTCCGCGCGCTACGGCTTCCGTGCGCCGCGAGTTCCTTTGCCTTGCCTGTATCGATTATACTTTTTCTCCCCATTTCCGATGATATCGAGTTCTTCCCGGCCTTTCCCTCCGGAGCGTCTCCGGCGGAATAATATTAATTAATATTAATCGGTTATATTATCATTGAAGTGGACTCCGCCTCCGACACCCGGACGAACGTCTCGCCGGCGCGTTCGAAAGTGCCCGGATTCCCGGCGCGAACCCCGAGATTTCCTTATCCCTCGCCGGTTTCTTGACGATTTAATGTGCAGAGCCCGACCGTGAAGTGAATTTCGATGATCGAAACAGAATTTCCCAAAAGGTGTTGCGCAACGGTTCGCAGTCGATCCTGCCGAATCCGGGCCTTGTAGTCGCTCCGGTCCGCCGGTTCGTCTTTGCCTGTGTAACGCCGATCGCCAATGGCGCATTGAGGTGAATGAGCATGATGGTTGTCGAGGCTTCGGGACTTACCGATAAAGGTAAGGAGCGCGCGAACAACGAGGACGCTTTGCTGGTGGATGACCAACTGCAGTTGTACGTCGTGGCGGACGGCATGGGCGGGCATCGGGCGGGCGAAGTGGCAAGCGAGGTGGTGGTGCGATCCATGTCCGAGTTCTTTCGGAACAGCGGGCGAGCTGCCCGGAGCCGCGAGCAGGAGGAGGACGAGGAAGACGCGCCTCCCGACCCGACACTCTCCGCGGAAGCCGGTCATCTGCTTGCCGGCATCCGGCGGGCCAATCGAGCCGTTTACGTGCAGGCCCTGAGCAACGATGAATGGCGGGGCATGGGTTCCACCGTGGCCGCGGTGCGGTTCACCGACCGCGGAATGATCGCCGCCAACGTGGGGGACAGCCCCATCTGGCTGGTGCATGACGACCGCATAGAGGCGCTGTCCGTTGCGCACACCGTCCTCTCCGAGGGGCTGGTTTCGGAACGAGGGGAAGCCGGCCGGCGGTTCGGCCGGATACTCACCAGGGCCATAGGCGTGGGGGAGACCGTCCGGGCCGATGTCTGCGAGGCCCAGTGTTTTACGGGCGACGTCGTGGTCATCGGCTCCGACGGCCTGAGCAACCACGTGCATCCCGATGAAATCAGGGACGTGGTGCGCAGCGAAAGTTCCGCCTCGGCGTGCAGGATGCTTGTGGACCTGGCCAACCGGAGGGCGGGGGACGACAACATCACGGTGATCGTGATCAAGGTGAAAGACGTCGGCCGCCGTGCCGGTTTTGTGTCGAGATTTGCGACGGCGATAACGGCCGGCTTGCGCAGGTTGTTTTCGAAAGCGTAGAGCGATGGGCTTTCGCTCAAAGGAGTGTCTGACATGCCTATGGTGAAGATGAAATTCGAGGGTGAGCCGGTGCGGGAATTCTGGATCGGGAGAGGAGGGTTCCTGAGCATCGGCAGGGAAAAGAGCAACGACGTCGTCATCGACAACCTGGGGGTCTCGCGCTTCCACGCCAAGATTGATTCCGTGGACGATCGCTTCCTGCTCACGGATCTGGACAGCAAGAACGGCACCTACGTCAATGAAGCGCCCGTCACTTCGCACTGGCTGAGCCACGGGGAAGTCATCACCATCGGCAAATATACCCTGGCGTTCACATGCGATGACGCTCCGGTTCGACCCGGGGCCGATGACGAGTCTCCCCTCGAGCAGACCATGATGCTGAGCTCCGAGAAACGCCAGGAACTGGTTGCGCGAAGTGCTCCAAAAATTTCCGGCGTCGAGGTCGAAAAGGAGGAAGTGGGCGTCCTGTCTTTTCTTGCGGGCGGAAGCGGTGAAATGACGCTGCAGAAAAAACTGACCAAAATCGGCAAGGATGCGCTCAGCGACATCGTCGTGAGCGGCCTGCTGGTGGGCAGGACCGCGGCCGCCGTCAGCAACCGGCCCACGGGATATTACCTCAGCTACGTCGGCGGGCTTGCCAAACCGAAGGTCAACGGCGAAACCGTGCGGGAGTCCGTCAAGCTCAAGGAGTTCGACGTGATCGAGGTCGGTTCGGCAAAGATGCAGTTCCTTCACAAGTTCGTGAGCAAGGAACAGGCCGGCGCGTGAGCGCCCGGCGAGTGCATTCGCCTTGTCACGGGCTTATTTGTCGAAGGCGATCACCGCGGCATGGACGCCCTGCACCACCATGCCCATCCGTTTGTAGTCGAGGGTATCGGCCGTATCCCTGGCGGTACGGTAGTTCGGGTTTCGCAGAGCGGCCGTATCCGTAATCGCGACCGCGCGGTAATCGGCCTGCCAGTAGTTGCGGTGGTCCGAAAAGTCGATCCCCGAGAAGAGAAGGGGCGCATTGACGGAAAACACAGGCAGGGGCGAAGCGCCCGTCATGGCCGTCTTGACCCGGCGCACCTCATCTATCTGGCTCAGGTTCCCGACCACGACGATGAAATTCCCTTTGGACGAATAGAGCCACTCCAACTGCTGCACGGGATATTTCTGACTCCCCTCCTTGTCGCTGAAGCAACCGATCATGTCCAGGCAGATCATGACCCGCACCGCACGGTTCTGCGTTCTCAGCGAGAAAGCATGAACGGCGCTGCCCATTCTCGGCGTGCCCCAGTAGGGGGGCTGCGCGAGCGCGTAGGCCACCAGTTCCACCTGGGTCTTCAACCCGGTCTTGCCGAGCAGACCGGCCAGCTCGATCAACCCCGCGACCCCGCCGGCGTTGGAATCCGCTCCCGGGGAATCCCCGAACGCGTCGTAGTGGGCCCCCACAACGATCCGCTCATCCGTTTCCGGCCCGAAATGGGCGCTCACGTTCCGATACACCGTTCCCTCATCGTCGAACGCCTGTTCGACAACCCGTCCTGCCGCATTCTGGAATTCCTGCCGGATGTATGCCGCCGCGCGATTCATGTTCTCCCGGTTGCCCCCGTTTCTCGGGTGAAGGGTTTGTGAGAGGGTTCGCACATGCCCTTCCAATCGCGCCGTATCGACGGCGGCGGGAGCCGCTTTGGTCGGCGCGGACGACGGCATGGTCACTATCGGCTGGGTGACCACGAACCACACCGATGCCGGAATGAGCCCAACGACCACAACCAGCAGGACAAGCTTGAGTATGAATTTCATAAGCCTCTTCTTTGCACCTTCTCTCCAAAGGATTGATCCGTGTTGACTCAACTGCCCGTACGAATAATGGATCGGCGGATTGAAGCACCTTCTACAGCGGCACAGGTTAAAATCTGCGACCGGAGAAGCGGGAAACCGGTCGATCCTCTGCAATGACGCCCGGTGCGTCCGTCTCGAACGGGGTCGCGCATCGGCTCCGGCAAAATGGGTTCCCGGGCGGCCGGGGATCGTGCGGGCCCCCTCCCTCCCGTCGTCGGCCGATGGAGTATACCACGAAACCGGGACGGTGGGCGTCGGCGATCGTCAAACCGTCCGGTGAGGCCGGGTTTCGGACGCCGCCCCGCGGTCCGATTCCCCCGAGGTCATTGACTGCTTCTCATTCGGATTTAGCTTATGCTTCGAGTTGCCGACCCAATCGGTGGTTCCCGAATGCTTTCCCAGTCATTCAAATCAGATGCGACTTCCTGCCCGGTATCGGACATTGCCGATTCAGAGGCATGTGGTGAGGGGAAAGGGTTTGCGGCGTCCGATGTCTCCGGGTCGAGAGAAAAAGCCCGGGTGCATCGGACGAAGACGGAATGAAGAACGGTTTGGCATGTCCGCCGGCGGCCACGAAGAGTCTGAACCGCATGGCGGCCGCGGATGGGAGAAAGCGCGTCGAGGCGCCGGGACTTCCCGTCCCCCCCTCGGGTGACCGGTCACCGGACTTTCCGTTCGGCGAATACAACTGTGGAAAGGATGAACCATGGAAACGAAAACGAAGTTCTCCCTTTGGTACGTGGTGATCGCCATCTGGGGAATACTCGCGCTGCAGAATTACATCGCCTCGCAATACGCACCGAGAATCGTGCCCTACAGTGAATTCCTGAACGCCCTCAAAGACGATCGGGTCGTCGAGGTCGTCATCACCCAGGGGCGCATCGCCGGAACGATGAAAGTCACGGAGGAGGGGCAAAGCAAGGAGATCCCGTTCACCACTTTCAGGGTGGACTCCGATCTTTCCGAGGAACTCTCGAAACACAATATCAGGTTTCGCGGGCAGCCCGAGAGCACCTTTCTGCGGGATCTCCTCTCGTGGGTCCTGCCCGCCTTCATTTTCTTCGGCCTTTGGTTTTTCCTGATGAAGCGCTTGAATCCCGGTGCCGGCATGATGTCCTTCGGGAAAAACAAGGCCAAGGTCTACGCGGAAAAGGAAATCGACACCCGATTCGAGGACGTGGCCGGCGCGGATGAGGCCAAGGCCGAGCTGGTGGAAATCGTGGACTATCTCAAGGAACCCGGGCGTTATCAGCACCTTGGGGGGAGGATGCCCAAGGGGGTTCTGCTCGTCGGCCCGCCGGGCACGGGCAAGACGCTGCTGGCCCGGGCCGTCGCCGGAGAGGCGAGCGTCCCCTTCTTCACCATCAGCGGGTCGGAATTTGTCGAGATGTTTGTCGGGGTGGGCGCGGCAAGGGTGCGCGAGCTTTTCCACCAAGCCCGGGAAAAGGCCCCCTGCATCATCTTCATCGACGAGCTGGACGCCATCGGCAAGGCCCGGGGGGCGCTCACCATCGGCGGGCACGATGAACGGGAGCAGACGCTGAACCAGCTTCTCGTGGAAATGGACGGGTTCGACCCGAGGGTGGGCGTGGTCATCCTGGCGGCCACCAACCGCCCGGAAACCCTCGACCCGGCCCTGCTCAGGGCGGGAAGGTTCGACCGGCAGGTCCTGGTGGATCGGCCGGATGTCATCGGGCGGGAGGCCATCCTCAAGATCCATGTAAAGAAAGTGAAGCTCGGCGAGCAAGTCGATCTCAAGGTCATTGCCCAGAAGACCCCGGGGTTTTCCGGGGCCGATCTGGCGAACGTGATCAATGAGGCGGCGCTGCTGGCCGCAAGAAAAAACAAGGCCGCCATCGACATGCAGGACCTGGACGAGGCGGTCGACCGGATCATCGCGGGCCTTGAGAAGAAGAACCGCCTGATCAACCCGAAGGAAAAGAAGATCGTGGCGTATCACGAGACCGGGCACGCCATGGTCGCCGCCTTCACCTCCGGAGCGGACAAGGTTCACAAGATTTCCATCATCCCGAGAGGCATCGCCGCTCTCGGGTACACCCAGCAACTGCCGACCGAGGACCGCTATCTCATGACGCGCGGGGAGCTTCTGGGCAAGATCGACGTGCTCCTGGGAGGAAGGATGGCCGAGGACATCATCTTCGGGGAGGTTTCCACGGGGGCTCACAACGATTTGCAGCGTGCGACGGACATCGCCCGCGCGATGGTCTCCGAGTACGGGATGGGAACGACCCTCGGGCTGACCACGTACCCGCGTCAGAACCGGCCGATGTTCCTGAGCCCGGAACAAATGCCGATGGCCGGAAAGGAATACAGCGAAGCGACCGCCGCCAGGCTCGACGAAGAGGTCAAAGAGATCGTCACCGAAAGGGCCGCGGGCGTGCGCGAACTGCTGTCGCAATACAGGGCGCTTCTTGAGGAAACCGCGGCGGAGCTTCTGAAAAAAGAAGTGCTGGACAGCGAGGAATTCTACCGGATGGTGGAAGCGCACCGTACCGGCGGCAAACCGTAGTACAGCATAGCAACGGTGTTCCTTGTCAACTCTTGAGTCGCGTACAAGGGTGGGCTGAGCGCAGCGCAGCCCACGATCATATTGCTGGCATGCGTGGGACGAGCAGGCTTGGTTCCTTCAACCGGGACAGGAGGGGGGCGATGGAACTCGGAACGCGTTTACGGACGGGGTACAAGGCGGGGATGCGCGCGTTGTCATGCGCGTTGTTGCTGACGGTTGTCGTGCTGTGGACGACGGTCGTCACCGCCGGTGTGAATGACGATTTGATCAAAGCGGCGGGTCGCGGCGATCTGCCCGAGGTCGAACGGCTCCTCGCCGGGGGGGCCGAAATCAACGCCGGGGACAAGGACGGCAGGACCGCCCTGGTTTGGGCGGCCATGCAGGGACACCGCGACGTCGTGCGGGCGCTGCTGGCCAAAGGGGCCGACGTCAACGCCAGGACGACGAAGGAATCCGGAACGGCGCTGATGTTCGCTTCCGGCAGCGGCCGCCACGAGGTGGCGCAGGTGCTCCTGGCGGGCGGCGCCGACATCGACGCCCGGGACGCGGCCGGGAAAACCGCCTTGATGATCGCCTGCGGACTGCTTCCCAAGCACCTGGTCGCCACGGAGAACCGTGAGGTCGTGCAGGTGCTTCTTGCCCGCGGGCCGGACGTCAATGCCCGGGACCGGTTCGGCAACGCGGCGTTGATGTATGCGTCCATGACCGGACGAAGCGGGATCGTCGCGTTGCTGCTCGACAAGGGGGCCGAAGTCGATGCCGTGGACAGGGAAGGATACACGGCGCTGATGCTTGCGTTCATGAATCTGCGCCGCGCCGAGGTGGTGCCGGTGCTCATCGCCAGGGGGGCCAGAATCGACGTCAGGGGAAATGACGGCCGGACCGCGTTGATGCAGGCTTCCGCGAACGGATGCCACGAGGTCCTGCAACTCCTGTTCGACAAGGGGGCCGAAGTCAACGCGCGGGACAAGAACGGCCGGACCGCCTTGATGCTCGCCGCCGAGAACGGCCGCCTCGATGTCGCGCGGGCCCTGCTCGCAAAGGGTGCCGAGATCAACGCAGCGGACGGGAACGGGAAGACCTCCTTGGCGATTGCATCCGGAATGGGCGACTCCGAGATGAAGGACCTGCTCGTCAAGGCGGGGGCCAAATAGCCTCGATCAGACCGCGCAATCGTGATCGTTCGCATGCACAGGACCCGCTTGTCAAGGCGGGGACAATACAGCTCCGGGCAGACCGTAGAATCGCGATCGTCCGTAAGCACAAGAAGGGTGTGTGAAGAATAACTCCGGACAGGGGAAACCGGGCCAGAGGAAGACAGGCTCGCCGCGGTGGTCTTTCGCATGAAGCTGGGTTTGGCTGTAAAGAAGGGCGGCGGCCGATCGTCCCGATGCGTCTTGCCCTCGAAGACCTGAGGCCTAATCGTCAGATAATCGTCAGGTGATGGCAAGTAATCGTCAGACGATCCCCATAAGCAAGTGCGCATCAAAAACGCGCTGGAGGACCGCCGGGACAAATGCCCACCTGGAACGACACCTCCATCGCCCGACGGCCCTTAGACCGACTGATAGATTTTTACCTGGAGAATAGATTCCCGGGTGAGTCTGTTTTCATGCTTCGCGGGTCAAGCGCAGCCTCATGGGTAATTGCGTTCAAGAGCTGAGTGCATCGGGCGGGAGGGCATAAAGCCCTCCCCCTGCATGTTGGCTACGACGGCAGGGGCAAGGGTATCGGGACAGTGGGCTGCGCTGCCGCGGATCCCACCCTTGTCACGTGCGACGTGCATATCGGACCGTACAAGGGGGGGTTATCACCGCCCGCGGTGAATCGTTTAATTCGAGCCCGTGCGTGGAATCACTCAACTCGCCTCCTATCCAATTCACCAGGGAATGCCTTGTTCCGCAACGGCGTGGTGAATCTATGCTTCAAGGGCGACAATTCCGCCTTCATTTGTTCCTCGGACGAACGGCATCCGTCCGGAATTCTCTCGGCCTTGTTCAAGTCTCAACGCGGGGATATGTCTGCATGTCTTCCCGAGCAAAGCAATAACACGCACTCACAGTCAAGCATTGTCTTAAAGGTATGGACATTCACCGAAGAACATGTTTAATTGGCGGTAATTGCTGCCTTTTGCGAAATTGTGAAGGGGGTGGAAGGCCTTTTCAGTTGGAGCCCGGCGTTTCTCAATTCTCCGAAGGACGAATGCATGGTGGGGAACCCGCATCAATAAGCTGATGGGTCGAAGGTGCCCCGACATGGCCGATGCAACGGGTATTCAACAACATGTCGGATTGTGAACCGATGCATGAACCTGATCTCCGATGGGTGAGCACAGCCGTGACGCTGCTCATTCCTGGGGCATGAACCGCCTGGTCCGGCAACTCGAACGACCGCTGTCGCCCGGGGAGACGCATGATTCGACTCGAAGACTTACAGGTGAATGCCGCGGTGCGGGGCCTCCTCCCGGATTGCCTTGTCACTGTCGTGAGCGTTAAGTGGTTTGGATCGGAGGCCCTTGAGCTCACCTACAAGACGCCCGGCGGCAAGGTGGCCAACGAACTGCTCTACAGAAGCGACGAGCCACGCCTCGAAATCGTGGAACAGGGGAGGCCGTGGAGTTTCGATGGTGATGGGGCTCTTTTCCGCCTGGTGTCGGAAGCGCACCGCATCCGCCTTGCTCACCTCTTCGACCCGGTGCTAGCCGTTCACACCTCTCTCGTCGACCCGCTGCCGCACCAGATCACGGCGGTCTATGAGGCCATGCTGCCGCGGCAGCCGCTGCGTTTCCTGCTCGCCGACGACCCGGGCGCGGGCAAGACCATCATGGCAGGTCTGCTCATCAAAGAGCTGATCGCCCGTGGCGACTTGCAGCGCTGTCTCATCGTCTGTCCGGGCAGCCTCGCCGAACAGTGGCAGGACGAGCTGTATCATCGCTTTCATCTGCCGTTCGACATTCTCACCAACGATAAGCTCGAGGCAGCCCGCACAGGCAACTGGTTCCTTGAGACTGACCTGGTTATTGCCCGCCTTGACAAGCTCTCACGCGACGAGGAAGTGCAGCGGAAGCTCCAGGCACCGGATTGTCGGTGGGATGTCGTGGTCTGCGACGAGGCGCACAAAATGTCGGCCACGATCTTCGGCACCGAGATGAAGTACACCAAGCGCTACCGGCTCGGACAACTTCTCTCGACTCTCACACGCCACTTCCTGCTGATGACCGCGACGCCGCACAACGGCAAGGAAGCGGACTTCCAGCTCTTCATGGCGCTGCTTGACGGCGACCGTTTCGAAGGCCGTTTCCGGGACGGCATCCACGTGGTGGACGTCTCGGACCTGATGCGCCGGATGGTGAAGGAGAGCTTGCTCAAGTTCGACGGCACACCGCTTTTTCCCGAACGCATCGCCTACACGGTGCCTTACAGGCTTTCGGACGCCGAAGCCCGGCTCTACAGAGCGGTCACCGACTACGTGCGCGAGGAGTTCAATCGCGCCGACGCGCTTGAGAACGATAAGCGGGCTGGAACCGTCGGCTTTGCGCTAACCATCCTTCAGCGACGCTTGGCTTCCTCGCCCGAGGCGATCTACCAGTCGCTGCGTCGCCGTCGCGAGCGGCTGGAAAGCCGGTTGCGCGAATTGGAAGTGCTCCAGCGGGGTGGCCAAGTCTTGCCAAGTCTCGTGACCGCCGTTCGGGCACTTGACGCAGAGGACGTCGAAGACCTCGAAGACGCGCCTGACAGCGAGGTCGAGGCCGCCGAGGACGAAATCCTCGATCAGGCGACTGCGGCCCGTTCCATCGTAGAGTTGAAGGCCGAGATCGAGACCCTGAAAGACCTGGAATCGCTCGCACTCGGAGTCCGTCGCAGCGGCGCGGACACCAAGTGGCGCGAGTTGGCGAGCCTCCTGTGCGAGGTCTTTACCACCGCAGCCATCGCCGGCTGCGTGGCCGAACCGGTCAAGCCGTATGGCGCAGGCAAAATTCCCCGTCCCACGCCTTCGCCGCATCAGAAGCTCGTCATCTTCACCGAGCACCGCGACACGCTGAACTACCTTGAGACCCGCATCGCCACCCTGCTCGGGCGCAAGCAAGCGGTGGTCGTGATCCATGGCGGCATGGGCCGCGAAGATCGCATGAAGGCCCAGGAAGCGTTCAAGCATGACCCGGAGGTCCAGGTGCTGCTTGCAACGGATGCCGCGGGCGAGGGTATAAATCTTCAGCGTGCTCACCTGATGGTCAACTATGATCTCCCATGGAACCCCAACCGCCTGGAGCAGCGGTTCGGCCGTATCCATCGAATCGGCCAGACGGAGGTCTGCCACCTTTGGAACCTGGTGGCTGAAGAGACCCGGGAAGGCGACGTCTATCGCAAGCTCCTGGACAAGCTCGAGCAGGCCCGTCAATCCCTTGGCGGCCAGGTGTTCGACGTTCTCGGCAAGCTCCAGTTCGAGGGGAAGCCGCTGCGCGATCTTCTGATCCAGGCGATTCGGTACGGCGATCAACCCGAGGTGCGTGCCCGCCTCACGACGGTGCTGGAACACGCGCTCGACCGGGGCCGGCTCCAGGACCTGCTGGAAGAACGTGCACTCGCGCACGACGCCATGGACGCGAGCCGGGTCCGGCGCATCCGCGAGGACATGGAACGTGCCGAAGCCCGCCGCCTGCAGCCGCATTACATCGAGTCCTTCTTCCTCGAGGCCTTCCGTCGCCAGGGCGGATCGGCCAGGCAGCGCGAGCCTCGCCGGTATGAGATCACCCACGTTCCGGCCCCGGTGCGCAATCGCGATCGCCTGATCGGTATCGGCGAACCGGTCTTGCAGCGCTACGAGCGCATCGCCTTCGAGAAAACGCTGGTGGCGCCGCAGGGACAGCCGTTGGCCGCCTTCGTCTGCCCGGGGCATCCGCTGCTGGACTCGGTCATCGACCTCACCCTCGAGCGTCACCGCGATCTCTTGAAACGGGGGGCCGTGCTGGTCGACGAACGCGATACCGATAACATGCCGCGCGTGCTGTTCTATCTCGAACACGCGATACAGGACGCCGGCCTCACGCGCTCGGGTGAGCGCCGCGTGATTTCCAGGCGGATGCTCTATGTCGAGCTCCAGGCCGACGGCTCCGCACGGCACGTGCACTACGCGCCCTATCTCGACTACCGACCCCTGGCTGATGGCGAACCGGACGTGGAGACGATCCTCGATCGGCCCGAGTGCGCATGGATCTCCCGTGAGTTGGAGCAAAAGGCCCAGGGCCACGCAGTGGCTAATGTCGTGCCGGAGCATCTGGCGGAGGTTCGAAAAGGCAAGCTTGACCTCATCGCAAAGACGGAGGCGGCGGTAAAGGACCGTCTCACCAAGGAGATCACCTACTGGGATCACCGTGCCGAGGAACTGAAACTCCAGGAGCAGGCAGGCAAGCCCAATGCCCGACTCAATTCCGGCGAGGCACGCAAGCGGGCCGATGCACTGCAGGCACGCCTGGAAAAACGTCTGGACGAATTGAAGCTCGAGGCGATGCTCTCGCCCTTGCCGCCGGTCGTTCTCGGCGGACTGCTGGTGGTGCCGATGGGGCTCATCGAGGCGATGAGAGGCGTTCAGGTGTCGGCTCCTGCTTCGTCAACCGATACCCAGGCTGCTGCCGCAAAGGCCCGCGCCATCGTGATGGAGATCGAGCGCAGCCTCGGGTTCGGTCCGGTCGATCGCGAGATGGACAAGCTCGGTTACGATATCGAAAGCCGCATCCCCGGTACGGGCAGGCTGCGTTTCATCGAAGTGAAAGGGCGCGTCACGGGTGCGTCGACAATCACGGTGACCCGCAACGAGATACTCTACTCGCTCAATAAGCCCGACGACTTTATCCTCGCGATCGTGGAATTCCTCGATGGCGACTCACATCGTGTTCACTACGTTCGCCAGCCCTTCCACCGTGAGCCGGATTTTGGAGTGACGAGCGTGAACTACGATTTCGCCGAATTGCTGGCTCGAGCGGAGGCGCCGCGATGACCGCGACGCTCCGCATATTCGTAAGTTCGGTGCAAAAGGAACTCGAGGACGAGCGTCTCATCGTGCAGAACCTGGTCGGCACCGACCCGTTTCTGTCTGCGCATTGCGTCTCGGTACTCTACGAGTTCGAGCCCGCATCTCCGGTGAAGGCTCTGGATGGCTGCATCGAAGCCCTCGACCGCTGCAACGCGTATCTGCTCATCGTGGGGGTCCAGTACGGCGCGTTGGTGGGCGATCTGTCCATCACCCACGCCGAGTATCGCCGGGCGAAGGAAGCAGGTCTCCCCGTTCTCGCCTTCATCAAGGGCGACCGGCAGGTGCAGCGGGAAGACGGTACGGTCGCACTGCTCGCGGAACTCGATGCGGACGACTTCAAGTACAAACGCTTTGGCAACGTTATCGAATTGCAGAAGGAAGTCCGCGCGGCGCTGGCGAAGCTGCTTCAGGATCGCTTCGGCATCACGCCGACGACCGACGAGGACCAGATCGCCGAGCAGACGATTGAGGCCACCTCCCTTTTCGAGTCGCGAACTTTTGACCGGGTTCGCTGGTGCGATCTCGACTTGAATGTAGCGCACAACCTGATCTCCGCTGCTGAGAAGCGTAAGCCCGATGAAGTTTCCGAAGACTATCTGCTTGCCGGCTCTGTTTTGCGGGGTTTGGTATGGCACGATCCGGGCTCTGGTGAATACTACGCCACTGCCGCCGGCATAGTGCTTCTGGCAAGTGACCCTTCGGCGGTCTTTCCCCAGTGCCGAATCCTTGCCGACGCCTACCGGGGCTCCGAGCCCGACGGTGATCCACGGGACCACGAAGACATCCGCGGCCCGATGCCGCTCGCAATCGAGCGGGCCATAGCCTTCATCGACCGGAATACGCGTCACCCGATGCGCATCGTCGGTCTCAACCGAGTGCGCCTCGACGAATATCCCGTCGACGGCCTGCGCGAAGCGCTAGTGAACGCGGTGGCGCACCGCCAGTACGAGGACGCAGAACGCAAGATCCTTCTGGAGGTCTTCGCCGACCGCGTGGTGATCTCCAGCCCGGGTCTCCCGCCCAGGCCGATCACGCTCGCCGCCCTGCGCAAGGGGAAATACCGCCCCTGCTCGCGCAATCCGGTCCTGGCCCAGTGTCTTTCCTATTTCCACCGCATCGAGGAGCGCGGCAGCGGCTTCCGCCGAATGCGCGACCAGATGCTCAACCACGGGCTCGATCAACCGCTACTCGGTACCGACATGGGCTACTTCCAAGTCACCTTCCCCGGGCCGGGCGAGAATATTGAGCGTCTACGGGTGCCCGAGAGACGCCTGCTGGTGACTCCGGCAGTGGAGGCGCAGTTAAACGACAGGCAACGGAAGGCTTTGGCGGAGGTCCTGCAATCGGGTTTCGTCTCAAGTGGCTGGCTGGTCAAGGAATTGGGCGTTACCTATGACACGGCCAACCGCGATCTCAAGGGCCTGTCCGGACTAAACCTGCTCGTGCGCCAAGGACGTGGACGTGCTGCGCGATATGTCCTGCGGGAGCCTGGGGCCGCAAAATGAATCTTCCGACAATCTTACGGTTTCCTGTGGGAATTTTCCGATCCGACGAGGGGCGAGCCTTGCCGAAATCTTCCGATAATCTTCCGATGTCCTGCCGTAATCTTCCGATTTTCTCGGAAGGAGGGAGATTGCCGGCAGAGCCGTCCGGTTCGCGCAAGTGGGAACCGGTCGCTGCAGACTATGCCCCGCCAACTGTGTCTGAGCAATACGTGTCATTCTCTGGCGGTAACCTGACAGGAGAGCGACTTTGAATCCAATCGACCCGGAGGCGCCGTTTGTTTGGCCCGAGCCGCTCGTGCTCGAAGAGTATTGCACCTACACACAGCAGCCGCCCTTTGGCCGGCTGGCGCAGGAGGCGCACACCCTGTTCGGTCTCGTGTCCGGCCTGACGGGAAGGGGCGTCGATGTTCTCGATGCCTGGTCGGACAGCAACCCCGATCTCAAGGCTCGTCTGATCGTAATGGTCTACCCCGCCTGCTCCACGCGGCGTGCCGACCTCGAACGGCTTCTTCATCTTGTCGAGCGCAACTCCGCCCGCCTGTCGGTTCATATCCGTCCGCTCGAGAGCGTCTCCGACCGCGGAACGAACGCACTCTGTTTCGTGAAGTCGAAGACCAAGACGGTGCACCTGGTCACGGGGCCGAGTGAGGACCTCGGTTTCGAGACCCTCCCGGACGGGCACGTCAACTTCGTCTTCCGCGCACCCCCCGTGCTGGTGGAAGCCTTCAGGCGTTTCTTCGACCTGCAGTGGGCCAACTCGAGAGATCTCGCCGCCGCGGGGGCAGCAGAGATCCCTCACCTTGTTCTTGGCGAAGGCACTGAAGAGGGCGCCCGGATGTGGCGCAATTATGTGAAAGGTTGCACCGATGAGGAAACGGAGCAACCGATCGCACATGTCGATCCCGCAACCGGTGACGTCACGATCCTGTCTGAGGACGGTCATCCAGTTCCCGGTCTCATCGAGGACCTCGGCGTCCCGAAGCTCGACGCGCTGGCCGGGCGGATGGCGCGCCTCTATGAAAAAGGCGTACTGGTCAGCATTGATAAACTGAGCCGGATTCCGCCTCTCGATGCGCCGCTGGACCCGAACGTGTTCGGTGATCCCGCGGAGCTTCAGAGAGGCAATGTGACTCGCAAGGTCAGCGTGCGTGTATCGATCATCGACCAACACATGCTCAAAGAGATCGAGAAACGCCGCCAGGGTCTGCGCCCACTGCTCGCCAAGTTCACCTTCGGGCTCGCCGACAACACGAGATGGATGCCCGCCACGGCACACGGGTTGTTCGAATCGGAGTTGACTCGTGCCGGTGAGGAAGGCCGGAAACTCATCGAGGACCTGCTCAAGGGAGACGTCGATGCGTTCATCGTCGGCAAGCTGCCTGTGCTTGTCGCCAGCATCAACGCCATGTACACGGAACTTCGCATACCGGGACAGGCAACCCGGGATGTAATCGACCGGGTCGTCGAAAGTCTGAAGGATCGTTTGAGCAAAGCAGAGTCATCTAATTTCATGCCCAAGCTCACCTACTCCCGGGTAAGCTTCGAGGGGGAGGACAGCCACTTCGTTTCTCCATGGGGACAGGCCTACTCACTGCTTGCGGACATTGCCGCTTTCCCGCGCAAGGCCCTGACGGACCGCTTTTTCTTCAGCGGGCTGAAGGTTTCCGAGGACGACCTCATCAAAGCCATGAACGTGGCGGATGATACCCTGTGCAAGGACTTGAGGACACGTGGTATCATCCATCGATCCAAAGCGGAGCTCGAACTGCTCTCCAGAATCGAAAAGACACCCATGGATTCCAGAGACCGTTGCGAGTTGGTATTGCGGATTCTGGATGGTGACTCGATTGATGGGGTCGATGATGCGTTAAGGCAAAAGGAAGCATCATGAAGAAGAAACTCATAGAAGTCGCCCTGCCGCTGGACGCCATCAACAAGGCCAGCGCGAGGGAGAAGTCGATCCGACACGGGCACCCGAGCACGCTGCACCTGTGGTGGGCAAGGAGGCCGCTGGCTGCGGCGAGGGCTGTGATCTTCTCCCAGATGGTGGACGACCCGTCGGCTCATCCCGACATATTCCCGACTGCGAAGGCACAGGAAAAGGAACGCCGGCGGCTGTTCCGCATCATCGAAGACCTGGTGCTGTGGGAGAACACCACCAACGAGACGGTGCTGGAGCGGGCGCGGGACGCAATTCGGCAGAGCTGGCGCTACACCTGCGCGGAGAACGCCGACCATCCGCGCGCAAAGGAGCTTTTCGACCGTTACAAACTGCCCGCCTTCCACGACCCTTTTGCCGGTGGCGGAGCGCTCCCGCTGGAAGCGCAGCGTTTGGGACTCGAGGCGTACGCCGGTGATTTGAACCCGGTGGCGGTGCTGATCAACAAGGCCATGATCGAGATTCCGCCCAAGTTCGCCGGCAAGCCGCCGGTGAACCCCGAGTACCGTAAGACCCTTCACAGTGACCGGGAACAGTCCCGGGAGGAACCGCCACGGCAGCAGGACCTGTTCACCCGGCAGTGGCGCGGCGCCCGAGGCCTGGCTGAAGACGTGCGCTACTACGGAAAGTGGATGCGCGACGAGGCTGAAAAACGCATCGGGCACCTCTACCCCAAGGTGGAGGTCACGGCCGAAATGGCGAAGGAACGGCCGGATCTGGAGAAATACGCGGGCCGGGAACTCACCGTCATCGCCTGGCTTTGGGCGCGCACCGTGAAGAGCCCTAACCCGGCATTCGCACAGGTGGACGTGCCGTTGGCATCCACCTTTATGCTTTCCACCAGGGCGGGCAAGGAAGCCTACGTCGAGCCGGTGATCGAGGGCGACGGCTACCGCTTTACGGTGAAGGTGGGCAAGCCCGGGAACGCGGAGGCGGCGAAGCGCGGAACCAAGCTCGCGCGGGCAAACTTTCAGTGTGTGATGTCCGGTGCGCCGATCATTGGAGAATACATCAAGTCCGAGGGCAAGGCCGGGCGCATGGGCGCGCGACTGATGGCCATCGTGGCCGAGGGAGAGCGGGGGCGGGTCTATCTGCCGCCGACGGAGAAGATGGAGTCCGTCGCACGCCAGGCGAAGCCGGAGTGGAAGCCGGATGTCGAGTTCTTTCAGCAGGCATTGGGCTTTCGCGTCGGCAACTACGGTATGAGGAAGTGGAGCGACCTCTTCACGCCCCGCCAGCTCGTGGCGCTGACAACCTTCTCCGATCTGGTCCATGCGGCGCGTGAAAAGGTGAAGTGCGACGCGCTAACTGCGGGTCTCATCGATGATAACACCGGTGCCACAGCCTACAGCGATGCGGTTGGGGTGTATCTGGCATTCGCGCTGAGCAAGCAAGCTGACCTGGGAAACAGTCTCTGCAGATGGGAGCCTGTTGCGCAGTGCCCGCGGCAGCTATTCGGCCGGCAAGCCATTCCTATGATCTGGGACTTTGCGGAGGGCAATCCGCTCGGAGACAGTTCAGGTGCGTGGGTTGTTTTCATCGAGGGCATTGCAAAAGCATTCGCAAAGACCTTCGAGCTTGTCTCGGCGAAGGCCTTCGGTTACGCGCATCAGTCAGATGCTGGTCGACAAGAAATGTCGAGCGCAAAGGCGGTTTCCACCGATCCGCCCTATTACGACAACGTCGGTTACGCTGACCTGTCGGACTTCTTCTACGTTTGGCTGCGCCGTTCATTGAAACCCGTCTTCCCAGACCTCTTCGCCACAGTAACCGTGCCCAAGGCCGAGGAGCTGGTGGCTACACCCGCCCGGCATGGATGCAAGGAGAAAGCGGAGGCGTTCTTCTTGGACGGGATGACACAAGCGATGCACCGCTTGGCCGAGCAGGCGCACCCAGCCTTTCCTGTCACCATCTACTACGCGTTTAAACAGTCCGAGAGTGATGGTGATGGCGCCGACGGTACCGCAAGCACCGGCTGGGAAACCTTCCTCGACGCGGTAATCCGCGCCGGTTTCGCCATTAGTGGCACTTGGCCGATGCGGACGGAGAACAACAGCCGCTTAAGAGGACAAACATCGAATGCCCTCGCCTCCAGTATTGTTCTCGCCTGCCGCCCGTGCGCGTCCGATGCGCCCACCGCCACGCGCCGCGAGTTCGTCACCTCGCTCAAGTCGGAGCTGCCTGCGGCACTCGCCCACCTGCGGCGCGGCAACATCGCCCCGGTAGACTTTGCGCAGGCGGCCATCGGCCCGGGCATGGCGGTATTCACCCGTTACGGGAAAATACTCGACGCTGAAGGGAAACCTCTTTCGGTGCGCGAGGCTCTCGCGCTCATCAATCAGACCCTCGACGAGGCACTGGCCGAGCAGGAAGGAGACTTCGACTCGGACAGCCGGTTTGCGCTGGCTTGGTTTGAACAGTCGGGCTTTCTGGAGGGGGAATACGGCATGGCCGAGGTCCTTTCCAAGGCCAAGAACACCAGCATCGAAGGCATGGTCGGAACGGGAATCCTGGTGTCGAGGGGCGGCAAAGTGCGATTGCTCCGGCCCGAAGAACTGCCCGCCGACTGGGACCCTGCCAGTGACAAACGCCTGACGGCATGGGAGATGTTGCACCAGGTCATACGCGCGCTGGAATCAGGGGGAGAAACGGCAGCCGCGGCGCTCGTCGCCAAACTCGGATCGAAAGCCGAGACCGCCCGTGAGCTCTGCTACCGGCTCTACACGCTGTGCGAGCGAAAGAAGCGTGCTGTGGAGGCGCTTTCATACAACGCTCTCGTGCAAAGCTGGCCGGAGATCATGCGCCTCGAACGCGGCGTCCCCAAGCCGCCCAGACAAACATTCACACATCCGGGTCGCGAGGAATAGACCATGGCCATCACCAACCACGAACGCGTCGGCAAGGCACTGGAACTGCTGAAGAACGGGCTCGGCCCATACGTCGAGCGTGAGTTCGCGAACGTCTACAAAGACCGCGCCGAGGCCGAAGTGGGCCGGTTCATCGGCGATGACCGACTGAACGCGAAGAAACCGATCCCGGAATGGGACACGGGCGTGCTGCTGAGACTCATGTGGGAATCGTGGAACGACGTTTTCCGCCTGACCCTCGGTCGTGCCGAACGGGGCATGGTCAGCGAGCTCCGCGAACACCGGAACAAGTGGGCGCACCAGGAGCCGTTTTCCGGCGACGATACCTATCGTGTTCTCGACTCGGCGGGACGGCTCCTGACCGCCGTTTCCGCGCCCCAGGCCGACGAGATCGAGAAGATGAAGACGGAGCTTCTGCGCCTGCGCTTCGACGAACAGGTGCGAAACGAGAAGCGCAAGAGCGCCGGAACTCCCATCGAGAGCGCTGCGGGGGGCAATCTCAAGCCGTGGCGCGAGGTGGTGACGCCGCACAAAGACGTGGCCAGCGGCCGGTACCAGCAGGCCGAGTTCGCGGCCGACCTGTGGCAGGTTCACCTGGGCGAGGGAACGGACGAGTACCGGGACCCGGTAGAGTTCTTTCGCCGCACGTATCTCACCGAGAGCCTTAAACGTATGCTGATCGGTTCGGTGCAGCGCCTTGCAGGTCAGGGCGGCGATCCGGTGGTGCAGCTCCAAACGAACTTCGGCGGCGGCAAGACGCATTCGATGCTTGCACTCTATCATCTGTTCTCAGGCATTGCCCCCACAGAATTGGCAGGCATCGGGGCGGTCATGCAGGAAGCCGGAGTATCGAGACTGCCGACCGTACGGCGCGTCGTGCTGGTGGGCAACAAGATCTCGCCCGGCAACCCAGTCTCCAAATCCGACGGCACTGTGGTCCGCACACTCTGGGGCGAGATGGCCTGGCAACTCGGCGGCAGGCAGGCCTTCACTCGCATCCGGGCCGACGATGAGAATGCGACCAGCCCCGGCGACAAGTTGCGTGAGCTCTTCGTGGAGTACGGCCCCTGCATGATCCTGATCGACGAATGGGTGGCCTATGCGCGCCAGCTCCACGATCAGAGCGACCTGCCGGCGGGCGGGTTCGAAACGCAGTTTACCTTCGCCCAGGTACTGACGGAGTCGGCGAAGGCGGCCAACAACTGCCTCCTGGTTGTCAGTCTGCCGGCATCGGACACGGCGGGTTCGCCCCACACCCAGGCGGATGACGTGGAAGTGGGCGGCCAGCGCGGGCGCGAGGCGCTGGGCCGCCTTCGAAACGTCGTGGGGAGGCTGGAGTCGTCATGGCGTCCGGCAAGCGCCGAGGAAGGCTTCGAAATCGTGCGGCGGCGACTTTTCGAGCCGATGACCGAGCCGGCCCAGTTCAAGAATCGCGACTTGGTGGCAAGGACCTTCGCGGACTTTTATCGTAGGCAGCAGGCGGAATTCCCGCCCGAGTGCCGCGACGCCGAGTACGAGAAACGCATCAAGGCGGCCTACCCGATCCACCCCGAGGTCTTCGACCGGCTCTACAACGACTGGTCCACGCTGGTGAAGTTCCAGCGCACCCGCGGCGTTCTCAGGCTGATGGCCGCGGTGATCCACAGCCTGTGGGAAAAGGGCGACAAGAACCCTCTCATTTTGCCGGCCAATATTTCAATCGACGACCCCCGCGTGCAGTTCGAGCTGACCCGCTACCTGTCGGACAACTGGGTGCCGGTGATCGAAAAAGACGTGGACGGCCCGAGTTCGCTGCCGTTGCGGCTGGATGGCGAGATCCCCAACCTCGGCAAATTTGCGGCGTGCCGGCGCGTGGCGCGCGCCATCTACATGGGTTCGGCGCCTCTCACGAAGACTGCTCACCGAGGGCTCGAGGACCGGCAGGTCAAGCTCGGCTGTGTCATGCCTGGGGAGTCGCCGACGGTGTTCGGCGACGCGCTGCGGCGACTGGCGGGGGCGGCTACTTTCTTGTACCAGGACGGCCCGCGCTACTGGTATTCGACGCAGCCCACCGTCACCAAGCTGGCTGAAGACCGTGCCGAGCAGTTGAAGCGCGACCCCGACAAAGTTGTTCAGGAATTGAATCTGCGGCTGCGCAGGGACCTGGAGCGCAAAGGAGACTTTGGACGTATTCACCCCATGCCCCAATCGGGGCAGGATGTGCCGGATGACCTGGACGCCAGGCTCGTGGTGCTGGGGGTAGAGCACCCCTACAGCAAGGAGCCGGGAAGCGCGGCTGAGGCTGCAGCAAAAGCCGTTTTCACTTCGCGCGGCAACGCTCCGCGGCTGTATCAGAACACGCTCGTATTTCTCGCTGCGGACAGGAATCGCCTGCAGGATCTCGACGAGGCAGCCCGCAAGTACCTGGCCTGGGAGTCGATCCTGGAAGAGAAGGGGGAGAAGGGGCTGAATCTTGATCCGCAACAGGTAAAGCAAGCCGAGACTCAAAAGGTGGCCGCAGATGGGGCCGTGACGGCGCGGCTGCCGGAAACCTACCAGTGGTTGCTGGTCCCCGTCCAGGAAACGCCCCGGTCTGCGATCGGGTGGCAGGCCCTGCGACTCTCGGGGCAGGATGTACTGGCCGTCCGGGCGAGCAAGCGGCTCAGGAGCGACGAGTCTCTCATCACCAGTTTTGCAGCCACGCGTTTGCGGATGGAACTGGACCGCGTCCCGCTCTGGCGGGGGGACCATGTCGCCATCCAGCAGCTTGTCGAAGACTTTGCACGCTATCCCTACCTGCCGCGGCTCAAGAATTCTTCCGTGCTGCTCGGCGCGATCCGCGAGGGACTGTCGTTGCTCACCTGGATGCGTGACTCCTTTGGGTTTGCGGACAGCTTCGATGAAAGCGAGGGGCGTTACCGGGGACTTCGCGCCGGACAGGTCGTCGCGCTGACGGATGCGGATGCACCGGGGTTGCTTGTCAGGCCGGAAATCGCACGCAGGCAGGTGGAGGCCGAAAGACCGCAGATTCCCCCTGGGCCGCCCCCCGGGCCGCCGGGAGGAGGCGAGCAACCCGGCCCGGGGCTCGGGCCTGTTTCGCCGGAGCACCCAACGCCCACGCCGATGCAGCCGAGGCGCTTTCATGGCACGGTCACGCTCGACCCGGCGCGCGTGGGGCGGGATGCCGGCCGCGTCGCCGAGGAGGTGATCGCGCATCTTTCGGGGTTGGTCGGCGCGAAAGTGACGGTTACGCTCGAAGTGGAGGCCGAGATACCCGACGGGGCCCCGGAGCACGTTGTCCGTACCGTCACCGAGAACAGCCGGACCCTTAAGTTCACGAGCCAGGGGTTCGAAAAGGAGTAAAGGGACTGGAGGACGCCTCGATTTGAGAGGCGCTTCCTTGGTGGGCGTTCTCGGGAGCGCATTGGAAAGCCGCCGGGACAAATGCCCGCCTGGAACGACGGCTCCATCGCTCGGCGGACCTGAGACCGACTGAGCGGGTCCTCTCGAAAAACAAGAGCCGCCCGGCGGAGCCGTAATCCCCGACCGGGCGGCTTTCGGAACTGAAGGTGATTGGGTGATTGCCTTCAATTATTGTGTTTTACTTGGCATCCCCTACCGGCTTCGGACCGGTGTCGCCGGGGTGAAGGGCCTTTCGGCGGCCGTTCCACCCCTGAT
>OFEK01000095.1_pt1 | contig 126809 bp, 132 predicted proteins | sample 1521131 | NCBI WGS metagenome assembly OFEK01 (sample SAMN05720209, study PRJEB24109) | activated sludge metagenome | isolation source: Anaerobic digester | place: China | collected 2015-12-16 | reverse complement strand
ATTTTCATAAACATATTTTACTTAGAAAAGTCTAATATGTTTCTGAACTTATGCATACCTCGTACAGGTCCATATGATATTGTGCAATTAAATAAAACATATGCCAGAACTACCAGAAGTACAAACAATTGTAAATGAGTTAAACGAAAATATAAAAAGAAAAGTAATTAAAGATGTGTGGACGAACAAAGAAAGTCTTGTCCGTAATATTTCGTTTACAAAATTTAAAGAAATTATAAAAGACAAAAAGATAATTGATATTAAAAGAAGGGCTAAATATATTATTATTGAATTATCTAATAACTATATTTTACTTGTCCATCTTAAAATGACAGGTCATTTTCTTTTAGGAAAATGGAAAATTGAAAAAGATAAAGCTATCCCAATAATTGAAGGACCCATAAAGGATGATAATTTTAATCAGTATGTTCATATTATTTTTTACCTAGATAATGATGAGGAGTTGGGTTTTTCAGATTTGAGGCAGTTTGGAAAAGTAGAACTTTATACTAAAGAAGAATTTAAGAATATTAAAGAAATAAATAATCTTGGCGTAGAGCCCTTAACCAATGAATTTACTTTGGATTGTTTTAAAAAAATTGTTAGGAATAAAAAAACAAATATTAAAAAATTATTAATGGATCAGGAAAAAATAGCTGGGATTGGTAATGTATACGCTTCAGAAATATTATTTCTTGCAAAAGTTAATCCACTTAGATCTACAGAAACATTAACTGATGAAGAATTAAAAGAAATATATAATGCTATAAATACGATTTTAAACAAAGCGCTTAAACTTATGGGAAATAGTATATCTGATTATAGGAGAACTAGTGGTGAAAAAGGGAATTATCAAAATCATACATTAGTTTACGGTAAAAAAGGAAAGAAATGCCCTGATTGCGAAGGGGTTATAAAGTATGTTAAGATAGCTCAAAGAGGAACTTTTTATTGTCCTTTGTGTCAAAAATAAATGATTATATTAATTTACGGTAAAGATACATATAGATCAAAAAATAGATTAAGCGAACTTAGAGAAGAATACAGGCTTAAAAATGAAAGCGGAATCAACGAAAGGTTTTTAGATGGAAAAAATTTAAGTTTCAATGATTTAAAAAACGAAGTTTTAGGACTTTCGTTTTTTAATGAAAAAAAATTATTAATTATTGAAAATGCATTTGCAAACAAAAATTTAAAGGAGGATATTAAAGAAAAAGGAAAAGAATTTCTTGATTCAGAAAACATTATTATATTTTATGAAAAAGATAAAGTTTTAAAAGGAGATATTCTTTATTCATTTATTAGAAAAAAAGCTTTAATTGAGGAGTTTGATTTTTTAAAAGAAGAAGAATTGAAAAAATGGATTAAAGATGAAGTTTTGAAAAATAATGGTAAAATATCTAACAATGCTATAAATTTACTTTTTGATTATATAGGTAATGATTTATGGAGACAAAAAAATGAAATACATAAATTAATTGCATATAAAAATAAAGAAGAAATAAATGAGGATGATATAAATTTATTGATTAATGTTCAAGCAGAAACAAATATTTTTAATACTGTTGATGCTATTGCAGAAAAAAATAAAGAACTGGCTATAAAATTAATAAAAACACACTTAGATAAAGGAGAATCAGTTTTTGGATTGCTTGCATTAATTTCTACTCAATTTAAAAACATGTTAATTGTAAAAACAGCAGATAATTATAGGAATACTTCACTTCATCCTTTTGTGCAAAGAAAATCTTTTTATCAATCTCAAAAATTTTCGATTGAAGATTTAAAAAGAATTTACAATAAAATTTTGCAAATTGATTCAGGAATAAAAACAGGAAAAATAGATGAGAATATAGCAATAGAAACATTAATACTTGAAATATGAAAAAAATGGAATACTTATTAATTATTTTAATTTTAGTTATTGGATTTATAATCATAGAATTTATTATTAATTGGCTTGTATCTTTGTTAAAGCAATAAGAATATGGAAGCAAATATTATTGAAAAATTAAAATTAGCTAATCTTAGAGGTAGAGGAGGAGCAGGATTTCCTACATATTTAAAATGGGAAAGCGTTTTAGAAGCCGACGTACCCAAAAAATATATTATTTGTAATGCTGCAGAAGGGGAACTTGATCTCAAAAAAGATAAATATATTTTAGAAAATTTTTTAGAAGATGTTATTTTAGGAATTGATGTTGCATTAAAAACTATTAATAACTCTTCAGCTTTTATTTATTTAAACAAAGAATATTATTCTTTATTTAAAAATAAATTATTAGATGTAATAAAAGATTTAGATATAACTTTGATCGAAGAAGATAATGGATATATTGGGGGTGAAGAATCAGTGGCTATAAATTATATAGAAGGTAAAATTGCTGAGCCAAGAAAAAGACCGCCCTTTGTTTCTGAAAAAGGATTATATAATATGCCAACATTAGTTAATAACGTAGAAACTTTTTATTATGTTTCTAAAATTAATAAAGGGGAATATGATAATGAAAGATTTTACATGATCATGGGCGACAAAGTTGAAGGAGGAGTATACGAACTTAAAGAGGGGATGACCATAAGAGAAATTTTAAAAAACACAAATAATTATTTAGAAACTTCTTTTTATGTTCAGGCTGGCGGAGGAGCAGTTGGTGAAATAATGACAGAAGAAGAATTTGATAAACCAATTGTTGGAGAAGGGTTTGTAAGAGTTATTTCATATGAAGAAGATCCATATGAACTTATGGAAAGATGGGCAGAATTTTTAGAAAATGGAAATTGTGATAAATGTACACCTTGCAGAGAAGGCACTTATAGGATTTTAGAAATGGTTAAAAAAAGAAAGTTAGATTTAAAAGTTTTAGAAGAAATATTTTTAGCTCAAGAAAAAACAAGTTTTTGTGCGCTTGGAAAAGGAATACCAACACCTTTTAGAAGTTTAATTAATAAAGTCATACTAAAAAATGGTTAATATAGAAATAGACGGTAAAAAAATTATTGCGGATGAAAATAAAAATATTTTGGAAATAGCAAAAGAGAATAATATAGACATACCATCTCTTTGTTATCATTCTGATGTTTATCCGAAAGAAGCATGTAGATTATGTTTAATAGAAATAAGTGGGAGAAGTGGTCTTTTTACTGCATGTTCAATTTATCCAGAAGAAGGAATGGTTGTCATAACTAGTTCAGATGAGATTTTAAGAACAAGAAAAACAAATCTAAAATTAATGTTTGCACAGCATATTGAAAAGTGTAATCAATGTATTTGGAATAATAAATGTAAAATGCTTAATTATGCAAGACAGTGGAAGCTCCATATTAATGAATGGGAAGACAGAAAAAAGAATTATCCTAAATATAGTTTTGGAGGCGTTATTAATTATGATTCTTCAAAATGCATTAACTGTTCTAATTGTGTTGAAATCTGTAAAAATCAAGGAGTCGGATTTTTAGAAATTAAAAAACAAGGAAGTTTTCATGAAGTGGTTCCTTCTCAAGATAAAAACAAGGATTGTGTCTATTGTGGCCAATGTGTAGTTCATTGCACTGCAGGAAGTTTTTCTTCAGTTGATCCATCTTCAAAAATTAAAGAAGAAATTAAAAGTGGAAAATATGTTGTTTTTCAATTTGCTCCTTCAATTAGAACAAGCATAGGAGAGGACTTTGATATGGATCAAGGTTCGATCGTCATTGAAAAAATGATAGCTGGAATTAAGAAAATCGGAGCTAAAAAAGTTTTTGATGTTTCTATTGGTGCTGATTTAGTAACAATAGAAGAAGCTAATGAACTTATTGAAAGACTTCATAAAAAAGATAAGCTTCCTATGTTTACTTCTTGTTGTCCAGCATGGGTAAAGTTTATCGAATTCTATAAGCCAGAATTTATTCCAAATTTAACTACTGTAAAATCTCCACAAATTGTTTTAGGAGGTATTATAAAAACATATTTTGCAGAAAAAGAAAAACTTGATCCAAAGGACATTGTTGTAGTTTCTGTAATGCCTTGCACTTCAAAAAAATATGAAGCTGATAGGCAAGAATTAAAAATAGATGGGTTGAATTGCGTTGATTATGTTTTAACCACTCACGAACTTGCAAGAATGTTCATCAAAAATAATATTGATCTTAATACAATTGAAGGAGAAGAAAAAGATGATTTATTTGGCAATGCTTCGGGGGCTGGTATTATTTTTGGATCTTCGGGAGGAGTTGCGGAAGCAGCAACACGAACTGCTTGTTATAAATTATTAAATAAGAAATTAGAAAAAATAGATTTTAAAGAATTTAGAGGACATGAAGGAATTAAAAAAGCTAGCGTTAAGATAGGAGAAATTGAGATTAGAATAGCGGTTGTTAATGGCTTATTGAATGCTAAAAAAATATTAGAAGATCATTTAAATGAATTTGATTATGTCGAAGTAATGTCTTGTCCTGGCGGATGTGTTGGGGGTGGAGGACAGCCAGTTCCAACAGATAAAGAGATCAGAAAAAAAAGAGCAGAGAGTTTATATCAAATTGATCGAAACGAAAAAATTAGGATTGCAGATGAAAATCCTGTCATTCAAAATATTTATAAGGAATTTTTAATAAGTAAAGAAATAGTAAATAAAATTGCTTACACAAATTTTTTTAAAAAAGAAAAAGAAAACTAATATGGAAAAAACAATATCAAAATCAAAAAACTTTATACTTCCTTTAATCCAATTTTTTAGTATTTTAGGAATTATTATTTTATCTCAGATAGTTTTTAAAAATCAGTTTATTACTGGAACAATTATAAATGCGCTTTTAATTTGTTCTGTTATGTTTTTGGGATTAAGACAAGCTATTGGAATTGCAATTATTCCAAGCCTTTTTTCAGTTTTTACTGGATTAATGACTCCGGCAGTTTTACCATTTGTTCCATGTATTATTTTAGGAAATATAATTTTAGTATGGACTTTTAATTTTTTTAAAAATAAAAATTACATATTTGGAGGAATTTTAGCTTCTGTCTTAAAATTTAGCTTTCTTTTTGGAACTAGTAGTGTATTGTTTAATTTGCCAAAGCAAATTCTTTATGCAATGAGTTATCCTCAATTAATTACAGCACTGGTTGGAACATTTTTAGCAATTCTAATTTTAAAAAAATATAAAAAAATATAATATTGAATTAAAAAACAGGGAATCTCTTCCCTGTTTTTATTTAACTTATTGAGTTTACAAGTTTTGTAATTCTTGATTTTTTACGAGAAGCAGTGTTGTCTTTAATAACATTAATTTTTGCTGCCTTATCAATTAGTTTATATATTCTTGGCAACATCTTTAAAGCCTCTTCTTTATTTTTCGAAGCAACCAAAACACGAACTTCTTTCAAGATATTTTTCATTTCTTTTTTCTTCAAAAAGTTTCTGTATTTCTTTTTTTCGTCCTGAACTAGACGTTTTTTTGCTGACTTTAATATTGGCATAGGTTTAATATATACTAATCTTTAAAATTATGCAAGAGTTTTTGTTATTTTTTAGCATGCAACGAATTTAATCCATCAATGTATGTTTTTTTAATCCATGCTTGACTTACAGCTGCATTATAAATTTGTAACTCGTCCATGTATCCTAAAAAGTGCCCTGAAATACTTGTGGAGGAAGTATAGCTTTGGCCTATGTTCCGAAAAATAAAACCGTTATTTTCAACTGCAAAAGTAGTTTCTAGCATAGAATCTACATATACAAAAATATTTCCATTTCCATTAGCTGCCCAGGTTATTAAGTGCCATTTTTTGTCTCGTATTTTTGTTGAAGAAATAGGAGAATTATAAATAGTTCCTGAAGAATTTCTAAATTGAAAACTGTTATCGCTTGCAATAGCCAAATGGTTACTTGTTCCTCGTGTTCCAATATAATTAACACTACTAGATGTAAGTAATTTAATCCAGCTAGAAATAGTCCAACTATCTCCATTATCAAATTCTATTTGATCAGCGCTAGGCAATTCTATAAAAGGATGATTACCAAAATTAAAATTCAAACATCTTCCTTTAATACATTCTTTTTCTTCTAATAATTGAGGACAAAAATATGTTCCTGAAAAAGAACAACTGTTTGCAATTGTAAAAGGTGAAACTATACTAGAATAATAGTATAGGTTTGCATTTTTATTGCCCCAACGATCATTTGTTGAATATGGGGCAGAAGTACCTTGGATGCTGTCAAATTGAAATTCCATTTTTAAATTTAAAAGCATTCTATTTCTTATATTTTCAGAAAATACTTTTGATTTAGCAAGACTTGCTTTATCAATAGAAGATGAGGTCGAGATCATTATTATTCCTGACAATATCCCTATTATCACTATTACTACTAATAATTCAATTAAGGTGAAAGATTTATGTTTTGTCATCATGAGGTATTATAGTCTATGTTTTAAAATAATAAAAGATATGGTATATTATGAAATAATATGATTACATTTTTAAAAGGAAAAATAATATATAAAGGATCTAAAAGTATTTTTCTTTTAGTTCAAGATATCGGATATGAAATATTTTTATCACCTTTAAATTTAGGTAAGATAAAAGAAGGAACAGAAGAAGAAATTTATACGCAACTTATCTTAAAGGAAAAAGAAATCGAGCTTTATGGTTTTTTAAGTTTTAATGAGTTGGAGTTGTTTAAATTTTTGAAAACTATTTCAGGAATAGGTCCTAAGATAGCTTTAATTTTTGCAGAGGCAGGATCTCTTCAAAAACTTAAATTTAAATTAGAAAATGAAAAACCACCAAAAGGAATTGGTAATAAAAAAATGCAAAAGATTTTACTTGAGCTTACTGGTAAAATTAAGGAAATCGAAAAAAAACAAGACAAAGACGAGGAAGTTATCAATGCATTGAAGTCTTTAGGTTTTTCTCATAAAGAAATTAAAAATGCCTTATCTCAAGTGGACAAGGATGTTAAAGATATTGAGGAAAGAATTAAAGCAGCACTTCAATTTTTAGGAAGATGAAAATTAAAAAATATATACCAAAATTTATTTTTAAATTATATCATTATTTTTTAGCTTTTTTGGGAGCTTTGATTTATGGTTTCCCATCTTCTAAATTAAAAGTAATAGGAATAACAGGAACAAATGGAAAATCAACAACAGCTAATATTTGTTTTAAAGTTTTAGAAAAAGCTGGTTTTAAGGTAGCTTTAGCATCTTCTATATCTTTCAAAATAGCAAATGAAGAAAAGGTGAATGATTTGAAAATGACTATGCCTGGAAGATTTAAGATTCAACAATTTCTAAAAGAAGCAATTTTAAAAAAATGTGATTATGCGATTATTGAAGTAACATCAGAAGGAATAGAGCAATTTAGGCATAAGTTTATAAATTTTGATATTGCTATTTTCACAAATTTATCAAAAGAACATATTGAATCTCACGGAGGGTTTGATAATTATAAGGAGGCTAAGGGAAAGTTTTTCAAAGAGGTTAAGGGTATTCATATATTAAATAAGGATGACCCATATTTTGAGTATTTTAATTCTTTTAAAGCTAACAAAAAAATTACTTACTCTATTCTAGATAATGCAGATGTTCAAGCGAAGAATATTTTAACTGATGGAAACCATTCAGAGTTTGAAATAAAAGATGTTAAATTTAATACAAAACTTTTAGGAGAATTTAATATTTATAATATAATGGCGGCCATTGCTCTTGGGTTATCTCAGGGTATTGATTTAGAGATATGCAAAAAAGGAATCGAAAAAGTTGAAGGTATCCCTGGGAGAATGCAAAAAATTATTGAAGAGCCTTTTTCCGTTTTTATTGATTATGCTTTTACTCCCAATGCTTTAGAAAAAGTATACAAATACTTAAACCCTACAATTGCAGTTTTGGGAGCTTGTGGAGGAGGAAGGGATAAATGGAAAAGGCCAGTTTTGGGTGAATTAGCACATAAATATGCAAAATACATTATTATTACAAATGAAGATCCTTACGACGAGGATCCTCAAAAAATAATAGATGAAGTAGGAGAAAAAGCACCTAATTGTATTAAGATATTTGATAGAAGAGAGGCTATTAATAAGGCTTTGTCTTTAGCAAAAAAAGGCGATACGGTTATTATCACTGGAAAAGGATCTGAAACTTGTATAATGTGGAAAAATGGAAAAAGAGAAGATTGGAATGAAAAACAAGTTATTCTTGAAGAATTTGAAAAAATAAAAAAGGGCATTTAATGACATTATGATGTTATCATTTCATGCCCTAAGAAATCTTTCATAATTTCTTCATTGTCAGGTTGTTCTTCTTGTCTTTTTGATAATTCGGCGCAAACTTTTCTATAGTTTAGTGAGTTTAATGGTAATCCTCTTCTTAGCTTAATAAGATCCTCAATAGACATATCGCTCAGACACATGATCCAACCTCTAATGTTCTATCATTATTTTACCATTGTAAAATAAAAAAAGTCAAGAAATCTTGACTATTTATATTTTTATCTCTAATATAGTATTGTAATTAAAAAAATATGCACGCACTAGGTTTAACAGGAGAACATTTATTTTTTGGAATAACAAATACATATTTTATTGCAATATTATGTGCAACTTTGATTTTTGTTACTTTCTTTTTTGGGTTGAAAAACAAAAAATTAATTCCTTCTCGCATACAAAACTTTTTTGAATGGATAATTGAATCCATTTTTAATTTTTTTGATGGTCTTACAGGGAACAGAAAAAGAACTGAGGAAATATTCCCTTTATGTGCTACGATTTTTTTATATGTCATTTGTTCTAATTATATTGAACTGGTCCCTGGACTTGGAATATTTGCTGCATTAAGATCTCCTAGCTCAGATTTAATGTTTACATTTGCGATTGCTATAGTTTCTATGATATATATTCACGCAAAATCTTTGGGCAAGCTAGGATTTTTTACATATATTAAAAAGTATGTAAATTTAAAAAATCCAATTTTTTTCTTTATTGGAATTTTAGAAGGTTTAGGAGAGTTTACAAGGACATTTTCTTTAGGATTGAGGTTGTTTGGTAATTTATTTGCAGGAGAGATGCTTTTGATGGTGGTATCATCGCTTATTGCTTTTGTAGTTCCTATTCCATTTTTAGCGCTAGAGATGCTTGTAGGATTTATTCAGGCAATAATATTTTCTTCATTGATCGCGATATTTTATGTGGTTACAGTTGAAGCAGGAGAAGAACATGGCTAAAAATTTGAATACATTACATTTGGGATTAAAGATTGGACTTTTAGTCAGCATTCCTTTAATAGGATTTCTTCTTTTGGGAGTATGGATAGATACAAAATTCAATACATTTCCAATATATTTAATTGCAGGTATAGTTGTAGGGCTTGCATCAGCAGTATTTTTAGTCTATAAGGTAATTATTCCATATATTAATAAAAAGGTTAATAATAATAAAGATAATAATAAATAAATTTAAAAATATGATTAATCCAGATTTAGCATTCGCAGCAGTATTAGCAATCGCAATTGGATCAATAGGACCATCAATTGCTATTGGACTAATTGGTTCAAAAGCATCAGAGGCTATTGGTAGAAATCCAGATGCAGCTTCAAAAATTCAAACAAGTATGATTTTAGCAATCGCATTTGCAGAAGCTATTGCTATTTATGCTCTTGTAGTTGCACTTATCTTAATTTTTGTAGTAGCTTAATTAATACATTATGAATTCAGGAGAAACAAATTGGATTCTTACATTTGTAGGGCAACTCGTAAATTTTGCTATCTTATTTACAGCACTTTCAGTTTTTGTTTTCAAACCTTTTTTTAAACTTCTAGATGAAAGAAGAAAAAAAATAGAGGAAGGCGTATTAAAAGAAGAAAAAGCAGAACAAAAGCTAAATGATTTAAGAGAGGTAGATAAGAAAATGAAAAACAAAAATGAAGAGGATAGAAAGCACATTTTAACTGAAGCAGAAGCTGAATCTCAAAAAAGAAAAGAAAAAACTCTTGAGGCTTTAAACGAAGTAAAAAAAGAGCTTTTACTAAAAGCAGAAAAAGAGGCTGCAGATCTTAAAGTAAAAGAAATAGAAAAAACAAAAAAAGAAATTGTTGAAAATTCTATTTCTTTGGCTGAAAAAATCTTAAAAAATAAGATTGACAAAAAAGAGAACGAGAACATTATTAATGATTATTTAGAGACTTTAAAATGAAAAAAGAGAAAGAAATTTCAGCTTGGGCAAGAGCTCTTTATTTAGCCTTAAATAAAGATGTGGATGAGGAAAAAGTTATAAAAAACTTATTTTTAGCTTTAGATAAAAAAAATTATTTAATTCCTGCAATTATTAAGAAATATAAAAGGATTAAAGAAAAAGAAAGTAAAATAGATGTTTTTATTGCAAAAGAAATCAGTCAAGATCTAAAAGAAAAAATAAATAGAAGAATTGAAAATTTAGAGGGAAAAAATAATGTTATTAATTACACAATAGAAGAAGATTTAATAGGAGGTTTTCGTATAAAAACAAAAGATTATCTTGTTAAAGCATCTATAAAAGATACATTAACAAAAATTAAAAATAACGCCTATGGATATAATTGAAAAATTTAAAAAACAGTTAGAGGGCATTGAAATTAAGTCTGATTTAGAAGAAACAGGAGAAGTAATTGAAATTAAGGATGTAGTTGCTAAAATTTCCGGACTTAAAAATGTAGAAAATTTTGAACTTATATTTTTCGAAGAATCAAATATATATGGTTTAGCCTTAAACTTAGAAGAGTTTGAGGTTGGAGCTGTTGTATTAGGAGATGCTTCAAAAATTAAAGAAGGTCACATCGTTAAGAGAACTGGATCGGTTTTCTCTGTTAATGTTGGAGAAGAACTTTTAGGAAGAGTTGTAGATCCACTTGGAAATCCTATAGATGGAAAAGGAGAGATTCAGACAAAACAAAAATTACCTCTTGAAAGAAAAGGTCCTTCTGTTATGGACAGACAACCAGTTAAGGAACCAATGCATACTGGTATCAAAATAGTAGATGCCTTAACTCCAATTGGTAGAGGGCAAAGACAGCTTATTATTGGAGATAAAGGTCTTGGAAAAACAGCTGTTGCTATTGATACTATTATTAATCAAAAAAATGAAAAAGATAGACCAGTTTGTATTTATGTAGCTTGTGGGCAAAAAAAGAGTAAGGTAAAGAGACTTGTAAAAATATTAGAAGAAGCTGGAGCACTTGATTACTCAATTGTGGTTGCAGCTTTTCCTGATGATCCAGCACCAATGCTTTATTTAGCTCCATTTACAGGAGTTACTATGGGAGAATATTTTAGAGATAAAGGAGGACATGCACTTCTTGTTTATGATGATTTAACAAGACAGGCTTGGGCTTGGAGAGAGATTTCTCTTATTTTAAGAAGACCACCAGGTAGAGAAGCTTATCCAGGAGATGTTTTTTATTTACACTCAAGACTTCTTGAAAGAGCTGCAAAACTTTCAACAGAAAAAGGCGGCGGGTCTTTAACAGCTTTACCAATTATTGAAACTCAAGCAGGAGATATTTCTGGATATATTCCAACAAACGTAATTTCTATTACAGACGGACAAATCTTTTTAGACTCTAATTTATATAGAAAGGATCAAAAACCAGCTATGGATATTGGTGCTTCAGTATCTAGAGTAGGTTCATCAGCTCAGACAAAAGCTATGAAAAAAGCTTGTGGAAGCCTTAAGCTAAACTTGACACAATTTCAAGAACTTGAAAGGTTTTCTGAATTTACAGAAGAACTTGATCCAGAAACAAAGAAAATACTTGAAAAAGGTAAGGCTATCATAAAAATTTTAAAACAAAAAGATTTAGAACCTCTTTCATTTGATAAACAAGTAGTAATTATTTATGCTGCTACAAATTGTTCTATTGAGGATTTAAAAATGAAGGACTTAGAAACTTTTCAAGATAAATTATTTGAGGAAATTCAGATCTCTAAACCAGAAATTTTTGAAGAAATTCAAAAAACAAGAGAATTGTCAGATGAAACAAGAAAGAACATAGGGGACATAGTAAAAAAAGTAAAAGAATCTTATGGATCTTAGAGGAGTTAAAACAAAAATTGGTTCAGTAAAAAATATTACAGAGATTACCGCAGCTCTTGAGACTTTTTCCGCTCTAAAAATGAGAAAAACTCAAAAAAAATTTAATGAAACAAAAGAGTTTAGACTCACAATGGCAAGAATTTTAAGAAGACTTGAAAAAGCTTTAGAAAGTAACGAGTCTATATTTTTAGAAGAAAGAGAGGTTAAAAAGATTTTGGTTTGTGTTGTTGCTTCGGATAGAGGTTTTTGTGGCCCATTTAATACTAATATTTTAAAATTTTCTTCAAGGCATATTGAAAATTTAAAACATGAGTACAACGATGCTCAAATAGAAATTATGCCTATTGGTAAAAAAGCGATTCGTTTTTTTAAAAAAAATAAAGAAAACATTAAGTATGAATATTCTGGCATAGGTGACTTTTTTAAATTTGTTGATGTTAAAGAGATTGCTGATTTTTTAATAACTTCTTTTGTTCAAAAAGATTATGATAGGGTGTATTTTATTTATACTAACTTTATTTCGAGTTTTTCTCAAAAGCCAAATTGTGTTCAAATATTTCCTTTAAATAAAAATATTGTAGAAAGTTTTGTTGTAAAAGAAGAAGAAAAAGAGGATAAATTTGAACATATTTTAGAGCCAACAAAAGAAAGGATTTTAAATGAAGTTGTTCATGAATTTATACTTTATTTAATTTATCAATTTATATTATCAGCTAATACTGCAGAGCATTCAGCAAGAATGACAGCGATGAGAAATGCTTCTGACAATGCTTCTGAAATTTTAGGTGAATTAAAATTAGAGTATAATAAGGCGAGACAGCAACATATTACAAATGAAGTTTCTGAGATTTCTTCTACAAAAGAAGCGATGGAATAATAATTAAAATTTAAGATATGGCAAAAGTAATACAAATTATTGGGCCGGTAGTGGATGTAGAATTTGATGAAGGTAAAAGTCCATCACTACACGAAGCTCTTTCAATAAAAGATAAGAATTTAGTTCTAGAAGTAGAACAAATTTTAGGTGAGGATAAAGTAAGATGCCTTTCAATGGGACCAACAGAAGGTCTTAAAAGAGGAGATATTGTTGAATCTTTAGGCAGACCTATAACAGTTCCTGTTGGAGATAAGGTTTTAGGTAGGATTTTAAATGTTTTAGGAGAACCACTTGATAGTAAAGAGGCTCCACAAGTTGACATATATTCACCAATTCTTGGAAACAAAGTTTCTTATGAAAATCAAAGCAGTGAAACGGAAATTCTTGAAACCGGGATTAAAGCAATTGATTTATTGTGTCCTCTTCCAAAAGGAGGAAAGGTAGGTTTGTTTGGTGGTGCTGGAGTAGGAAAAACTGTTTTAATCCAAGAACTTATTGGAAACGTTGCTAAAATGCATGATGGAGTATCTGTTTTTGCAGGTATTGGAGAAAGATCAAGAGAGGGTAATGATATTTATTTAGAAATGCAAGAATCAGGAGCTCTTAAAAACACCGCTCTTGTATTTGGTCAAATGAACGAAGTTCCAGGTATAAGATATAGAATTCCTTTTACTGGATTAACTATCGCAGAATATTTTAGAGATAAAGAAAAGAAAGACGTTCTTTTATTTATGGATAATATTTTCCGTTTCGTTCTTGCAGGTTCAGAAGTATCAGCATTGCTTGGTAGAATCCCATCTCAAACTGGTTATCAACCTACATTATCATCTGAAATTGGTGAACTTGAGGAAAGAATTACATCAACTAAAGACGGATCAATTACATCTGTGCAAGCTATTTATGTTCCAGCTGATGATTTAACAGATCCTGCTATTGTTGCTACATTCTCACACCTAGATTCCCAATTAGTATTATCTCGTGCCATTGCATCGCTTGGACTTTATCCAGCTGTTGACCCACTAGAATCTTCTTCATCATTTTTAAGTCCTAGGGTTGTGGGAGAAAAGCATTATAGAGTAGCCTCAGAAGTAAAAAGAATACTTCAAAGATATAAAGAACTTCAAGATATTATTGCTATTTTAGGAATTGAAGAGTTGGCTGATGAAGATAAGATCGTTGTTGATAGAGCAAGAAGAATTCAAAAATTCTTATCTCAACCATTCTTTGTTGCTGAACAATTTTCAAGTATTTCCGGTAAATATGTAAAAGTTGAAGAAACTATTGAAGGATTTGATAAAATTATTTCTGGTGAATTAGATAATGTACCAGAAGATAAATTCTATATGAAAGGAAGTATAGAAGAAGTGATTAGCGTAAATAAATAATTATGTTAGTTAAGGTTATTACTCCTGAAAAAGAAATATTTAATGAAAAGGCAAAAAGCGTAAATTTGCCAACTTTGTCTGGACATATTACCATACTTCCTAACCATACGGAATTGATTTCGGTTATACATCCAGGAGAAATTAAAATAGAATTTGAATCTGGACTAAAAAAATTTATAAGTGAAGGAGGTGTGGTGGAAGTATTTAAAAATGAAGTTAGTCTACTTTTAAAAAAGTATACAGAAAAGGCCTAATGGCCTTTTTTGTTTGCATTAAAATTATAAAAATGATATAATATTATTTAAATTAATATAATTAATTAATTTTATGCTAATGAAGAAAAAAATCTTAATCCTTTTGCTTGTTATTTGTGCTTTTGTAGTCTTTATTTTTTTGAATAACAACGATCAAACACAAAAAATTAATAATAATTCTGATATGGGGGAATGGAGTCAAGTTTTTGCTGCTGGTCCATGTGATGCTTCATCTCATAATATTACAGGTTGGGCTTATGCTTATCCAATAGGTCCTATAAGTTTGAGTTGTACAAATCAAGGTGCTCCTGTAAATTACGGAGTCAATATTATTAAAAGCTTTTCTCCAGAAGTAGTATGTTCTGGAGGCATAACTTGCGATAGCACATACACGCCAGTATATACTGGTTCAACAAATTATCACCATGTTAGAATAACGGGTAACAGTAGCGGTGCTGGTTCAGGCACGTTTACAGTTCCAGACGGTCTTTCTATGTTAGATGTTACTGTTGTCGGCGGAGGAGCAGCAGGATTTAAATGGGGTGGAGCTGGTGGAAATGTTAAAACAGAAACAAATTATAAAGTTGTTCAAGGAGAATCTATTAATGTGGTGGTTGGGGCTGGTGGAGTATTTGAACCTAATCCAAGCATTTCAAGTTTAAGAGTAGGAAAAGGGAGTTCGTTTGGTTCAGTTTCAGTAAATAACACTGTAGAGCAAAATTCTGGTTCATGTATTAGGTCAAATGGTGGATCGGGTGGTGGTGGATATACGCAAAATGCAGCAACTGCAGGAAGGCAGGGAGGATCTAATGGTAGTGATGGTCTGTTTCGTACTTGTCCAGGAGGAGTTGGGCAACATTTAACTACAGTTGGCATTGATGGAAAAACATATGCAGCTGGAGGGGGTGGTGGTGGTTCGCATGCTACATCAGCTATTGGAGGATTCGATAGTTTTAATTCTTACAATCTTGGAAGAGCTTCTACTGGATCTAGTTCTTCGGGAGGCACTCCTACGTCGGGTAGTGGTTCAGGGGGTGGTGCTGGTTTTTATAACACATCGACAGGTCAGTGGAGTAATGGTGGAAACGGAGCAGCAGGTGTCGTTATTGTAAGATTTCCTAAATTAAATGAAAAAGAATTATCAGGCTACGCTTGGAGTCCAACTATAGGTCCAATCAGTTTTAATAAAAATGAAATCTGTGCAAGTGGATTTTGTACAGAAGCTGAATTTCCAGCAAGCAACACTAACACTAAGCATGTGGCTAAAATAGAATATGTAAAGTCTGGTGTAGCTAAAATTACTGGTTGGGCAAGAGCCATTTCAGCATGTAATTTTAATGGTAAAAAATGTACTACAAATGGCGCTGGTTCAGATGCAGGAGGTTGGGATGGTTGGATAAAATTTGATGGAAGCACTATAACTAGCTCCACAGCAGAACCATACTTTGTTAAAGAGGGAACTAAGTATAATACCGTTATTAAAACAGTAAGTGGCGAACATCTAATATTAGGAAACGCTTGGGGCGGGGATGTATTAGATGCAAGGACACCACCTTCAGCCGTTATAGGAGAAATAAGGTATATCGATGCAAAAACAACTTATAATCCAGATTGGGCATGTGTTAGTGCACCTCCTGCGGCAAACTTTAGTCTTAGTTGTGCGAAAGTTAGTGGAACAATTTGTTATTTTAATCCAGGATCGTTAGTTACTTTAAAAAATCTATCAACAGATCCTGATGAAGGAAGCCCATGTTATGTAGCCAATGATATAAAAACAAGTACTTGGACTCCTGGAGCAACGGTTTCTGGTAAAGGGAATAGTAGTTTTACGCCAACTAATACTGCTGAATATACTCAAAATATTAGTTTAACAGTAGAGGATTACCAAGGAAATACAAATACTAAATCTCAAAATTGGACCCTAAGAAGAGCTATACAAACTAATTTTTCTTGCTGTATAAAAGGAGAGAACGGTGGTGGTGATTGTAGCAGTGCTGCAAACTTTAAAAATTGTGGCGAGTCGGGATTTAAAAGTTTAACTATTACAGAAGAAACAAAACTTTTTGTTAGAGATAGCACGGATGTAGCTGTTCATACGGTTGTTGCAAGTAATTGTTCAATAAGTTCACCAAATTGGGTATATGATAAGGGTGATGTAAGTAACCCCGGCGCAAATACAGCAAGCATTTCAATAATGAAAGGGGGTAAAATTAAACGTACAGCTTGTGACTCATCTGGATTATGTGATGATGAAGAGAAAAGTTTAGACACCATGTTTGGTCAGATAATTAAAAATCCAGATTTCAAAGAAATTCCATTTGATTAATGATTATCTTAATCAAAAATAGAAGAGGGTTTTTATACTCTCTTTTATTTTTTTAAAAACAATGTTAAAAAGAAAGTAAGAAAAGTTAATAATATTATAAATGAGCATAAAAGAAATTTTTGATTTAGCGATACAATTAGGAATCGAAGCAGATTTTAGGGGCAAAGACCATATTCAAAAATACCTTAAAAAAAGAAAAGAAAAATATGATTCTCTTTCATTAGACAAGAAAGAACTTTTTGATGTAGAGGCATTTCAAAATCCATATATGGATTCGAGAATTTATAACATTGCGGAGGACAAAGATATAAAAAAGGTTTTGTCTGGCATTGATATAGAAGGAGAGGAATTATTACTTGCAGACAAAATGGAGGGAATAGATTTAGTTATCGGGCACCACCCGGAGGGAAAAGGTCTTGCATGGCTTTCAGATGTTATGGATATACAAATAGATATTTTAAGCTATTATGGCATTCCTATTAATCAGGCTGAGAAAGTAACAAGAGAAAGAATATCAGAGGTCGCAAGGTCTGTGAATGCAGCTAATCATAATAGGGCAGTTGATATGGCTAAGCTTTTGAATATTAATTTTATGAATGTTCACAGTCCAGCTGACAATCTAGCTGCTGATTTTATTAAAAAAGAAATAGAGAGTAAACATCCAGAATATTTGTGCGATATTATTAAAATTTTTGAGAACATTCCTGAATACAGAGAAGCGATAAAAATAGGTGCTGGTCCTAAAATTTTTGTTGGTGGAGATGAAAATAGATGTGGTAAGATAGCTGTTACTGAAATTGCAGGAGGAACAGAAGGTTCTGAAAAAATGTATGAAAAAATGGCTCAAGCTGGTATTGGTACTATTATTGGTATGCATATGTCTGAGAGAAATAAAAAAGAGGCTGAAGCAAACAATATAAATGTTGTTATTGCTGGACATATTTCATCTGATTCTCTAGGAATGAATTTGTTTTTAGATGAACTTGAGAAAAAAGGAATAGAAGTTATTCCTTGTAGTGGATTAACTAGAATAAAAAGATTTTAATTACAAATCTTTAACCATATAATAATTTTCTAATCTATATCCTAGCTTTTGATAGTATCCTCTTACGCCCACTCCCGAAATAACATATATTTTTTTAGCATTAAATTCATTTTTAGCAATGTTTTCAGCTTCTTTTATTAATGCTTTTCCAAGGCCTTTATGTTGCACATCCCCTTTTTCACTTATTTTTTTAGATTCACCATATGTATGAACTTCCCTTATCATTGCAGAATTATCAGGGTTTATTCTAAGTCTTAGCATTGAATAAAGGCGTTCTTTTTTTTCATCTTCAAAACTTAAAAAAATTTCATTCCCTTTTTGAGCTGTGTAATTTTCTCTAAACAATTTAATATTTTGATCTTGTTCTTGATCTCTAATTTCTCTACATCTTATACATTTGCATTTCCATCCTTCTTTCTGGATTTCTCTATCAATAATTTGTCTTAAATTAGATGCTTTAGCTCCACCTTCTATAATTAATGGTGCAGGAATATCTCTAATAATTCTTTCTATTCGTGTATAATAAGGAACTTCTTTTTTAATATCTTTGATTAAATCAATAAGCTCTCTTTCGTTATATGGTTTATATTTTCCCTTTATATAATCTTTGTATAGTTCAGAGTTTTTAACTAATGCACAGGGATATATTTTTAAATAATCTGGCTTAAAATTTTCATTTGTAAATAATTCCTTAACCATTTCTAAATCTCTTTTCATATTACTTAATGGTAGATTTAGCATAATTTGATAAGAAACTTTAAATCCCGCATTTTTTAATAATTGGGTAGCCCTAATGGTTGTCTCAACATCATGTCCTCTTTTAGTTTTTTTAAGCACATCATTATAAATAGATTGAACCCCTATTTCAACTTTTGTTGCTCCAAGTCTTCTCATATCAAAAACTTCTTTTTTGTTAATAAAGTCTGGCCTTGTTTCAAAAGATAAGCCAATTATCCTATATTTTGCAGTTTCGTTTTGTTTTTGAGATTCATTTAATTCTTGAAAAAGTTCATTAATATTTTTTTTTGAATATAATTCTTTTACGTATTCTTTTTCATTGCAAGCATCAAAACATCTTTTTGTAAACCATATTTTATATTTTTTACTATAATATGACCATGTGCCACCTATAATTCTTAAATCTATTTTTTCAGCATTATGACCAGTAGCTTCTAAAATTTCTATTCTTTTTTTAACTTGCACAAACGGATCAAACTTTAATCTTTTAGCTCTTTCAACAGCAGGTTCACCTGATAAATAGCTTTTAGGTAAATTTTCTTCCTTAGGGCAAAAAGTACATGTTCCAGGACAAGGATATGGTTTTGTTAATACAGAAACATTAATGACCCCAGAAAGTGATCTAACAGGCCTTATTTTGAGCAAACTTTCAATGATTCTATTTTCTTTTATGCTTTCACTTTTGATTAGATTATGATAAGCTTTAAGCAAACTAATGTTATTTGGACAAGGGGATTTATATTTTTTAGAAAGTTTTCTTTTTATGGATGCTAAGCCGTCAGAAGTTGGATTCTTCTTTAAAAATAATTCTTTGATAATTTCCTCGTTTATATTTATATGCATGACAAAGATAAAATATTAATTAAAACCTATAAAGATTATAACGCTATTGCGGAGAAATTTTCAAGCGCAAGAAGGAATGTGTGGTCAGAATTTGATTTTTTATTCAAAGATGTAAAGAAAGACGAAAGAGTTTTAGACCTTGGTTGTGGTAATGGAAGATTTTGCGAAAATTTGAAAAATACAAATTACACAGGAATTGATAATTCAGAAAAATTAATTGAGATAGCTAGAAAGAATTACAAAGGAGTAGATTTTAGAATAGCTTCAGCGCTAGATATTCCTTTTAAGGAAAATGAATTTGATAAAGTCTTTAGTTTTGCAGTACTTCATCATATACCAAAAGAATACCATAATATATTTGTGAAAGAAATAAAAAGGGTTTTAAAGGATGATGGAATTTTAATCTTAACTGTTTGGAATTTGAAAGATAGAAAAGAAAAATTAGATGTAAAAAAAATAAATGAAAAAGAAATTTTGATTCCTTGGCATGGGGCAGAAGATCATTATTTTTATGTTTTTGAATTAAATGAATTAAAAGAATTATTTAAAGATTTTAAAATAATTAGTGAAGGAGAAATAAAAATAAAAAAATTTTCAAATTATTATTTAATATTAAAAAAAGAATGAAAAAAAGTAAATTTGGATTTATATACGATATTGCGGTTTCAGGATCTGCACACATAGAATTATGTATAAAAGATGTAGAGAAAAAAGCTTATGAGGTAGGAAAGGAGCTCGCCAAAAATAAATGCGTTGTAATTTCTGGAGCGACTACAGGTGTTCCTTATGTTGCATCTTGTGGATCTAGAGATAATGGAGGATTAAATATTGGTTTTTCTCCTGCAGCTTCAAAAAAATCTCATATTAAAAGATATAAGTTACCCTTTGAACCTTATGATGTAATCGTTTATACAGGTGCGAGCTATGCTGGAAGAGACGTTATTATGACTAAATCTTGTGAAGCAGTAATAGTTATAGCAGGGGGAGCAGGAACAATGCACGAATTTTTGACTGCTTTTGAAACAGGAAAAATAATTGGTGTGTTGGAGGGAACAGGAGGAATAGCAGCTAATATTAGAGATTTTTTAGGACAGGTTAAAAGAAAGCCCAAGGCTCCTATTATTTATGATACTGACCCTAAATCTTTGGTGAAAAAAGTAATTCAAGAAGTTGAAAAAAGTAATAACATTATTAATGAATAATATTTTATGTTAAACATAGTAATTTTATTAGAATTAGTTTACGCAACCTTTTTAGGTGCTTTAATTGGTTTTGAAAGAGAAATTAAAGGAAAAGATGCAGGCTTCCAAACATATGCTCTTGTTTGTCTCGGTTCGTATCTTTTTACAATAATTTTTTATATCCTTTATGATAAATTTGATTTAGGATATCAAATATCTTTTGATCCAGGAAGAATAATTCAATCAATAGCAATTGGTGTGGGTTTTTTAGGGGCTGGAACTATATTTAAAAATAAAGAGGGTATTAAAGGGCTTACAACCGCAGCAGGTCTTTGGGTAGCTTCGGCTATAGGGATCGCGATTGCAGTACAAGAGTATCTTATAGCTCTGCTTGTTACATTTTTAGTTATTGCTGTGTTTATATTTTTAGGACGTTTTGAAGAAAAAATATTAAAAAAATGAAAATAATTGCTGATTTTCATATACATTCTAAATATTCGCGAGCTGTTAGTTCAAAGATGAATCTAGAAGAGTTAAGCGAGCAAGGAGAGATAAAGGGAATTGATATTATTGGAACAGGGGATTTTACCCACCCTTTGTGGTTTTCTGAATTACAAAATAAATTAGTTATAGATTCATCTTCCTTTTATAAATTAAAGGAATTAAAAAATTCAATAAGGTTTATCATAACTGGAGAAGTAAGCTTGATTTATTTTAAAAAAGGTAAAGTTAGAAAAATTCATTTAATTTTAATTTGCCCTACTTTAGATATTGCAAAAAAAATTAATCATAAATTATCTGAAAATTATAATTTAAAATCAGATGGTAGACCAATACTTGGGCTAGATGCTAAAGAATTCCTTAAAGTTATTTTAGATATTTCAAAAGATGTTTTAGTTATTCCTGCACACATAATGACTCCTTGGTTTGGTTTGTATGGTTCTAAGTCTGGCTTTGATTCTGCACAAGAATGTTTTGAAGACCTTTCAGATTATATATACGCATACGAGACAGGTTTGTCTGCCAATCCCTCAATGCTTTTAAAAATGAAAGAATGTCGAGATAGAACTCTTTTATCTAATTCAGATGCACATTCTTTAGAAAAAATAGGACGAGAAGCAAACGTGTTTGAAACGGATTTTGATTATAATTGTATTGTTAAAAATATTAAAGAAAATAAAATTTTAGAAACAATTGAATTTTATCCAGAAGAAGGAAAGTATTTTAATGATGGGCACAGAAAGTGTGATATAAATTTTAGCCCAGAAGAAACATATAAATATAATGGAATATGTCCTGTTTGCGGAAAGCCATTAGTAATAGGTGTTTTAAGTAGAGTGAATCAACTTAGTGATTTAAAAGAGGCACCAGATTATAAATTTAGAAGCATAGTTCCTCTAAAAGAAATAATAGCAGAAATATTGAATGTAGGATCTTTATCAAAAGCGGTTAATAAAGATTACACGAAGTTAATTAAAGAATTTAAATCAGAATTTAATATTTTGCTTTATGAAGATGTACAAAATATACAAAAAGTAAATAAAATGGTTGCTTTCGCTGTAAAAAAAATGAGAGCTGGTGATATTCACATTACACCCGGTTATGATGGAGAATTTGGAAAGGTTAAAATATTTCAAGGAGAAGAAAAAGAAAAAAGATTCTTACAACAACCTTTATTTTAAAAAATTATGAAACCATTAGCAGAAGAATTACGACCTAAAAAAATAGAGGATTTTATAGGGCAAGAAAAGATATTAGGTAAGAATAGTCTTTTAAGAAAAGCAATTAAAGAGGATAATATTCCTTCAATGATTTTTTATGGACCCCCAGGAACAGGTAAAACTACGTTAGCAAAGATTGTTGCTAATAAAACTAAATCTCATTTTGAGGAATTATCAGCTGTTAGTTCAGGAATAAAAGATTTTAAACTTATTATTGAAAGGGCTGAGTTAAATAAAAGATTAAATGAAAAAACAATTCTTTTTATTGATGAGATCCATAGATGGAATAAAAAACAACAAGATGCATTACTTCCATATATCGAAAATGGAACCATTATCTTAATAGGAGCAACAACTGAAAATCCTTCTTTTGAAGTTAATGCAGCCTTATTATCAAGGTGTAGAGTTTTTACTTTTGAAAAATTAGATGAAAGAGAAATAGAAAAAATTATAAAAAGAGCGGTTAAAGAAAAAAATATAAAAATAGAAAACAAAGCAGTTAAGTTTTTGAAAGAAATGAGTAATGGAGATGCAAGGGTGGCTTTAAATATATTGGATTATGCTTTAGCCCTAAATAAAGACATAAAAGAAAGTGATATAAAGGAAGCATTTCAAAAACAAAATCTATATTATGACAAACACGGAAAGGAACATCATGATTTAATTTCTGCATTAATTAAATCGATGCGTGCAGGAAAAGAGGATGCTGCTATTTATTATCTTGTTAGAATGGTTGAGGCAGGTGAAGATCCACTATATATTGCAAGGAGGCTAATAGTATTTGCGTCAGAAGATATAGGCTTAGAAAATTCGTTAGCACTAAATCAGGCAATAAATGTTTTTCATGCATGTCATTTTATTGGACTACCTGAATGTAGGCTTAATTTAATACAAGGAGTTGTCTATATGTGTAAAAATAAAAAATCAAGAAAACTATCTGATGCATATGAAAAAGCAAGAAGAGATGTTGAACGATATGGTAATCTTAAAATTCCATTACATTTAAAAAATGACAAATCTTTTGCTCAAACAGAAGATTATAATTATAAGGGTTTTTTACCAGAAAAAATAAAAGATAAAAAATATTTATCTTAAATAAATAGCTTTATTTATCTTATGTTCTTCAAAATTTTTACTAAAAATAGTTGTTCCATCTTTAGCTGAGAGATAATACCAATAATTATTACTTATAGGATCTAGCGCGGCTTTAATACTTTCTATTCCTGGATTTGAAATTGGTCCAATTGGAAGACCTGGATATTGATATGTGTTGTAAGGAGATTTAATTTCTAAATCAAGTAATTTATCTTTATTTTCTATTTTATTTGAATAAATAACTGTTGCATCTACCCTAAGCGCTACGTTGCTTTTTAAACGCTTTAAAAGGATATCAGCAATCATTTTTTTATCTTCAAAACTTTTAACTTCTTTTTCTATAACAGAAGCTAATATAATCGTATCAAAAATATTATCGGTAATTTTTATTTTACCTAAAACTTTTTTTTCAAAATTAGAAAGCATTTTTTTAATAATAGTTTCAGGTGTATCGCTCTCATTTATAAAGTAAGTATCTGGAAATAAAAATCCTTCTAAACTCATATCTTTAGGTTTATCTTTTAAAAATTTAAATTCATTTGAAAAATCTAAAGAAGGGTAATTTAAACCTGATTTTCCCGCTACTTTAAAAAATTCTTCTTTTTTAAATAAACCTTTTTCTTCTAAATAATTTGCAATATCATCAATGGTCCACCCTTCAACAATTGTTATTTTTTCATTAAAAGTGTGACCTGTTATTATTTGTTCAATTATTTCTGAATAACTCATCAATGAATTTAATTTATATGTTCCTGCTTTTATGTCTTTTGGATTTTTATCAAAATAAAGTAAAAAGTAAAAAAGTTGGCTATTTTTTATAAAACCTTCTTTTTTTAAATTTTGAGAAATTGTTTTAAGGGTTTGTCCTTCAGTAATTGTAAAAGTGTTTTCTTTGTATAGTAAATTGTTGCTATTGGTAAAAACAAAAAAACTAGTAACTATTAAAACAATGACTAAGAAAGATAAAATTTTTTTAAAATTAATCATAAATACATTCTAATATATTTATATTATTTTTCAATCTTATCCTTATTGTGTTTTTTGATAAAAAAAGCCATAATATATGTAAAATAAATAAAATAAAACCTATGATGAATAAAAGAAAATTTTTACTTTTTGCAATATTAATTTTGTTAAATTTTAATATCAGCGTACATGCATGTAGTTTAACCAATCTAACTTCTTGCTCTTTTTCTGATTTAAAAGAGTTTATTATTAATATATTTTCATCTCGTAACGAAATAAGTTCTTGTACAGATGTAGACATGCCAGTTTGTTCAAAAAGTAATAAAACATATAAAAATATTTGTTTATTAAAAGAGCAAAAAGAAGAATTTAATTATTTTGGAACTTGTTTAGAATATCCATATGATTTATCAGCCAATAATTGTGTAAAGGAAAAATTTGAATGGGATGGTTATAAATGCATAAAGAAATCAGAGGAGCAGGTGCAGTATGATAATAAAGAGCTTGGATTAAGTTTGGTGTTGCCCCCAAATTCAAAAATTAAAAATAGCTATATAGAACTGCCAAAAGAAAGAAATAACACAAATCTAATTTATAAAAAATTAGAAATCAAAACAGGAAATTATTGTTCAGATGTTTCTTTCTATATAAAAGTTAAAGAAAAAAAAGAAATTCAAATTAATGAAAATACCTTTAAAGTAATTAAAGGAGAAAATAATTTAGATTATGGAAATAATGTTTCAGCAAATGTAAGTTATGTAGACTATATTTTGGGAGAAGGTGATTCTTGTATAGGATTTTTATTTTCAATGTATTCGGCAGAAGATGATTCTTTTACAAAATATGATGAAAATATAGAAACTGCTAATTTTGAAAATATTATAAAAAACCTTTCTTTTATAGATAAAAAGCAAGAAAGACAATCCCCTTGTAGCAATTATGGCGATTTAAATGGTGATGGTGTGATTAGTGATCTAGATCTAGATTTTTTTATATTCGGTTCAATCGAAAATAATGATCAAAAAAAAGGAGACTTAGATCAGAACAACATTATTGACTATAAAGATCAAAACATTCTTCAAAATTTTTTAAATAATAATATTGAATTTTTTCCAGCCTGCTCTTTTGAAGAAGAGATAAAGAAAGGTTTTGTTCCAAAAGTTTTTTTTGACAATTCTTTTGACGTTAAACAGGATAAACAAAAAAGTGAAGCCAATATAAGAATTAATTTTGATATTACAGCTAAAAATGGAGATGTTTTTATACCATTTAATGGCATGCATTTTAGAATTTTAAATGAAGATAAAATAAAAATAGATGATTATACCTGGAATACAGGTGCTGAAATTAAAGAGGATGGCTTTATATTCTTAGAAAATGGGAAAACAACTTGGGTTTCTATGGAATTTAAACTAATGGCAAAGGAAAAGCCAACATACACACAGATAACGATTGATAAAATTGATTACATAGATAAAAAAGGAGAACTAAAAAACGTTTCTACATCCATTGAAACTAATAAATTTTATTTAAATTATGTTAGCGAAAAAGGAAATTTAGTCTGTGGAAATTATGGTGATATTAATAAAGATGGCTACATTAAAGCAGATGATATTTCATACATAGTTACAAATAAAGAATTAGATGATGAACAAAAACTAAGAGCAGATGTAACAGGCAATGGTGAAGTTAATTTGATAGATGCTATTGAAATTCAAAAATATATATTAAAAGGAGAACCATTTACCGTTTGTTCAAAAACTTTTTCTCCTAAAATTTATGATAGCGTACTTGTTAATGTCCAAAGTAATAGTGATAAAACAAAACATGTTTTTTTAACTTTTTACTTAGATTCAGATAATGGTGATGCTTTAATACCAGCAAAAATTTCTTTAAATCAAGATGATGATTCTTCAGGAATATATATAGAAACTGAAAGAGATGGAAATGTAGCTGTTAAAAATCTAAAACTTTTTAGTAGTGCGGAACCTACTCAATCTAAATTTTTAAAAATAAAAAAAGGTGTCCCTAATTGGGTTAAATTAGAATTTGATATTGAAGCAATTAATGATACTGCTCTCATAAATTTTAAAATTAATAAAATAGCATATTTAGAAAATAATGAAATAAATTATGTTTATCCATCCGGAGTTAAAACGGGCGATATTTTCTTAAATTATGAAAAAAAACAATTTGCATTACCTTGTGGAGAATTGGGTGATTTGGATTTAAATAATGTTATTACTTACTCGGATTACAATTATTTAAAAAATAATTTAAATATTTTACTTAGAAAACCAGACCAGTTTATCTATGCTGATCTGAATAAAGATGGAATACTTGATGATTTAGATTTAAAAGAGTTGGATGATTTTTTAAACGAAAGAATTAGCACATTTTCTGGATGTTCAAAGAATGTTTGTAACTCGAACATAGAGCCAGTATATACTAAAGATGATTTTATATATGCTAACGAATGTTATTTAAATAATACTAAAAAACAAGTTAATTGTTATATTAACAAAGATTGCGGATTATGATAGATGGACTTTTACTTTTTTTATTAATATTAATGATATATTCATTTTGGTGGTTTGATTTTTGTTTTTTGAATAAAAACGTTTCTGTTTTTAAGCAAAATTTTGAAAAAGTAAAATTAAAAAATGATATTATTATTATCATAAATGCTGGAGGATGGGGAACCGTGAGTTATGAGAAAACTCCCGATTTGAATCCGTTTGCTCAATATATTAAAAACTATTTGCAGAAAAAAGGTTATAAGGTTTGTATAATCCAATATTTTCGAACAGAGGATCATCTGATTGGAAAATTTGGGTATCTTAAAGATTATGCCTATTCTTTTAAAAAACAATCAAAACACATATCAGCTATTATTAAAGAAACTGATAAAAAGGTAATTTTACTTGGGCTATCTAACGGAGCCCTTATTGCGGATGAGGTGATGGAAAAAATAAGGGGTTCTAAAAATATTTTTAGCATTGAGCTCGGGAAACCTTTTTTTGGTATTCATAGTAAAAACAAAAACATTCTTTTAATTAATGAATTTGAGGATGTTTTGTGTAATGGTGACACTTTAGAATTATTTAAAAGTACTTTTGTTTATGGTCCGATAAGATGGTTTAAAAATTTTATATTAGGAGAAGGAATATCTCTTGGTTTGGCTGTGAAAATAAGAGGGCATAATTATCCATTGGATAAATATAAGGAAAGAATTGTAAAATTTATTGACGAAAAAATTATATGAATAAATTAAGTAAAAGTTTATTATTTTTATTTTCTACTTTATTTGGTGTTTTTATCTTCATATATATAGGAAATATAATAGGATGGAATTTTATATTAAATAGTTTTAAAATTTTCTTGAATAAAGAGGGCTTATTAATAATATTTTTATCTTTTTTAAATGCTTTCTTAGGAGCTTTAAGATGGGCTCAAATCATAAAAGCTGAAGGATATTTGAAAAAAATTTCTTTATTAAATTTATTTAAAATATATATAGCTGGTTTCTCTATTATTTATTTTTTCCCAATGATTATTTTTGGAAGTGAATTTTTTAGAGCCTCTTTATTAAATCATAGAGAAAAAATTGGATGGGATAAGGCACTCGCATCTGTTTTTATAGAAAGGATAATAGAATGGACAATAAATTTGCTAGTAATTTTAACTGGAACCTTTTATTTTTTTTACGCAGTTGCAAAGCCATCAGAAAATGTATTATTTATTTTTATCATTTCGATATTCATAATTCTGATTATTAATATTTTAATTTATTTTTACATTTTTAGAAAAAAAAGTTTTATTAAAAGTATACTTTTAAAAATAAATAAAGAAAAGTATGAAGAAAGTGCTGCCATAAAAATCGAAAAAATAGTATTTGATTATTTTAATTTAAAAAATAAGAATTTATGGAAAGGATATTTTTTATCAGTTGTAAAAGTTTTAGTAATGTTTTTAAGAATATGGGTTATAATGTTTTTCCTAAAAAGTGTAGTTGATTTTATGGGGGGCTTTTCTATTTTAGGATTTTCATTTTTATCAACTTTAATTCCTATTCCTGCAGCGCTTGGTGTTCAAGAATTAATTCAGGCTTTTGCATTTGAAAATCTTAATATTAATTTAGGCATTTCTAGTGCATTCTCTATGATTTTAAGAGCTGGAGATGTAATTGTTTCTGTAACAGGATTTGTATTATTTTTTAAAGCAGGGTACGATTTTTTAAGAAGTAAATTTTTTCACAATGAAAAATGATGAAATAGCTAAAATATTATTCGAGATAGGTGAATATTTAGATTTAGAAAATATTCCATTCAAGCCAAGGGCATATCAAACTGCGGCTCTTTCTTTAGATAATTTAGAAAAAGATATTGAACAAATTTATAGAGAGGAGGGTTTAAAAGGAGTAGAGAAAATTCCAGGAATTGGAAAAAGTATAGCTCTTAAAATAGAGGAGTATTTAAAGACTGGTGAAATTGTATATTACAATGAATTAAAAAAACAGAAACCAATTGATGTCAAAAACTTAGGTAAAATAGAAGGACTTGGTCCAAGAAGAATTGATTTTTTGAATAAAGAACTTGGTATTAGAAATGTTGCGGGATTAAAAGAAGCAATAGAAAAAAATAAACTAAGAGATCTCCCTGGTTTTGGAGAAAAAAGTCAAAAAAATATTTTAGAAAGTATTGCATTTATGGAATCAAGTGGTACTAGATATTTAATTTCAGAAGTTGCTGAAGATGTTAATTTAATTTTAGAAAAATTAAAAAAAATAAAAGAAATAAAAAAAATAGAAGTAGCTGGTTCTTTTAGAAGAAAAAAGGAAACGATAGGTGATATTGATGTACTGGTTGCTGCTTCGGCATCTCAAAAAATAATGGATGAATTTGTTTCTCTTCCAGAAGTTGTTAGGATCTGGGGAAGAGGAGAAACTAAGTCATCTGTTAGGATGAGAAAAGGGTATGATGTTGATTTGAGAATTGTAAGAGAGGAATCTTTTGGTTCTGCACTTCAATATTTTACTGGATCAAAAGAACATAATGTTTCCTTAAGAAGACTTGCTATTTCTAAAGGATACAAACTAAACGAATACGGACTTTTTAAAAATGATTTATATAAGGCAGGAAAAACAGAGGAGGAGATTTATAAAAAATTAGGATTAGATTATATACCTCCAGAGCTTAGAGAAAGCCGAGGAGAGATCGAAATGGCAGCAAAACATAAACTTCCAAAATTAATTGAACTACAAGACATTAAGGGGGATTTTCATACCCATTCTAGTTTTGCAGCTACTTTAATATCTATGGATGACATTGTTTTAAAAGCTATTCAAAAAGGATATGAATATATTGGAATATCAGATCACACAAAAGAACTAAAAATAGAAAATGGATTAGATGAGGAAAGCTTATTACTTCAATCAAAAGAAATAAAAAAATTAAATGAAAAATATAAAGGTAAAATTAGGATTTTTCATGGCGCAGAAGTAAATATTTTAAAAGATGGCTCTCTTGATATTGAAAATAGAGCCCTGAAAGAACTTGATTATGTGAACATTGGAATCCATACTAATTTTAAAATGACTAGGAAGGATATGACAGAAAGGGTTTTAAAAGCAATGTCTAATCCGTACGTGACTTGTTTAGTCCATCCTACAGGAAGAATTATAAATAGAAGAGACGCTTTTAATATAGACCTTGAAAAAATATTTGAATTTGCTAAAACTAAAAATGTTCTACTTGAGATAAATTCTTCAGAAAGATTAGACTTAAGTGATTATAATATAAAAAAAGCTAAAGAAAAAGGATGCAAGTTCTTTATTAATACAGATACTCATGCGTTAAAGCAGATGGATAGAATGGAGTACGGTGTTAATCAGGCAAGAAGAGGATGGGCAACAAAGAAAGATGTTATGAATACTTTGCCTTTAAGAGAAATAGAAAAAATTTTAAAAAAGAAATAATTATGGAAAAATCAGCAGGTGCAATAGTTTTTAGAAGAGAAAAAGATAGTATCTATTACTTATTACTTCGTTATCAGTCTCAGGGAAAAAAGGGAGTGGACTATTGGGGTTTTCCAAAAGGACACATTGAAGGAAAGGAAACCGAAAAAGATACTGTCATAAGAGAAGTAATGGAAGAAACAGGAATTACAGATCTTAAATTTGTAAATGGTTTTAAATATTTTATAAACTATAAATTTAGAAAAGAAGGAAAAGTAGTTTTTAAAACAGTTACTTTTTTTATTGCTGAAACAAATACAAAAAATGTGCAGGTTTCCTTTGAGCATATTGGATACGAATGGATTAAATATTCACAAGCTATTAAAGAGTTAATTTTTGCAAACGATATTGCAATGTTAAAAAAAGCTAATAGATTTATCACAAAAAAATGACCAAAGCCTTGCTTTTATTTTCAAAAGGATTAGATTCTATACTCGTTAAAAGAATTTTAGAAAAGCAAAATATTGAGGTAGATGCTATTAATTTTGGCAGTTGTTTTTTTAATGGAGAAACAGACATTACAGAGGATCATTTAGAAATTGTAAAGAATCCTAAATATAGAAGAGGGGTGGGGATGAATCCTTGTAGAGATTGCCATCTTTTAATGCTTAAAAAAGCAGGAGAAGTAATGCGTGAAAAAGGATATGATTTTATCGCAACAGGAGAAGTTGTTAATCAAAGACCGTTTTCTCAAAGCAAGCAACAACTTCTTTTTTTAGAAAAAAAAGCTAATCTAGAGGGTTTAATTTTAAGACCTTTATCAGCTAAATTACTTCCAGAAACTATTCCTGAAAAAAAAGGATTAATTGATAGAAATAAATTATATGATATTTCTGGAAAAAATAGATCTAAACAATTAGAACTTGCAAAAGAATTTAATATTAAAGATTTTCCTATGCCTGCAGGAGGATGTATTTTAACGGATAAAGAATATTCGAAAAAATTAAAAAAACTTTTTGAAATTAATCCTAACTTTGATAGAAATGATGCAAGAGCCTTAACAAAAGGAAGGGTGTTTTTTGAAGATAAAATAATGTTTGTTATTACTAGAAATGAAAAAGAGGGCACAGAGATAAAAGAATTTTTTAAAAAAGGGGATATATACTTAGAGCCTCAAAATTTTCCTGGTCCATCAGTTTTAATTAGGAGTTTTACAGAGGATAAAGACTTTGATATAATAACTCAAAAAGGAAAAGAATATTTAATTAAATATTCTAAAAAAGTTCCTAAAGATTTTGGGATAAATATCAATAAAATATGATTAAACAACAATCATTTACTTTAATAGAACTTCTTGTTGTTATAGTAATAATAGGAATACTAGCAGGAGTAATAATGATCTCTACTTCTTCTTCAATTGATAAAGCTAATATAGCTAAATCAAAAGTATTTGAAGAAAGTATACAAAACAATCTAGCAGCTAACATGGTATCAGCATGGGATGCTGATCATGTTACCAAAGGTACAACATGGGTACTAAATGATAAATGGGGAAGTAACAATGGAACATTCTATGATAATACTTCAACAGGTTGTACAACTTCTTTATGTCCTCAAATAGTAAATGATAAAAACATGGGTAATGTTCTATCTTTTGATGGGGTGAATGATTACGTTGATTGTGGAAATAATAGTAGTTTATCTATGGGAAAAGGAGATCAAACTGTTTCTTTTTGGGTTAAGTTTGATAAAGATGTAGCTACTACAACAACTGATGGATTGATTTATTGTGGTGGTTCTGGTTCTAATGCTGGCTATAGAATTCATAGGGGTATTGGAACTGATAAGTTAAGTGCTTATTTTTCTGACGGAACAGCTGCATATATTGGCACCAGCTTATCTGCAGATGGGTCTTTAATTTCGGGCACATGGTACAATGTGGTGGTAATATTTGATAGAGATGCTTTAGCCTATGCATACGTAGACGGAAAGCGACAAGCATATTCATTTAGTATGACCAGTCAACAAGGAAATATCGTAAATGCTCACAATTATGAAATAGGACGATCAAGCTTTTCTTATTATCTTCAAGGGCAAATGAATAGTATAAAATTATATAATGCACTATTAACATCGTCTCAAATCAAGCAAAACTACATCGCGGGTCTAAATTCTTTATTATTAAAAGAAAGTATATCAAAAGAAGATTACAACAAAAGAATAAACGCACTAGCCTATGAATAATAAATCGTTTACTTTAATTGAGTTATTGGTAGTAATTGTAATCATAGGAATACTAGCAGGAGTAATAATGATCTCTACTTCTTCTTCAATTGATAAAGCTAGTATAGCTAAATCAAAAGTATTTGAAGAAAGTATACAAAACAATCTAGCAGCTAACATGGTATCAGCATGGGATGCTGATCATGTTACCAAAGGTACAACATGGGTACTAAATGATAAATGGGGAAGTAACAATGGAACATTCTATGATGATATATCTACAGTTTGTTCTTCAACAGGAACAATAACTTGTCCTCAAATAGTAAACGATAAGAATATGGGTAATGTTTTATCCTTCGATGGAGTGAATGATTATATCGACTTAGGCAATAGAAGTGATTTAAATTTAACTTCTTCCGCAACAATTAGCCTATGGATGTATATCCCATCTTCATGGACGGGTGGAACAAGATATCCAAATATTATTAGCAAAGGAGCTAACCAGGGCTGGGATACAAATGGATGGAGTTTGTATGCTTTTAGATGGTCTGATGATAAAAGAATTGGTATAGGGATGAGAAATGGAGCTATAGTAAATATAGCTGATTTTCAAAATGCAATTAATGATTCATGGATGCACATTGTCGGTTTTTGGAATGGAAGCAAAATTAAAGTATATCAAAATGGCTCTGAAAGGCGATCTATAGATCAAACGATTAATCCTCCTGCAACTTCAACATCTGTATTGATAGGAAAAAGTGCAAGTAATTTTTTTAATGGTATGCTAAGTGATGTAAAAATATATGATGAAGCATTATCATTAACCCAAATCAAACAAAACTATATTGCAGGACTAAATTTAATGCTAAGTAATGGAAACATATCTAAACAAGAATATAATGAAAGAATAGAAAGTTTATCTAATAAATAAAAATACGACTAAATTAGTCGCATTTTTAAATTTATTTTACTTTAGCTAAAATTTCATTAAATATCTCTGGATTGTTGTTTGCAAGCTGTGCTAAAATTTTTCTATCAACTTCAATGTTTTTCTTTTTAAGCCCTCCCATGAATTTGCTGTATGATATATCATTTTCTCTACATACGGCTCCGATTTGGATTTGCCATAATTGTCTCTTTTCTCTTTTTCTAACTTTTCTATCTCTATAAGCATAACTCCAAGCCTTCATTAAGGCTTGCTTAGCAGCTCTAAAACATCTATTTCTTGTCCATTTAAATCCTTTAGCTTGTTTTATTATTTTTCCTTTTCTTTTTTGTGATTGAACACCTCCTTTAACCCTTACCATATGTTTATATCTTTAATAATTTTTTAATCTTTTTTGCTTCAGCTTCAGCAACTTCTACTAATTTTCTTAAGCGTCTTCTTTTATTTGAAGTTTGTTTAGATAAAAGATGATCTTGTCCGCTAGGCATTCTTAAAACCTTACCACTTTTAGTGACTTTGAATCTTTTAGTTATTGCCTTTCTTGTTTTTTGCTTATATTTTTTCATAACCTTTATTTCTTTGATATTATCATACTGAGACCCTTTGGCTCTTTTTTTAATTCTTTTTCGATTTTGATTTCTATTTCTTGACTTTGAATAATTTCTATAAGTTTGTTGATTTTTTCTTTTCCCACACCTTCAAGTCCTTTTTCTCTTCCCTTAAGTCTTAAATCAATTTTTACCTTTTCCTTGTTTTTTAAAAATTTAATAGCATTATTTGCTCGTGTCTTAAGATCATTATCAGAGATATTAAATGATAATCTAATACTTTTTAATTCTCCTGTTTTAACCTTAGAATTTTTATCTTTTTTCTTTAAAGAATAAAGATATTTACCATAATCCCCAATTCTACATACAGGAGGATCTACCTTTTCTGTTACTTGAATCAAGTCTAAATTGCGCTCTTCAGCCATTCGAAGCGCTTCTCTTGTTGGTACAACACCGAGCTGCACTCCTTGTTCATCTACTACCCTCACTTCTCTTGCTCTAATTTGTTGGTTTACTAATGGTTTTATCATTTAATGGTGGAGGTGGCGAGTTTTGAACTCACGTCCAGAAATTATCTTCAAAAATATATCTACAAGTTTATTCTAGATTATTATTTCACATTAAAGTTATAATCTAGAAAAAATCTTTAATATTAGATTTAGTATTATTTTCGATAGAATTACCCAAATCAATAATTTTATCTACTCTCGCAAAAATTGACACCTAGTTTCTGCCTAGCGAGAATACTCAGGCTAGATGGAGTTATGCGTATGCTAACTCTTTTTGACTGAATAAGTTTCCAGTTGTTTTTGTTTCTTGTTTTAATGAGACCAAGAACTCAACTTGCATATTTTTGTCAAATTACTGTCGAGGCAAATCACCCCCTTAATTTTAATTCGCTATTAATTCTTCTACTAACTTCTCTTTTTTTAATAGACTCTCTTTTGTCGTAGCTTTTTTTACCACGAACAAGAGCAAGCTCCATTTTTATGAAGCCTCTTTTAGTATAAAGCATAACAGGCATTAAAGTCAAGCCTTTTTCCTCAGTTTTGCCTATTAAATAATTGATTTCTTTTTTATTTAAAAGTAGTCTTCTATCTCTTTGAGAATTATATTCAACATATATGTTGTTAGGTTGGTATGGTAAGATTTTAGCACTTATCCAAAAAGCCTGTGTTTTTCCTTTGTTATTCTTTTGAATTGAGATATATGTTGCAGCTAAATTTACGCCTCTTATTTTAAGGCTTTTAACTTCAAATCCTAAAAGTTCTATACCTGCTTCAAAGGTTTCCAAGATTTCATATTCAAATTTAAGCTTTCTGTTTTCTGCTAAAACTTTCATATTTTTATACTATAATATTAATTGGTTATAGTAAAGAAAATGACTATTGAAAGTAGGAATCAGCATGATATAATAACAATAATATGAAAAATAAATCATTTACTTTAATTGAGCTATTAGTAGTGATTGTAATTATTGGAATTTTAGCAGGAGTAATAATGATCTCTACTTCTTCTTTAATTGATAAAGCTAATATAGCTAAATCAAAAGTATTTGAAGAAAGTGTACAAAACAATCTAGCAGCAGATATGGTTTCGAGATGGAAATTAGATGAAATAATTAACGTAAACCAAACTCCTGATGCTTGGGAAAATAATAACGGTACCTTAGTTAATAGTCCCATTTTAAAAAATGATAGTGATTGTATTGCAGACAAATGTTTTGGTTTTAATGGAAGTAATAGTTATATTGATTGTGGCAACAATGAAAGTTTAGATATTACAACTAAAATTACAATAAGTGCTTGGGTGAAATATTCTGTTGTGGGATCTACACACGATTCTTGGATAGCTGTAAAAAAAGGATTGAGTTGGGATGACAATGGTTATGGTCTTTTTTTTGGATATAGTAGTGATCTTTATTTTACTCTTGGTAATTCAGGCTCCACATCACTTTACGCAAGATATAATGTTCCAAATGCCACAAGCAGAGGATGGATGTTTATTTTAGGGGTTTATGACGGAATTAATGCAAAATTATATTTTGATGGGTCAGAAGTAAATAGTCAGAATCCTTCTCATGGGTTAATTTCTAATACGCAACCTTTACTAATCGGTGGAAAAACAACCATATATCCTTTGAATGGATTAATCGATGATGTAAGGGTATATAGTGGGGCATTATCATCCTCTCAGATTAAACAAAATTATGTTGCTGGGCTAGATTCTTTATTTTTCAAAGGATTGATTTCAAAAGCAGAATATAATGATAGATTATTAAAATTAAATATAGGCAATTAACTCTTTTATTTTATTTTAAAATAATATAATGTATAAACATGCTAATAAGAAATGAAATATATAAGATTGTAAAAAACTCTCTTAAAAAAGAAGGTTTAGAGGAACTAGAATTTCAGGTTTTAAGATCAAGAGAAAAAAAACATGGAGACTATTCTCTAAATATTGCTCTTGAGATTGGAAAAAGAAATAAAATTAATCCCATGGAAGTTGCCAATAAGTTTAAGGATAGACTTGAAAAAGAAGGTAAAAAGGTGTTTGAAAAAGTAGAAGTTTTACCTCCCGGATTTATAAATCTTTTTTTGAATCATAAATGCTTTGAAAAGTTAATAGATGAGGTTTTGCAAAAAAGAGAATCTTTTGGAAATCTTAGCTTGGGAAAAGGAAAAAAAGTTCAGGTTGAATTCATATCAGCTAATCCCACAGGTCCATTAACTATTGGAAATGCAAGAGGTGGTCCATTTGGAGATACTCTTGCAAATATACTAAAAAAAGCAGGCTATGAGACTGAAAAAGCTTATTATATTAACGATTATGGAAAACAAATAGATACATTAGGACATTCAGTTTTAAAAGATGAACTAGCAAAATATTCAGGAGAATATATTGATTTTTTACACAGCAGATTGGAAGATGAAAAAGATCCATATAAAGTAGGAAAGTGGGCGGCATACATTATTTTAACTCAAATGATTAAGGCAACAGTTGAAAAGTTGAACATTCATTATGATGAATGGTTTTCAGAAAGTTGGCTTTATGAGAATAAAAGAGTTGATAGAATTTTAGAAATTTTGAAACAAAAAGATTTAACATATGAATGTGATGGAGCCATATTTTTCAAAGCTATGGAATTTGGAGATATTAGAAACAGAGTTTTAGTAAAGTCTGATAAAAAAACAACTTACCTTGCGGGAGATATCGCTTATCACGAATATAAATTTAGAGATAAAAAATTTGATAAAGTAATTAATGTTTGGGGGGCAGATCATGCAGGAGATGTGAAAGGCCTTGAATCAGGAATAGAGGCTTTTGGTTTTAAAGATAAATTAGATACTATTCTTTTGCAATTTGTAACAATTCTTCAAGACGGAGAACAGGTTAGGATGTCTAAAAGAGCAGGAACATATATTACAATGGACGATCTTTTAAATGATGTGCCCGTTGATGTAGTGAGATTTTTCTTTTTGCAGAAATCAGCTAATACACATCTAAATTTTAATTTAGATTTAGCATTAGATGAGTCAGAAAAAAATCCAGTTTATTATGTTAAATATGCCCATGTAAGAATTTGTAGTGTTTTAAGAAATTCGGGTATAAATATTTCTAAAATAAAGAAAGCCAAGCATGTAAAATTTATTAAAGAGGAAAGAGAAATTGATTTAATGAGAGAACTTCTTAGATTTGAAGAAATTATAGAAGATACAGCAAATGATTATGAAGTACATAGACTTCCTCAATATGCATTAGATTTAGCAAGTGCATTTCATAGATTCTATAACGATTGTAAAATTTTAGATGAGGATAAAAAGATAAGAGAAGCTAGGATCGAGCTAGCACTTGCTACTAAATTTGTACTAAGCAATATACTTAGCATCATGGGGATTTCTTCTCCTGATAAAATGTAATTGACAATTAAAAATTATTGTAATACAATTGTATTACAAGATAATTAAAATAAGATTATGAGAAAAGTATTAACTTTTTCTGTTTCAGAAAAAGAAAATCAAAAAATTAATAAAAGAATGAAAGAGAAGGGGCTTACATCTAAAAGCGAGTATTTTAAATATTTATTAGCTTTAGATGAAGATTTTATTTCAGAGGAGGAATTACTTAAGGAAATAAAAATGGGAGAAAAAGAGTATGTCGAAGGAAAATGTAAGCCCATAGAAATGCTTAAAGATATTTTATGAATATTTTATTTACTTCTTCTTTTGAAAAGAGATTTAAAAAGTTGGATTCAAGGATTAAAAAAATTACTTTAGCTAAAATAGAATTTTTTAAAGATGATCCTTTGCATCCATCTCTTAGAATACATTCTCTTAAGGGGGAATTGCGAGGCTTTTGTTCTATTAGCATAAATGACAATTATCGAATTATCTTTAATCGGAAAAATAATGGAAACATTATTTTTCATTTTATTGGTAAGCATGATGTTTACAAAAATTTATGAAAAAATTAAAAAATACATATTATTTATTAAGGCATGGAAGAAATATTCATCAAACAGATTTAAAAGATATCTGTTATGGGTGGCCAGACGATGAAATTCCTTGCGAATTAGATGAGGCTGGAATAAGAGAAGTTACTCTTTCAGGATTAAAATTAAAAGATTGTGATATTAATTTAATTTATTCTTCAGATATTTTAAGAACAAAGCAGACAGCACAAATAGTTGCTTCGATTTTAGGAATAAATGAAATTAAGTTTAATCAAAAACTTAGAGATTTAAATTGGGGAGTATTTGCGGGTGGACCTAAAAAAGATGCTTTAGGTTTTTATGAAGGCAAAAATAGAATGACTGATAGACCGGAAAAAGGTGAGAGTTGGGGAGATCTTCAAAAAAGAGTGGTAGAATTTATTGAGGAATTAGAAAGTAAATATAAAAATAAAAATATTTTAATTGTAAGTCATGGAGATCCGATTCTTTTTTTTGAAGCTTTTGCAAATGATTGGGATTTGGAAGATGTTTTAATAAACAGAAAAAATATGATTAAAACAGGTGAGTTAAGAAAACTTAATTGAAAAATATAGTAAAAAATGCTAATTTTTATTTATGAATTACGAAGAACAAATACTAAAGTTTTGGAAAGATAATAATATATTTGAGAAGTCGATTAAAATAAGAGAGGGATCTCCATATTTTAGTTTTTATGATGGACCCCCTTTTGCAACTGGAAAACCTCATTACGGACATATTTTAACTACAACCATTAAAGATGCTGTTTTAAGATATAGAACAATGATGGGTTATCAAGTTCCAAGACGTGTTGGTTGGGATTGTCACGGATTACCTATTGAAAACTTAATTGAAAAAGAACTTAATATTAAAAATAAAAAAGAAATTGAAGAGCTTGGAGTAGAAAAATTTAATGAATATTGCAGAAGCTCTGTTTTTGCTTGCGTTGAAGATTTTCAAAAAACACTTGAAAGAGTAGGAAGATGGGCAGACTATTCGAATGCATATTCCACAATGGATAAAAATTATACGGAATCTGTTTGGTGGGTTTTAAAAAAGCTTTGGGATAAAGATCTTGTAAAAAAAGATTATAGAGTTTCTCCTTATTGTCCACGATGTAGTACTACCTTATCCAATTTTGAAGTAAATCAGGGTTATAAAGAAGTAAAAGATAGGTCAATCTATGTTAAATTTGAATTAACAGAAAAAGAAAACACTTTCTTATTAATTTGGACAACCACCCCTTGGACACTTCCTCAAAATGTTGCTGTTGCAATTAATAAAGAGGAAGAATATGTAACTATAGGACTAGAAAACAATAAATTTATTTTATCTAAAAAAAGATTAAGTATTATTTCTGAAGATTATAAAATAGAGGAGGAATTTAAGGGAGAGAAATTATTAGGTTTAAAATATGAGCCAGTTTTTGACTATTTAAAAAAGCAAAATGTAGAAAAAATAGAAAATGCTTTTCAAATAGTTCACGGTGATTTTGTTGGAACAGAAGATGGAACAGGGTTGGTGCACATTGCAACAATGTATGGAGAAGATGATCATAATATTGGAAAAAAATATGATCTTCCTTTTGTCCACACGGTTGATGAGTCTGGTAATTTTTTAGATTTTGTTGAGGATTACAAAGGAAAATATGTTTTCGATGCTAACAAGGATATTATTAAGGATTTAAAAGAAAAAGAAGTTTTATACAAAGAAGAATTGATAGAACATACATATCCATTTTGTTGGAGATGTGATTCACCTCTTATGTATTATGCAAAAGAAAGTTACTACTTAACTGTAACTAAAATTAAAGATAGTCTTATTGAAAATAATAGAAAAATACATTGGGTTCCTTCTCATATTAAAGAGGGAAGATTTGGAAAATGGCTAGAAGGAGCAAGAGATTGGGATTTTGCTAGGAATAGATTTTGGGGAGCTCCAATTCCTATATGGAAATGTGAAGATTGTGAGAAAATGGTTTGTATTGGAAGTGTAGAAGAGTTAGAAAAATTAAAGACTGAAGGAGAAACAGAAGATTTGCATAAGCCATATATAGATAATGTTTATTTAAAATGTGAATGTGGGGGAAAAATGAAAAGAACTCCTGAGGTATTTGATTGTTGGTTTGAGTCTGGTTCAATGCCATATGCATCTTGGCATTATCCATTTGAAAACAAAGAACTCGTTGAAAAAACTTTTCCTGCAAATTTTATAGCTGAAGGATTAGATCAAACAAGAGGATGGTTTTATACTTTACATGTTATTGCATCAGCTTTAACTTTAAATAACAATATTGGTCTTGGAGAAGATAATCCAGCTTTTCAGAATGTTATTGTAAATGGTCTTGTTCTAGACAAGACAGGAAGAAAGCTAAGTAAAAAGCTTAAAAATTATCCTGATGTTAATGAAATTTTTGAAAAATATGGGGCAGATGCTTTAAGATACTTTTTATTATCTTCAACAAATATTGGAGATGATTACCGTTTTTCTGAAGATAGGGTAAAAGAGGTATGGAGAAAAATTATTTTAAGTTTTGAAAACTGTTTTACTTTTTATAACACATACAAAAAGAATGGAGCAAAAGTAAAATCTCAAAATATTTTAGATAAATGGATTTTATCTAAACTCGCTTCTTTCAACAAAGAAATCATTGAATATGTGAATGATTATGAGCTAACAAGGGCTGTGAGATTGTTTAACGATTTTATAGACGATTTCTCAAATTGGTATATTAGAAGATCAAGGAGAAGATTCCAAAAACCAGAATCAGATTTAGAATTTAATGAAGCAGAAACAACTTTAAAATTTGTTTTATTAGAAATATCGAAAATAATGGCTCCTTTCATACCTTTTATTACAGAAAAAATATATCAAGAATTAAAAGAGAATGATGAAATAGAAAGTGTTCATTTATGCGATTTTTCAAAAATAGATGAGGACTTGATAGATGTTGCATTAGAGGACGAAATGAAAAAAGCTAGGGAAATTGTTAATTTAGCTTTAAATGAAAGAATGGAAAAAGGAATTAAGGTAAGACAGCCTCTAAAATCAGCTAAAATTAAGAAACAAATTAGTATTGAATTAATTGATATTATTAAAGACGAAATTAATGTAAAAGAAATATTAATTGATGATGCTATCGAAGAAGAAGTTTTATTTGATTTTGAATTAACAGATGAGCTTAAGGAAGAAGGTATTGCAAGAGAAATTATAAGAAATATTCAGCAAATGAGAAAAGATTTGAGATATAGTAAAAATGACAAGATTTTGGTAAAATGTGAAGGAGGTAGTCTGAGTCAAGATACAAAAGATATGATATTCGAAGAAGTTTTGGCAGAAGGGTATATATCTGAAAATGACTTAGAAATTAAAAAAGAATTAAAAATTTATGAAGTGCCGTTTATAATCGGTATAAAAAAAATAAAATAAAATGAAAACTAAAAACATCCTCATCACTATTTTTTCGATTTTAGCAATAATAATTTTGGGTTTTTGGTGGTGGCAAAGCACTTCATATTCAAAAGAAGTTTTAAAACTTGAAATATTAGGAGCAAAGGAAGTAACTGTGGGAGATAACATGGAATATATAGTCAGATTAAAGAACAATGGAAACGTTAGATTAGAGGATCCTGAACTTATATTCGAATATCCTGATGGTGCAATTATTAGCACAGAAAAAATATTAATGTATAACTCAGAAAAGTTAGGCGGAAATATATATCCTGGTCAAGAAAGGACTTTTAAATTTAATGCTAGACTTTTGGGACAAGAAGGAAATATTAAAATTGCTAAGGCCACCCTAAGCTTTAAACCAAAAGATTTAAATGTTAGAAATGAAGTATACACAGAATTCTTAACAACAATAAAAAATGTTCCTATTAGCTTAGATTTTAATCTTCCTTCAAAAGTAACAAGCATGGATAAAGCTTTTTCTTTTAGTATAAATTATGCTTCAGAAGTTCCTTATTCATTAAAAGATTTATCAATATTTATTAATTATCCTAAAGATTTTGAGTTTTTGTATTCTAACCCTAAAGCACTCGATGAAAAACAATGGGATATTAACAATTTAAATCAATATGAAAGTGGTAAAATTGAAATTTCAGGAATAACAAAGAGTGACGCCCAATCTGCTTTTACAGTTAAAATGGGAATTTGGAATAATAATGAATTTATTGTTTTAAAAGAAATAACAGAATGGCTCAAGGTTGAAGCTCCAAGTCTTTATGTTACTCAGAAAGTTAATAATGCATATGACTATGTTGCTAAAAAAGGAGATAGCTTGCGTTACGAAATATCTTTTAGAAATATTGGTGAAGAACCTTTAAGAGATTTAATTTTAATATCAAAGCTTGATGGATCTCTTTTTAACTTAGACACAGTAAATGCTCCTTTGGCTAAATATACAAAAGGAGATAATTCTTTGCTATTTGAAAGTAAATCTTTTCCAAAATTAGAATATTTAGATGTGGATGAAGTTGGAACAATCGAATTTTGGGTAGATTTAAAAAGTGATATTACACAAAATGTTTTATCTCAAACAAATCAAAAAGTTAAGAATGTAATAAGTATTGGTGGTGTAAAAGAAGAATTTATAACAAAAGTAGAAACAGAGTTAGCAGCTAAACAATATATCGACACAACCAATAAGTTTATGCAAAGTTCTGGTCCTTACCCACTTCAAATTAATAAAACTTCTAAACTAACTATTGTTTGGGAAGTTTTAAATAGTTTTAATGATATTGGAGGCGCTACAATGAGAGCTATTATTCCTGAAAACGGTACTTTTATTAAAGAAGAATCTCATGCAGAAAAAGGCTTAACATTTAACGGAGAAACAAGTGAACTTGTTTGGGATATTGGTAGTGTTAATGCGGGGGTAGGATATACTAAAGAACCGATTAGAGTTGCTTTTCAAATTATAGTCTCTCCACAAATGGCTACTCCAGGGGGGATATTGTTAATTCCTGGTGCTCACATAGGGGGTAACGATGAATGGGCTCAGAAAAGAGTGGAATACAAAACAGAAGAACTCAAAGGGGAAATAGTTGGAGGAAATATTGCTAATTAATTTATATGTCAAAACAACAATCATTTACTTTAATAGAACTTCTTGTTGTTATAGTAATAATAGGAATACTAGCAGGAGTAATAATGATCTCTACTTCTTCTTCAATTGATAAAGCTAGTATTACTAAATTAAAGGCGTTTTCAGAGACTATTAAAAACAGTATGATGATGAATTTAGTGTCTGAATTTAATTTTGATGAAGGATCGGGAGCTTCAGCTAAAGACACATGGAGTTCAAATTTCACTGGTCCACTTGTAGGGTTTGATGTAAACACAACAGCTGGTTACGGAGATACGCATGCATATGGGTGGATGAGTGAAAATAATTGTATCTCAGGAACTTGTTTAAAGTTTGATACAGCTCAATACATAAACCAAATGACTAATTATCCAGCCATAGGAGACAATAGTTTTACATGGGAGTTTTGGGGGGAGACAGGAAACGAGGTAGATGGTTATGATCATTCCATAGCATATTTAAGCGTTTCAGGAATTACTAATTGGCAAGGAACATTTGATTATCCTTATTATACTTCCGATAAAGCTCTTTTTTATATCAGAAATTCGTGCTATAGGTATTCTTCTAGTAATATTATAGATGATAAATGGCATCATGTTGTGGGAGTATTTAATAGAAGCAAAACCATACCTGATATGTATATAGACGGAGTTTTAGATAATGGTTCTTATGCAAATACGGAATGTTCGACGGTGGGCAGTATTTCTTCAGGAAATCTTTATTTAGCAACAAACAGTTTTAAAGGGGTTATTGATGAGATTAAAATGTATAATGAAGCATTAACATTAGCTCAAATACAATATAATTATATTGCAGGATTGAATTCCTTATTATCAAGAGGGCTAATTACTCAAGTTGATTATAAAGATAGAATTGAATTTTTATCTCTAAAGTAATTTGTTTATTTTGCATAGTTTATTTACTAAACGGTCTTTTTTTGCTACTATTTATTTATGGAAAAAATAGTATCATTTTGTAAAAGAAAAGGTTTTGTATTTCAGTCATCAGAAATTTATGGAGGTCTTGGCGGTTTTTATGATTACGGACCACTAGGGGTTCAAATGAAGAGGAATATAAAGAATAGTTATTGGGATTTTATGGTAAACTCTAGACCAAACATAGTTGGCTTAGATAGTGCCATTATTACAAATCCTAAAGTTTGGGAAGCTTCAGGGCATTTAGAAAATTTTTCTGATCCATTAACAGAATGTAAAAAATGTCATAAAAGATTCAGAGCAGATCATTTAATGGAAAGTTGCAATGCTAGTGATTTATCACAAGTTAAATGTCCAGATTGTGGAGGAGAACTAATGGATGTAAGAAAGTTTAACTTAATGCTTAAGACTTTTATTGGCCCAGTTGAAGATGATTCAGCTGTTGCATATTTAAGACCAGAAACAGCACAATGTATTTTTATAAACTATAAAAATGTTTTAGATACACAAAGATTAAAAATTCCTTTTGGAATTGCTCAAATAGGTAAAGCTTTTAGAAATGAAATTACTCCTGGTAACTTTATTTTTAGGACAAGAGAATTTGAGCAAATGGAAATGGAGTTTTTTATAAAACCAGGGGAACAAGAAAAATGGTTTAGATATTGGATTGATGAAAGTATGAGGTGGCTAACTGATGTTCTAGGATTAAAAAAAGAAAATTTAAGAGTAAAAGAAGCGGTAAAAGAAGATCTTGCTCATTACGCTATAGCTTGCGCTGATATAGAATATAATTTTCCTTCTATGGGCTGGTCTGAAATTGAAGGAATAGCGAGCAGAGGAGATTATGATTTAAGTCAGCATGAAAAATATTCAGGACAAGATTTAAAATATTTTAATGAAGCAACAAATGAGAAATATATTCCTTATGTTATAGAACCTTCTTTTGGAGTTGATAGATTATTACTTGCACTTTTATGCGATGCTTACGAAGAATTTGATAAAGGAAGGTCTGGTGATTCTAACACTAAAGAAATTATTCTTAAATTAAAATCAAATATATCTCCTGTTAAAGTAGCTGTATTGCCACTTGTTAAAAATAAAGAAGAAATAACTTCAAAAGCTAAAGAAGTTTTTGATTTATTATCACCAATATTTACTTCAGAATATGATGAAACAGGAACTATTGGAAAAAGATATAGAAGACAAGACGAGATTGGAACTCCGTTTTGCATAACAATTGATTTTGAGTCACTTGAAGATAACGCTGTTACTGTTAGAAATAGGGATACAATGAAACAAGAGAGAATTATATTGGATAATTTAATTAGTTATTTAAGTAAAAATGTATAAAAAAACAATTTTAAATACAGGATTAAGGGTTATTACAGTTCCACAAAATGATACTGAAACGGTAACTATTCTTGTTTTAGTTAAAACTGGTTCTAAATATGAAAGTAAGGATATTGCTGGAATATCTCATTTCCTAGAACACATGTTTTTCAAGGGAACCACTAATCGTAAAAATGCATTAGAAGTTATTGAGCCATTAGATGAAATAGGCGGACTTTGTAATGCTTTTACAGGAGAAGAATATACAGGTTATTGGGCTAAGGTAGATAATAAACACATAGATGTTGTTATTGATTGGGTTTCCGATATTTATTTAAATTCAACTATTCCAGCAAAGGAAATAGAAAAAGAAAGAGGGGTTATTAAAGAAGAATTTAATATGTACTTAGATAATCCAATGATGTATTTATCTGAAGTTTGGAAAAAAGTGCTTTATGGAGATCAGCCAGCTGGAAGAGATATTATTGGAAACAAAAAGACGATAGCAAATATTACAAGGAAACAAATTGTAAACTATATGAAATCACAATATACTGCTTCAAATAGCATTGTTTGTGTGGCAGGTAAAATTAATGAAGACGAAATTATCGAAAAAATTAAAAAAGCTTTTAAAAACATATCTAATAAAAAGGCTCAAGACAAAGAAACTGTTTTAGAAAATCAAAGAGAACCAAAAATTTTAATTCATAAAAAAAATACAGGCCAATCTCAAGTAGCTATTGGTTTTAGAGGATACAACAATTTACACAAAGATAGGTTTGTATTAGAAGTTATATCTGATTTACTTGGTGGGCCAATGTCTTCAAGAATGTTTACAGAGGTAAGAGAAAAACAAGGACTTGCGTACTATATTAAAACATATAATGATAATGATACCGATACAGGAAATTTTGTAACTTTTAGTGGATTAGATAATAAAAAAATTTTTCAAGGAATTACTTCTATTTTAAAAGAATATGAAAAACTGACTTTAAAAAAAGTTTCAGAAAAAGAGCTTCAAAAAGCAAAAAATTATTTAAAAGGAAAAACTGTGTTATCTATTGAGAGTTCAAATGCAAAAGCAAACTTTTATGGAATACAAGAATTACTAAAGGGAGAAATAAAAGAAATTAATGATTTATTTAAAGAAATTGATAAAGTCACAGTAGAAGATATTATGAGAGTTTCGAATGATGTATTTACTTTTGAAAAATTAAATTTAGCTATAATTGGTCCATTTGAAAATAAAGATAAATTTAAAAAAATATTATTAAGTTATGGAACAAAAAATAACAAAAGTTGATATAACTTGGAGATCTATTATAAGGTTTTTTATTGTTTGTTTAGTTATCTATTCTCTTTTCTATTTTAGTCAAATACTTTTATGGATTTTTTTAGCGCTTGTTATATCTTTTTTATTCAATCCCATAATCGATGTGATTGAAAGAAAAAAAATCTCAAGACCTATTGCTGCTAGTGTTATTTATGGAGTATTTATAGTTATTGTTATGTGGGTTATTTTGAGTATTTTTCCTCCTTTAGTTAAGGAGCTTTCCTTGCTAACAAATAGTATTTCTTTGTATAGTAATGAATTTTTGGATTTTCTTGTGCAGAATGGGGTTAATATAACTAGCATTAGCGATTTTGCTGCTATGTTTCAAGAACAGATAATAGGCATTATTCAAAATACAGTTTCGTTTGCTGGAAGTATACTAGAACAAGTTTTTGCATTTGTAACTATTTTTACAATCGCTTTATTTTTATCAATTGAAAAACAATTTCCAGTTAATTTTATAAAAATATTTACTATTAAAAAAGAATTAGAAGAAAAGGTTTTGTTAGCCTTTAATGAAAGTCAAAGACATGTAATAGGTTATTTCAATGCAAAACTAGTTGCATCTATTTTCATAGTTATAACTACTTTTATTTTTTTATCAATAATACATGTTAAATATGCTTTATTACTTTCAATAATTGCAGGAGTTTTTAATATTGTTCCAATCATTGGGCCAGTGATATCATGTTTATTAATTATGTTTTTTGCGGCATTTGATTCGTGGGTTAAAGCACTCGTTGTATTAGCTTTTTGTATTATTATCCAGCAGATAGAAAGTAATTTATTAATTCCGATTTTAACTAAAAAAATAATTGGAATACCAACAGTGCTTGTTTTGGTATCGGTTTTAATTGGTGCTAAGCTAGGAGGAGTTTTTGGTGCCATTTTTATAATTCCTGTTGCTGGAATAGCTTACGAATTTACTCAAAAATATTTCCAGAAGAAAAAGGAGCGAGTAAGGAGTTTAAGTTAGATGATATGTTATATATAGTAGGGACACCGATTGGAAATTTAAAAGACATAACTATAAGGGCTAAAGAAATTTTAGAAAAAGTTGATATTATTCTAGCAGAAGATACTAGAGTTACTAGAAAGCTTTTGGATGCATACAATATTAAAAAAGAAATCATTCGTTTTGATGAACATGCTGATGAAAATAAATTTAAATCAGTGGCTAACTTACTTAAGGATAATGAAATCGCTTTTGTTTCTGATGCAGGGACTCCAAATATTTCTGATCCTGGATTTAGACTCATAGAACGTTTTAAAAATGAAGTAGAAATTATTCCTATTCCTGGAGTGTCAGCAATAACAACTCTTGCAAGTATTGCTAATATTCCAATGGATAAATTTGTGTTTATGGGATTTCCTCCCGCAAAGAAAAAGAGGAAAAAGTTTTTTGAAGAAGTTTTTAATTCTAAATATCCCGTAGTTATTTATGAATCAACTCATAGAATAAAAAAAACACTTTCTGAATTAAAAGAATTAGAAGATTTTGAATGCATAATCGGAAGAGAATTAACTAAAAAATTTGAAACAATATATTATGGTAAAATTAGTGAAATTGAAATTGAAGAAAAAGGTGAATTTGTTTTAATTATTAAGAGATAAAATTATGGAAAATAAACTAGTAACAACTGCGATTGATTATGTTAATGGGGCACCCCACTTAGGACATGCTCTTGAAAAAATATATGCAGATGTTTATGCAAGACATTTAAGGAAAAATAATAATGTATATTTTTTAACAGGAACAGATGAGAATAGTCTTAAAAATGTAAGATCAGCCGAGAAAGAAGGTGTTCCTGTTAAAGATTATGTTGATGAAAATTCATTAAAATTTAAGCAAATGAAAGAGGCTTTAAATTTATCATATAATGATTTTATAAGAACAACAGAAAACCGACACGTTTTAGGAGCTCAAAAATTATGGAAAGCCTGCGAAAAAGATATTTATAAAAAAACGTACAAAGGTCTTTATTGTGTTGGATGTGAAGAATATTACAAAGAAGAAGATTTAATAGACGGATGTTGTCCAATACACAAAGTTAAATTAGAAGAAGTTGAAGAAGAAAATTATTTTTTTAAATTAAGTAATTATCAAAATGAGTTACTTGAATTAATTGAAAAAGATAAAATTAAAATTATTCCAGAAACAAGAAAAAATGAAGTTTTGAGTTTTATTAAATCAGGTCTTCAAGACTTTTGCATATCAAGATCAAACGAAAGAGCAAAAGGTTGGGGAATTGATGTTCCGCAAGACAACACTCAAAAAATGTGGGTGTGGTTTGACGCTCTTTCAAATTATATTTCGGCATTAGGTTATGCAGAAGAAAGTGAGGATTTTAATAAGTTTTGGACAAATGGAGACATAGCTCATATTATTGGAAAAGATATAATCAGGTTTCATGCAATATATTGGCCAGCAATGTTACTTTCAGCTGAATTAAAACTCCCTCAAAAAATTATAACTCATGGATTTATTACAGTAGATAACCAAAAAATGAGTAAGAGCATTGGAAATGTAATTGATCCATTTGAACTTACTAAAAAATATGGAACCGATCCAGTAAGATATTTTCTTTTAAGTGAATTTAAAACAACAGGAGATGGAGATTTTTCTTATGAAAAATTTGAAAACAAATACAATGCAGAATTATCATCTGGACTTGGAAATTTAGTTTCAAGAACATTAACTTTAATTGAAAAGAAAAATTTAATAGGGCAAAAGATTAATCTTTCAGAAGAGTTTAAAAAGGAAATCGAAGAATATATTTTTAAATGCGATAAGCATTTAGATAATTTTGAATTTAATGAAGCTATAAATGTAATTTGGAATTTAGAAAGGTTTTTAGATAAATATATTGAAGAAACTAAACCTTGGGAAATTAATGAAACAGAAGAATTAATTAAATTATTTTCTAAATTAATTTATGCTATTAGAAAAATAGGAGAAATGCTTTATCCATTTATGCCAGAAACTTCTAAAAAAATTTTATCTATATTAGGAAATGAAGAAAAAAAATTTAATTCGATTAATAAAGAAACATTATTTCCAAGATTAAAATAATTTGATACACTTTATTTAATGAACAAACAAAAATCCTTTACTTTAATTGAACTTCTTGTTGTTATAGTAATAATAGGAATATTAGCAGGAGTAATAATGATCTCTACTTCTTCTTCAATTGATAAAGCTAATATAGCTAAATCAAAAGTATTTGAAGAAAGTATACAAAACAATCTAGCAGCTAACATGGTATCAGCATGGGATGCTGATCATGTTACCAAAGGTACAACATGGGTACTAAATGATAAATGGGGAAGTAACAATGGAACATTCTATGATGGAACACTAACAACTTGTTCTGATACTGCTTGTCCTCAAATAGTAAACGATAAGAACATGGGTAATGTTCTATCTTTTGATGGGGTGAATGATCAAATAAGGATTCCAAATAGTTCTAATTTAAATATAGCGAATGACATAACAATAAGTGCTTGGATTAAACAAGAAATATTTAATCATTCTAGTTATCATATCGTTTTAGAAAGCATAGTTGATTATGGGTGGTTTTTTGGAACGATTAATGGAAAAATTTGCTGGCTTGTTGGTAGACAAAATTTAAATAGTTGGAATATTAGTTTTCAAAATGACGGAACATTAATAGATGGTTGGAATCATATTACTGGGACTTATAACGATGGTTTTGGGGCAATTTATTTAAATGGTAATTTTGTTAAAGATTTATTAGGAGTTGTAGAAAAAACTAAAGATCCTAATGGATTTAAAATTGGTTTACAAAATGTAAATAATTATACCTTTGATGGATTGATAAATGATGTAAAGATATATAATACAGCATTATCTTCCGCTTAAGTTAAACAAAATTATATTGCTGGATTAAATTCTATATTATCAAAAGGGTTAATTTCCAAAGAGGAATATAATACAAGAATAGAAGCTTTATCTCAAAAATAATTTTATAAAATTTAAAAAAGAAAGTTGTGTAAGCTTTCTTTTTTTGGTAATGTTTAATTATGGAAAAATTTATAGATACACATGCGCATCTAAATTTTGATGATTTTAAAAAAGATAGATTTGATGTTATTAGCAAATGCTTACAAAATGATATAGGTATGATTAATGTTGGAACGATTTTTTCTGATTCAAAAGTTGCAGTAGATATTGCAGATAAATATGGCAAGGGAGTTTATGCTTCTGTGGGACTTCACCCATTATATGTTGAAGAAGAAGAATTTGAAGTTTCTAAATTTAAAGAACTTTTAAAAAGTAAAAAAGTTATAGCAATTGGAGAAGCTGGTTTAGATTATTTTTATGATCCAAAGATTTTAAGTAAGAATGAGTATATTAAAAAACAGAAAGAAGTTTTTTTAAAACAAATAAGTTTAGCAGAGAAATTAAATTTACCATTAATTATTCATTCAAGAAATTCTTTTGACGATGTGTATGACCTTGTGAAAGATAAAAAAATAAAAGCAGTTTTGCATTGTTTTACTGGAAATTTAAAAGATTTAAAAAAGTTTTTAGATTTAGGATATTATATTGGTTTTAACGGTATAATTTTTAAAGCTGATTTAGATGCAGTTATTAAAAATACTCCAAATGATAAAATTTTATTTGAAACAGATTGTCCGTTTTTAACTCCATCTAGTTTTTCTGAAAAAAGAAATAATCCAATGAGCTTAAAAATTATTAAAGATAGGATTTGTGAAATAAAAGAAAAGGATATAGGAAAACAAGTTTACGAGAATAGTTTAAAATTATTTAATATATGAGTATTTTAATTAAAAATGTAATTTTAGAAAATAAAAAACAGGATATTTTAATCGAAGGAAATGAAATAAAAAAGATAGATGATGAAATTAATATTGAGGTTGATGAAATAATTGATGCTAAAGAAAAAAAGATGATACTTCCTGGTTTTATTAATTGTCATACACATTCAGCAATGACACTTTTACGTGGATTTGCAGATGATCTTCCATTAAATGAATGGCTATTTAATAAAATAATACCTGTTGAAGAAAAATTAACAGACGAGGATATTTATTGGGGGACAAAACTGGCTTTAATTGAAATGATAAAATCAGGCACAACATTTATTAACGAGATGTATTTATTTAGAGGGTTAAATAGTACTGCCAAAGCAGTTGAAGAAATGGGAATAAGAGCCAATATTGGTATTTGCTTGGATAATTCCAATTTTGAAAAGATTAAGAGTTCTAAAATTCCAAAAAATACTGAATTAATTGATTATTCTCTTGCGCCACATGCAATATACACAACCTCTCCAGAACTTTTAAAATGGGTAAAAGAAGTTTCTGATAAAAATGATATGCTAATTCATATGCATTTGTCTGAAACTCAAAAAGAGGTTCAGGATTCAATTGAAAATTATGGTAAGCGTCCAGTTAATTATTTAAATGATCTAGGTTTATTAAGTGATAAGTGTGTTTTTGCGCATTCGGTTTGGCTTAACAATGAGGAACTTGAAATTTTAAAAGATAAAGAATGTTCGCTTGTATATAACCCATGCTCTAATATGAAATTAGCTTCAGGAGTTTTTAGATTTGATGATATAAAAAATAAAGGAATAAATATTTGTCTTGGAACTGATGGAGCTGCTTCAAATAATAGTTTAAACATGATCGAAGAGATGAAAATAGGAGCATTGCTTCAAAAAATAAATAACATCGATCCAATTGCGGCAAGGGCTGATGGTATTATTAAAGCTGCTACTCAAAATGGAGCCAAGGCTCTTCATAAGAAAACTGGAAAAATAGAAGAAGGTTATTTAGCAGATTTGATTTTAATTGATCTTGAGAATACATACTTTAATCCTTGCTTTAATTTTACTTCTTCTTTAGTTTACGCTGCTAACAGTGAATGTGTAAAAGATGTAATTTGCAACGGTAAGATTATAATGAGGGATAGGAAAATAGATGGAGAGGAAAAAGTATATGAAAAGATAAGAGAAATTTCTACAAAGTTTAACTAAAACTTGAATTTATTATATTTTGTGCTATTTTTATTACAGATCAACATGATAAAAGAAGATGTTGCCTTAAGGGCTAAGTATAGGGTTCAGGGTGTGCTTTATAAAATTAGGTATGGTCTTTACGAGAAAGTGACTTTAGAAGAAGTAAAAATTGCTGAAGATTTTAATGAAGAAATTATTAAAGCCTATCACGAAGGCAAGTATGATGTTGTTTTAAAAAAAGTAAAAGGGGCTAATAGGTTTATACAAAATTTATCAGAGAGACTTAATCAAAAATAGAAGTTTTAAACTTCTTTTTTAATTTTAAAAACATCTTGACAATAATTATATTTTATGTTTATATACGCTTACAAGCGATGTTTTTAAGCATTGCTGAAGTACCTTCAAAAGGAGGAGGATTGTAAATGCACACAAGAAAACAGGCGGCAGATGCCAAAAGAGTTATCGAGGGACCTCTTGCTATAATGAGGTTCATAAGGGAAGATCGCCTTTGGATCAACGATGATCTCAGGCGTGATGCCGCAAACCTTCTCAACGACATAATGAGTTCGTTTGAGGACGGCGACCACGATTATGTTGTTGGTCGCGTAGAAATGGCAAAGTCATTTCTAGCAATGCTCGATAATTTCGAGGCGTGGCTCAAGGAGACCATCTCAAACGAGTATGCGATTTGTCCTATATGTGGACAAATTCTTACAAAAGAGCATTTTTGTTCTGACGTATGGCAGGAGATCATAATTTCAAGAGCAGGAGATTTGCCAGCTATTGAAATAAAAACGACTGAAAATGAGGCAGGTTGTCCGATCATCTGTCTTACTGCCCAAAGGGTGGAAGAGAAATTTGAGCTGAGGATGGTTGTTAATTACTATCCTTGGCATGAGACCATCACCACCACTTCATGGTTTGGGGTTACTCAGGAGGAGCGTGAGCTCTTAGATCAAATAAAGAATTTAAGAAAGCTCGAAATGATCACCTTCCAGAATGGAAGTGATCCCAAAGGGGGGGGTCAGCTCAAAATGGTGGGCGAGGATGAAATTTTTGTCTGCCATAGAAGTTACGACAAAATTACAGACACAGGTGTACCTTATCTGTGTCGAAGGGAGAGGCTTATCGGAACCAATAATGGTGTTCGAGTTGTGGCTGTAATCCCTATCTGTTCAATCACAAAAATGGAGGAATTACAAAATAAGCTCATTACACTTCGCGAGAAGGAGAGGGAGAAGCGAGTAAGACCGCTCATTGAAAATCTTCAAGAGAAGTTCTTGAGTGCTATAAAGGTTTAGAGTTATCCTTAAAAACTCTTTTTTTGTTGATTTACTAAAATGCTTTTTTTTGATATGCTCTAAGCATGAAATATGAACCTAAAAATTTTGAAAAGAAATGGCAGTTAAAATGGGAAGAGGATAATGTTTTTAAAACAAACGAAAATTCAAACATCCCAAAATGTTATATTTTGGACATGTTTCCCTACCCTTCTGGAGCTGGTCTTCATGTAGGTCATTTTAAGGGTTATGTTGCTACCGATATTATTTCAAGACTAAGAAGGATGCAGGGTTATAATGTACTTCATCCAATGGGCTGGGACGCTTTTGGGCTTCCAGCAGAAAACTATGCTATCAGAACTGGAACCCACCCTGAAATTGTAACTAAACAAAATATTAGTAATATTAAAAGACAAATGAGAGATGCTGGCTTATCTTATGATTGGTCAAGGGAAATTGATACAACAGACCCTGATTATTATAAATGGACTCAATGGATATTTTTAAAGATGTTTGAAAAAGGGTTAGCTTATGAAGCTGAAATGCCTATTAATTGGTGTCCATCATGTAAAACTGGGCTTGCTAATGAGGAAGTTGTAAACGGAGAATGTGAAAGGTGTGGAACCACTGTAGAACAAAAAAACATTAGGCAATGGATTTTAAAAATCACTAATTATGCGGAAAGATTGCTTGAAGATTTAGATGAACTAGATTGGCCAGATAAAATAAAGGAAATGCAAAGGAACTGGATTGGAAAATCAGAAGGGGCAGAAATTACCTTTAAGATAGATAATGAGAATGTAAAAGTTTTTACAACAAGACCTGATACATTATTTGGATGTACATACATTGTTCTTGCTCCGGAAAATGAGCTAGTTTTAAAATTAAAAAATAAGATATTAAATAAAACCGATCTCGAAGATTATTTAAGTAAAACAAAGTTAAAGACAGAAAGAGAAAGGATTTCGGAAGTTAAAGACAAAACAGGAGTCGAGCTTAAGGGTATTAAAGCGATAAATCCAATTAATCAAAAAGAAGTTCCTATTTTTGTTGCTGATTATGTTTTAGCACATTATGGAACAGGAGCTGTGATGGCTGTTCCAGCACATGATGAAAGGGATTTTGAATTTGCAAAAAAATTTGACCAAGAAATTATAGAAGTTATTTCTGGAGGAGAGATTTCAAAAGAAGCATATGTAGGTGATGGATTATTAATAAATTCTTGTGAATTTAATAATTTAACTTCTAGTAAGGCTAAAGAAGAAATTGTTAAGTATTTAGAAGAAAAAGGATTAGCCAAAAAAGAGGTTAAATATAAATTAAGAGATTGGGTTTTTTCTCGTCAACGTTATTGGGGAGAACCTATTCCTTTAATTCATTGTCCTAAGTGTGGTATTGTTCCAATTTCTTTTAGCGAACTTCCTTTAAAATTACCACAAATTGAAAGTTATGAGCCGACTGGTACAGGCGAGTCACCCTTAGCTAATGTTTCTGATTGGGTTAATGTTAAATGTCCAGTTTGTAATGAGAACGCTACAAGGGAAACCAATACAATGCCTCAATGGGCTGGTTCATGTTGGTATTATTTAAGATTTATTGATCCAAAAAATAAAGATGAACTTATTGGTCAAAAAAATGAAAAACATTTTATGCCAGTTGATCTATATGTGGGAGGAGCTGAACATGCGGTACTTCATTTATTATATGCACGTTTTTGGCACAAGTTTTTATATGATATTGGTGTGGTTTCTGAAAAAGAACCTTTTAAAAAATTAAGAAATGTTGGCCTTATTTTAGCTGAAGATGGACAAAAAATGAGTAAGTCAAAAGGTAATACAGTTTCATCAGAAGATATTATTAATGAATATGGTGTAGATACTTTAAGAGTTTATGAAATGTTTATGGGACCATTCTTCGATGCAATCGCTTGGAATATGCAAGGCGTCAAAGGTGTTTCAAGGTTTTTAAATAGATTTTGGGATCTATGCATTGAATTTAGGGATAATAATACAGAATCCTCAAAAGATATTTTAAGAGAAGAAAACATTTTAATTAAAAAAGTAACAGAAGATTTAGAGGAAATGAAATTTAATACAGCCATTGCTTCTTTTATGGAATTTTTAAATTTTGCAGAAAAAAAGAAAAAAGAAATTTCTAAAAGAACAATTGAAAATATTTTAAAAATATTTTATCCATTTACCCCTCATATGGTGGAGGAGTTATGGAGCGTTTTAGGAAATGAAAAATATATTCATACAGAAAAGTGGCCTCAGTACAAAGAAGATTTAATTGTTAAAGACAAGATAGAACTTGTTATTCAAATTAATGGAAAAGTAAGAGATAAGATAGAGGTTGATGCAAGTCTTTCTAAAGATGAATTAGAAAAAATTGCTCTAAATAGTGAAAAGGTTATAAAATGGATTGAAGGAAAAGAAATTAAAAAATTGATTTTTATTCCTCCAAAATTAATTAGTATAGTTATTTAATTTTATGTGTGGAATTATTGGTTATATAGGTAAAAAACAAGCTTATCCAATTATTGTTAACGGATTAAAAAAATTAGAATACAGAGGATATGATTCATATGGAATTTGTGTTTTTAATAATGATAATGTTTTTTTAAAAAAAAGAGTTGGAAAAATTTCAAATGAAAACAGTGAAAATGAATGTGAAGGAAGTATTGGAATAGGTCATAGTCGCTGGGCAACCACTGGCGGTGTTTGTGAAAAAAACGCCCACCCTCATGAATATAATGGATTTTATGTTGTTCATAATGGAATAGTTGAGAATTATAAAGAGCTTAAAGAAGAATTAATCAAAAAAGGACATGAATTTAATTCAGAGACTGATACAGAAGTTATTGCTCATTTAATATCCGAAGAATTTAAGGGTAATTTAGAGGATGCTGTAAGGAAGGCATTAAAAAAAATTATTGGAAGCTATGGTATCGCAGTAATATCTCCTAAAGATAATAATAAAATAGTGATAGCTAAATTATCCTCTCCCATTATTATAGGAATATGTAAAGATGGTCACATTGTAGCTTCTGATCCTTCAGCGATTATTGATCACACAAAACAAATTGTGACATTAGATGATAATGAAATTGCTGTATTAAGAAATGATGGATATATGATTTTAAAAGAAAAGAAGATCGAAACAATAGATTGGGAAAGTGATGCTGTTTGCAAGGGGGATTATGAACATTTTATGATCAAAGAAATCATGGAAGAACCTAAGGTAATAGAAAATGCAATACAAGGAAGACTGCTTGATGACGGGGTTAAGTTAGGAGGATTGGAAGGATCAAAAGAAAGATTAAGAAAAACCAATAAGGTATATTTAGTAGGATGTGGAACTGGTTTTTACGCTACTAAAATCGGAGAATGTTTGATAGAGGAAATTGGAGGCGTGGATGCAGAAGCTCACATGGGTTCAGAAATACGTTATAGAAATGTAAGATTAAATTCAAATCAAACAGCTATTTTTGTCTCTCAATCAGGAGAAACAGCTGATAATTTGGCTTGCTTAAAAAAAATGAAAGAGCAAGGAGTTTTAACACTAGGAGTCACCAATGTTGTCGGTTCTACACAAACAAGAGAAACAGAGGGGGGAGTTTATACTAGATGTGGTCCAGAAATTGCTGTTGCTTCAACCAAAGCTTTTATAGGACAACTAACAGTATTAGTAATGATAGCAATATTTTTAGGAAGACAAAGAGATTTGAAAATCGAGAAAGCCAAACAAATAATTTTAGAATTAAAAAATATACCTCAAAAAAGTGATTTGATTTTTCAAGAATGTGATAAAATTAAAGAAATAGCAAATAAATATTCTAAGTTTAATAATTTTTGGTTTATCGGTAGAAAGTTTAATTATCCAATTGCAATGGAAGGAGCATTGAAATTAAAAGAAATTTCATATGTCCATGCAGAAGGAACTCCGGGTGGAGAATTAAAACATGGCCCGCTTGCTTTAATAGATGAAAATTGTCCTACAATTGCTATATGTCCAAAAGATTCTGTATATGATAAAATGCTTTCGAATATAGAGGAGGTGAAAGCAAGAAACGGAAAAGTTATTGCAATTGCAACAAGAGGTGATGAAAAAATAAAGGATTTAGTAGATGATGTTATATATATTCCAGAAACAATAGAATGTCTAACTCCAATATTATCAGTTATGCCTCTTCATTTATTTGCCTATTATTTTGCTTTGGCACTTAAAAAAGATATTGATAAACCTAGAAATTTAGCTAAGAGTGTAACGGTAGAATAAAAAAAGATTAAGTTTTTACTTAATCATTTTATATTGCTCTATTACACTCCTGTATGAAGGAATGTATCTTTTTGAAACATAATATAGACTATGTTTTCCTTTAATAGAAATAGGATTATTTCCATCTTTTTGGAATGACAATATTTCCATATCACACAAAACTTGGTTGATTTCCTCAATTTTTTCAGGATGTAATTTAATTATTTTAAAATATTTTTTAAAGCTTATGCTGACTTTTTTGTGTTTTAAATAAAATCTTTTTCGTTTAATTCTTATTAAATTTCCTATTTCTAAAGAATCAAATTTTTGTAACCATTCTTCTATCGCGCATTTAATGCATATGAATTTTGGCTTAAAGATTTTTATTAGAATCTTGTTCTTTTTACTTAAAACAAAAGTTAGATCGTAAATTACATCGTTTTCTTGTCCTCTTGTTCCGCACTTATAGCACACTAGTCGTTGATTGGGAAAATAGTGGTTATGTAGTATGGGATAATCGCTTGAAATGGCCCTATTTCTTATCAAACTTTGGAGAGCCATAAATATATTATACCTGTTAATATATTTTTTTCAATAATTTCGTTGATTTTTTTTATAAAAAAGTTATTATTATACTAATGAATAAATATATTTTATATTTTTTAACAATAGGACTTTTGATTTTTTTAGGGATAAATTTATTAGTAGTAAGTTATTCAAAACTAATTTACAATAGCGACGATATCCAAAATGCTCAAGTAGGTTTAGTTTTAGGCGCAAAAGTAAGGGCAGATAATTTGAGTCCTATTTTTAGAGACAGACTAGACTCGGCATTTGAATTATATAAAAAAGGCAAAATAAATAAAATTTTGGTTAGTGGAGATCATGGTACAAAAACATATGATGAGGTTAATGTGGCTAAAGAGTATTTGCTAAGTAAAAAAGTTGAAGAAACCGATATTTTTTTAGATCATGCTGGATTTGATACATATGATAGCCTCTATAGAGCAAAAGAGGTTTTTGGTCTTGATGATTTGATTATTATTTCTCAAAGTTTTCATTTAAAAAGAGCTTTGTATATTGCTTATAGTCTTGATCTTGAAGCGCAAGGATTTGGTGCTGATCTACATCTCTATGCATATTCTTTAAAAAATTATGCTCGAGAATCTTTTGCATCTCTGAAAGCTTTTTATGAGGTAAATACAAAATCTTTACCCAAGTTTTTGGGCCCTAAAATAGATATTTACGGAGATGGAAGACAGAGTTGGGATTAATTTAATGAGAAAATATAAATTAAGTTTTGTATAATAAAAATAGTACCAAAAAGCAAATGGTTGCTTTTTTATTTTTTTATAATTAAAATAGTCTTAAGATAAGTAATATAAAAAACATGAAAGATTTTACGATTTTAGTAGGAGGACAGGCTGGCCAAGGTTCAAGAAAGGCTGGGCTTGTTGTCGCAAAAATTCTAAATAATTTAGGTTATAGAATTTTTATTTATGATGATTACGAATCCTTAATTAAAGGGGGACATTCTTTTTCAAAAATTAGAGCATCTCAAGAAAAAGTTTTAACTCAAGAAGATAAAGTAGATTTTATACTTGCATTGAATGAGGAAACGTTAAATAAACACAGAAGTAAGTTAAAAGATAATGGAATTATTATTTTTAATGCTGATAAAATTAAATCTCAAGATGGAATAGGGATTAATATAGAAACTATTACCAAGGAAGAAGGTGGATCTCCGATTATGGCAAATACAGCTATGATTGCTGCTTTTGCAAAAACTGTAGGAATTGAGTTTAATTTATTCAAAGCTATTCTTGAGAAAGAAATAAAAAAATATTTAGATCTTAATTTTAAAATTGCTGAGAGAATCTATAATGATGTCGAACAAAAATTAAAGCTAGAAAAATTAGACAATAAGCCACTTCCTTTAATCACAGGCAATGAGGCACTTGCGCTGGGAGCTACCAAGGCTGGACTTGATATATATTATGCTTACCCAATGACACCAGCTACTTCCATTTTACATTTTTTAGCAGAGCATAAGTTGGGGGTTAATACCATTCAACTTGAGAATGAAATTTCTGTTATTATATCAGCACTAGGCTCTGCATATGCTGGCAAAAGAACTATGATTGGAACATCTGGTGGTGGATTTGCCTTAATGACAGAAGGAATTAGTTTAGCAGCTATTGCAGAGCTTCCACTTGTTATAGTTAATAGTCAAAGAACTGGTCCAGCGACAGGGGTTCCTACATATACAGGACAATCAGATCTTAATTTTGTTTTAAATGCAGGGCATGGGGATATCGTTAAATTTACTGTAGCACCAAGTAATGCTGAGGAATGTTATGAATGGGGAGGTAGGTTGCTAAATCTTGCATGGAAATATCAAACACCAGCAGTTTTACTAATTGATAAAGAAATTTCAGAAAGCACTTTTAATTTAGAAGTTAAAAAAGAAATAAAAAAGGAAGAAGCTTTTTTATGGAATAGGCAAGGTGATTATAAAAGATATGAAATAACAGAGAATGGTATTTCTGCTCTAGCTTTTCCAGGAGATGAAGCTGTTGTTAAAGTAACTTCTTATGAGCATGATGAATTTGGCTTTACTGCTGAAGATAAAGAAGGAGATATTGTAGCAATGCAGGAAAAAAGATTAAGAAAATATGAGTCAATGCAAGAAGAGGTTGATCAAATGGAAGATGCTATTAAAATTTACGGGAAAAAAGATTCAAAAAATGTTTTAATTACATGGGGATCAAGCACTGCTCCATCAATTGAAGCGGCTATGAATTTTGATTTAAAGGTAATTCAAGTTATTGTTTTAGAGCCATTTCCAATTGTTCAAATTTTAAAAGAGCTAGAAGATACTGAGCTAATAATTTGTGTTGAACAAAACGCCTTAGGGCAACTAGCTTCACTTTTATCAAAGAACGGCATTGATGCTAGTGAATTAATTTTAAAATACTCTTCAAGAGTATTACAAAAAGAAGAAGTAGAAGATTTATTAAAAGAAATTATATGAATAAATTAGATACAAATTATAAAAATACATGGTGTCCAGGATGTGGTAATTTTGGAATTTTGGTAGCATTTAAAAAAGCAATTGAAAATGAAGACTTAAGTAAAATTGTAATTACAGCGGGAATTGGGTGTCATGCTAAAATAGCGGATTATATTAATGTAAGTTCTTTTTATTCTCTACATGGAAGATCTATTCCTGCAGCAGAGGGTATAAAATTAGCTAATCCTGATTTAAAAGTAATAGTATTTAGTGGTGATGGAGATTCTCTTAATGAAGGAATAAGTCATTTGATTCATGCCGCAAAAAGAAATGCTGATATAACCGTTATACTACACAATAATAGATTATTTGCTTTAACTACTGGACAATTTACAGCAGTTTCCGAAGAAGATTTTAAGGGTAAGTCAACTCCTATGGGTTCTCCGGAAAGTCCTATTAATCCTCTTGAGCTTCTTCTTGCTGCTAACGCAACTTTTATAGCTAGAAGTTATAGTGGAAATATTAAACATTTGGAAGAAACAATTAAAAAAGGTATAGCTCATAAAGGTTTTTCTATTATAGAGGTTTTAGAAACTTGCGTTTCTTTTTATGACATGACTGATGTATATAATAAAAATACATACGTTATACCTGATAGTAATTTAGAATCTAGGGAAGAAGCTCTTAAAAAGATAAAAGAATGGAACTATGATGCACTAGATAAAAAAATTCCTCTTGGTGTTTTTTATAAAGTTCAAAAGCCTGCCTATTTTGAAAGAGCATTAATTTCCAAAAAAGAAGAAACAGTAGAACAAATTTTAGAAAAACTTATATGAAAAAAGTAGTTTGTCTTGGAGGGGGTAACGCCATGCCAAACGTAGTTTTAAAAGAAATAAAAAATAAAGAAATTGATCTTTCTGTAATTTCTGCTGTTTTAGATTCTGGTGGTTCTTCTGGTAAGTTAAGAGAAAACTACAATATAATCGCAGTTGGAGATATGAGGCGAGCACTTCTTGAATTATCTCAATTAGATAATGAGGTAAAGGAAATTTTTAAATATAGATTTGAAGGTGGGGATTTAGAGGGACATAATCTTGGAAATTTAATTATTACCTCAATTCTATTAAAAGAAAAAAATCCTATAGAATTTTTAAATAATTTTTTTAAAACACAATTTGAAGTTTTTCCAGCCACACTTGAAACAGCAAATTTATGCGCTGAACTTGAAAATGGAGAAATAATTATTGGGGAAACCAATATCGATATTCCAAAGCATAGTTCTAAAGTGAAAAAAGTATTTTTAGATAAAAAAGTTCATATTTTTGAACAAGCACGATTAAAAATACTTAACGCAGACACCATAATCATTGGTCCAGGAGACTTATACTCTTCTCTTATTCAGATTTTACTTGTTTTAGGAATGAAAGATGCTATTAAAAAAAGTAATGCTAAAATAATTTATATTTGTAATCTAAAAAATAAAAAAGGAGAAACAGATAATTTTGAAGTTTCTGACTTTGAAAAAGAAATAGAAAAATATTTGGATAAAAAAATAGATTATATTATTTTTAATAATAAAAAAGGAATTGATTTAGTTCCTTTTAGCGAGTATAATGACTCTAAGCACATAGGATTAGACTTGCTTAGAAATGGAGAAGCAATTCATGATTCTAAAAAGCTTGTTAATGAATTAATGAAAATAATATGAAAGCTATTATTCTAGCGTCTGGGAATGGGGTAAGGTTTTTACCTTTATCCAAAACAACCCCTAAGCCTTTAACCAAATTATTGGGAAAATCTATTTTAGAATATAATATTAAAAGTTTGAAGGGCATAGTCGATGAAGTTTTTATTGTTATAGGATATTTAGGAGATAAAATAAAACAGGCTATTGGAGAAAATTATGAAGGTGTAAAAGTGAGCTATATTATTGATAATGAAGTTATAGGAACTGGTAATTCTGCTAAATTGGCTGTATCTCAAATTAATGATGACAAAGTCATTATAATGAATGGAGATGATCTTTACGATAAAGAAGATATTAAGAATTTGATCGAAAAATGTCCATCAATTGCTGTTAAAAAGGTTTTAAATCCTAGCAGTTTTGGTATTATTGAAATTGAAAATAATAAAGTTATTGGTATTGAAGAAAAACCTCAGGATCCAAAAAGCGATCTTGCAAACATAGGTCTTTATTGTTTACCAAAAGTAATTTTTAATGAATCAATTGAAAGATCAAAAAGAGGAGAATATGAAATTACGGATTACATTAAGAAATTAATAGACAAAAATAATTTTAATTTTATAGAAGCTAATTTTTGGATTCCCGCATCTTATCCTTGGGATTTATTTAATATGACAGAAGCTTTGTTTCAAAAATTGGAGTATAAAAATTTAGGAAAAATCGAAGAGAATGTAATTATTAAAGGGGGTGTGCACATAGGAGAAAACTCAGTAATTAAAAGTGGTACATATATCGAAGGACCAGTATATATTGGAAGTAACACAAAAATTGGTCCAAACGCATACCTAAGACCATACAGTGTGATCGAAGATAATTGCTCCATCGGTACATCAGTTGAAATTAAAAATTCGATGATTAATTCTTGCACCAATATTAATCATTTATCTTATATTGGAGATTCTATTATTGGATCAAATGTAAATTTGGGAGCTGGTTTTATTACTGCCAATTTAAGACACGATGACGAAACAGTAAAGAGTTTGGTTAAGGATGTATTAATAGATACACATAGGAAAAAATTCGGAACTATTATTGGAGATAATGTTAAGACTGGCATAGGTACCATTATTTATCCTGGTAGAAAAATATGGCCAGACAAAACAACGCTTCCTCAGGAGAAAGTAGACAAAGATTTAATATAGTTTTGATGGTATTTAACTTTTCAATATGGATTGGAAAGTTGATATATTTGTGATATACTAATAAACAATGACTAAAGTAATTGCAGTTGCAAATCAAAAAGGTGGCGTTGGAAAAACCTCGATAGCCGTTAATTTGCCTGTGTTTTTAACTGCTTATGGAAAGCGTGTTCTTTTGGTTGACTTTGACTCACAAGCGAATGCAACATTTTCACTGGGGATAAATCCAAAAACACTGAGAAAATCAGTATACGAAGCCATATTGGGAGAAGTTCATCCACAAGAAGTAATTAAAAGAACTGTTTTTTTAGGTTATGATGTATTACCTACTTCTCACGATCTTGCTGGTGCGGCAATCGATTTAGTTTCTATGAAAGATAGAGAATATAGGCTTAAAAAAGTTATTGATTCAGTTAAGGATAATTACGATTTAGTATTTATTGACTGCCCACCGTCTTTAGGACTTCCTACCTTAAATGCACTTGTTGCAGCAGATAATGTCTTAATTCCAGCTCAAGCAGAATATTTGTCAGTTGAAGGTTTGGGGCAGCTTTTATCAAATATTAAGCTAATAAATAATAATTTAGAAAGCAATATTAATGTTTTAGGTGCAGTATTAACGATGTATCAAAGAAGAAATAAGGTAAGTAGGGATGTTGAAAAAGAACTTAGAAGAAATTTTCCTAATTATGTCTTTGATGCAGTTATTCCAAGAGCAACCGCTCTTGCAGAATCGCCTAAATATGGAAGAACAGTTTTAAGGCATGCTCCGAATTCAAAAGCAGTAAATGCTTTTAGAGAGCTTGCAGAAGAATTTATTAAAAAATTATGAGCAGAGGTTTAGAATCTTTAATACCAAAAAAAGGTAGGCAAAATTATGATGATAGTCCTTCTAAAAAAGAAAGTATTTTTTGGATTGAAACAAATAAGATAAAAGAGAATCCATATCAACCAAGAGTACTTTTTAAGGAAGAAGAAATAAACAGTTTGGCAGAATCAATAAAAAAATATGGAGTTTTGCAGCCACTTATTGTTACTAAAATTGAAAAGGATTCTGAAGAAGGTATTAAAATAGAATATGAACTTATTGCGGGGGAAAGAAGACTAAGGGCATGTCAAAAAGTAAATATTGATAGAGTTCCCGTGATAATAAGGGAGCCTACAATTCAAGAAAAATTAGAATTAGCTTTAATTGAAAATGTACAAAGAAAAAATTTAAATCCAATGGAAAAAGCTGAGGCCTATTTACGCTTGAAAGAAGAGTTTGGTTTACTTGAAAGAGAAATAGCAGAAATTACTGGAAAAAGTAGAGAGGCTGTATCAAACGGGCTTCGTTTGTTAAATCTACCTTTAAGTGTTAAGCAGGCTTTAAAAAATGAAGTAATTTCAGAAGGGCACGCTAAAGTATTGCTTGCACTTGAAAACGAGGAAGAGCAAAATAGATTTTTAAAATTAATTATAGAAGAAAATTGGTCTGTTAGAAAGTTAGAACAAGAAATAAAAGCATTTAAAAATCCAAAAAAGGAGTTAAGTTTAAGAGACAACACTTACTTAGAGGAATTTGAAAATAGATTTAAACAATTTTTTAAATACAATGATCTTAAAGTTAAAAACAGTAACAAAAATTACCAAGTTATAATTAACTTTAAATCAAAAGAAGAAATGGAAAATTATTTAAAGAATTTATGAGCATTCTTTATTTGAACAAATAATTTTTTTTCCTTTTTCGACCATAAGAGAACCACATCTTTTACAATTTTCTCCTGTTGGTTTATCCCAGAGGGCAAAATCACAATCTGGCCATTTTGAGCATGAATAAAATATTTTACCTTTTTTTGTTTTCTTTTGCATTATTTCTCCGATACCGCATTTTGGACAAACAATGTTTAAGCTAACATTTTTATTTTCAAGTGGTTCGGTGTGTTTACATTCAGGGAAACCTGTACAAGCTAAAAATTTTCCAAACCTTCCAGATTTAATAGCTAAAGGTTTTTGACATTTAGGACATAGTTTGTCCGTTATTTCTTCTTTTGGTTTTTGTTTTTCTACTTCTTCGTATTTTTTTTCTAAATTTTCGTTAAAAGGGAAATAGAATTTTTTAACAATTTCTCTCCAATTTTCTTTTCCTTCTGAAATATCATCTAATTCTTTTTCCATTTCAGCAGTAAACTTGTAATCAACAATATTTTCAAAGTTTTTCTCAAGCATACTATTAACCGTCTTTCCTATTTCAGTTGGAATGAACTTCTTGTCTTCATTTTTGTCAACATAATTTCTTTCTTGAATAGTTGAAATAATAGTTGCATAAGTTGATGGCCTTCCTATTTCATATTCCTCTAGTTTTTTAATAAGAGAAGCTTCAGTATATCTAGCGGGAGGCATTGTGAAATGTTGTTCTTTTTTTAATTCTTTTAAGTTTAAAACTTCATTTTCTTCAAGTTTTGGAAGTTCATTTTCTTCTATTTTAATTTCATACATCTTTAAAAATCCATCAAATTTTAGAGTTGAGCCATGAGCTTCAAAAGTATATTTATTTGTAACTATGTCTATTTTTTGAGAATTAAAAATAGCTGAAGACATTTGACTTGCCATAAATCTTTTATAGATTAAATTGTATAGTTTTTCTTGCCTGGCATCCAATTTTACACTATTTTGCATTGTTGGTCTTATTGCTTCATGTGCTTCTTGAGCTCTTCCTTTTGTTTTAAAGACTCTTCTCTCGTAATAATTATTTCCAAATTTTTCTTTTATTATTCCTTCAGCTTTATTTAGGGCTTCAGCTGATATATTTAAAGAGTCTGTTCTATGATAAGTAATATATCCTCTCTCATATAATTGCTGAGCTAGGGTCATTGTTGTCTTGGCTGGCATTCTTAATTTCTTCCATGCTTCTTGCTGGAGCGAAGAAGTTGTAAAAGGAGCCTGAGGATATCTTTTTACTTCCTTTTTTTCTATAGAATTAATAACGTATCTAGCATTATTTAAATCGTTTTCTATTTTCTCTGCTTCTTCTTTGTTTTTTATATATAATTTATCAATTTTTTTATCATCAATTTTAGACAACAAAGCCTCAAAATTTATTTTGTCTTTTTCAAATAAAGTTTTAATTGTCCAATACTCTTCTGGAATAAATTTTTCAATTTCTTCCTCTCTTTCGCAAATCAATCTAACTGCAACAGATTGCACTCTTCCAGCAGATAAATGTCTTGCGATTTTCTTCCATAAAAAGGGGGAGAGTTTATATCCTACAATTCTATCTAAAACTCTTCTTGCTTGCTGAGCATCGGCTAAGTCTTCATTTAACTTGACTGGGTTTTGAATAGCATTTTCAATTGCTGATTTGGTGATTTCGTGAAAAACAACTCTTTTATAATCTTTTAATTTAAGAGCATTAATTAAATGCCAAGAAATTGCTTCTCCTTCTCTATCAGGATCAGTTGCGAGTATGACTTCATCAGCATTTTCAACTTCTTTTTTAAGAAGATTTAAATTTTTTCTTGATTTTGTAGGAATAACATATTTAGGTTCAAAATTATTTTCAATATCAATTCCAAAATCTCCCTTAGGCAAATCTCTAATATGTCCATAAGAAGATAAGACTTTAAAATCGGATCCCAAAAATTTTTCAATTGTTTTAGCTTTTGTTGGACTTTCTACAATTACAAGTTTCATGGCTTTGGATTATATTTTAATATTACCTGTTCTATACTATTTTTTATAGCTTCGTCAAGCGTTTCAGTAACTTTATATATTATTTCATCAATTATTTCTTGTTCGTTTTTCGAGAATGGTTTTAAAACATAATCCATTAGATCATGCTTTTCTTTATTATTAATACCTATTCTAAATCTTACAAAATCCTGAGTTCCCAATTTTTCTATAACTGATTTGACGCCATTATGTCCTTTAGCTGCTATATTTTTATTAATATCTATTTCTCCTAATTTAAGATTATTTTCGTCATGAATAACCCAAATATCATCATTTTTTATTTTATAGTAAGAGGCTACTTGCTTTACTCCGATTCCGGAATTATTCATATATGTTTGGGGTTTAATTAAAATAATATTGTCTTTTTTTGATATTAAAACATTTTCATCAATAATAAATTGAGGAAAATTAAATCGTTCCTTAAATAAATCAATTACTCTAAATCCAACATTGTGAGGAGTATTTTCGTATTTCTTTTCTGGATTTCCAAGCCCTACTATTAAAATCATATTTTCATTATACATTAAGATAAAAAAAATTAAAGTAAGGTTGTTTTATTTTATTGATTTCTGTATAATTATCTTAATATGACTAAAAACAAATCTTTTACTTTAATTGAGTTATTAGTAGTTATAGTAATTATAGGAATACTAGCAGGAGTAATAGTAATATCTACTTCTTCTTCAATTGATAAAGCTAATATAGCTAAATTAAAAACGTTTTCTGAAAGCATAAAAAATAACTTAATACTTGATTTGGTTTCAGAATGGAAATTTGATGAAGGTTCAGGGGTACAGATTAAAGATTCTTGGGGAAATAATAATGGAACGTTGACTGGTGGTAGGTGGAAGAATGATAGTAATTGCATCTCTAAATCATGTTTGGAGTTTAATACGAATCTTGATTATGTTGCTATTCCAGCAGATGAGTCTTTTAAAATTGTAGATAATCTTACATTAGAAGCATGGATTAATCCAACGAGCTGGCAAGGAGAAGGAGTAAATATTATAAATAATAGTATCTATAGATTTTATCATAGGTTAGGAACAAATATTTATTTTTTTTATAGGATACAGGAGCAAGCAAACCCATGTAATTCGTCTTGGAATTATTGGACAGGTTTAATAGGATATATTTCAGAGAATAAATTTCATCATGTTGTTGGAACAATGGAAGGGACATATATGAAATTATATATTGATGGGGTTTTAGCAAGAGAGAATGGAACTTGCTTTGATGGATATACTAAATCTCCTTCTTCTGTAGGGGACTTAATAATGGGATTTACCACAAATAACAATCAAGGGATTTTAGATGAAGTAAAAATTTACAAACAAGCTGTTACTGGCTTACAGATTAGACAGAATTATGTTGCGGGATTAGATTCGTTATTAAATAAAAATTTAATTTCTAAACAAGAACACAATGAAAGAATAAACGAACTAGCCTATGATAAAGAATAAATCTTTTACTTTAATAGAACTTCTTGTTGTTATAGTAATAATAGGAATACTAGCAGGAGTAATAATGATCTCTACTTCTTCTTCAATTGATAAAGCTAACTTTGCTAAAGCTCAAACATTCTCAAACACTGTTCAAGAGGAGCTATTGCTAAATCTAGTATCTGAATGGACATTTGATAATTTATCTCAAAATGCAGGAGTCGCACTTCCACTAGATACTATAATAGAGGACGAGTGGGGAAGTTTTGATGGACTATCAAAAGGTGATGCAATAGTTCGAGGTGGTGTTGAATGTATCAAAGGAAAATGCTTAGACTTTTCAAGTGACTGGATTGAAATTCCTAACTTTAACATAGGCAATTCTGCGACAGTTTCTTTCTGGGCAAAAAGTAGGAGTTACAACAATAGCATGTCTTTTTCTTTTAATACCGATGTTAACGTATATGGCCCCGATTTGTTTTTTACTGGAAATAATATATGCTGGAATACTGGAGATAGTAGCAGTAATTATTTTACTAATAACGGTCTCCCTAATAGTAATTGGCATCATTTTGTTGTCGCAAATGATGAATTTAATGTAGCAAAATTGTATATTGATGGACTAACGGTTGGTACTGCTGTATATAAAAGCGTAAAAACAACTGCAAAAAGTTTTTATATTGCAAAATTTAACACAGGAAGCCCTTATTATTTTACAGGGTTAATGGATGAGTTTATTATATATGATAAACCTTTAAGCGCAAAACAAGTTAAAAGACTTTATGCATATTATAATAACTTCGCTTTTAAATAGTAAAAAACAATAAGTTCATTGGTGATTTATTTTTTATTGCCAAAAACAATATTTTAGTATATTATTTAGTTATGGAAATTAAAAAGATATTAAATTCAATTTTAGAAATGGCGCTCCTTATTGTCGTTGCTCTTGCAATAGTTTTACCAATAAGAACTTATGTATTTCAGCCATTCATAGTAAATGGAAGTTCAATGGAGCCTAATTTTTATTCAGGAGATTATTTGATAGTAGATGAATTTACATATAATTTTATAAGTAAACCAGAAAGAGGAGATGTTGTGGTTTTTGATTATCCATTAAATCCAAACTTTAAATATATTAAAAGAGTAGTAGGACTTCCAAAAGAATCTATATTAATTCAAGATGGAAAAATAACAATTACATCAGAAAATGGAGAAGAGTTTGTCTTAGATGAGAAAGAATATTTAAATGATGATAATTTAAAAGAGTGGGTGTATTTAAACAACTTAAGACAGGAACAATTAGGAGAAAATGAATATTTTGTTTTAGGAGACAATAGAAACGGATCTTCTGATTCAAGAAAATGGGGGACACTTCCTTTAAAAAATATTGATGGAAAGGTTTTTTTAAGATTCTCCCCAACAGAGCCGACCAGTCAAAAAATTTATGACTAAGATTAGATATCAGACAGTAACAGGAATGCATGATGTTTTCGGAAGAGAACAAGTTTTTTATGAAAAGGTAGAAGATACAGCAAAAAAAATAGCTGAGTTTTATGCTTTTCAAAAAATAACAACACCAATACTTGAAGATCAAGAACTTTTTATAAGATCTGTTGGAGAGACTACAGACATTGTTGAAAAAGAAATGTTTACTTTAAAAACAAAAGGAAAAGATCTTTTAGTTTTACGTCCAGAAGGAACAGCTTCTGTTTTTAGAGCTTATCTTGAAAATGGAATGCAGTCACTTTCTCAGCCAGTTAAATTATGGTATTACGGTCCTTTTTTTAGATATGAAAGACCTCAGGCAGGAAGATATCGTCAATTTTGGCAAATAGGATTTGAAATTTTAGGAGATGCTTCTCCAGTATTAGATGCAGAAGCTATATTGATTGCACATAATTTACTTAGTGATTTAGGTTTTAAAAAAACAATTGTAAATATAAATTCGATAGGATGCGAAGAATGTAGAAAGGATTATAAAAAAGCATTGTCTTCTTTTTTGAAAAACAAAAAAAATTTAATTTGTGGCGATTGTAAAAGAAGAGCAGAAAAAAATATATTAAGAGTTTTAGATTGCAAAAATCCTAAATGTCAACAAATTTTAAGTGAAGCTCCACAGGTTGTTGATTATTTATGTCCTGATTGTAAAAATCATTTTAAACAAGTATTAGAATTTTTAGATGAAATATCAATTCCTTATAGATTAGATCCTTTTTTAGTAAGAGGCCTTGATTATTATAGTAAAACAGTATTTGAAATCGGTTTTGAAGAAAGCCCCGAAGAAGAGGCTATCGGTTCTCTTTTGGGTGGTGGAAGATATGATCTTTTGGGAAAGGCTTTAAAGACAGATGTTATTCCTGCTGTTGGTTTTTCGATGGGGGTAGAAAGGTTGATTGCTTTAATGAAATTAAAGAAAATTGAACTTAAAACAAAGAAAAAAGATGGAATTTTTATAGTTCAAGTTGGAGATTTGGCTAAAAGGAAAGCTTTAAAAATAATGGATGAGCTGAGAAAGGCAAAAATCAATGTTTATGAGGCAATATCAAAAGATTCAATGAAGCTCCAGTTGACAAAAGCAAATAAATTAGCCATAAATATAGTATTAATAATTGGACAAAAAGAAGCCCTTGATAATACTGTTATCATAAAAGATATGAAAACGGGTAAACAGTCCGAAGTTAAACAAGAAAACATTGTAAAAGAAATTAAGAAAAGATTTAAATAAGTTATGTTAATTAAACCAAAAACACAGAAAGAAACATCACAATCACTTGTGTATAGATTCACTCAAGCTATTAAAAAGAGCGGGATTTTAGTTGAAGCAAGAAAGAGGCAATTTAATGAAAGAAAACTTTCAAAAAATATCTTAAAAAGAAAAGCAGTTATAAGAGAGGAAAAGAAAAAGGAATACTTAAGAAATAAAAAATTAGGTAAATGATCGTTGATCAAATAAAAAAAGATTTAATTAGTTTTCAAAAAGAGAAGAGACAAGAGGAGGTCTCTTCTTTAAGAATGCTCTTATCTTCGATAGTAAATAAGGAAAAGGATAAGAGGCTCAAATTATCTTCTCAATATTTAGGTGAAGAATTGGATTTAAAATCGAAATTGACAGATGAAGAAGTTTTGGAAGTTATATCTTCTGAGGCAAAAAAAAGAAAAGATGCTATTAATGAATTTAAAAAAGCCGAGAGAATAGATTTGTTACAAAAAGAAGAAATAGAACTAAAAACTCTTCAAAAATATCTTCCTCCTGAAATGGAAGAAGATGAAATTAGAGAAATTGTAAAAAAAGTAATAGAAGAACAAAAAATAACAGACATGAAAGGTATAGGAATATTAATGAAGGAGGTGCTTAAAAGAACAAAAGGGTTGGCTGATGGAAAGAAAATTAATAATATTGCTAAAGAATTATTAAACTAAATAAAGGTTCCCGGGTGGGAACCTTTTTTAAAAACATTTTACCCAATTGAGCAAGAGTTGCAGAAAAAAAATGATCTGTTAAAATGGATATACATATGATTGAAGTTAATAATTTAACCTCTAATAAAATTGATTCAGAGAGAGTAAAATCAATTATTTTAGAGACTCTTGCGCAAGAAAATAAAAATATAGATGAGGATATTTCGGTTGCATTTATAAATAGCGACGAAATAAGAAGAATCAATAAAAAGTATAGAAATATTGATGATTCAACCGATGTTTTATCTTTTGAAGGAGACGATAATGTTTTGGGAGAAATTATTATTTGCGAAGAAGAGGTTCAAAAAAATGGTGAAAACTTTAATGATGAATTAAAAAGAGTTTTAATTCATGGAACACTTCATCTTTTAGGCTATGATCATGAAAAAGATCAGGGTGAGATGATTAAAAAACAAGAGGAATATTTTTCTTTAATTAAAAAATAATTAATACCATTATGGCAAAAGAACCAGTTATTATTGGTTTAGATATAGGATCTCAAACCATTAAAATTTTAGGAGTCCTAAGGGATAATAATAGTGATTTATTTAGGGTGCGATTTTTTGAAGAAATTCCTGTTTTTGGTTTTAGCAGAGGGAGAATTAAAGATGACAAACTTTTGACCAAAAGGATTATAGAATTATTTAATAAAGTTGAAGAAAAGTATGATACACAGATACAATCAGTAATTACTAATATATCTGGTAGTAGATTAGAGCTTTTAAACAATAAGGCATCAGTTTCTGTTAGTGGTGCTAACGGAAGGGTGTCCGAACTAGACAAGGAAAGAGTTTTTGAAGATGTTAAAACAATTGTTTTAGGAAATAATAAAAAAGTTTTAAAAGTTTTTCCAAAAGAATGGTGCCTTGATGGTGAAAAAGATATTTCAGATCCATTTGGACTTCAAGGAATTAGGTTGGAGTTGGAGGCATCAATATTAACTTGTTTTTCATCTGATAGAGAGCTTTTAGAAATGGTTATCAATAATAGTGGTGTTGCTATTGAAGATATAATCCCAACTCCTTTTGCAGATGCTACAGCACTATTAGATGATACTCAAAAAGAGCTTGGGGCTATGGTAATTAATATTGGTTTTGGGACCACAAGTATGATTGTTTATGAGGATGGTAAAATAGTGGATTTAGCGGTTTTTCCTGTAGGGTCTTCACATATTACAAACGATATTGCTATCGGACTTCAAACAGAAATTAATATTGCCGAGAAAATAAAATTAGATTATGGACTTCCTGAATCTAGCAATAAAAAAATTGAAATTAATTTAAAAACATTTTTAGGAGGATTGGATATTGAAGAAGAGGAAGAGGAGCAAATCAAAAAAAGTAAAAAGCAAAAAAATAATAAAGATTATTTAACTTTTACTGAGAAGAATCTAAAGGATATAATTGCTCCAAGATTAACTGAGATATTTGGTTTAATTAAAGAAAGATTAAAAAAATCAGGCAAATACGAAAAACTTCCAGCAGGTATTGTTTTAACAGGAGGCGGTTCAAAACTTAAAGGACTCGAAGATTTTGCAAAAAAGGAATTTAAACTTCCCTGTAAAATTGGATGTTCTGCTAAGTTCATTGGTCTTGAGAAAAAAGATCCCTCATACACAACTGTTTGTGGGCTTGTTTTGATAGACAATGAATTTGAGGAGGATAGAGTTCCTTCTAAAAATAATATAATAGAAAAAATTAAAGGTTTTTTCTCTAATTTTACACCTTAAATTTATGAACAATATTTTGACAAAAATTAAAGTAATCGGCGTTGGCGGGGCTGGTTGTAATACTATTCACAGATTATATAGCACAGGAGTAAATATAGATTTTATTTCCTTAAATACAGATATTCAAGATCTTCAAAAAAAGAAATCAAGCAAAAAAATTAGAATAGGTAAGAAAGCCACTAGAGGACTTGGTGCTGGAATGTATCCAGAACTTGGTAAGCTTAGCGCACAAGAAAATTATACAGAAATAGAAGAAGCAATTAAAGATGCAGATATTCTCTTTATAACAGCAGGACTTGGGGGCGGTACTGGTTCAGGGGCAATGCCAATAGTAGCTGAAATAGCGAAAAAAAATAATATATTAACGATTGGTGTAGTCACGCTTCCTTTTTCTTTTGAGGGAAAGAAAAGAAAAAAAATAGCAATGGATTCATTGAGTGAAATTGAGAATCATATTGATACGCTTGTAGTAATCCCAAATGATAAATTATTTGAAATTATTCCAAAAGAATCAACTATAGAAAGTGCTTTTGAAAAATGTGATGATTTGCTTAAAGAGGCTGTTGAAAGTATATCAAATGTTATTTTAAATCCAGGTATATTAAATTTAGATTTTTCAGATATAAAACGAGTTTTAAAGGAAGGTGGAGCTGCTTTTTTTGGAATTGGAAAAGCAAAAGGAGAGAATAGGGCTATTGAGGCGACTAAAATGGCTTTATCCTCGCAAATAACACGTTTTCCACTCGAAAAAGCTGAGGGGATTCTGTTTAATGTAACGTCGGGGGAAAATAATTTTTCTTTATCAGAAGTGAAACAAGTTTCAAAACTTGTTAAAGAAAAAACATCCCCTTCAACTAAAATTATTTTTGGAGCATCGTTTGATAATAATTTAGTTAAAGATGAAATGAGGGTTACTATAATAGCGACATCAGCAAATATAAAATAATTAGCTTTAATAAGAAGAAAAACATGGTTATAAAAGTGCAAAAAAGAGATAAAACAAAAGAAGATTTTAATGCTGAAAAGATTAGAATCGCAATTTGGAAAGCTTTAACTGCTACAAAACAAGGGAATGGAGAAAAGTCTCAAAAAATAGCTGAAAAAGTTAATCAACTTGTAAATATAAGATTTAAGGAGAATGAAGTTCCAACAGTTGAACAAATTCAAGACATTGTAGAAGAGGCTCTTATTCTCGAAGACGAGGTGGAGGCAGCTAAGGCATATATTTTATATAGGGAACAACGAAGAAGAATTAGAGAGCAAGAAGTTGTTAGTGAACAGGCTGTAGATAGAGTTGATGATTATTTAGAAAAGTTGGATTGGGAGGTTCGTGAGAATTCTAATATGACTTTTTCTCTTCAGGGGATGAATCATTATGGTGTTTCTTATATCATTAAAAAATATTGGTTAAATAAAATTTATCCAAAGGAAATTAGAGAAGCAAACGAAAAAGGTTTGTTTCATTTGCATAATTTAGATACACTTGCTTGTTATTGTGTTGGATGGGATTTGTATGATTTACTTTTAAAAGGTTTTGGAGGTGTTCCAGGTAAAATAGAGTCTAATCCTCCTAAACATTTCAGAGCGGCATTAGGGCAAATAGTTAACTTTATGTACACTCTTCAAGGAGAAGCAGCTGGTGCAGTTTCTTTTTCAAATTTTGATACCTTACTTGCCCCTTTTATTAGACACGATAATTTAAATTACAATCAAGTAGAACAAGCCTTGCAAGAATTTTTATACAATATGGCTGTTCCAACAAGAGTTGGTTTTCAATGTCCATTTACTAATATTACATTAGACTTAACTCCTTCTGATAATTTTAAAGATCAACCAGTAATTATTGGTGGAGAACCTCAGAAAGAAACCTATGGGGAGTTTGAAGCAGAAATGAAAATGTTTATAAAAGCTTTTTATACGGTAATGATCAGGGGTGATAAGAGTGGAAGACCATTTTCTTTTCCAATTCCAACTGTAAATATTACTAAAGATTTTCCATGGAATGATCCAGAATTAGATAAATTATGGGAAGCATCTGCAAAGTATGGTATAAATAATTTTGCAAATTATATTAATTCAGACATGAGTCCTAGTGATTCACGATCAATGTGTTGTAGGTTAAGACTTGACTTAACCCAATTAAGCAATAGGGGAGGAGGAAGTCTTTTTGGTTCAGGATCTCTTACAGGAAGTATAGGTGTTGTAACAATAAATCTTCCTAGAATAGGCTATTCTTCTAAAACTAAAACAGAATTTTTGAAAAAATTGGAGGAAATAATGGATATTGCAAAAGAAAGTCTTGAGATAAAAAGAAAAACCATTGAAAATTATACAGAAAAAGGATTGTATCCTTATTCCAAATATTATTTAGCAGGGGTTAAAAAAGCTAGAGGTCAATATTTCGCTAATCATTTTGCAACCATTGGAATTATTGGCATGCACGAAGCACTTCTTAATTTTTTGGGAGAGGGTATTAATACTTCTAGAGGACAGAAATTTGCACTCGAAGTCATGGATTTCATGAGAGATCGTTTAATAAAATACCAGACAGAAACTGGAAATCTTTACAACCTAGAAGCAACTCCAGCAGAATCTACAGCATATCGTTTGGCTAAGAAAGATAGAGAAGTTTTTCCTGATATTATAACTAATGGAACTAAAAAAATTCCTTATTACACTAACTCAACACAACTTCCAGTAAATTATACTGATGATATTTTTGAGGAATTTGATCTTCAAGACGAAATTCAATGTAAATATACAGGAGGAACTACAGAACATATATTTTTAGGTGAAGAAATCTCTGATATCGATACAACAAAAAAATTAGTTAAAAAAGTTTTTGAAAAATACCATTTACCGTTTATTACTTTAACTCCAACATTCTCTGTTTGCCCTACACATGGTTATGTTTCTGGAAAACATTTCACATGTCCAAAATGTACCATTGAACAACCTTGTGAAGTTTACTCAAGAGTTGTTGGTTATTTAAGACCGGTATCTCAATGGAATGAGGCAAAGCAACAAGAATTTAAAGATAGAAAAGTTTTTAAAATTAAACAAAACGATTACAAAAACTAAATTTTGATTTGTGAGAATTGGTGGGCTTCATAAAACAACTTTAATTGATTACCCAGGAGAAATTGCTTGCATAGTATTTTTAGTTGGTTGCAATTTTAGATGTCCTTTTTGTTATTCCAAAGAATTAGTTGATAAAAATATTGATCTTTTTGAAACAAAGGAAGATGAGTTTTTTGATTTTTTGAAAAAAAGAAAAGGGCAATTAGATGCTTGTGTTATTTGTGGGGGTGAACCAACTGTAAACAAGGAAATTTTTGATTTTTGTAAAAAAATTAAGGAGTTGGGTTATAAAATTAAATTAGATACAAACGGATCTAATCCAGACGTTATAGAAAAATTAATTCAAAAAGACTTGATTGATTATGTGGCAATGGATATTAAAGCGCCTTTTTCGAAATATAGTAAAGCTATTGGGGTTAGGATTGATATTGAAAAGATTAAACAATCTATAAATATAATTAAAAATTCAGGAATAGATTATGAATTTAGAACAACTGTAGTTCCAGAAATTCATGAGCTTGAAGATATTAAAATTATTGCAAAACAAATAGCACCTGCAAAAAAATTTTTTATACAGAATTTTAGAAATGATAAAGAATGTTTAAGTCATCATTTCAATGAAGTAAATCCCTTTAATGAATTTGAACTGCAAAAAATTGTTAATGAAATAAAAAAAGATTTTGATATTTGTTATTTAAGATGATTCCACTTTTTGACAAAAAAATATCGAAAAAAACTCCATATGTAACAATTCTTTTAGTTTCTGTTAATATTCTTTTATTTTTTTTATTTAAAGAAAACCTAACAGATATTATATTTTTATATGGTTTTATACCAGGGGAGTTTAATTTTATTCACATATTAACAGCAATGTTTTTGCATGTTAATTTTTGGCACTTGATTGTTAATATGTGGTTTTTATGGGTTTTTGGGGACAATGTTGAAGCAAGAATCGGACATATAAAATTTTTATTTTTTTATATTTTGTGTGGCATTTTTTCAACCTTAATTTATTTTTTGGCTGGACAAAATTTAAATATTCCTCTTGTTGGCGCCTCTGGAGCGATCTCTGGAATTTTGGGCAGCTATATTATTTTATTTCCCAAGAATAAGTTAAGAGTATTCCCTAATATTACTTTCTCAAGTTTTGCATATATATTATTGTGGTTTTGCATTCAATTATTTTTTATGTATTTAGGGGGAGGAAATGTTGCTTATTTAGGGCATATTGGCGGATTTATATCTGGAATTATTTTAATTTTGTTTTTAAAATGAATAACAAATCCTTCACTCTAATCGAACTTCTTGTTGTTATAGTAATAATAGGAATACTAGCAGGAGTAATAATGATCTCTACTTCTTCTTCAATTGGTAAAGCTGGTATAGCTAAAGTAAAAGTATTTGAAGAAAGTGTTCAAAATAATCTAGCAGCTAATATGATTTCTAAATGGGCGCTAGATGGAGACACTAATGATATGTGGGGTGAAAACAATGCTTTATGGGGAGGAATAGGCGGCAGTAATACATTTGCTAATTATCGTACGGAATCTGAATGTATTTCGGGAAAATGTTTCGATTTTGATGGGTATGATGACTATTTAGAAATTCCTCATAACTTAAATTTATCTCCAGATGAAGTAACGATTTCTTTTTGGATAAAACTAACTTCTGATCCCAACACTTCAACTGATAATAATTTCAGAAGGATTTATACGGCCATCTCTACTTATGCACCTTTTTATTTATATTTAGAAGAAAATAAAAGTATTAATTTTTCTGTTATAGTTTCTGGAATGGATTATAGATATATTGGAAATAACTTTTCGGGCGAGACATTAACTATTGGAAAGTGGACCTTATTAACATATGTTTATAGCAAAGATGGTTATGGAAAAGCATATAAAAACTCCGATATATCCCGTAGTGGAAAAATGAAAACATCTGCAGCGTTAGAATGTCCAGGTGGAATACTTTCAAAAAATACATCTTCTAATTATAGAATTTCTTGGCCTGCAGGAACAAGCACTCCTAATGGAAATGGGGCTATTCCTGGTTTAATAGATGATGTTAAAATATATGGAGCTCCATTAAGTCAGGCTTATATTAAAAAAGAATATATTACAGGATTAAATAGTTTATTCTATAAAGGTTTAATGTCTAAAGATGAGTATAATGAAAGAATTTTAAATATAGGTCTTCAAAAATGATCACGCATCCTCAAGCTTTTATATATTTTTGTTTAAGCTTTATTTTAGGAATTTTTATTGGATCCTTTTTTCATTCAGATTATATTATATATTTTTTAATAATCATTTCTCTTTCTTTAATTGGAATTTTATGGAAAAAGAAACACGTCTTAATGGCCGTGTTTTTAATTTTAATCTTTATATCAGGATATTTTTATATTAATAAAGAAATAAAAAATATTTTAGAAAATGAAATTACTAAATATTTTAACTCAGAAGTATTAATTAAAGGAAAAGTCGCGAGATACCCAAAAGATGATTTAGAAATAAAAAAAGTAGTTATAAAAATAAACGAAGTTAATGAAGAAAAAAACAATGCAAATATCTTAATCTATACAAATCAAAATTTAAATTTTAATGATGAGGTTGTGATTAGGGGGAAGTTAGAAAAACCAGAAAATTTTAGTAATTTTAATTACGAGATGTACTTAGCAAATCAAGGAATAAGCGGAATTATTAAAAAGTCAGAAGTAGAAGTAATTTCTAAACATAATTTTTTTATTTTTGATTTTAAGAAACAGGCAGAAGAAATTGTTTTAAAAAATTTATCTATAAGTAAAGCAGGGATGCTTAATGCAACCATCTTAGGAGAGACCGATAATATGAATTCGGAATTAAAACAAAAACTAGGTTTTACTGGCATTAGTCATGTTATAGCAATTTCAGGACAACATATAGTTCTTTTATGCGTTATAATGTTAAGCTTTTTAAGTTATATAAAGATAGAAAGAAAAAAATCTATTATTATAACTTTTTTATTTATACTTTTTTATGTTATTTTAATTGATTTTCCAGCTTCTGCCTTAAGAGCTTTTATTATGATGTCATTTGTTTTGTTTGCGGAACTTTTGGGAAGACAATCAGACAGTCTGCGAAGTTTGGTTATTGCAGCTTTATTAATTTTAATTTTTAATCCTTTAGCACTTGTTTATGATTTAGGATTTCAGTTATCTTTTCTTGCGGTTTTAGGTATTATATTTTTTAACAGATTCTTTAAATCAAAATTAAATTTTATTAAAAATCAATTTTTAAATGATCTGATTGCTGTAAATTTTTCTGCTCAGGTTTTTGTTTTGCCTCTTTTGATTTATACATTTGAATATATATCCTTATCCTCATTTATTACAAATATTTTAATTGTTCCTATTTCAACGATATTACTTATTTTAGGGTTTTTGTGTGTGGTGTTGTCGTTAATTTTTCCAGGTTTTTCTTTTTTGTTTTTCTTTCCGATTTCGATTATATTAGGATATATACTTTTTATAATTAATATCTTCTCTTTTATGATTGTTGAGATAAATAATATTCCATTAATCTTTATTTTTATAACTTATTTAATATTAGGATTTTTAGCTTATAAATTAAGAAAAAATAAATTTGAATTTTATTTCTAAACTAAGTATAATATTTATATGAAAGACTGTTTAGAGAAAAGAAAATCTTTTACCTTAATCGAACTTCTTGTTGTTATAGTAATAATAGGAATACTAGCAGGAGTAATAATGATCTCTACTTCTTCTTCGATTAATAAAGCTGATTTGGCAAAAGGTCAGGCTTTTTCTTCTACTCTAAATAATGAGTTGTTCTCTGATTTAGTTTCAGAGTGGACATTTGAAGAAGATTCTGGAACATTAATTAAAGATACATGGGGCTCCAATAATGGAACGGCTTATAATACCCCTCAATCATTGAGTGGAAGTAAGTGTGTATTTGGTAAGTGTTTACAATTTTCTGGATCTACTAGTTATGTAGAAGTTGCCGATAGTAATAGTTTAGATATTCAAAATGCAATTACTCTTGCTGCTTGGATAAAAACTACTTCAACTGCCCAACAATTAATAATTCAAAAATCCGCCAATAGTACTTTTGTCGATCCATGGAGACTTTATTCGTTGTTATTAACAGATGAATCTTCCAAGCTTAAAAGCAGATTTAGTTTGAGTACTGGCGTCGCTGGTTCTCAAATCCAACTTAAGGGTAATACTGGTTTGAATTTGAATGAATGGTATTTTATCGTAGGAACTTGGCAAAGTGGTTCTAAGGCTAGAATCTTTTTAAATGGTAAAGAAGATTATCCTGGAGGCATGACTTTTGCTGGGCCAATAGCTGTAAATTCTGAACTTTTTCGTATGGCTAATAGTCCTACAAATACAGAAAGGTTTTATGGAGTTATCGATGATACTAGAATATATAATAAGATGTTTACCACTGCCGAAGTTAAACAAAATTATATTGCTGGTTTAAATTCTTTATTGAGTAAAAATTTGATTTCAAAAGAAGATTATAATGAAAAAATAAATGCATTAGCTTATGAAGAGTAAATCTTTTACTTTAATAGAACTTCTTGTTGTTATAGTAATAATAGGAATACTAGCAGGAGTAATAATGATCTCTACTTCTTCTTCAATCGATAAGGCAAGTTTGGCTAAGGGTCAGGTTTTTTCTGAAAACATTAAAAAAGACTTATTTTTTAATATCGTATCTGAGTGGACTTTTGATGATTCTTCTAATATTGGAAAAGATGAAGTGTCTACCAATAATTTAACTTTTTATAACTATTCTTCAGAAAACGAAAATAATTGTTTATTTACAAAATGCATTTATAACGGAACAGCAAGTGTAGCAAATTACGGAATCAATAATTCTTTTCCTATGCCAATATCTGAACTAACAATAGATATATGGTTTAAAATGGCAACTAGCGTAAACTCTGGCTCTTTTATTTTGTCTTATGCTGTAGATACTTCAGATAATGAATTTCTTTTAGGAAAAGAAGGATCGGGTTTATCAGTTTATGTTAATGGTCTTAGTCGTAATTATAATGCTAAAACAAACGATGATAAATGGCACAACGCAGTATTTGTAAGACAATTAGCGACAGGAACCACCGCAAATAATTTTTTATACTTGGACGGGGCTTACATTTCAAATATAACTGATACGACAGGAAATTTAACTTCAAATGGTTATTTAGTTATAGGTCAAGATCAGGATGGTTCTGGTGTAGGATTTGATGCTACACAGGCATATAAAGGATATTTAGATGATATAAGAATTTATAATACGGTTTTAAGTTCATCTTATATTAAAAGTAATTATATTGCAGGATTAAATAAATTATTAGCAAGTGAAAAAATTTCAAAAATAGAGTATAATGAAAGAATAAATATTAAATAAACAAAATGTCAAAAAAAGTTTGGGTAGTTTCAATTGATATGGGTTATGGCCATCAAAGAACAGCCTATGCCTTAAAAAAGATTGCTGAAAGTGACCAAATAATAACAGCAAATAATTATAAAGGAATACCAGAAAAAGATAAGGACCTATGGAGACAGTCTCGTTCTTTTTATGAGTTTATTTCAAGATTTAAAAATATTCCTTTACTCGGAGACCTCGTTTTTTCTATCTATGACAGGTTTCAAATAATCGTAAATTTTTATCCTAAAAGAGATTTGTCTAAAATAGGACTTGTTCAAAAATCTATTTATTCTTTATTAGAACGTAACTGGGGAAGACATTTAATTCTTAAGTTGGATAAAAAAAAGATACCCTTAGTTACTACATTTTTTAATGTAGCTTTTATGGCGGAATATTTTAATTATTCATGTAATATATTTTGCATTGTTTGTGATACTGACATTTCGAGAGGTTGGGCTCCTCTTAATCCTAATCAAACAAGAATTAAGTATTTTGCTCCAACAATGAGGGCTGCAGAAAGATTAATGCTTTATGGTATTAAAAAAGAAAATATATATTTAACAGGATATCCTCTTCCAGAAGAAAATATTGGCATTAAGGATAGTATTTTAAAACAAGATTTAAGAATGAGACTTGTTAATTTAGATCCTAAAAAAGCTTATTTAAAAAAATATAAAGCTCTTATTGCTGATAAACTAAAAGAACTTCCTTCAAAGTCTGATCATCCTCTTACTATATTATATTCTGTTGGTGGTGCTGGGGCACAAGCTAGCACAGGAATTAAAATTATCCATAGTCTTAGAGAAAGGCTTGATAAAGGAGAGGTAAAAGTGATTTTGTCTGCAGGAATAAGAGAGGGTGTAAAAAGCTTTTTTGAAGAAAATGTAAAAGGAATAAAAAATGTCGAAATAATCTATGAAAAAGATTTTGAAACATATTATAATAGTTTTAATAAAGCTTTAAGAAAAACCGACATATTATGGACAAAGCCATCAGAACTTTCATTTTATGCTATGCTCGCAATTCCAATAATTATTGCTCCTGAAATTGGTTCTCAAGAAAAATTTAATAAAAGATGGATACAGAATTCTGGCTTTGGTATGGAAGAGCAAAATCCAGAATATATAAATGAATGGTTTTTTGATTGGATTGATAGGGGTTATTTTGCAGAAATGGCTATGAATGGTTTTATAAAAGGAGAACGAGACGGAATTAAAAACATTAAAAGACATATTATAAGATGTTCTGGCTTGTAATAATAATTTTAGCTTACTTTTTTTTAGCACTATCTTCTTTGGGGGATAAAATATTTTTAAAGGGTAAAGAAGATGCTAAAACATATGTATTTTATGTTGGACTTTTAAGTGGACTTGTTGTTCTGCTAATTCCTTTTATAGATTTTAATATTCCTCCTATTAATATTTTAATGTGGCCTTTTTTGGAAGGTATAGTATATATAGCTGCATTATATACAATGTATTATGCATTAGATAGATTCGAAGTCTCAACTATCGTGCCAATATTGGGAGGGTTTCAACCAATATTTATATTTCTTTTAAGCATTGTCTTTTTTCAAATTACGGAGTTGTCATTAAAAAATATTTTGGCTTTAGTAATTTTAATCATAGGAACATTTTTAATTTCTTTAAATAAGGATAGGGTTAAGGTTAAAAGTAAAGAAATACTATTTGCAGTATTTCCCGCTTTTTTATTTGGTTTAGATTTTATTTTAACAAAACAAGTTTTTAATTCACAACCTTTTTTGGAAGGGCTTATATATATGAGAGTAGCTTCTTTTATTGTTGTTCTTTTATTTTTATTAAATAATAAATTTAGAAAAAATATTTTTAAAAAAAATAAAAATAAAAATAATAATAGCAAGGGTTTTGTTTTTATAGGAACGCAAACTGCAGGAGCAATAGGTATTTTACTTCAAAGTTATGCCATTAGTTTAGTCCCAGTTTACAGTCTTGCTATTTTGAATGCACTTAAGGGAATTCAATATATATTTTTATTTATCGTAACATTCTTAATATCTATTTTTCATTCTAAAGTTTTAAAAGAAAATTTTGATAAAAAAAGTATAACTTTAAAAATTGCCTCTATTCTTATAATAGCAATTGGAATTGCCTTGTTAGCAATATAGCTTTATGATATATTTAAATTATGAATAAACATGTTTTATGGTTTTTTGTAGTAGTATTAATTATAATTATTTGTTTGTTTCTTTTTTTCTTTACTGGAAAAAAGACATTAGCAGATAATATTAATTGGGGGGTTAATTTTTCTCATAAGCAGGCAAGTGATTTAGGGTTAGACCCTAAAAAAACATATCTTTCGATGATAAAAGATCTTAAAGTTGATAATATTAAAATAGCAGTTCATTGGGATCTTATTGAAAAAGAAAAAGATATTTTTGACATGACAGATTTTGATTTTTATATGGAGGAAGCGAAAAAAAACAATGTTAATGTTATTCTAGCGCTAGGAATGAAAACACCGAGATGGCCAGAATATCATATTCCGTTATGGGCAAATAATTTAAGCAAAGAGAATCAGCAAAAAGAAATTTTAGAAATGCTTACCTTTGTTGTTGATAGATACAAGAGTTATCCCAACTTAATTGCATGGCAAGTTGAAAATGAGCCCTTTTTTAATTTTGGCAAAGCTCCGTGGAAAGATAACGATTTTTTAAAAAAAGAAATAGACTTAGTTAAAAGTTTAGACACTGGTCGTAACGTTATAATAAGTGATAGCGGCGAGATGTCATTTTGGTTTAAAGCTGCAAACTTTGGTGACATTATTGGGATAACAATGTATACTAAAGTGTGGTCAAAACCCTTAAGTAATGATTTTGATTACCCATTCCCCTCAGTTTTTTATGGGAAGAAGGCCGACTTAATTAAATCTTTTTTTAATAAGGATGTGTGGTGCTTAGAACTACAAGCGGAACCATGGGGGAAAGAATTAATACAAAACTCTACATTAGAAGATCAAACTGAGAGCATGAGTTTAGAAAGATTAAAGTATAATATAGAATATGCTAAAAAAACAGGATTGAACACTTTCTATTTTTGGGGAGCTGAGTGGTGGTATTACATGAAAGAAAAACATAACGATCCTTCTTTTTTAAATGAAGTAAAAAAATTATGGAATTAAGTATTATTATACCAACGTTAAATGAAGAAAAATTATTACCTTTTCTTTTAGAATTAATAAAGCAAGAAAACATAAAAAGTAATATAGAAGTTATTGTTGCAGATGCTGGTTCTTCTGATAAAACAGTGCAAATTGCAAAGTTTTATGGATGTAAGGTAGTTCCTGGAGGACTTCCTGCCAGAGGAAGAAATAGTGGGGCAAAATATGCAACATCTAATATTTTATTTTTTATGGATGCAGATGTTTTATTTAAAAAAGGGACGATTGAAAAAAGTTTAAAACAATTTAAAAAAAGAAAACTTGATGCGGCATCTTTTGGCATATATACACAAGAAAAAAATCTATATATGAATAGAGCAACTATGAATTTGTTTTACAATTATCCGCAAAGGATTTTAAAAAAAATAAGTCCAATGGGAGCTATGGGTATAATGGTTAAGAAAGATATGTTTGAAAAAATTGGAGGATTCGATGAAGATATAAAGCTTGCAGAAGATCATTATTTTGTTCAAAAGGTTAGCAAAATCGGAAAATATGATATAATAAAGGATATAAAGCTATATATGCCTCTTAGAAGGTTTAGACAAGATGGATATATGAAAACTTTTTTGAAATACGCCTTTTGTTTTCTGCATATGAATATTAAAGGACCCATAAAAAAAGATATAGTACATTACAAATTTGATCATTATAATAAGAATAAAATTACAAGAAAAAAATATGTCAATTTACGATTTACCAAAAACAAAAAATAATGAGCAAAATAAAGAAATCTTTAAAAACTCTTGGAATATTATTTTTCTTATTTTTGCTTTTTTATTAAGTATTTTTCTAGGTCTTAACATTGGAATGGCTTTTGTTTCAGATGAAAAGCTAATTAATACAACAGATAGCGAAGTTCTTGAAAATAATGGCGTTAATCTTGCTTATAATGAATATGTAATGCAAACAGAACAGGAGAGAACGGTCGTTAATGCTGTGGAAAAAAGTATGTCTTCAGTAGTTAGCGTTATTGTTAAGAAAACATCAGGAGAGATTTATGACGAATACCTTAAAAGTGATCCTTTTGAAGACTTTTTTAAAAATTTAATTCCAGATTATGGAGAATTAAATCTTCCAAAGGATAAAAACGCTCTAGAACAAGTTGGTGCAGGAACAGGTTTTATTGTTTCTGAGGATGGCTTAATTATTACTAATAAGCATGTTGTAGAAGATAAAACAGCTACTTATACTATATTAACAAATGATGGGGAAGAATATGCTGTTGAAATTTTATCTAAAAATCCTGTTCAAGATATTGCTATATTAAAAATTAAAGATGCTCAAAATAAAAAGTTTGAAACTTTAAAATTAGGGGATTCATCTTCGCTTAGACTAGGGCAAAGTGTTATTGCAATAGGGAATGCTCTTGGTGAGTTTCAAAATAGTGTTTCTGTTGGTGTTGTTTCAGGGCTTTCAAGAAATGTTTTAGCGCAAGGTAATGGTACATTTGAGAATTTAGAGGATATTATTCAAACAGATACAGCTATAAATAGAGGAAACTCAGGTGGCCCACTTTTAAATTTGAGAGGAGAAGTTATTGGTATTAATACAGCAGTTTCTCAAGGAGGAGAAAATATCGGTTTTGCCATTCCTATTAATAGAGCGAAAAGAGATTTAAAACAAGTTTTAAGTCAAGGAAAAATTTCGTATCCATTTGTTGGAATTAAATATATTATACTTAACCAAGAAAATGCTAAAGAAGGAGAGCTTCCAGTGAATTATGGAGCATATATTGTAAAATCTGAAGGCGGAGAAGCATCTATTAAAACTGATTCTCCTGCAGAAAAAGCAGGTCTTAAAGAAGAAGATATTATTTTAGAAGTTGACGGAAAAAAGATAAGTGAAAATAATACTTTAAAAACAGTAATACAGGATTATTTTCCAGGAGATATAATAACTTTAAAAGTTTTAAGAAGTGGTAATGAGTTTTCTTTAAAGATTGCCTTAGGAGAATGGGTTGATTCAAAATAGATAAGTCATGCAATTTTACATAAATAAGAATAAATCTTTATATAATACTGATTTATCACAAACAGAAATTAAAAAAAATTATATTCAGGACTAGATTGCTTATTAAAGAATAAATCGATATCAATAAATGAATATATTCGAAGAATAAAATGAAAAACTTGTTTTTTTAAAACTTAATTGCTAGTATCTAATTAATGAATGAACTAGATGAAATTAAAAATCGCCTTGATATAGTTGATGTTATTTCAGGCTATATAAAGCTTGAAAAAGCCGGAGCTAATTATAGGGCACGTTGTCCTTTTCACGATGAAAAAACAGCTTCTTTAATGATTTCACCTGGGAAGCAAATTTGGCATTGTTTTGGATGTTCAAAAGGTGGAGATATGTTTGAGTTCGTTAAAGAAATGGAAGGCGTTGATTTTAGGGATGCTCTTGAAATTTTAGCAAAAAAAGCAGGTGTTGAACTAAAAAATTATGATAAAAGTAGTCTGCAAAACAAAGGTGAAAAACAAAAAATAGGAGAAGTTTTAGAACAGGCTTTAAAATTTTTTGAATATTATCTTCAAAAATCACAAAGAGGAAAAATGGCTAAAGAGTATTTGTTAAAAAGAGGTTTGAGCGAGGATTTGATTAAAGATTGGAGGATAGGATATGCGCCAGATAATTTTGATAAACTTTCTAAATTTTTAGAAGATAGAGGATATAATAAAACATTTATTGAAAAAGCTGGTTTAGCATTTTTAAAATCAAACGGAGGTTTATGCGACAGATTTAGATCACGTATAATCTTTCCTTTTTTTAATTTAAATTCAGAAATAATTGGTTTTACTGGAAGAATTTTTGGCAAAGAAGATAATACGGCTAAATATTTAAATACTCCTTCCACAATTTTGTATGATAAAAGTAGAGCACTTTTTGGTATAGATAAGGCTAAAATAGAAATAAAAAAAGAGGATAAATGTATTTTAGTTGAAGGGAACGTTGATTGTATTATGGCTCATGGTGCTGGTACTAAAAATGTTGTAGCTGTCTCTGGGACCGCCTTAACAGACCTTCATTTAAAAATTATAAAGAGGTATACGTTAAATTTGGTTTTTGCATTTGATATGGATAATGCAGGAGCAAAAGCGACCGAAAGAGCTATTGATTTAGCAAGACAAATAGGATTTAATGTAAGTATTCTTGATTTAGGCAAAGAAAAAGACCCTGCAGATATAATTTTAAAGCAAGGGGGTAAAAGGTGGCTTGAAATAATTAATAAAGCTGAGAAAGTAATGGATTTCTATTTTAGAAAAGCTTTTTCAAATAGAGATATAAATAATGTTGACGATAAGAAAAAAATAACAGAAGAAATTTTACCACAAATAAAAAAAATAGAAAATACTATTGAACAAGCCTATTTTATACAAAAATTAGCTCAAAATTTAATGGTTAGAGAAGATGATGTTAGGAAAGAATTAGCTAAGACAAAAATTGAAAAAAAAGAAGAAGAAAAAATAGTTGAAGCCAAAGAACATTTATCACAAAAACAAAAAATAGAAAAAAAATTTTTAAAACTTTATTTAATAAACACTGTAGATTTAAAAGATAATATTCATTTATTTTCAAAAAAGTATAGAACTATTTTAGAAAAACTAAATGGTAAAGACGATGTGTACAATGAATTAAATAATATTATAGAAGATAAAAAATTTTTAAGTGAGATTATTTTAGGAGCTGAACGCGAAAAAGATTTATTAAAAGAAAATGATATTTCTGTAATAGAAGAAATAGAGACTTGCCTTTTAAATTTAAGAAAAATATTTGAAGAAGACAAAAAAAGAAATTTAAGCTTAAAAATAAAAAACGAAAAAGATCCCTTAGAGGCAAATAAATTAATAGAAGAATATTTGAATTTAATTAATCAAAGTTATGGTAAAAACAAATAAAACCAAAACAATAAAAGGAAAGGTTCTAGGTGAAGAAAAGTTAGAACAAATTTTAAGAAAAGGTAGAGCAAAAGGATTTGTTACTTTTTCTGAAATTTTATATTTTTTTCCAAACATAGAAGACAGTATTTCTGAACTAGAAGATCTTTTGGCCACACTTGAAAGTAATGGAATTGATGTTAAAGAATCTAGGGGTTATTTAGAAGGGGAAGAATCTTTAAAAAGGAAGGTTAGATCTATTAGTGGCCTTCCTAGGGTTGATTCCATTCAAACTTATTTAAAAGAAATAGGGAAAATTAAACCAATTACAGCAAGGGAAGAAAAAGAACTTGCAAAAAAAATTGAAGCCGGCGATTTGGAGGCAAAAAAGAAAATGGCTGAAGCAAATTTAAGACTTGTTGTTTCTATTGCTAAAAAATATGTTGGAAGATCTCCCAACTTAACACTTCTAGATTTGATTCAGGAAGGCAATTTAGGATTATTTAGGGCAGTTGAAAAATTTGATTGGAGAAAAGGGTTTAAATTTTCGACTTATGCAACTTGGTGGATTAGGCAAACTATTACTCGTGCTCTAGCCGACCAGGCAAGAACAATTAGAATTCCAGTTCATATGATTGAAACATTGACTAAATACACTCAAGCAAAAAGAAGATTACTTCAGGATCTAGGCAGAGAGCCTTTAACAGAGGAAATTGCCGCAGAGATGGAAATGGAGGTAGATAAAGTAAGATATTTAGAAAAAATATCACAAAAAGCTGTTTCCTTAGAAACTCCGGTTGGAGAAGATGATAAAGATAGTGTTCTTGGAGAATTTATTAAAGATGAAAAACAAGAATCTCCTGCCATTAAAGCAGGAAGAAGTTTACTAAAAGAACATTTAGAAGAAATTTTTAAAGATTTAACTGATAGAGAGCAAGAAATACTTAAAATGAGGTTTGGCTTAAAAGATGGGGCTACTTATACATTAGAAGAAGTTGGTCAAAAATTTAATGTTACACGTGAAAGAATAAGACAAATTGAAGCAAAAGCACTTGAAAAAATTAGGAAGCATGAAGGAATTAAAAAATTAAGAGGATATTGATGCTTAAAAAAATTAAAACAAAAAAAGGAAAAGAAGTTTGCATTAATTATCTTTGCCAAGATGACACAAAAGATTTATTAGAACTATATAATTCTCTAGTTGATGAAAAGTCTTATACAGTAGCAGCAAAAAAATTAACCTTAGGAGATGAAAAAATCTTTATTAAAGAGTCTTTAAAAAAAATTGAAAAAGGTGATGCTATATTTTTAGTGGCAGAATATGCTGACCGTGTTATTGGAATTGCTAGTATTACAAAAGAAGATTCTAAATTAATGAACCATAGAGGAGATTTTGGCATTATTCTAAGTAAGGAAATACGAGGTGAGGGGGTTGGTACAGAATTAATGGAATGCGTTATAAAAGAGGCTAAAAAATTTTTAAAAATAAAAATAGTTACATTGCATGTATTTGAAGAAAATATTGTGGCTATTAATTTATACAAAAAATTGGATTTTATCCAAGTTGGAAAAATTGAAAAAGGCTTAAAGCATTTTGGGAAATATAAAAATGAAGTTATAATGGCTAAATATATTTAATAATCAAAAAGTCTTTCTTTTAAAAAAAGATTGTGATAATATCAGAAATGCAAAAAATACAAATTATAATTTATAGTTGATAAAAATATGTTTTTAAAATCGAAGAAATTTTGGATAGTAGCAGTTATTATTTTAGTTGTGATGATGATCTTGGTGAATTTTCTGTCTTCAGACAATCAAGCCACACAATACGAAGTTATTAAAGTTAAAAAAGGTGATTTAATTCAAACAGTAGATATTACAGGAAAGATAAAATCGGAGAACAATGTTTCACTTCATTTTGAGACAAGTGGTGTGGTTGATAAAATTTATGTAGTTGAAGGGGAGGAAGTTAGAGAAGGAGATATTCTTGCAAAATTAAATTTAGAAAGTTTAAATACTTTAATAAAACAAGCGGAAGCTAATTTAGAACAAAAAATTGCTGGAGCATCGGAAGAACAAATTAATGTATCTAAGAAACAAGTTGATGCAGCAGAGGTGGCATATAAAAAAGCTGAAACAAATTTAAACAGTGTTCAAGTTTTGGCTAATGAAAACTTAGAAAATAAATACACATCGGCTTTAAATCTTTTAGACGATATTTATATTAAGCTTTTTAATAATCTAAAATTTTGCGAAGATTTGAAAGATAAATATTTTACATCTTTAACTCAGGAGAGCATAAGCGTGAAAAATAAAATAGAATATGATATTAAGGATCCTCTTACTGAAACTAAAGAAATTCTTGATATTGCAAAAAACACTCAGTCTTTTATTGATATAGATAAGGCTATGTCTAAAATGAATCTAAATATTAAAAGTACTTTAGACGCTCTTTTGTTTATTAAAAACACGTCTGAGAATATAAATTATAAAAATGTTATATCGAGCTTAGATAAATCAACACTAGATCAAAACAAATTGACTTTAAGCACTTCTCAAATTTCTTTAACAAATTTTCAAAATGAACTTTCTTTGTTAATTATTCAGAATAAAAATAATATCATCTCTTCAGAACTTTCGGTTAAGGAAGCCTTAGTTAATTTAGAGCTTCAAAAAGCTAATTACAATTCTCTCATCGCTTCTCCAAGAGATGTTGATTTAGCGTACTTAAGAACAACATTAACTCAAGCAATTACAAATAGAGAAAAGGCAATTATAAAATCTCCAATAAATGGAATTGTAACTAAAGTAAATAAAAAAACAGGAGAATTAATTTCTTCTGCAGAAGCGTTGATTGAAGTTTTATCTCCAAAATACCAAATTGAAGTAAATGTTCCAGAAATAGATGTTACAAAAATAAGTGTCGGGGATAAAGCAGATATTGAACTTGATGCTATAGAAAATAAAACTTTTAAGGCACAAATTATATCTATTAACCCTGCTGCAAACACAATACAAGATGTGGTTTATTATAAAGTTGTTTTAAGTATTTTAGACGAAGACGATAGAATAAGACCAGGCATGACAGCCGATATTTTAATATTTACTGATGAAAAATTTGATGCGCTTTATCTTCCTTCAAGAAGTATTTTATCTGATAAGGATAGGAAATATGTAAGAATATTGGAAAATGGGAACGTTATAGAAAAAGATGTCGAAATTGGTTTAAATGCTGATGACAGCAAAAAAGAAATATTGAGCGGACTTAGTGAGGGCGAAGAGGTGATTTTAAAAATTAATAAATAGTATGCTAATTCAATTAAAAGATTTAAAAAAAGAGTACTTAAACGAAGAAATTTGTACAAAAGTTCTTCATGGTATTTCTTTTAATATTGAAAAGGGTGAGTTTGTTTCTATAATGGGGCCATCTGGATCAGGAAAATCAACCTTAATGCATATTTTAGGTTTTTTAGATAAAGCGAGTAGTGGAGATTATTTTTTTGAAGATGAAAATGTTTCTAAATTATCAGATGATAAATTAGCAGAAAAAAGAGCTAAAAAAGTTGGTTTCATTTTTCAATCATTTAATTTGCTTTCAACTTTAACAGTTCTTGAAAATGTTACTCTTCCGTTAGTTTATTCAAATGCATCTAAAGAAGAAAAAGACAAAAGAGGAAAATATCTCTTAGAACAGGTAGGGTTAAGTCATAGATTAAACTATAATCCTAATAAATTATCTGGTGGGGAAAAACAAAGAGTGGCTATTGCTAGAGCTCTTATTAACAACCCTGAAGTTATTTTTGCAGATGAGCCTACGGGGAATTTAGACTCTAAATCAGGATTCCAAGTCATGAATATTTTGCAAGAATTAAATAACAAAGATAACACTATTATTTTAGTTACTCATGAAAAAATTACTGCAGAATATGCAAAAAGAATTATAACGATTAAAGATGGTTTAATTGTGAGTGATCAAAAAGTTGTAAATAGACAAATCGCAAAAGAGAATAGTGAGTTAGTAAAATAATGAATATTTTAGAAGCTATAAAAGTATCACTTCAAATGCTCTTAAGAAATAAGATGCAATCTTTTTTGACTATGTTAGGTATAGTTATTGGTGTTATGGCTGTTGTAATTGTTATGTCAATTGGAGCAAGCGCTCAAGAATTTATTTTAAGTGAAGTTAAAACAATAGGAACTGATTTAATCGGAGTTTTACCAGGTAAATCTGATAAAAATGCTCCTCCCTCAGGAGTTATGGGAATAGTAAACACAAGTTTAAAGTATGAGGATGGGGAAGATATTTTAAAAAAGAATTATCAAAATATTGATAGTCTTGCTATGTATGTACAAGGAAATAGTAATATTATTTTTGAAGACAATTCAACAAATGCTTCCTTTACCGGCTCTACAGAAAGTTATCTTGTTGTAGAAAAAGCTAAAATAGCTTCTGGTAGATTTTTCACAAAAGAAGAGGAAAAAAATTTTTCTAGAGTTGCGGTATTAGGATCAAATTTAGCTAAAGAATTATTTGGGGATCAGGATCCTGTTAATAAAAGGGTAAAGATTAAAAAATTAAATTTTAAGGTTATTGGTGTTTTTGAAGAAAAGGGTAGTAGCTTTGTTCAAGATCAAGATAAGTCAGTTATTATCCCGATTAAAACAGCTCAAAAACTTTTACTTGGCATAGATTACATTAGTTTGATGAGAATAAAATTATCAAACGAAGCCTTTATTAGTTCAACTATTGAGGAAATAGAAAGTTCATTAAGAGAGAGCCATAACATAAATGATCCTAAAGATGATGATTTTACAATAAGCAGTGCAGCAGAAGCTCTTAATTCTCTTCGTGCAATTACAGACGCTTTAAAATTTTTTTTAATTGCGGTATCAGCAATATCACTTATCGTGGGAGGTTTCGGAATAATGAATATTATGCTTGCTACAGTTGAAGAAAGAGTTGGTGAAATAGGTTTAAGAAAGGCTTTGGGTGCAAAAAACCATCAAATAACCCTTCAATTTTTGATAGAAACGGTGGTAATAACTTTTTTAAGTGGAATAATAGGAATTATTTTAGGAACAGTTGTATCTTTTATTGCATACAAGGTAATTATTGCTCTTGGAATAAAATGGTTTTTTATGATGCCAATTCCTTCAATAATAGTTGCGGCACTTGTTTCTATAAGTATTGGTCTTATATTTGGTATTGTGCCAGCTCAAAAGGCAAGTAAATTAAATCCAATTGAAGCATTACATTATGAATAGTCTCAAAATAGCTTACGATAATTTAAAAAGGAATAAAACAAGGATGATATTAACTATGATTGCGATAGCACTAGGTGTTTCTATTTTAATAATCATGATGGCTGCTGGAGCTGGACTTAAAAAAATGATTTTAGGTGAGATTGATTATTATGGTTCTGATGTAATTAATATTGAAACAAGAGTTCCTGGAAAAAACGGTACAGATTCTTCTACTGATATGGCAAAAGGAGTTGTAGTTACCACATTAAAAAATAAAAATGTTGAGAAGCTTAAAAAACATGAAAATGTAGAATTTATTTACAGCTATGTAACAGGACAAGAAGTTATTAAACATGAGGGAGAAAATAAAAATACATTGATTTTTGGTTATGGTGCAGATGCTCCTAAGGTAGAAAAATTAGAGTTGGAAGAAGGTAGGTTTTATACAGAAGAAGAAGAAGTTGCCGCGGAGTCAGTGATTGTTTTAGGTTATGATTTAAAGCAAGATCTTTTTGGAGAAAACGATGCTATTTCAGAAATAGTATATGTTAAAAATATGCCTTTTAGAGTTGTTGGAGTAGTGGAAAAAAGGGGTGGAGGCTCTTTTATGAATATGGATTCTATTGCATATATTCCTACAATAACAATGCAGAAAAAAATACTTGGAACAGACTATGTTTTAGGGCTTTCTCTTAAGGTAAAAGATGTGTCTAGGCTAGACGAAACCAAAGAAGATTTAATGTATATTTTAAGAGAAGAGCATGATATTGAAAATCCAGAAAAAGAAGATGATTTTGAAATTGCCACCATGGTTGAAATGATTGAAATGGTTAGTAATATTATTAATGGAGTTAATGCATTTTTAATAGTTTTAGCATTAATCTCTCTTGTCGTTGGAGGAATCGGCATTATGAATATTATGTATGTTTCTGTTACAGAGAGAATTTTTGAAATAGGTCTTAGAATGGCAGTAGGTGCAAACAAGAATCATATATTAAAGCAATTTTTATTTGAAGCCCTTTTATTAACATTAATTGGAGGAATTGCAGGTGTTATATTAGGAATTTCAGTCTGTTTATTTTTCAATTATATTGCTTCTATTCTTAATATTGGTATTAGCACAATTATATCTCCTTCATCTATAATTTTTTCATTATTGTTTGCAACCTTTTTAGGTCTTTTGTCAGGAATTTATCCTGCTAAAAAAGCTTCTAATTTAGATCCAATAGTTGCTCTAAAAAAATAGTGTTTTATACCTGTAAATTATTGAAAGAAAGTTAAATAAAAGTTATAATTAATATATAAGATAAGTTAAAAATTAATAATATGAAATATAAATTATTAATCTTTTTAACCATCTTTTTATTAAGCATTTCATCTAATATTGTTTCAGCAAAAAGCGTATGTCTTTTAAGTGAAAATTTAGACGAAATTAAATGTAGTAGAGAAATATATTTGCAGAATAATATCTCAAATATTGCAAATGATGAAGGTATTGAGTTAAACGAAGACAAAAAATTCTACATTAATAGTATAGATTGGATCAGTAGAGATTCTGTACTAGTGGAATTTGAGGATGGAAATAGAATATATTTAGCACTTATTGATTTTGATAGTTCAACTAATGATATAAAGTATGTACAAATGTTTGAGCCTGGAGTAATAGATGCTCTTGTTTTAAAAGATTCTATAACAGTTCACAAAACACAAGGTTTTTTAAAAGATGTTTATGCAAAAATAAAGGATTGGTTTTCAAAATTTAGGAAATAAAAAATGCAAACATATATTATGTTTGCTTTTTTAGAGAAAAGATTTTGCATTGGATTGTGTAAAGAAGCCTTGCAATGAATCTTCTTCTTTCGCGATGAAATTCAAACATTTGAGATGAGAAAGAACTAGCACTTGCTTTTTCATACTCTTTATCAATTTTTTTCTTTAGTTCATCAAGATTGTCTCTACATGGCTTGATTTCATCAATAAATCCCTTACTAAGAACATCTTCGTATGATTCAAGCATTTCTAAAAGCTCATCAAGAGTTTTTCTATACATATCTTTTTTCTCCTAAAATTACTTACTTAAGTATACATATTTTTTCTTTTTTGACAATATTAAATTACTTTGTTAGTATAATAACGTCTTGAAAAAAAATTTATTTTAATATATATTTAAAACATCCATTCTGGTGTGGCGCAATGGTAGCGCAACTCCCTGTTAAGGAGTGGGTTGTAGGTTCGAATCCTACCACCAGAGCCACTGTGTATTTAGAGAGGCTAATGCCTCTTTTTTGCTTGAATTATCAAGGTTTTTGTCTAGTTCTAACCTTTCATATTCTTTCTTTAGAGCAGGATACCCTTTTTTGATAGGAATTAGCCAATCACTTATCTCGATACTAAGCTTTTGGTCTTTAATTATAAAGGTTTTTCCAAGAGTCCTCATTATTTCTTTTTTTAGTTCTAACCCTCCTTCAGAAAATTCTTTTTTGGCATAAGTTATGAAGTTGAATGCTTCTTCAGTTAACTTCAACCAATTTTCTGCTCTTAGTTCAGTTTTGGAGATTTCTTTTTTTAATTTTTCTATCTTTGTCTGTAAGCCATCTTTCTCCTTAAGGAATGTTTTATCATCAATTAAGTTTCTGTATCTCATTTTGGTCAATTCATCTAATTCTTTTTGAAGGGAAGATGAGGTTTTCTGCTGGTTATTAAATATTTGAGTACGTGTTTGAATTTCTTCATCATTACTTTCGTTTAGAATTTTTAATGCCCATTTTTGGAATTGTGGTGCGATTTCATATTTTTCTAATTCTTTTTTCATTTCTTCTTCTAATACATCTTCTCTTACTGATTTGTTTTGAGTGCATTTAATTTTTTGTGTTTTTCTCGTGCAATGATAATATGTATATTCTCTTATTTCTCCAGTTTTCTTGATTAGTTTCTTTTTTGTTTCGGCTGTATATAGACAACCACACTCCTCACATTTAATAAGTCCAGTAAAAGCAAAAGCATGCTTTTTAGGCCTTATTTTGCCTTTCTTGCCTAATAAAAACTGCACTCTGTCATATTCTTCTAAAGTAATCATTGCTTCATGTTTTCCTTTGTATTCTTTTCCATTAAACTCAAAGTATCCTGTGTAAAAAGGGTTAGTAAAGATTTTATAAATTCCGCTTCTTGATAATGGGCCTCCGCCAATTTTTCTAAACTTTCTAGTTCTAAAACCCCATTCTTCATTTGCTATTTCTAGAATTTGGGGAGGGGTATAGTTTCCAGTAAGCATTAAATCCCACATTCTCCTAACTAATTTGAACCTCTGAGAGTCTTTCTTAATGATTTTGGTGCCCTTTCTCTTGTCAGGAGTATTTAGATAGCCTAAAGGAGCAACTCCGGGTCTCCAGCCCATTTTAACCTTTGTATCGAATCCTCGTTTAACTCCAGCAGAGAGTTCCTTGATAAATTGATTTGCTACACCAAATTCAACCGTCATTAGCATGACATTGTCTGTTGGAAGATATTCTTTCTCAAGCGCTCTTATGCTTGCAATAGTTCCTTGTTGCAAGGCCCAACTAATTTGACCTCCATCTACTGGGTTTCTAGCAAGACGGTCTAGTTTCCAGCAGATAATTCCTTGAGCTTCTCCTTTATAAATCCTTTCCATCATCTTATTAAAAATGGGTCTTCCCGGAGATTTAGCAGATTTTGATTCTGATAAAACTTCTACAACATTTAATTTGTATTTTTCTGCTATCTCTTTAGCTTCTCTTATTTGAGAGTCAATTGATAGCACTTGTCTATCTTCATTTTCTGAAGATTTTCTTGCATAAATAAAATATTTAATTTGATTTGCGTTTTCCATATTTTGTAAATTAAAGGGACGGTCATAGTTGACCCAAATCAACCTTCGTTTCATTGGTATGACCGCCCCTTTAAGGGAATGAAAAGAAGGTGTATTTAATTTGGGTCAACGTGTTTATTATATCATTTTTACCACCAAATACCACCATGTTATATACCACCATTTGCAACCATGTTTATACCCACCATTTCCATCCATGTTTATAACCGCCATTTACCGCCAAGTTTATATTTATATGCTACTATTTGCTACCAAATTAAAATGTTAAATTTTAGTAGTTATTTTGAGATATGGTAGTATCTTTCAGCATCTTTTTAGAGGAAAATAAGTTTATGTTATTAAATTAATATTATTTATTAATATTATTAATTTATATTATTAGTGGATATGTCGCACCTTATAACTAGTTCTTATGTGACTAATTGATGTGTTTAAAATGTCTTTAATAAAGGTTTTTAACGCCTTATTAAAATAATACATCGTAAAAATTACTTCTATGATGTGGGTGCCTTCTTTTGCGTATTAAAAATTTGGATTCTATTTTTTTAATTGCTTTTTTAACAGTTGTCTCCGAGCAATTAACTTCTTTAGCCATTTTTTTAATAGAAGGCCAACATTCAGTTTTATTCATGGCATGTTTCTTTAAAATAATACCCACCATTTTTTCATGAACGTTTAAATCATTCCTAATCAGAAAAGAATTATTAATTTGAGTAAATCCATAGACTTCTTTTTTATTATTAATATTATTACTTTTATCTACAATGTACTCAAATTTGTCTTTAAGTGTTGTTTTTATCTGTTGCATTTTTGTATTCATCCTTTTTATCCTTATAACATCGACCATTTTCTATATCCTTTTTTATAGATGGGATAATCAATTCAAAAAGTCGGATAAGTTTTTCACCTTCTTCAAAAGCGTTTTCTTTGCTGATTTCTTTTCCGTAAATCTCTCTGTAAATATTTTGGAATTCTTTTATTTGTGCTTCTGTAAGCATATTTCCGAATTAAAAATTGATTATGAGCCCATAATAGAAAAATCACCTAAATTCTGTCTTTAAGGTGATTAAATGTGATTTTTTTTAGAAAATGATGCTTTTTTTGTAAATAAAATAAAGGCCTAATATTTAGCCTTTATGAACTAACTTATGCCTAGTTGGATTTTTGTCACTTTTGGGGTTTATACAATATCAAATCTAACGGTTTTTCTAGTTTTATTAAATCTGCATCGTATTTTTCCTTCTAGTCCTTTAATTTGTCGAAGTCTTCTAAGAGTATCTTTAATTATTTGTGTTTTTTCGTCGAAATGATAAGTGTCGTCTTCTGGACACCAAGATTCATCGTCTTCTATTTTAATATTTTCGAAAACAACATGGATATTCCTTTCTAGTCCAATGGAAATTAGCATAGCTTGCATTAATTTAAATCTTCTAGTTTCTGTTTTTGCAATTTTTATTTTTTCACCCTCTTTATAGAGTTTTAAATAGCCAATTCCTTTTTCTATTAAAGTATATGGTTGAAGATTTTTCTTTTTTGAGCCAGGGGAAGGAACAATATCATTATAGTCCATTTGAATATTGTCGAATTTTAACCAATTCTTATATTGATTAAAAGTTTTTTGGGCTTCATCTTCGTTTTTAAAAAATAGGGGATGTAGAAGTCTATTAATAATTTTAATCGTAATTCCATTATCTTCTTCTGATATAGAAGTTGAAAAATATGAAAGTATGTAAAAAATTGTGTACTCTACATTACTTTCTACATCAAACATGGTTTCAGGGATTTTTAATTCTTCTGTTAATAATTGATAAAGTTTATCTAAATCAATTCTTGTAGAAATGTCTTTAGAGATTAATTCCAAAGTCTCTCTTTTGATAAATCCATTGTTTCCGTAAACACGATTATATACCTCTAGAAGTTTGTTTCCTTTAATTTCAAATCTTATATATCTACGTCCTATCGTTGGTGAGTACTTTTCATCCCAATCGTAATTTGTAATAATTTTTGCAAAGCTTAAGGAGTGAACAAGATAATCACATTGTTCTTTTATTGAAAAAATATAAGTTGTTTCTGGATTTACTTCACTAATATTTTGAGATAAATTAATAAAACGAAAAAATCTTCTAATTAATGCTTGGTTTTTTAGAAAATCATCAATTGTTTTAATATTATAAGGATTAAAAGGCATATTGTTTATTATGTATTATATTAACATCAAAGCATCGTGGGGTAAAGTTTTATTTTTTTGTAATAATTGTTATACTTTAATAAATATGTCAAAATACAATAAAATTAATAGGTTAGATGAAAAAGCTATTTCTATAATTGCAGACTATTTTCTTTATGATTATGGTCAGTATTTTGATTTACAATTTCATGGAGTAAAAGATAATACTCCCGATACAGATGGTTTTATCAGATTAAGGAAACCGTTAAACACAGAAGAAAATAGTAAAAAGGGCAGTAGAAATTTAAATCAAGTTGTTTTCTTTCAATTAAAGGGATTTGGGAAGATTATTAAAGACCATTCATATAAATGCGACAAAGATTTATTTGATTTTTGTAAAGAGATTAATCTTCCAACTATTTTATTAGTTGTTTCTGGATTAGATTCAGAAAACAAAGAAGATGTTGTTATATATTGGTATTATTTTAATAATGCTAACATAAGAATAACAGAAAGTATTAACTCTAAAGAGAATAAGAAGGAGATTAAGATTCCTAATCTATCTTTGTTAAAAAATGTAAAAGTAGATAATGCAAAAATTTTATATAAATTTATACAAGACCTAGCAGGAAGAAATTACTTTATTGACTTACCTAAAGAATTACTTGAGCTATCTATAGACTATAAAGATAATCTTGTTATTGTAACTGGAGCAATTTATCTTATTGGGGAAATTGAAAAAAGTGATTTTAAGGACATATTTACTCTGTTGCAAGTTGAAGAAAAAGCTTGGAATGACTGTTTATCAGTTTTAAGCAATAAAGATTTAATTCATTTTTCAAATACGAGAAGCGTCATATTTAAAGGAGGAGAAGATGAGTTTAATAGAAATAAAGGAATGATGATGTTGTATGAGTGTGTTGAGCTTATTGATTTTAATAGGCTGGTGAATATTTATAGAAAAAAGCATGATAAATTGATGATTATTTTTAAGCATTTGGGAGCAATAGAACATGTTCATGTAAATAGTTTCTGTGAGAAAAAAGCAGATGTCGTATTAAAATTAATTGATAAAAAAATTACGAATAATTATATATTAGAAGAACTTCAGCTTTTAAAATGTTTTTGTTTAAAAGTGCCGTTAGTTTCTTTTGAGATAATAGAAAAGATTTTAAATGTTTGGAAAAAACAAAAGAATAAAAGGGTAAATATTAATACAAAAAAAATCATTGAGGAAATTTTTTCTATTATCTTAGAATTGTGGTATTTAAATCCGACAAAAAAAATAATTAACATGATTTTTAATAATTTAGATATTTTTAAAAGAAATGGTGCAAACATTAAAGTTTTTTTTAGTAGAGTAGCAAAGTTTAATCTTTATGACGTTAATTATAAAAGGCAAACAATATTATTGGATAAAATTAGAAAAATTGATATAAAAAATAATTTTGATTTAATACGTATTATAATAAAAGAGATATTCAAGGAGCATATAGAATTTATGAGAGAGGATACGATTTATAAAATTTCTTATCATCAATATAATTTGTTTTTTAATGATAATTTATTAGAGATACGGTTTAATTTTTTGAATTATATTATCTATTTATTGAACAATAAAATTTTAACAAATAAACAAAAAGAAGATATTATTATTGTTTTAAAAGAAATAAAGCTTTTTGAAAATGAAGCTATTTTAGTTTTAGATTTCTATACGAAAAATTTATTAAATTTGGATAATATTATAATAAGAGCGATTGAGGAACATTTGGATTTACTAAGAAGAAATTTTATTGATAATAAAAAAATTAAGAATGAAATAAAAAAGATAGAAAAATTGATTGATAAAAAAAATGGATACCTTGATTTCAAAACTTTGTATGGTTTTGATGTTGAATTTGATAGAATGTTGGACGTAGAAGATTCTATTAAGGCAAGAAATCAGAGGATAGATTATCTTGTAAATAAAAAGAATTTTGATGAATTAAAATCTATTATTTCTGAGATAGTTAAGCACTCTAATGAATTAGGAGAAAATCGCGGGGAGTTTGAAGGATTTAATAAGTTTTTATATGAATTGGGGTTAAAAAGACCCGAAGTTGCACAAAGAATAATTAACGAAAATGAGGAAGAACTCGAAGTATTTTTAATTCATTTAATTTCTGGTATTTGGAAAAGTAGTGAAAAAGATTTAGCAAAAAAAATAATTAAAAAATGGGTTAAAAAAGGAAATTATTTAAGGACAAGCGCTTATATTTTTAGATATGTTAATGAAATAGATGAAGAATTGTTAGATTTGATATATAAGAAGGCTCAAGTAAAAAATGATTTTGATGCTTTGAAATTAATTATTACCTCTATTGTGCATAATTTTAATAATGGCAATTTAGGAAAAAAATTATTTGTTGATATTATATGTATTTTAAATAAAAATAATAGATATGATTGGATTGATGTTGTTTGGTATAGGGGAAATAGTCTTCTAAATAAATTAAACATAAAAGATTGGGATAGAATAATGGAGGGATTGATAGCTTGTAGAAAAATGAGTTATTATTGGCAAGAATTTTTATTAAATTTAGCCAAAAAGAATCCTCGAAAAATAATTAATTTTCTACAAAAAAGAGTGGAATATAATAAAAAATTACCCCATGAATTGAAAGATTTTAAAGATTCTTACTTTGTTTTCCCCTTTGAATTAGAAAGAGTAAAACCTTTTCTGCAAAAACAGATTGTTATTAAAGAACTTAAAAAATGGTTCAATAAGGGTAATGATTGGTATTTTTGGGCCAGCGAATTATTAGAAGATATTTTTCCTATTAATAATGGGGAGTTAAAAGAATTTTTATTAGAATTGAGTAAGTCTAAAAAAAAGAAAGATAATGAAATTTTATTTGAAATATTAGGTAGATATGAGGTTGAATATGAAACTTATGAATTGTTAAAAATTTTTATCGAAAATCATCCTAACAGTAAAAAAGATTGGGATAGAATAAACAATATTCTCTCGAGGATTCATTCTTTTAGAGGAGAATATGGACAAGTTGATATATACAATGAAAGATTGGCAATAATTAAGAAGTGGAAAATAGTTAAGAATAAGGATGTTAAATTATTTGCTAGAAAGCATGAAGAATATTTATTAAAAAGAATTGATTATGAAAAAAAAGTTGCGGATGATAGTGTAATAAGAATGAAAATGAATTTTAATTAGTATGTACAATTAAGACTTTTTAAGTTATTATAATTTTACAATTTAATAATATTTCCTAACCCCTATAGCAATATAGGATATGGAATAAAAACGCATTACCATAAAGGACTCTTCGTCAGTGTCTATGGTAATGCGTCATATCTCGAAAGGGGTATGGGTAAGGGAAACCTTGCCAGCCTGGCGGAGAGTTTTTTGTATCTCCAAAGGCTTAAAATATAAATAATATGTTTAAAAAGAAATTATTTTTAATAAGTACTATATTTATTTTTTGTTTTTGTTTTATTATTAGCGCTGAGGCTGGTTTAGGTATTACCACTATCCCCATTATCCCCAGTGTGCTAGGAGAACCAGTTAATCAATGTTCTGATGCATTTAATCGGTCTGTATGTAAGGAGGGATACGAGAAAGTTAATTGCGAATGTGTTAAGAAGTGCGAATTTGGAAGCGTTAGAAGTACAAATAATGTTTGTGAAAAGGTAAATGTTCCTAATAATGCAAAATTAACAGAGGATGGAAAAAGCTGGGAGTGTTTAGAAGGATATGACAGTTTCAATGGAGAATGTTTAACTAGTTGTGGTTCTTGGGAATATAGAGATAGTAATGGAAATTGTGAATATATTACTTATTCATCAATTCCAGAAAATAGCTATCCATTACCCATAGAGGGAAAGTGTGCTAGAGGATATATCCTAAAGGGAACAATACCCTTTAAAATGATACTAAATAATTATAATTCTGTATGGTGTGAGCCTGTAGTTTTACCTCATTATGCTTATTATTTTGATAATGAGAATGGTTGGATGTGTAAAGATGGTTTTGTAGAACAAGGTGAAGAATGCGTTTGTCCTTCTGGGACAGAATTGATTAATGGACTTTGTTCTAAAACAAAAGAGGAGAATACAGCAACTATTATCAATGAAAAGACAGGGTCTAATACAGTATCTAATTTAAATAGTTTATCAAGAAGTCAGTTGATAGCTATTCTATTAAAATTATTAATAAATAAGAACAATTAAATATATGTCAGATAAGAAAAATAAAAGGAAAATAGACTGGATAGCTGTCATCTTCAGCTTTATAATATTTGCTATCTTTTTAACAATTTGGAACGTTGGATTTATTCCAGCAATGGTAATTTGGTTTGCTGTTTATTTCTTTTTTAATTGGCTAGCAAAAGGTTCTACAAATAAAGAGAAGATAATAGGCTTTTCTTCTGTTATCGCTTTATTGATTTTTATAATTTTTTTATTTAATTTTTAATTGAAAGTTATTAATTATTAAGTTATTATTTAAAATAATAATGTTTTTTTGGTATAAATTAAATATTCAATGAATGTTTTTTATGAAGATTACAAGCCATTAAGAAATCATTTAAGGAAGCTCAACGTAGAGGACTCGTTTTATGTTGTTTGGAACTATTTTTATTATTTACAATTTAATAAGATTTTATCTAATGACATCGATATTCCTATAGTTTTATTGAATGAAAAAGAATGTAAAGAAAAATTTTGCTCTAGATGGGAATTAGAATTGTTAACTAGAGAAGTTTTATTAAATGCTGATTATACTAGTTATGTTAATAAAACACTAAGAAAGGCAAATTATTTTGCTGGAGCTATTAATAAAATAAAAAGTCTAGACAGCAGAATAGCAGAGAAGTTTCTCAATACTAATAATATTAAAAATGAAATTCTTAGAATAGGCTATAGGCAATTTCCTTGGCAGGTTATTCCGAATGGAGAGTATTTTATGCGTTATTACAAGATATTTAATAGAAGGTTTTTTGATAAAATATTTTTAGAAACTTTTAATATTACAATTAGGGAGTTCTATTTGATTAGCATGTTGCTTTTTGGATTTTTTTCGAAGAATGTAGCCGCTAAAATACCAATAACAGGGATTGATATAATTGAAAATAAAAAAATAGATTTATTTTTAGATAGATTTTCAATAGATATACTAGCCTTAAGAGATAGAATTAAAAGGCAATGCCATTATGATGATAGATTTTTTTATACATTTTTTCCATTGAGAGCTTTTCCAATAGTAAATATGGATTACGGGGGAGAAGAGTGTTTAGTTTGTCCGATACCAACTTTATTATTTTGGCAGATAACAGATGGAATTTACTATAAAATTATAGATTATGGAAAGGAGATAAAAAAGAAGGGGGAGCAAAAAGAATTTTTTGGAAAATTTGGAAATTTGCTTGGAGAATCTTTTGAAGATTATATTGGAGAAATCAATAAAAAAGTATGCAAGAATAATCTGAAATACAAAAAGGCGGATGAGTATTTTGTAGGTAAAGATAGAAAAGATTCTGTGGATTGGTTGATAATGGATAAGAAGGCTATTATTTTTTTAGAGTGTAAAACTAAAAGAATAAATTTTTTGGCTAAAACAGAATTATTAAGCGAGAAATATTTAGAGGATGAATTTGAAAAAATGGCAGAATATGTAATTCAAGTTTATAAAAATATTGAAGATTATAAGAATAATAGGTATCTTAATTTAAGGTATGAAAAAAATAAAAAGATTTTTCCCATAATACTAACGCTTGAGAAATGGTATTTTTTTGATAAAATTGCTAAATTAGACGAATTGATTACTTTGAAAATGAGAAAAAGTAGATTAAATGATAGTTACATAAAAGATTACCCTTATTCTATCTGCTCAAGTGATGAATTCGAAAAGATGATTCAAATTATAGAAAAAAATGGTATTGATAATTTTCTTTCTAATAAATTAAATGATACAGAGAAGCGCTTGTGGGACTATACAAGTTTTATGAAAAATGAATTTGAAGAAGATTATAAAAAAACAAAAAATATTTTTGAAGAAGAATACAAGGCATTATTTGATTTAAAAAGATACATATAATATGCAACAGTTAATTCAATTTTTAAAAGAGTGGCAAACATTAATCGGTGTTTTCTGTGCCGCAATGTTATCTATTTTTATTTTTATTTTTAAAGATATTTTTAATAATATAAAAAAATACAAAGAGCGTTTAAGACAGATAGAGATAAGTACAGTTCAAAGTTTAAATGATGTATATGAGCTGCGTAATCAATTAGAATATTTTATGGAAAGAATAAAAGATTTGGAGGAAGATATAGATTCCACTCCATCAAAACAGTTTTTTCTTAGTGAGATTAATTTTCCAATAGTAAGAGAGATTTATTGGAATAAGAATCTTTCGATTTTTAAAGTAAAAAGTTATTATTTGCATAATAAAATTTTATGGATAGGAGTTGGAATAAAAGATATAAATAAGATAATGAAAAATTTAGGTAATGATTTTAATGAAATGAAAGCAAGGAGTAGAGAGTTGGCCTTATTGGGAAAGGCTACCCCTGCAAATCAAAAAGAGACTTATAAAAAAGGGCTTATAAGCTTTAGGGAAGCAATTAATAAGTTTAATTTAGAGACGTTACCTTTTTTTATCGAATCTTTAGCCCAAATAAATTTTTACAATATGAAAATGCGTAAAAAAAATGGTAATTGGTTTATATGGAGAATGGAAAAAAGGGATTTTAAGTATTTTAGACGAAAAAAAGATTTTGATTCTTTCCATGTTGAGAATCTCGAAAGTATTGAACGAATAGATGAAAGTATAAAAAATGAAGTAATAGATATTATACAAAGGGCGGATGACAACGCAAGTAAAAAATTGGTTAATTGATAAGTTTAGAAATATAAATGCATTTATTATTATCTAAACATTGGTTTATTTTTAAAGATTGGGCAATAAGAAATAATGAACAATTTTTTTAGAAAGAGTTAATAGTTATCTGGCTGATATGAAATTTTATAGACGAATTAATGAAAAGAAAAATTGCTAAATTGTATTATTTTTATTATAATTGATGTAATAATTAAATTAATATTTATTAAATATGAGTATTAAGACTAGATTGGAATTATACAAAAAATTAGAGGAAAAGAGAGGTAATCCTTTAATAGTATATGTAACTTCTCAAAGAATGGGGGCGAGAGGAGGTATGGCAGCTGATGTTATTGACCAAATAATTGACCAAATTGAAGCATTACCAAGCGGTAAGAAGGAGATTGATTTTTTAATCGAATCAACTGGTGGAGACGGGTTAGTTTCTTGGAGGGCAATTTCTTTATTGAGAAGTGTAGTTGATAAAATAAATATTTTGGTTCCACATTCTGCTTTTAGTGCAGCAACATTATTATCTCTTGGTGGCGATGAAATAATCATGGGAAAATATGGATGCCTTGGCCCCATTGACCCGCAAATAACAATTACTAAAAAGGATGGAACTACTCAACAGTTTGCATATGAAGATATTGTGGCTTTTATAAATTTTGCACAAGGAGAAGTAGGGTTAACAGAGCAAGAGTATAAAGAAAGTGCTTTTAAGATTTTGTGTGAAACAGTGGAGCCTTCTGCTCTAGGTTTTTCTAACAGGTCTTCTAAGTTATCCGTATCAATTGCCGAAAAATTATTACAAAGTCATATGTCAACAGCCGAAGAGAAGGCAAGGGCTAAAACTATAGCTGATAATTTAAATAAAAAGTTTTTTAATCACAGCCATGCTTTAGGAAGAGATGATGCAAAGAGTATTGGTTTGAATGTAAAAGAACCGGAGAAAAATGTTGAAAAATTAATGTGGGAGATTCATAAAGACTTTGAGGAAGACTTTCAAACAAGAAAGGCATTTAATCCGTTATCGGAATTTTTATCAGAATCGGGAGCGGAAATTTATCTCCAATCACCTCCACCTTTAAATATTTCATCGAGCATAAATCAACAATTATTGATTCAGATAGTTCAACAACATATTCAAACTCAATTAGATGCAAATGTGCCAGAGGTGATTAGAGAGATAAAGCATGCAGCAGTAGAAAGTTTAAGAGTTGCAAGTCAATTTATCTCAAAAAATAAAATTATCGTTTCTCGAACACCAGATTTAAATTTTACATGCAATATGATACAATTGAAATCTTCATGGGATAATATCGATGTTGAAGATAAAAAAAAATCCGAAGAAGGCGAATCGTCTTCAGAAAAATAATATTTATATTTATGAGAAATTTAAATAGCTCTATAGATAAAGAAAATGGGCCTTATAGAATTTTTATTACAAATGCTTTTAATGATTATGGAATTGCAAAAAAAATAGATGGAGAGATTATCAGAAGCATTTCTTCAAAAAATAATCAACAAGAAAAAGGTTTGAGAAAGAAAGGTTTAATCTAATTGTTAGTTGGTTAAGGTTGTTTAAGCATTAATTTAATTTAGAGATGTAAATATATTCATCAGTATTTTGAATTATGGTTCTAACATTATTTACAATTGAGAGCCAACTTAGGAAGCCTTTGTTCACAAGGCTTCTTTTAATACCCCTTACCAATGTTCGAACCTCTTCATTGCACAAAAATACAACTTAGTTTAAAATATATTTAATATGAAAAACAAATCATTTACTTTAATAGAACTTCTTGTTGTTATAGTAATAATAGGAATACTAGCAGGAGTAATAATGATCTCTACTTCTTCTTCAATTGATAAAGCTAGTATAGCTAAATCAAAAGTATTTGAAGAAAGTGTACAAAACAATCTAGCAGTTAGTATGGTTCCTAAATGGGCATTAGACGGGAATACCAAAGACATGTGGGGTGATAATGGAACATGGAATGGTGCAGTGGCTGGAAACAATAGATCTGCTAATTATAGACCAGTATCTGAGTGTATATCTGGACAATGTTTAAATTTTGATGGAACGGATGATTATATTATAATTCCTTCTTTTAGTAGTTTGCAAGGAGCCGATGCTTTTACATTTTCTTTATGGGCTTATAAAATTAATACGATAGGTGGACAAATTTTTTGGCGTGAAAGTGGTTTTTTAATAGATGATCTTCATGAGCTTGGAGTAAAATACAGATTCAGATTTAATTTGGATAGTGCGTGGAGATCGGATCATAGTTTTTCATACAGTCTTAATCGATGGGAGCACATAGTTTTGTCTTGGGATGGAATAAACACATTTGCGTATTTGAATGGTCGTGAAGTTGTTAATGATACATTAGATTCAGCATATGAAAAAATGTCTGATTTATCGAGTACCTTATATATTGGTATAAGATCTGGCCAAGCAATTTTCGAAGGGAACATTGATGATATAAGAATATACAACGCAGCCTTATCTACCTCTCAAATCAAACAAAACTACATCGCAGGACTAAACTCAATGCTAAGTAATGGAAACATATCTAACAAAGAATACAATGAAAGAATAAACGAACTAGCCTATGGTAAATAGAAACAAACAATAATCATTTACTTTGATTGAAATTATATAGTTTAATTTTAAAAAATAGTTTTATGGATTATAAAGAAGCAATTGAAATCTTATTAAATTTAATAAAAAAATATTCACTCGAGGGGGAGGAAAAGGATGCTATTGTAATGGCGATAGGAACTTTAGATTGTGGTGCACTTGCTCATAATAGATTCAAAAGTGTGATGAAGTCTATAAAGGAGAAGAAAAATAATTCTTAAAGTAGGGATGGTTTTAATTTTTTTGATGTGATATAATTATTTAAAATAATTAATAAATATAAAATATATGTTAAGTTTTATAGTTTTCGTAGTATTATTAATTTGGGTAATATCTCTTAATGATAAAGTTAACAAATTAGAAAGAAAAATAAAAAATAATCTTTGTACGAAGACTATAGAACAAGTTCCTAAAGCAGAAGAAGAATATAGCTCTCATCTAGAGGAAACCAATAATGCGCAACATAGTATTGTAGAAAATAACACTTTTTGGAATTGGCTTAAGGAAAATTGGATTATGAAATTAGGAGCTTTATTGCTTTTAATGGGTTTTGGATGGTTAGCCACATATGCGTTTATGAATAATTGGGTTGGTCCCGCTGGAAGAATACTTTTGGGAATAACCGCAGGGGTTGTTTTTCTTATTATTGGAACAATGGTAATAAGGAAACGTCAAAACCAAGGGGAAGTTTTTTTAGCACTTGGATCAGGTATTGTATTAATAACAACATATGCCGCTAGAGTATTCTATGATTTTTTTGATCCATTTTCATCTTTAGGTATAATGTTTTTAAGCATTGTATTTGTGGCTTTTGTTGGCGTAAAATATAAAAGTAAATATTTACCAACAATTAGCCTCATTTTTGCTGGACTAGCCCCATTATTAACAGGGTCTTCTGCAACAGATTATATTTTATTGTTTACATACTTATTAATTATCATACTAGGAGTAAACTGGGTTGTTGCTATTAATGGTCAAAGAGGTTTAATCTTAAGCTCATTAATATTAGTTATTTTTTACAGCATTCCATGTTTATTTAATCATTACGAGCCACTATTATCATTTGCATATATTTTTACAATTATATTCTTTATATCAAATATAATTAGTATTCTTAAGTTAGAAAATGACAAACACGGTATTAACATGTTAACTGCTGGAATTAATACACTTTATCTACTTGGTTCTATTTTAGTGTTGGGTAAAGAAGAATTTAAAGTATTAATTTTATCCTCATGGATGATAGTATTCGCTATAGCTGCTTTTATAGTTTTTCAAAAAACCGGTAAAAAAGAACCATTTTATATTTATGGGTTGAGTAGTACTGCGTTACTTGCTGCAGCAACTGCTTTGCAATTAAAAGGAGAATCATTAATGATTGCGTATATAGTAGAAAGTGTAATAATTTGCTTATCCACATATTTAATAACTAATAATTTAAATATCGCAAAAAGATTCAGTTGCCTATTAGTAGGTCCTATCTTTTTATCGTTTGGAATATTTTTTTCTTATCTTTTACAAAGTAATCCTTTTTCAAAACATTTGTTTTCTTTACTATTTTTAATATTAGTAATATTATTTGTAGGATTATTTTTTTGGAAGATTTCTCAAAAAATAGACTTTAAAAAAAGTTTAGTTGGTGCTACATGGATTAATGTAGGAGCGATTTTTGGTTATGCTTTAATATGGGTTTTCTTTCATAAATTATTTACTGGTGGGGATATAGCCACAACGATCGTTTTAATAATTTATACTTTAATAGCTTTAATCGTTTACGTATATGGTATAAGAAATGGAAGAAAAGGATTTCGTATACATGGACAAATCTTGGTTGGGCTAGTAGTTTTGAGATTGCTTTTAGTTGATATTTCCCATATGGAAATTACTGGTAAAATCATAACTTTCTTCTTAATTGGTGTATTGTTAATTGGAACAGCATTTTTAGAAAAAAATAAATCTTAAATAATATGAGTTTTAAAAAAAATAATTTATCAATACTTTTTTTATTATTAGTTTTTCCTTTTTTTGTTTTTTCTCAAACAGAAAATGATTCTTTTATTAGTGCCTTTCAAGATAAAAAAATTATAAAAATTGATCATCTTTCAAACCCTACAGTAGTTGAAATTTCTCTTAATGGAGATTATAACAATAAGGATATTTTTGCTGTTTATAATAAAACAACTTCATCTTTTGAACCATATTATATAAAGAGTGAGATTTTGGATGAGTTAAACCATATTACTTTGATGATGGATAATGGTGTATATAGCCATAAATTAAACGACAACGATCTTTATACATATGAAGAGTTTGATGCATTAGGGGATAGCATGGAAGAGGTAATGATAACACTAAAAAGCGATAAAGTAATAACATCTGATTCATTGACTGTTTTGTTAGATAAACATGTTGCGCTTCCAAATAAAATAAAGATAAGTGTTTTAGCTGATGGTAGAGAAAAAAACATTATCAATAAGGAAATGAATGATTATAAAGTTTATTTTCCAAAAACTTCTTCAAATGAATGGTTAATACATTTTTATTATAGTCAACCACTAAGAATAGCTGAAATAAAATTACATCAAATTGATAAAATTAGTATTAATAGTTTAAGATTTTTAGCACAACCAGAGAATGATTATATTCTTTATTTAAATCCAGATAGAGTCGTTGATATAAAAGTTGGAGAGGCAGGCAATTTGTTTTCTGATGATAGTATATTAATTTTGGATGGGAATAGTTTGCAGTCATTACCTAATTCGGATTATATATTAGCAGATATAGATAATGATGGCGTTCCAGATATTCGAGATAACTGTATTAATGTTCCTAATCCAGAACAGGAAGATTTAAATAATAACGGAAAGGGTGATGTCTGTGAGGATTATGATAAAGATGGTGTTATTAATAAATATGATAATTGTCCAAACACTCCAAATAAAAATCAATTAGACTCAGACAATGATAACATCGGTGATGTTTGTGATAATGAAGAAAGCCGATTCACTGAAAAATATGCTTTTATTCCTTGGCTTGGTATAATTTTTGCTTTTGTAACAATTATCATATTGTTTATGATAACTTATAAAAAAGATTAAATCATGATATTTGAACTTCTATCGAAAAATAAAAAAACTTTATTAATTATTTTTATTTTAATTTTAGTTATTGGGATTTTCTTTGTCTGGATAAGGAATGGATATAAGACCGAAACATTATCTTGTGATGAGGAGAAAAAAATTTGTTTAGATGGTTCATATGTAGGTAAAGTTTTGCCCGATTGTAATTTCGAAACTTGTCCAAAAATCGATTTACCGGAAGGATATACACTTGAGGCTTATTCTATAGAAAAAGTTTTAGAAACTAATTGTATTAAAAATATCGATTGTCAAACACCGGGAGAATATCTCATCTTGTCACGTTGTCCTTTTACATCGATGTGTTTGGCGGATAAATGTACTGTAGTTTGCCCTGCATATAAGGACTTAGAATGGGAAGAGGCAGAAAAATTGATAAATAATTGCAAGGTAAAAAAAATATTTCAAGGTCATAATAGATTAGTGACTCTTTTTTTAGAAGATGGCAGTCAACTAAGCACCATTGAACCTAAAATAGATATGGTAATTAATCTTGCTGAAAGTTTAAAAACTAAATGTGGTAAAATAGTAGTGGGAACAGAATAGTAACTTTATATAAATTTTTATAATAAAGTTTGAATATAAATTGTTTTAACTTTGTAATAATTATTGGTAATTAATATTTAAAATTATGGAACAAAATAAATTTTATACATTGCCAAAAATGCCTTATGGATACAAAGAATTGGAACCATATATTTCCGAAGAACAATTACTCACACATCATCAAAAACATCATATATCCTATGTAAACGGAGCTAATAGAGTTTTAGAAGAAATAGAAAGGGCTAGGGAAGAAAGCATTGATTTAGATATGGGAGCAAAATTAAAAGAGTTATCATTTTATATTGGTGGTCATATTTTACATTCTTTGTTTTGGAATAATATGGCTCCTAATAATAAAGGAGGGGGTGGAGAGCCCACGGGTGAACTTTTGCAATTTATTACAAAAGAATTTGGTAATTTTGACAGATTTAAAAAAGAATTTATTTTATCTACACTAAACATAGAAGGATCGGGTTGGTCAGCTTTAACTTATGATAAAAATACTGACAGGCTTATAATAATGCAAATAGAAAAACATAATTTAAATATTTATCCTACATTTAGTATTTTGATGGTTTTTGATTTTTGGGAACACGCCTATTATATTGATTGTAAAAGTGAAAAAAGTAAATTTATTGACGCTTTTTGGAATATAATAAACTGGACGGAAGTTAACAAAAGATTAAATGAATCTAAAAAATGACAGAAATTTTATTCTTGACTATGTTTGGTTATGAAGGTAATATTTACTAAGGTGTTTTTAATATAAAAAATATGAAAAAAAAATTATACAAAAATAAAGAAAATAAGATTTTTTGTGGGATAATAGGAGGATTAGGGGATTATTTAAATATTGACCCAACAATTCTAAGATTAATATGGCTTTTAGTTATAGTATTCACTGGTTTTTTCCCAGGATTATTTATATATATAATCGCCTGTTTTATTATTCCAGATAAATTAGGAAAATAAATATAGATTGCTATGATTAATAAAAACATAGGGAAAAAGAAAGTTTTATTTTTAACAAAGTTTAAATATAAAGATTCGCAGATAACAAAATCAGCGCTTCATGAATATATTAAAGAGCAAGGACATGAAGTTTACTATGCTGATCCAGGAGAGATTAATATTATTTTAAAAAACGAAAGTGTAAACGTTTTTTTTAATGACATTGATATTTCTGATGTTGATATAGTTATTTCTAGAAATTCAAGAGGGGTGGTTGAAAAAGTAGATCAGATAACAAAAATATTAAAATTGAAAGGGGCAGTCGTTTTTGGACACGAAGAGGAAACTCCTTTTTCATACAGAAAATTTGGGAATCATTTTAAGTTATTAAAACATTTTCCAAAAACAATATATTTTACAAAAAATAACAAAGATGAAGCATTAAAATTAATTGAAAAAGCAGAGATTTCGATGCCATTTATTTTAAAGCCAGAAGGTTCTAGTAGGGGTGTTGGGGTTATTCTCGTTAAAGATAAAAAAGATTATGATGCTTATTTTAATAGTGAACAAGTGAAAATATTTCAAGATTTTATAATTCAGGAATATTTAGATATTAAAAACGAATACAGGGTTTTTGTATTGGGAAAAAAATCATTGGGAGTTTGTGAAAAAAAAGGTGAAGGCTTGATCGCTAAAAATTTAGCTCAAGGAAGTGAATTTTTTTATTTAAGAGATGAAAACTTAGAATCTTTAGCTGAAACTCTTGCATTAGAATTAAATCATCATACTTTAGGATTTGATATTGTAAAAACAAAAAATGACGAACTTAAATTATTAGAAGTTAATTCGTGGGCAAATTTTGAAGGATTTGGAAGGGCTTCTAATATAAATATGCCAGAAAAAATTTTTAATTATTATCTAGAATTTACAGAATTAACCAAAAGTTATAAAAATTGAAACATTTAAAAAAGAAGTTGTGTTAAAGACAACAAAATTTTAGCACTCTAGATAGATTATTCTAGTTCCATAATATTTGCATTAATGTTAAAATTAATATATCTTTAAATAAAATATAATATTAATCATTATGAGTATTAAAAAGATTATTTTATTATCTATATTTTTAAACTTAATATACATTAAACAGGTTTCTGCAGTTTGTCCTGTTTGCACTGTTGCAGTTGGTGCAGGAGTTGGTTTGTCTAGATGGCTTGGAATAGATGATTTAATAACGGGACTTTGGGTGGGTGGATTAGTTGTTTCTTTAATAGTGTGGATACTTAATTTTTTTGAAAAAAGAAATATAAATTTTAAAGGCAAAGAAATAGTTACTAGTTTGTTATTTTATTTAATAACAATACTACCATTATATTCTATGGGCGTAATAGGTCACCCATTAAACGTTTTTATATTTGGAATAGACAAACTTTTATTTAGTATAATTATTGGAAGTGTAAGTTTTTACATAGGAGTTAATTTTCACGAATTTTTAAAGGATAAAAACAAAGGCCATGTATATTTTCCTTTTCAAAAAGTTGTTATGCCTATAGTTCCTTTAATTATTTTAAGTATATTTTTTTATTTTCTAACAAAATAAACATATGGAAGAACAAAAAATTAAAAAACTGAATGAATTTATTAAAAAAGTTGATGATGTGAAAAAACAGGAAAAAATGGATCTATCATCTGATCAAGATTTGAGTATAGCTATAATGAATTTAATCAGCATAGAGGAACATTTCTTCTTTACAGGAGCGAAGCTTGGTAAAACCGAATATTATGATCTGATAAAAGATGTAAGAGAAATGAGGAAAGATCTTCTTCAAAATATAATTAAAGATTATGAAGGAGAAGTTTGGTGCATTTCAAAACATCTTCTCGCAGCTTCAATGAGGTTGATGGAAGTTGGTACAAAGCAACTTGGTATAGGAAAGGAAAAAGAAGCTTATGATTTATTTGACAAAGCGTATAATCTTTACTCCTTATTTTGGGGATTAAATATGAAACTTATTGATGTAAGTAATATTAAGAAGATTGATAGTAAAGCTTTGAATAAAGAAGATAAAGAAAAAAAAGGTTTAATGGGAAAACTTGGAGATCTTGTAAAAAAAGCAATAGATTGTTGTATTGAATAATAATAAATAATTTTAATAAAAAATGAAAAAAATAAAAATTCTTTTATTTATCTTAATAATTGGCTTGATTAGTTTATTCTTTATAAATAGCTCAAATAAAGACACATCAAAAAATCAAGATTTAATTAGAGTTGATTCACCTTCATTTAATCAAAAAATTAGTAATCCTTTGATTATAAAAGGGGAAGCCCGCGGATCTTGGTTCTTTGAGGCATCCTTCCCAGTTAAATTATATGATGGCGACGACCAATTAATTGGCACGGGAGTTGCTCAAGCACAAAGTGATTGGATGACAAATGATTTTGTACCCTTTGAAGCATCGATTTATTTTAATAATCCTAAAACTAAAAAAGGTGTACTTGTTTTAGAAAAGGATAATCCATCTGGGCTTATTGAAAATTATGATGAAGTAAAAATTGATGTATTGTTTTCACAAGAAGAACAGAGTAGCGTTGATCTTTATTATTATAATAGTTCATTAGATAAAGATGAGTATGGAAATGTTTTGTGTTCAAAACAAGGGTTGGTTAAAGTTCAAAGAAACATTCCTTTAACTAATACACCTATTCAGAGCACAGTAAAATTATTGTTACAGGGAGAGCTCACACAAGAAGAAATAAATTCTGGTATAGCAACAGAATATCCTTTGGAGGGATTAGACTTAAGGGGTGCTACCCTTAAAGATGGGGTATTATTATTAGAGTTTGATGATCCTAATAATAAAACAAGCGGAGGATCTTGTCGTGCAAATGTTTTATGGCTTCAAATCAGCGAAACTGCAAAGCAATTTTCTAATGTTGAATCAGTTAAGTTTATTCCAGACTATTTATTTCAACCCTAATCAAAAATTAGGTAGCGCAGGGGGTATTATTAAAAGGGAATAAACTTGTAATATATCATTTTGTTTTATCCCTTCTACTTCTACTCGGTCACCAGTCTGGAATTTTATTTCATCACAGTTTAAAGTTTTATTAACAGAAGAAATACAAGTACTAAATGAGCTAAAGATTAACCTCGTTTTTATGGAAGGCTTTCCAGGTTCTTCATAAAGAAAATCAATATTACTATTTTCTAAAATAATATTTCCTTGTTTTTTAAAATTTGTTTCCGTAAAAGAAGAAGTCTCTTCTTCGCTGCATTTAATTTGATCAATTTTCCATTTGTTTCCTGTTTTTTTTAAAAAAACATTTATATTTTTAATACCTTGGTCAAAATTCTCTATAACAATTAAACTAGCCTCATTATCATGAATTAAAACATTTTCTATTTTAAACTCTTTTGGATTACTTTGATTACATAAAACTGGATCATATGTTTTTATAGAATCTACATAAGATATAAAATTATTAGTTACTAATTTAGTGTTTTTATAAAGTTTATCGTTGATTGGATCTCCTTTATAATTTATCCAATTTGTATAAAATTCTCTCGTTACTTTTTCTGGGGTATTTCTTTGATAAAAAAGAATAAAACCAATGGTTATTAATATTAATGTAATAAAAATTAGTATTTTATTATTCATAAATTTAATAGTAAGGATTTGTTATATAATACCTATGGTTAAATTATCAATTATATCAACCACTCCTGATGTGTAGGCAGCTGCATTATATGCTGCTCGATATGAAGTAAATGTTGGAACATTCCCAGAAATTGTAGCAATTCCATTTTCTACCTTAACGTCAATAAGTTCTACATCCACATTTAAATTTCTATCCATTGCAGAAATAATATTATTTGCGATTTGTTCATCAACAAAATCTTTTGTAGGAACTATTGATAATTTATTACTAATTTGATTTACTCCCTTAATATCGAAAATTGTATCTTCGATTCTTATTTTTTTCCAGTATGTATCTACCGAGCCTTCTAATGTCACAAGACCACCATCTACAGAAATATTTATTTTAGAGGAATCAATATAAGGAATCCAAGCTAAAAGATTTTCTATCGTATTTAAAATTTCATCATCTATCGGAGTTTCGGATAAGACTACCATTAATTCATTATTAACTTCGATTACCCCAGGAATATTCCAAGCATCGTTTTCGGCATCAAACATTTGAGAGCAAGAAGGGACCTCACCTTTTAATATTGCAACTCCATTTTGAACATCTACATTTATTTTAGAGTCATCTATTCTTGAATCCCAAAAAAGTTCATCGGTAACTCTTTTTTTAATTTGTTCATCCGTTGTCATAATAATTTAATTTATTTTTATTATGCAGCCGACTTACTGCTTTTTTCATAATATCATGCATTTGTACATTTTGTCAATTTTGTTCAATTTGACAAAATATGCAGTTCTAATATAAAATAGAATTAAGATTAATTGAATAAATACAAAACATGAAAAAAGTTAAAGCTACGATAGCAAGAAATAATTTTCAAGACATACTAGATGAAGTACATTATAAAAAAGAACCGATTATAATAACTAAAAGAAATAAACCATGGGCAATAATTACTGCATTGCCCGATAAAAAAAATGAATATTATAATTAATTTAATAATATTAATTTTATCAATTTTAGGAGCATCATATATTTTACCTGGAGTTAAAGTTGCTAGTTTATGGACAATCATAATACTAGCTCTTGTGATTAGTTTATTGAATGTAGTTGTAAAACCAATTCTTCTTATATTAATGCTACCAATTAATATATTAACTCTTGGTCTTTTTACCTTTATAATAAACGCATTCATTATTATGATTGCGTCTTTTATTACTAAAGGATTTTCAGTTGATAATTTTTGGTGGGCACTTTTATTTAGCATCCTTATTTCAATAATTACTTATTTTTTAGAGAAAATTATTAAATAATATATTGATAAAAAATATTTTTAGGTATATTCTTTAATAAATAAGAGTTTAGCTTTGCAATAAGCTTTAAATTTAAGAGAAGAATTAATTAATAAAAAATATGAAATTAGAAAATAAAGTAGCAATAGTAACTGGCGCGTCTTCTGGTCTTGGACTAGCTATTGCAAATAAATTTTTAAAAGAAGGGGCAAAAGTGGTATTTTCAGATATTAATGAAGAAAAGGGAAACGAAATTATTTCTCAAATTGATAATGCAATTTTTGTAAAATGCAATGTTTCAAAATCTAGTGAAGTAAATGAGCTTATTCAAAGAACAGTTAAAGAATTCGGTAAATTAGATATTATTGTAAATAATGCTGGAACTGCAACAATGGCGAGTGTTGATTCTATGAGTGACGAAGATTGGCAAAAGGTAATAGATGTTAATTTAACTGGTGTTTTTTATGGCGTAAGAGCCGCTTGTAATTATATGAAAGATAATGATATTAAGGGATCAATAATTAATATGTCCTCTATCTTAGGAATAAATGGCTTTAGTGGTGCTATTTCTTATTGTGCTGCTAAGGGTGGCGTGAATCAAGTAACACGAACAGCTGCTATGGAACTCGCACCTTTGGGTATAAGAGTTAATGCCATTGCTCCAGGATTTATTAAAACAGAAATGACAAAAGGAATTTTAGTTAACGAAGAGTATAAAAAGTTTTTAGAAGGCTCTACTCCATTAGGATATATTGGGGAACCAGAAGATATTGCCAATGCTGCACTATATTTAGCTTCAGATGATTCTAAATACGTTACAGGGACTATTCTTTATGTTGATGGTGGATGGACTGCGAGATAGGTATTGACAAATATTTAAAAATATAACATAATTAAAACAATATTGAGAAACAAGATCTCTGTATTAATGAGGTCTTGTTTTTTAATTTTTAGACTATGAAAACATTAAACAAAGAAAAAAGAGGATTTAGATTAAGAAAGAAATTTAACAATAGAAATTCTTTTAATAAAAAAAATAAAAGTTTTAGTAATAAAAAAATTGATATTTCTAGATTTATCGAAGAAAGTTCAACAAATGAAAAAACACAAAAAGAATATGTATCAAAGCATAAATTTATTGATTTTCAGATAGAAGAAAGGCTTAAAAACAACATTACTAGAAAAGGATACAATATTCCAACTCCTATTCAAGATCAGGCCATTCCTTGTATTTTAAATAAAAAAGATGTGTTGGGTGTTGCTAATACTGGAACAGGTAAAACAGCAGCTTTTTTAATTCCTAAAATAAACCATACAATTTTAGATAAAAGTAAAAAGACTATAATATTAGCACCAACTAGGGAATTGGCCCTACAAATAGAAAAGGAATTTATTAATTTTTCAAAAGGATTAAATATTTTTTCTGTTTCTTGTATAGGTGGTGCTAGCATTAGAAAACAAATTTTTGATTTAAAAAGAAATCACAATTTTGTAATTGGTACACCAGGAAGAATTAAAGATTTAATTCAAAGAAAATGTTTAAATTTATTATCTTTTGATACTATTATTTTAGATGAGGCTGACAGGATGCTTGATATGGGATTTATAAATGATATCACATTTATATTAGAAAAAATGTCTAAAGAAAAACAAGTTCTTTGTTTTTCAGCTACTATATCTAGTGAAGTAGAAAAGATTGTTGATAAATTCTTAAAATCTCCAATTAAAATTTCTGTAAAAACAAGAGAATCTTCTGAAAATGTTGATCAAACTACTATTAAAACAAAAGATAAGTTAGAAACTTTGTGTGAGCTTTTAAATAAAGAGAATTTTAGCAAGGTACTTATATTTGGTAAAACCAAACATGGGGTAGAAAAACTTTCGAAAACTTTAAAAATAAAAGGTTTTAAAACTGAATCAATACACGGAGATAAAACTCAAGCAAAAAGGCAGAAAGCTTTATCATTATTTAAAGAGAATAAGGTAAAAGTATTAGTTGCTACAGATGTTGCTGCAAGAGGTTTAGATATCAATGACATTACTCATGTTATTAATTATGATATGCCAGCAACTTATGAGGACTATATTCACAGAATTGGAAGAACAGGTAGATGTCAAAAAAGGGGAAGCGCTATAACTTTTTTGTAAAGATAATATTAAAGCCACGAGAGAACGTGGTTTTTTGTTTGCTAAGGAACTGTTAATAAGATGCTTTTTATATCAAAATGTGGTAACATCTACACATGATCGAAATATTTTTTAAGGATATAAAAAGCAAAAAAATACAGAAACTAAAAAAAGTTAAAAGTGGGGCATGGATAAATATTGAAGATGCGACTACAGATGATCTACTTTTTGTTAAAGATATTACAAAACTAAATTATAGTGACCTAGAGGATATTTTAGATATTCATGAACTTCCTCGTATCGAAAGAAAAAATGATGCAGTGATTGTATTTGTTCGTGACGCACAATTTTTCAATGGAAATAATGATATCTTTACAACTCCTTTAACAATTATTTCAACCGGAAAATACATTTTTACAATTTCTGTTTCAAAAAGTGATCTTATAGAAAATTTAGTAAATAATGGATTTGATTTTTCTACAACACAAAGGAGTAAATTCTTGATAAATATTTTACTTAATATTTCAAAAAATTTTACAAAAGCAGTAAAAGCTATTCATAATAATGTAGAGGATCAAAAAAATAAATCAGATAGAATTACTAATTCAGATATTTTAAAGTTAATAAAAAATGAAGAATTATTGGGTGGTTATATTTCAGCATTAAATCCAATGAAGATTGTTTTCGAAGCAATAGAAACAGGCAAATACATTCCTATGTATAGTCATGATGAAGATTTGATAGAAGATATGATTATTAGTATGAGGCAATCATTTGAAATATGTTCAACAAATTTAAGAAGCATTCGAAGTTTGAGACAATCATATCAAATTATTTTTACTAATAATTTAAATAAAACAATAAGACTTTTAACTTTTTTTACAATTCCAACTATGATAGCTAGTTTTTTTGGAATGAATGTTTCTTTACCATTAGAAAATAATCCTTGGGGATTTATTTATATTCTTTTAATGGCCTCTATTATTTCTTTTCTATTTCTCTGTTTTTTTAGAATTAAAAAATGGTTTTGATTATATAAATAATATTTTATAGATTGCTATAAATTGAGAAATTGTTCCTAAAAGTACAAATATGTGAAAAAGTTCATGAAAACCAAAACCAGGAAAAAGGTTTGGCTTTTTTATAATATAAATTACTGCTCCTAATGTATAAAACAGTCCTCCAATAAATACGAAAAAGAGTATGTCAGGGTAAGATCTCATTGGGTAAATTAATAAAATAGCGATCCAACCCATTAGAATGTAAAGCCCTGTTGATGCCCATCTTGGAAAATGCTTCCAAAAAGAATTTATAAACACAGCAGCAGTTCCAATAATGGCTAAAATCCAGATAAGTATCAAAATCACTAATCCCAAAATACCTTTTACAACTAAAAAGCAGAAAGGAGTGAAGCTGCCTGCAATTAAAAAATAAATTGATGCGTGATCTAATTTTCGTAAAATACTTATTTCTGAGGCAGGTTTTCCAAATAAATGATAAAGAGTGCTTGTACTATATAGTATAAATGCGGTTAAACCAAAAATAAGGAAACAAATTATTTGTGCTGTATTTTGTGCATTTGCCAAAAGAAAGTAACTTCCCATAACAGACAATACAACTCCAACTAAGTGAGAAAATCCACTAACAGGGTCTTTTATTTTTATCATATTAATAGTATAACACAAATTTAAAAAAGCTAGAATTATCTAGCTTTTCTACCTTCTCTTATTCTTTCCACTTCTTTTAAATATTTTTTTCTTAGACGGATGCTTGTTGGAGTAATTTCTAAATATTCATCATCATTCATAACACTCATTCCTCTTTCTAAAGTTAATTCAATAGGCGGAGTTAATGTAATGGCATCATCAGAACCAGACGCTCTCATGTTTGTTAATTCTTTTCCCTTAATTGGATTTACAGTAAGGTCATTTCCTTTAGAAACATTACCAATAACCATACCTTCATAAACTTGCGTAGCTGGATGTATATAAAGAGATCCTCTTTCTTGAAGATTCCATAAAGAAAAACCAAGTGCTTTTCCAGTTGCCATTGAAACCATTGATCCAACTTTATTCTTTTCGATTTTTCCAACATGCGGTTTAAATCCTATCACTCTTGAGTAAATTATTCCTTCTCCCTTTGTGTCTATTATAAAATCATTTCTATATCCCAAAAGACCTCTTGTAGGTATTTCAAAAATAATTTTAGATTGTTTATTCTCGGTTAAAAGAGAGGTCATAGTGCCAGCACGTTTAGATAATTTTTCAATTATAGTTCCTGCATTTTCTTCTGGGACAATAATAGTAACTTCCTCAAAAGGTTCAAATTTAATATCATTCTCTTCTTTAATAATTACGGTTGGTTCTGATATTTGAAGTTCGTATCCTTCGCGACGCATATTTTCTATTAGAATAGCGATATGCATTTCACCTCTACCATAAACCTTATAATATTCTGGTGAAGAAAAATCGATTTTTAATCCTACATTAACTTCGAGTTCTTTTTCAAGTCTTTCTTTTAATTGTCTATTTGTTACAAACTTACCTTCGCGTCCCGCAAAAGGAGAGTTATTAACAAGAAAATTTAAAGAAATAGTTGGTTCGTCTATATTAATAGAAGGAAGTTGTTCTTGTTCTTCGTTTTCGCAAAGAGTTTCTCCTATATATATATCAGGTAGACCTGCAATCATGACGATATCTCCAGCAATAGCCTCTTTTACCTCTTTTCTTAAGAATCCTTCAAAAGTAAATAATTTTGTTATTTTTCCTTTGTAATTTTCGTTATTATTATTTTTTAGGATAACATTCATTCCATCCTTAAGCACTCCTTCATATATTCTGCATATAGCTAAACGTCCTAGAAAATTATCATAAGCAAGATTAAATGATTGAGCAAGTAAGGGTTTTTTACTTTTTTCTGGGTCAGATGCTGATACTACTTCTGATAATATAGTATCTAATAAAGGTGTTAAATCTCTAGAATCATCTTCTATGTTTTTTTTAGCAATTCCATCTCTTGTAATAGCATAAAGAGTAGTAAAATCTAATTGCTCATCGTTAGCTCCCAAGTCAAGAAATAATTCATAAATCATTTCTTTAACCTCATTTATTCTTGCAGCCGGTTTATCTATTTTATTAATAACTACAATTGGCTTTAATCCAAGAGCAAGAGACTTTCTTAAAACAGATTTTGTTTGAGGCATTGGCCCTTCTTGAGCATCAACAAGTAAGATTACTGAATCAATAGAACGCAAAACACGTTCAACTTCTGAACCAAAATCAGCATGGCCTGGAGTATCTACAATATTTATTTTAGTATCCTTATAATAAATAGAGGTATTTTTAGAATAAATAGTGATACCTCTTTCTTGTTCTAATGCATTACTATCCATACTCATACCTTCTTCAGACATTCCGCATTGACGCATAAGAGCATCTGTTAATGTTGTCTTTCCATGATCTACATGGGCAATTATTGCTATATTTCTTATTTCCATATTTATCTTATAAAAAATTAAAACCCGCTCATAAGCGGAATAATATATTAATACTATATTTTTAAAGACTAGTCAAGCAATTCAATGCTGAATTCAAGAATCTATTGCAACTTTTTTCTTGGCAATTAATCTGTAAAATCT